>Ga0256405_10000285_pt1 | contig 167805 bp, 155 predicted proteins | sample RumenRJG_02DNA_FD_189096 | JGI IMG/M metagenome (GOLD analysis project Ga0256405, IMG submission 189096) | Bovine rumen microbial communities from Lethbridge, Alberta, Canada - RJG_02 | ecosystem: Host-associated > Mammals > Digestive system > Stomach > Rumen | place: Canada: Alberta...
CGGCTGGCCAGGATTGCGGCTTCCTCTTCATCAACATGCACAACATGGGCGGCGATGACATCCGGGCCGAGGAAACCCAGGCTGTCCAGGTAACGGACGGGCGTCGTGCCGTGCGCGCGGAGGCAGTCTTCCACTTCCTGGCGGGTCTCCGACAGGTGGATGTGCAGTTTCAGGCCCAGGGAACGGGCCGTGTCGGCACACTTGACCAGCAGGTCGGGACTCACGGTATAGATGGCGTGGGGCGCAACGGTTAGCGTGATCAGTCCGCCGCTGGGATCCACCCAATTGCGGAGCATATCCAGCTTGTCGGCCTGCTGCGACTTGCTGTGCGAATCCACGAAAGTCACGCCGATGGCAGCGCGGATGCCGAATTCCTGCACCACGGCGATGGTCTGGTCGATCTCGAAATACATGTCCGAGAAAAAGACGGTGCCGGTCCGGATCATCTCCCGGACCGCCAGGCGGGAACCTTCCCGGATGTCCTGCGCGGTCATCTTGTTCTCATAGGGCCAGATGTAATCCTGAAGCCACTTCTGCAGCGGCATGTCGTCGGCGTAGCCGCGCAGCAGGCTCATCGCGGCGTGGGTATGCGTGTTGTAGAAAGGCGGCAGGATGGCCGTCCCTTCCGCGTCGAGCGTCTCGTCAGCGCGCGTTCCTTCCGGCGCGCAGAGCGACTTGAAACGGCCGTCCGCAACCAGGATGTCCGTCTTCCTGTCCTTCAGCAGGACGTTCTTGATCAGCAGCGTCTTCATCGAATCTCCCTGTTAATAGTACTTTACCGGGCGGTCTTCCAGCGCCGAGAGGAGGTTGTTGGCCATCCGGCTGGCGCCGAAGCGGAAATAGCGCTTGTCCAGCCAGGCTTCGCCCAGGGTATTCGAGACGATATTCCAGTATGTGAGCGCGTCTTCGGGGGTGGAAATGCCGCCGGCCGGCTTGAAGCCGACCATCCGGCCGGTCTTGGCGTGATAGGTCCAGATGCAGTCGCACATGATCTGGGCGGCTTCCGGCGTGGCGGCCGGCTGCATCTTGCCGGTGGAGGTCTTGATGAAATCGGCACCCGCCTCCATCGCCAGGTAGGAGGCGTCCTCGATGAGCGCCTTGTCTGCCAGGGCGCCTGTTTCCAGGATCACTTTCAGCAGAACGTTGGGGTTGATGGCCCGGATGGTGGAGCCGATTTCCACGATCTCGCGCCGGGCCGCCTCATAGTTCTTTTCCAGGAAAGAATTGAGGGCCAAAACGATATCAACCTCGTCCGCGCCGTCGGACACGGCAGCCGTACATTCCGCGATTTTAACGGGAAGCGTACTTTGGGATGCCGGGAAGCATCCGCCGACCACGGTCACGTGCACATCGGGGTTTTCCCGTGCGGCGGCTACCGTCTTTGCGAAATTCGGGTAAACGCAGATCGAAGCCGGCAGCGGGTAATCCGGGAAACTGTCGTGGAAATGATTGACTTTCCCGGTCATCGCCGTGATTCTCGAAGGGGTGTCCGTACTGTTGAGGGATGTCAGGTCGATCATCCCCAGGACTGCTTTATAAATTTCCTTGTTATCCATATTCTTCTTGTCTCGTCAGATTCTGTTCTTGCTGTCCATGCAGATCGTCACGGGTCCGTCGTTGACCAGGGCCACCTGCATGTCGGCGCCGAAGACGCCGCTGGCAACCGGCCTGCCGGTCAATGCGGCCAGGTCCGCCTTGAACTGCTCGTAGAGCGGGATGGCCGTCTCGGGGCGCGCCGCCTTCACATAGGAAGGCCGGTTTCCTTTCTTCGTGGAGGCCATCAGGGTGAACTGGCTTACGGCCAGGATGTCCTGCCCTACCTCCACGACCGAACGGTTCATCACGCCCGCCTCGTCGTCGAAAATGCGCAGGGCGGCAATCTTGCGCGCCGTCCAGTCCAGGTCTTCCGTCCCGTCAGCCTCTTCGAAACCGCAAAGCACCATCATGCCGGGGCCGATGGCCGCGACACACTCTCCGCCGATCGAGACCGAAGCCTCGCGGACACGCTGGATTACGACACGCATCTATTTCTTGAGCTCCTCCTCGAGCCGTTTCAAATCGTCTTTGGACATCCGTTTCCGCTTGCTTTCCTTTCGCTGGGGCCTGGGCTCCGGCTTGGGAGCGCGTTTCTTTTCCTCCACCCGGTCGGCCTTTTCGATCTTTTCAGGCTTTTGGGCCGGCCGTACGTCGCCGGGCTCTTTCTCGATGGCCGGTTCGGAACCTTCGTGGAGTTCCACTTCTTCCTCCGTCACTTCCTCTTCTTCGGAGATGACCCCATCGGCCGCATCGTCGCCAAAACGGTCGAGCGGCTGGTCGGCGGCTTTCTCAAGCCGTATGCGGACCCGCTTGAAGATGGCCGACAGGTCTTTCGGGTGGTGGAGGTAATAGCTCATCGACTGCTGGAAAACCGTATCCGTATAGCCGTATTTTTCGAGGATCGGCCGATAGACGTGCAGCGAATCCGGATTCAGGTATGTTTCCGCATGGGAATCGTTGGCCGATTCGATGCAGGCGTCGGCCAAGTAAAATTCGGCGAAAAGGGTTTCCATGTCCCGCGAAGGGATAATCTCCGACTGCCGGCAGCCGGCCGGCAGCAGCAGGAGGGCCGTCAATCCCGCCAAAAAGCACTTTTTTACACTTGAATTCATTTTACTTCGGTTCAAAGATAGCAACTTTTTGTGTATTTATCTAACTTTGTACCGAAATGAACCGGACGATTTCAGCACTCGTAAGCCTGGCCGTCACCATCCTGCTGCTGGCAGCCTGGTGTGCCAGCGGCTGGCTGGCTGCCGACGTGCAGCCGGAAAGGGCCTTCGCGTCCGGCCTGCTGGCCGGTCTGGTGATCCTGCTGAATGCCGTCCTGCTTTTCCTGGTGAACGACCGCGTCATGGCCGACTCCGGTCTCGTCACGCCCGTCGCCTATGTCGTCCTGGCTACGGCCAACCCCGCTGCACTCTGGTACACGCCCCTGCATGCCGCCAGCCTGCTGATGGCGCTAAGTATCGTGTTCCTGCTGGGTTTCTGTGCATTACGGCCGAGTATGGGCCGGTTGGCCGGATGCTGGGCCGCGCTGGGATCGGCCGGACTGATCTTCCCGCCGCTGCTGTGGCTGGCACCGCTGTATGCCGTCCTGACCGTCGGCAAGGCGGAGGACAAGCTGAAATTCTGGACGGCGTCTCTGCTGACGCTCTGCCTGCCGGCCGCCATCGCGCTCGCCTTCAACAGCCTGGGCGGAACGCGAACGGCCACGGCGTTTTTCTCCGATATCTGGGCGAAGATGAGCACCCTTCCCCACCGGCCGCTGCATCTTTCAGCCGCCATGCTCTGCCGGATCGTCCTCACGGCGCTGGCCGTCCTGCTGGCGATCATCCGGGCGCTGGGCCGGATCGACCGCTACAAGATCTCCCGTTCGGCCGCCGTCATCCGGATCATCTTCCTGACCCTGGCCATCTGTGTGCTGACGGCGCTTTTCTGCCGCGACGGGCAAGCGGCCGCCGGGCTGGTCACATACCTGCCCGTCGCCCTGATCCTCAACGAATACTTCGGCTCGTCCGACCGGCAGCACACCGCCGGCGTCCGGACGCTGGCCATCATCCTGATGCTCGTACTCCTGGTCGAGCGCATCACCTGTTTTGTCTAATCCAAAAAAATCACTGATATGAAGAAATTCACCGGTATCCTGATTGCCATCCTGGTCCTGGGGCTCGCGGCTTTCATCTACTTCCGCTTCTACTTCGTCTTCGGCGAAGGCGTCCGCAGCGGCGAGCTCAATTACGTCGTCTATAAAGGCGTCGTCTGGAAAACCTATGAAGGCAAACTCATCCAGACGGGTATCAAGGCCCAGACCAGCGGCGTACAGTCCAACACCTTCGACTTCTCGATTGCCGACAAGGAAATCGCGGAACGCCTGATGACCGAAAGCGGCAAGGTGATGGATCTCCACTACAAGGAGTATTTCGGACGTCTCCCCTGGCGCGGCCACACCCGCTACATCGTCGATGACATCCTCTCCATCAAGGAGAAGAGCACCACCATCGACGAGCAGAACGAAGAAGTCCTGAGCACCATCGCCCCCGGCGCCGACGGTGCCGGCACCGTCATCCCCGGCCTGTATTGATCGGTCCTTCCGGTATCCGGCTTCCGGTTCCGCTTTCCGGTTTCCGGTTCCGTTTTCCGGCTGCCCGATTCCCGTTCGGCCACGCGCTTGACTTTTGTCGCGAGGACACAGAATGCGTTTTGAGCCTTATCCGCACATTCTGTGTCCACTAATCTTGCCAAATCCCCCATTTCCTGGACACAGAATGCGTCCCGCCAGCGAAATACACATTCTGTGTCCCGCCATCTCCAGCCTTCACGCCCATCCCTTGCCGGTGACATCCCCTATGCAGCCGTACCGAAGCGGCTACCGCTCCTCATGGCTCGGGAGCAGGGGCGGCTTTCGCTCCAGTCCCTTGACGGCGAACAGCTCCCTTTTAGCCGGCACAAGTGCCGTCTAACAGTCGCAGAACCTGCGCCGTCACGAGACGGGACTTCCGCTCAGCCACCTTTATCCTGCCCCCTCACAAATCGTCGCGGCAGCCGCTTCGGTACGGCAAATAACGACAATGATGAAAAGATACGAGGTCGCTCTTAATCCAGAGACTCGGGAGTATCATCATTTATAAACGCGTCAATTTCTGGGTTATTTGACGATGTCGTTTTTGTATTCGGAAGCATTTCAAGGAAAACGCGAAGAAAAGCTGTATCCTTGAAAAAATAATTTGGATTGTCTTCCATCTTTTCTTCAATGAAATCCAATCCCCAGTTGATATACTCTTCCATTGTCGTCATTAGGATGTCTACAGCCTTACGGTTAGTAATTTCACCTTTATCTAATGCGATAAAATCTACGTCACTGCGCGCAATGAGGGCGGCAAACATATATTTCCTGATGTTGGAATAAGATACGCGTCCCGGTTTAGAATCAAGATTCCCCCAAAACTTTATGGGTTGCCCGAGGACTTTACGTTTGGATGTATCTCCGACTAGTGGTTTACGCTGTTTTTTGTATAAACCGATGAAGAACGCGATGATGAGAATCTCATAGCCCGCACCAAAGATCTTACCTCGCACTTCTTGAAACACGGTTGTTCCCCTACCATAGTCGCAGAAAGTCTTTATGATAGAATCTTCGTATTTCGTTTCCCATTCAGGGTTGCGATTAGCCCAAAGGTCATATAACTTTTCCATATTACTTCACTTTAACTACGGTTGTTCTAATTGTGGATAGGTCGTTCTTATCGAAACCGCCAGCCTTTTGGATTCGGTAAACGGAACAAGTCAGTTTGTTGATATCGTCCATGCGAAGGGTGTTCTTGTCAAGGAAATCCTTTGTAATAATTATACACTGCTTGTTGATGTTATCGACTATATTGTAGAAATCATCTTCTTTAGCATCGCCAAATGAAGATGTTGCTGCGTCAAAGATTAAAGGATAGTCCTCCTCTCGCTTAAGAGTAGTAAGATCCGAAATAGCAAATAGAACAGACATGTACATCGTCGTCTGCTGAGATCCGGAAGGCTTCTTGATTTCAGATCCATTAGAACTGTACAACTTGATTACTGCCGAATCATCTGCTGTACGAATCAACTTCACGATACCGTGGAAATCATTTGCATTGAGTCTTCTTAAATAATCGTTGGCCCGATCTTCCAATGACTCAAGGAACATCGTGAGGTTCTTGTCCTTGGCGCCGATAAAAGCCCTGTAGATGTAATCAAAAGCTTCATGAACCTTCTTGTAAACACGTACTTGACCCTTTCCTGGGGCGAGAGCATCAATCTGCTCTTTATAATAATCGCGCTGTCCTTTAAGGTCTTTGATTCGTTGCTCCAGTTCAAGTGCTCGTTTTTCTGCTTTTCCTTTTTGATCAAAATACCCTTTAAGATCTTGGAATGACTTATCAAGCATCTCCTCAGAAACGCCATCTGCCTGTATTAGTATTCGGGCTTTTTCATCCTCCATCTCCTGGATGTCCTTTTCGACCTCTTCAAGTTTTCGCTTGAACATATTGACGAGATCAATGCATTCCTCAATTTCTGCAACTTTCCCCGTAATCTCCGATTCATTAAAACCGCCGAGGCTAAGGCTTAGGCTATGAATCTCTTCAACATAGTTGCTCTCAAAGAGTTTTTTCTGTTCCTGTTCTATTGGCTTATTCGCCTCTGCCTCAGCAAGAGCATGGCGACGATGCTCCTCGAGCTTTTCGCACATAAACCGATACGCTTCAGAACCCTCTGGCGCTTCACGGCCACAGACTTTGCAGATATGATCGTGAATCATCTCTTCCATTTCGGATTCCCCGGGCAGATACCAAGGCATTCTTGAAGTACCGTTAACGAGCTGAGTTATTTCCTCGTATGCTTCTTTTTTCCCTTCATTTTTAGCCAATTCCTTAATAAACTGCTCATTCTGATCACGTTTGTTTTTACTAAAGGCGGAGCTCTTTGCCTGGAACTCTTTAAAAACTTTTGGGAAAGCGCAAAGCACCCATAGTTTATCCAGGAGATTCACATTGAAATTATTCGCAGCAATGGAGCCTCTATACTTTTCGGCCTCGGCTTTTTTTGCTTCAATACGCTTCTTTACCTCCGAGTACTTTTCACTGGTGTCCTTATGCCTCTCCAAATCCTCTATTTTTCCACTAAAAAGGTTTGCAGATGCCTCAGCTTCCCTCAATTCGCGTTCTGCATGGAAAAGGAAACGGCGAACTTCAATTAGCTTTGCATCTAAAGTTGCAACTTGCTTGGAAATCTTCTCATCAGTCTTAGATTCCTTGACAAAAGCAGAGTTGGATTTGCGTTCAAATTCTTCAGTAAACGTAACATACTTGTCGAACTCTTTTAGGTCCGAGAATTTGGCCACCAGCTGCTTAAGAGCTGTCGGATCATTGAAAACGTTTAGATCTGATTCTCCTTTGAACATGCTAAATTTCTGCAAGAAAGCGTCAAAACAGCGAAGAACCAAAGTCTTTCCGCCAACAGGGGATCTTCCCGAGTCTTTCTCTTCGAATCCGCGAAATTCCTGTCTTAGAGCACGATAATGGTCAGGTTCATCTCGCTCTACGAAAAATGACTTCTCAATAGTTTTTATTCCGTTATGGTCAAATGTTATTGATACTGTCACATTGTCCATCTCACCTACCTCAAGTTCTCTTTTTCTCATTTCTGAGAAGTTCTCGATATTGGGAGTATCCACCGTAGTGTTAAACAGCCACTGTAGCGATTCAAAGAAAGTTGTTTTCCCATCGCCATTATCCCCGATGATAAGGGTCAACCCACCTGAAAAGTCAAATGAGTTATCCCCGTAATAGCTTCGGAAATTTCTGATATTTATATTTTTGATAATCATATATTTGTCTTTAGATGTTCGCTTACCTCACGGTATATTTCTGTTTCGGAACCGCCCGATCTACCTCTGTCAATAATCTTTGCCACTGCACTCACGATGCAGTTCTCAGAAGAAAGAGCTTGTACTAAAGAGGTACATTCATCCGGCGTATACTCGCCAAAGGCCATTAGTTTTTCGTCCATCAGGACAGCCTGGAGCATCTTGTCTCCAACTGATTTGGCAGCCATAGTGTTTTAAAATATTGATAGTTTATAATAATCAAGTACTTCTTCAAGAGCCTGAACCGTATAATCTAAATTTCGTGAAAGCATAGCAAAATTCTTAACGCGATTAAGCTCAGCTCTTACCATATTTTTTTCCATTCGATAACTGTCACTGTCCGGGTTAACTTCGGGCATTACAATTAAATCGTGGATTGTTGCGTATTCTTTGTCCTTATGCGTTCTTAAGATTCGACCACGACGTTGAATAAACTGTCGAGGGTTCCCTGTGCTAGCACAGAATATTGCGAGTTCGCTTCTAGGGACATCGACACCTTCATCCAAACACTTCATGGAGGTTAAAACCTGAAGTTGTCCACTGGCAAAATCTCTCAGCGTTTGCTCTCTATCAGAAGACTGAGAAGTAAACTGCTTTACCGTAATGCGTTCACCCGCCTCACGGATAGCTTGGGTATATTCGTCAATAAGATGCTCAGAATCTGGATCATCTTTAATAACGTCATGGGCATCATATGTATCAGCCGCATATGTGTCGGGGAAATTACCCTCCGGAACATAGACTAGAGTATATCTTAAATCGCCCTTTTCAGCAATTCTCTCTTGAAGGATTGCCTTAAAGACCCCCATCTTTTTCGATGCTTTATGAATAATGCGTTTGCGCTTTATCAGAAGCATCGTTAAAATATCGTTATCCTTATCAAAAGTCTCCTTGCTGAAGTTATACATCTTCGCTAAACGATTGGAAATCTTAGCGTATTCCTCCATTTCTGCATCAGTGAGGCGGACGACATGTGGGTAATAATAGTATTCGCAAAGGACACCGTTATGAATCGCCTCCTCCATTGAGTATTCATATGTATACCCTTCTTCTGCACCAAAAAACTTTCTAATACTACGGTTCCCGGTATCATCAAATTGGCGCTCTGGTGTTGCACTTAACCCAATTCGCCTGAGATAGGGTATGCCGATAAGTTTATGTAATATGTTTGGTGCGCCCATATTATGGGCTTCATCAGCGATTAGAAGAAGTTGTTTTTTAGAAAACTCGTTCAGCTCCTGATGGACATCTGTCTTTCCGTACGAGGCATAGGTTCCAATAATGATATAGGATAGGCCGTTTTTGGGTGAAAGGGCTTCAGTAGCCTTCAGGCGATCTATATCATTTTTCCAAGATTTATTACGAGAACAAACCTTAATTATGTTGTCGAAACCAAATTTTTTGCACTCGATTTCCCACTGGTCAACCAGTGTAACTGTAGGAACAAGAATGAGGGCTTTATAGTACCCTGAATGCTTATATATTTCATAAAGGCAATTAAGGGCAGTGATTGTTTTACCCGTCCCGGTAGCCATAGCAAAAAGTCCCTTTTGTCCATTCGCCTTCCAGTTCTGGAATGCAAGCTTTTGATACTCGCGTGGTCCACTTGGATATGGGAAATGTGGGCCGTCGAGATTAACCTCTACAGTAGGATCTTTTCTGTATTTCGAGATTGCCCTTTGCACTTTTTCCTTGGCCTTTTCAAGGGCTAATTTTACTGAAACCGGCAATTCTTTTTCTCTTTCCTGACTATCAATAAGCTTTGCCTCATCGTCAAGTAATTCAATAAGCTCTTTATCTTTGAAGGTGTCAGCGATTCGCGTCCGCACTGATGACGGATCAAGATAACGAACTGTCGGGTCATTCCCCCCAAAAGTTTTTGCGAATTCGTTCTCAATATCCTTAATTTTCGCAATCTCTATTTCACCGTCCCAACTACAAGAAGCTGTTAGACTCTCCTTGTTATCAATTAACGCTGTCCTGGAAAAGTTAACAGAGCCATCGAAGGCTACTTTAGACAAGCCATCTCCAAAAACACCACATTTTGTATGGGCAATCCCTTCACCGGACAATGGCGCAATAATTTTGATTTCAATTTTGCCACTTCGGATAAGCCAGGATAAACATTCAAAAAAATGACGGTCGCGCTCCGACAAAGTATTCCGGAGAGATTCGATATCTTCGAGGTTGAAAATTCCTTCAAGTAACGAATCACTCTCCCCCCTTCTTATGGCCGCCTTATCGGCATCAGTAAGGATATCGTTTATTATTAGCCTCATCTTACCGCCATTATGAAGGAACGTGGCAAAGCCATCAGCCAAAACGGAAATTGCCGATGACGAGAAAAATCCCAGCATCAGATCAAAACGGGAAGCATTGCATAGGCACTCCGAAAAAAAGCCGACAGGCTCCCATGGAGTTTGCGTCTTATAGCGACGGCTTAGCGGCCAAATGATGTCTCCTTTAAGCATCTATATAAAGCAATTAGCGCAAAATGCGTCGTTATCATCGTCCAGGTTATCAACGAGTCGGCAACTGGCGCCATTACGCTGAGCCTCCTGTCTTTTAATGGCATCTATTTTAATCTGGCGGACACGCTCCGGCTTGCAGAGTTCTGCCAGGCTCTCGTTCTGATTCCAGGTGTATCCGTCTTTCTCAAACTCCATAGCCTTAGCGTAAAGGTCAGGATGCTGTTCGTAGAGCCATACCCATTCTATCTTCTGTTGGAAGAAGCAGAAGTAGCAGCCAGAACGGCTACGGTTGTATGTCCCTTTCTTGCCGTCAACCTCAAACACGATGGGGTTATAATAAGCGGGCACGCCAACACCACTATCTTCCAGGATCTGGAAAATGTCAGCTTTGACCAGCACATCATCATTATCCACTAGCGGGAATTCGTCCAGTTGACCAACTGGATAATCCGTAGTCTTTAGGAACGCAAACACAACCCTGTTGAAGACCTTTACATCCAAATCCAGTAAGGCATTAAGCTTCTTTGAATAGAAGAATCTCTTAGACAGTGGTGTATCTACGATTTTGAGGGCCTCCTGAAGAACATCTTCAGGGCAAATCGACTCGTAATAGTCGTGAATCAGGGAGATGTTATCGTTGCTTAGAACCTTATTGATGACATCGAGGCTCCAGATATTCTTACGGAACGGGAAGATGGCCTGAATGTTGGGCTTAGTTGAGATGTAACCTTCACGGTCTTCATCACCACGGATTCCTACATAGGATATGGCCGGCTCATCGCCGACAAATTTTTCCATCTCTGCCAACTTCATTTTCTGGGTACACCATCGGGCTTGAGGTGAAGGAAGAAAATTGCCACTGGCCTTGAGGAAATGGTGGAAAGGGGTAGGCTCAGGACTGCCTTCAGCGGCTCTCAATATCTTGATGCCACCGAGGTACGAATCAAGACGAGCTATGAGCAATTCCGTCTCAGCCAGCTCGCATCCAGTGTCAGAATTGTAGTACTCGACTTTTAGATCCGGGTACTTATTCTTCATGTAAATGGCGAGGGCTGCGCTATCCTTACCGCCAGATATGCCAAGTATGTGTCTTACCATAGAATCAATCCTTAATCTTGTCTGCCAGCATTTCAAGAAGAATGCAAACGTCCAGGTTTGAATCGCCAGAAAGGAGTTTCTCCAATTCGGCCTTCCTCTTCTGGACCTCTGCCTGCTTGGGTTTAGGCAGGCGATAGGTCTTCTGCTGCTCGTTTACACCGTTGGTATTCAAGAGGCCAAAACTGTATAGCGTATCATCAGAATCAGCCTCGGCCACTTCGGAAATGCCAATGTACCGGTCAAGTTCATAGAAGAGGAAGATGATATTGTCCAAGAGGGCTTCCTCTTCCTTATCCTTCAACTTGTATAGCTGCTTATCAAGAACAACACTGGATATCCTCTCAATAAACTCCTTGTTAGTCTGTGCCGGGGCCAGTACTCTATCAAGGAATGACCTTGCCTTCTGGGTAAGCAAGTATTTTTTTACATGGGTATATCTATTGGTCAGCACCGCCTTGTACGATTCATAGTCGGAAGGAAGACCCAGTTTCTCTATTATCCTGTCTTCTATGCGTTTAATGAGTTCCGGGTAGCAAGCATTCAATTCCTGAACAGCAGAACGTATCTTATCCAGATAATCCTGAATGAAATCATCGTCCAAAGCGTCTCCGCGATAGCCAAGCGATTCTGGAAGTTGTTCAAAGAAAACCTTCTCCGGATCTACAGCATTAGCAAGCACATCTCGGAACTTAGCGACATTCGGGTTGCTGAATTTATATGTATGCTGAGCGTACTCGTTGAGGTTTTTGAAGAAGTATAGGAACGGTTTGAAGGTATTAGCGAAGGAATCTTTGCTCAAAGCAATCTCATCGTCCTTCTTAAGGAACTGGCGATATTTCCTGAAAAATTCCAGTTTCACACCGCTTACACTGAAAGCCTTGATGGTAAAATCGCCGGGATGCTTCCACAATAGATCGAAAACCTCACGATTGATGCCCATAACGTAGTTACCGGCAGCACCATAGAGAGCGAAGTCCTGTTGTTTAACATACAGATAAATCGGTATCCAGAAATCAATGAAGCCTTGCTTCATCTTGAAGGGGCGGGACATCAATAACTTGATGAGTTCACTCACTTTTCGAGGGCGATCCACCGTCTTTGCAACAAACTCCTCGCAAGCATTCCAAAACTCCATGATTTCATCATCAGTGGGAGCACCGAACACATACGCCCCGTCTTCGTCCTGACGATGAATACCAGTATTCTTTAGCAGCGTGATATATATCGTCTTTTCAGGCGGGAACTCTTCCTCGCCAAATCCAAGGTCTGGCTGATCTGGATAGTTGAGAATTCTGTCCAATAGATTCGACTTGGCCATAGAAATGGCGGAACTTAGTTTCTGCTTATTGAACAGCTCGTTCTGAATATCTGGCGTTCCTGAATAAACCGCAGCGCAAACGGCTGAAAGCTGTTTGTTAAAGTCCTTTTTGGAATGAATCGAACATTCCTGTCCTTTGAATATCCAAGTTACATTGCCGCTACCATCAAAAAGGTAGTCGTTTAGCGCAGAGTTCAGGCAATTCTTTTCGAACTCCTGAATATTTGAAATCTCTCGTTTCGCTACCTGATCATCAACGGCTACCTTTTCAGCCATATACTGGAGTTTCTTGATTTCGTGAAGGTGTTTGACTATGTCGGACACATTGTTAAAAACAGCAAAGAGTAAAGCCTCCTCGCTGGATGCCGATATTGCCTTGACCTGATCCATGCAACCATCCTCGAGCGGGAAGATGAGTTCGCAGAATCCATCTATGTCACCATCTGGAACCTTTACTTCCGGCTCATTCAGGACTACGAATGAGAAATACCTGGGCGTTCCTCTTGAATAGAATGCGGCCGATGCGGAAGCAATACGAGGCTTGATGTAATCCCGTAGTTCATCTACCGTTGCAGACGGCGTTGGAACCATTGTAGCAGCGCGAAGAAGTTCTGCCTCTATGTTGATGTCAGTACCCTCGAAAAGGATATATTGGGACTTGTATGTGGCATACCTGATTACCTTGACCCTTTCCAGTTCCCGTATAACTTCGCCTGCATTTCTGATTCCAAGAGCACATTGGCAGTACTTTTCAAGCGCATCACGGTTGAGGGAAGTTTCAGATGTCCCAAAAATGCTAAGCAGACCAATTGACTTTACAACTTTCTGGGCATCGGTAATAAACTCATCGGCAAGGATGCCACTTTCTATGCGCCCGAGGGCGACCTTGATGGCAGACCAGCCAGAGGATTCTAGATTGACCTGGGATATTTCCGAATAGAAGTTGTAGATGGCATAGTCATATACGTCTGCCAGGTTATATGTCTGGTGCGGTTTCCTTACATAGTTGAGTACCGAAAACTGCCCGGTGGTTGTAAGGAAAGAGAAGAGAGACCTTTCATTCTGACCGTATTTCTGGATTGCCAACGTGAGGCAAGATGCAGCAAGGGGGTCAATAGGATTCAGCTTGCGGGCTGTTTCCTCAGAGAAACTATCTGAGATGAACCGACACTGCTTCGCCAGAACATAAACGAATGCAAAGTCAGCCGCATCTGCTTTCTGCTCGGGTTTTAGGTCCAATTGCTCTGAAGCAAGATAAAGGAGTTGCTCGACCGGTTCGCTGAAGACAATCTCCTTGAAACGGCCTTTTACCTTCTGCCATTCTTGACGTTGTGACTCGGAGAGTTTCGATGCGTACGAGCTGAAGTTCTGGTGAAGAGTTGTTAAGAGTATTGCTTTACGACGATGGTCGTTCAGGATTTCACAAAACTGCTGGATAAAGTATAACTCTTCCTCGGGGTTATTCTTTGCGGCATGCTCGAGGACCTTACCAAACTCGTCAACAACAATAAGAACCGCTTTGTTTTTGGCCTCAGCTCTCTTGCAGTATTGCTTTAAGGCATCTAAAACATTATTATTCTCCGTATTTAGTTTGTTGGCAAGAATCCTCTGAAAAGATGCGTATTCTCCTACAATATTTAGCAAGTAGAAGGAATCAAGGCCAAAAAACACAGTCCGATTGTTAACCAGAGAAGTTTCTTTCCCCCTCAATCCTTTTTCAAGGGCCATAATGAAGCTGGACTTTCCTGTTCCATATGTACCTATTATTGAGAAAGAATGGACACCCGCCGTAACGCTAGAAACTATTTCACCAAGTACACGCCGGACATTAGGTGTAACGATGTATTGGAAGTCATCTTGAACTCCAATCTCGATATTTACTGATGCGTTGTATTTCATGCCTTCGTGTAATAATGATAAAGAACTGCGGCAGCATCGATGTCGTGAATAAATTGTAAATTCTTCACTCCGCTGTTATCGGTGTAAGATAAGTCTTCTGGATGCTGAGCAACAACCTCACGAATTAACTCGATAAGGTTTGTGAGCGAAAGGCCAAAAACAAGAGCAACCTCCTGCATGCCATCTAGAGAAATGGTGTTGTCTTCTCCTTTGTAGTCCAAAAGAGCATAAAGAAGGATATCTGGATGAATATGGCTGGGATCGGTTTCATTGAAAGAATACCGGTCAGAACCCAGCGCATTGATAAGACCGAGATCCAGGAATATGGCAGAGAAATCCTCATTGCTCCTTATATCGGTCGGCATGACATAATTATGAAGCAACACGCCGATATCCTTCTTCACTGTATTTTCATTGTAAACGGTCTTCTGCTCTTGAACATTGCATTTACGGCGCACAAATGTCAAGAGATGATTCCTATCAAACTCTCTTTTCTCACGCTGAAAGTCGAGAAAAGTCAAATGGTATAGGCTCGCAACCTTTTTAATGAGGAGATAATAATGGAGAAGCCATAATGTGCTTTCATCCTCAAGAAATGGATCATAGCCAAAATCCGTATCAAAAATACTCTGCGCAAAGGGAGTCGGAATATCATTTATGCTGAGCCCGAAAGCACGAGACCAAAAACGAATGGAAGCGACCATATTCTTACCTACGCCGAGCGAAGCAACCGCATCAGGAGAGGTAAAGTTCACTCCTTCTTTCATTGCGTCATAAGCCTTTTTAAGCCATAAAGGTTTACAGAAGAAGGACTCATGACCAGAAAAAGAATAACGGTGGTTATTCATTTGCATAGTGCACTCACATCATGTGTTTGCACTATTCGAAACGAACCCGCCAAAACTGAAGTATGATAAAGGGCATAAACAGCTCTTATCATACTCTGAGGTTTTGGCGGACCCGTCTATACAATAAGTTCCGTCTATGCCCAAAGGCATAGACGCTTGCTGAACTTATTCGCATATAGACTTTAAAATCGCCAAATTTCAGAGTATACGAATAACTGCAAACGCTAGTTAATATGTTATTTGTCTTTCTCTATTTCTGACAAAATTAGCTAAAAAAGACGAAAAAACAATATCTCAGCTATGATCAAGAAGCAATATGTGTTAATAAACTCATTAAAAAGACTGATGAGACCTTTGAGACAACAGCGGTACTATAGACTTTTAAATAACGCTCAATCAGCGCCTTCCTTAGCAAATCTCGTTCATAATCCTTCTTGAGAAGAGCAGAGAGTTCGCTATCTATTTCCGCATAAACATTCTCTCTTAATCGCCTAATAGAGTACGGGTTCCGTATTGAATCTAACGATCCGGAAGTTTTGCTTTTCAGCGTCCAAAAAGCTTCATTCTTCATATGCCAAAAAGGCTTATCCACATTGGGACGGTAAAACGGAATATCTCCGATATACCTTTTCCAATTCGATACGAATGTCTTCTCCAAATCTTCAGACAGTTCTATCTTATTATCAGCAAGCCGCCCATTTTCATACATATCTAAAACAGATAAAAGAAGAATAGGCTTGTGGGGAGCAAGTTTCCCCGCATACTTATTCGTATTTAGGGACAGGAATTGAGAGAGATACTTCTGAATCATATGGCAAAGAGTTAGTTAGTCTTTCAATAGGCCACCGACCGATAGACTTAGATTTCGCCAAATTTCAGAATATGTAGGTGCTTATTGCAAAAATACAAAAAAAGAATCAAACAGCTATCATTCTGGACTCATTGAGTTTGCTAAATGTAGGAGCACCACCATCGACGAGCAGAACGAAGAAGTCCTGAGCACCATCGTCCCCGGCCTGTATTGATCGGTCCTTCCGGTATCCGGCTTTCGGCTTCCGGATCCCAGTCCCCGGTCCCCGGATACCCGATTCTATTCCGGCCCCGCGCCTGACTTTTGCCGTCAGGACACAGAATGCGTTTTGAGCCTTATCTGCACATTCTGTGTCCACTAATCTTGCCAAGTCCCCCATTTCCTGGACACAGAATGCGTCCCGACAGCGAAATACGCATTCTGTGTCCCGCCATCCCCGCACGCATTCCCATCCCTGCCGGTGGCATCCCCCTATGCAGCCGTACCGAAGCGGCTGCCGCTCCTCATGGCTCGAACGAGAGATACCGACGGATGCATACCAGCGAAAGTTACCCGCGAAGGGTATCGGTTTTGAAACCTTAGCCACCCTCGGCTATTAGAGGGAGGGGCCCGCCGCAAAGCGGTGGGAGGGGTCGCGCAGAGCGCGACGGTTTTCAAAACCGATACCCTTCGCGGGTAACTTGCTTCGATCGTCCGGAACGTCTCGATCGTCCGGAACGGCTAGCGCAAAGTGGCGCCGAACTTGTGTTCGAAGGTCTTGAGCAGCTTGTTCATCGTCGCCTCGACGGCTTCGTCGGTGAGGGTCTTCTCTTCGTCCTGGAGGATGAAACTGATGGCGTACTGCTTCTTGTCGGTGAGGATCTTCGGTCCGCGATAGACATCGAAGAGGTTCACCTGGCGAAGGATACCCTTGACCGTCTGGAAAGCCGTCTTGCGAATGTCGGCGAACGAAACGCTCTCGTCGAGCAGCAGCGCCAGATCGCGTCGGACTTCGGGGAAGCGCGGCAGTTCCTTGTATTTGATCTTGTCACGGCGGACCAGTTCGAAGAAGACCGGCCAGTCGATTTCAGCGACGAAGACCGGCTGCTTGATGTCAAACTGCTTGAGCAGCGCTTTGGCGACGGTTCCCATCACGGCCAGGCGCTTGCCGCCCAGCTTGTAGGTCAGACCTTCGGCAAAGAGGTCGGCCGGTGCCGCCTCCGTCTCCAGGTCATAGAGATTGGCCTTGAAACGCTGGAGCAGCAGTTCCAGATAGCCCTTCAGCAGGAAATAGTGGCCGGCCCCGGTCTCATTGCGCCAGGCCTTCTGGCCGGGGCCGGTGACGACCATGCAGAGGCGGAGTTCCTCCTGATAGCTTTTGAGCTCGGCTTTCGGATTGTCCGCGCCCTCGCGGGGTTCAAAGCCGTAGCAATTCCCGATCTCATAGAGCTTCAGGCTGTTGTTCTGGTGGTTGATATTGCGGGCGACCACTTCGAGGGCATTGAAGATCAAGGTCTGCCGCATCACGTCGAGGTCGCTGCTGAGCGGGTTGACAATATGGACCAGGCGCTCAGGCGGATAGGTCTTGCATTTGTCGTAGTAGGCACTGCGGGTCAGCGAGTTGTTCATGATCTCCACGAATCCGCGGTCGGAGAGCAGGTCGGAAACTGTCTTGCGGACCTTCTCCGGATCGGGATGGGCCGTCGGATTGACCGAGGCCTTCATGCTGACCGGCAGTTCGATGTTGTTGTATCCGTAGATGCGGAGCACTTCCTCCACCACGTCACATTCGCGCAGGACATCCACCCGGTAGGCCGGTACGGAGACACGACAGCCGCTGGCGGACTCCGACAGGATTTCGAACTCAAGGTCGCGCAGGATCGACTTGTAGGTATCCGCGCCGAGCGACTTGCCGATCAGCGCATCCATCCGGCCATAGTCGAGGTCGATGGCCGTCTTCTCGAAAGGCTGGGCGCAAACCTCCTGCGGGCAGCCGACGACCGTCGCGCCGGCGAGCTCCTGGATGAGCAGGGCGGCCCGGCGGGCTGCCGTCATCGTGGCGAGCGGGTCGATGCCGCGTTCATAGCGGAACGAAGCGTCGGTCTTGAGGCCCTGGCGTTTGGATGTCTTGCGGATGGAGACCGGATTGAAATAGGCCGCCTCGAGGAAGACTTCCGTCGTCGATTCGGTGACGCCGGAATCCTCGCCGCCGAAGACACCGGCGATGCACATCGGCCGTTCGGTATCGCAGATGACCAGGTCATCCGCGCAGAGGGTACGTTCCACCCCGTCGAGCGTCGTGAACTTGCAGTCCGGCGTACTGCGGCGCACCACGACCTTGCGGCCGCGGATCTTCGCCGCGTCAAAAGCGTGGAGCGGATGACCCATCTCGTTGAGCACGAAGTTGGTGATATCCACGATGTTGTTGATCGGACGCTGGCCGATGGCCATCAGGCGTTCCTTGAGCCAGTCCGGCGAAGGGCCGACCTTGACATCACGCAGCGTGATGCCGATATAGCGCGGCGCCAGATCCGGTGCCTGCACCTCGACGGGAATCGCCTCCCCTTCCCCGCAACGGAATGCGGAGACATCGGGCAGGGTCCATTCGACGGGCACGCCGTTGCGGCGGCACCAGGCATAGAGGTCGCGCGCCACACCGATGTGGCTGGCACCGTCCACCCGGTTGGGCGTCAGGCCGATTTCGAAAAGCGTATCTTCTTTGAGCCGGAGCTGTTCGCGGGCCGGCGTGCCGACCACGGCGGAAGGATCCAGCACCATGATGCCGGAATGGTCGTTTCCGATGCCCAGTTCATCTTCCGCGCAGATCATGCCGAAGCTGTCCACGCCGCGGATGCGGGATTTCTTGATCTTGAATTTGCTGCCGTCGTCGGTCGGGAGCTCCGTACCGACGGTGGCCAGCAGGACTTTCTGGCCCTGCGCCACGTTGGGCGCACCGCAGACGACCTGCACCAGCTCGGGGGCGCCGGTGTTGAGCCGGGTGATGTGGAGATGGTCGGAATCGGGATGTTCCGTACATTCGACGACTTCCGCCACGATGACGCCGGCGAGGCCGCCCGGAATCTGTTCCACAGTCTCCATGTGCTCCACTTCCAGGCCGGTGGAGGTAAGGGCGGCAGAAACCTGCTCCGCCGTCAGGTCAAACTTCAGGTAATCCTTCAGCCAATTAAACGAAATATTCATATTGCTAACGTATTATTCGAACAGGGATTCGACAAACTCTTTCTTGTCGAAGAGCTTCAGGTCTTCGATCTTTTCACCGACGCCGATGAACTTGATGGGGATCTTGAACTGGTCGCTGATGCCGATCACCACGCCGCCTTTGGCCGAACCGTCGAGTTTGGTCACGGCCAGGGCGCTCACGTCGGTCGCGCGGGTGAATTCCTTCGCCTGCATGAAACCGTTCTGGCCGGTGGAGCCGTCGATGACCAGCAGCACTTCGTGCGGCGCGTCGGGCACCACTTTCTTCATCACGTTCTTGATCTTGGTCAGCTCGTTCATCAGGTTGATCTTGTTGTGCAGGCGGCCGGCCGTATCGACGATCACCACGTCCGCATCCTTGGCCACGGCGCTTTTCACGCTGTCGTAGGCCACCGATGCCGGGTCGGATCCCATCTCCTGCTTGACGATGTCCACGCCGGCCCGTTCCGCCCAGATGACCAGCTGGTCGACGGCGGCGGCCCGGAAGGTGTCGGCGGCGCCCAGCACCACCTTCTTGCCCTGGGCTTTCAACTGGGCGGCCAGTTTGCCGATGGTCGTGGTCTTGCCCACGCCGTTGACGCCTACCACCATCATGACATAAGGCTTCTTCGAAAAATCGAACGGCGCCGTGCTCTTGCCGTCGGCGGCGGCATCGAGCAGGCCGATGATCTCCTCGCAGAGGAAACGGTTCACCTCTTCGGTATTGAGGTATTTGTCGCGGGCCACACGGGCCTCCAGCCGTTCGATGATGTTCTGCGTGGTCTCCACGCCGACATCGGAGGCAATCAGCACTTCCTCCAGGGAATCAAGCACCTCGTCGTCCACCACGCTCTTGCCGGCAATGGCATGCGTGAGTTTTTCGAAAAGCGAGCGCTTGGTCTTCTCCAGGCCGCTGTCGAGGGGGCGTTCCTCGGTCTTTTCCTTATCTTTCTTCTTCCAGTTGAAAAGTCCCATATCACAAAGGTTTATAAAGTTCTCGGATACATCCGTCCGCCAGGGCTTCCAGCGAGGAGATGCCCATCTCCGGCGGAAGGCCGGTCTGCTGGTAGGCCACGGGCAGTTCCGTGCAGGCGCCTACCACGGGGAGTTTCTCAATCTCCCAGAGCTGCTCGATGGCGGCGCGGTAGCGGATCCCGGCTTCACGCTGCTTCCCGGCTTTGACCATGTCGGTAATGTCGTGGATTTCCACGCGCATGGCCTCGTCGGGAATCCGGAAGCGGTAGCCGGTCGAAGCGGCGTGGCGCTGGTAGATGCCGGTATTCATCGTGCCGAGTGTCGCCGTGAGCCAGGCGCCCTGCGGGCTGCGCTCCTGGCAGGTGCGGATCGTCTCGTCGATGATATGGATCACCGGCACGCTGAGCAGCCCCTGCGCGATGAATTTATCGACGAAATGATGGGCGGTGTTGCAGGTAACCACCAGCCGGTCGGCGCCCCAGCGGATGAGGGTCTGCAGGCCGTCGAGCAGATAGGGTTCCGGATCCGGACCCTTGCCCAGCAGGAAGGTGGTCCGGTCGGGCGTGACCGTATGTGAATAAACGATCATGCGCGGATGCTCCTGGTCGCAGTCGGCCGGAGCCTTGACGGCCAGCAGACGCTGGAATTCCGCCGTGGCAGCCGGGCCCATGCCGCCCAGCACACCCAAAGTCAATCCATTATGCTTCATTGTCTTTCTCTTTTTTAAAACTTGTCTGTGCCATCACCACGCCGATCATCGCCACGGCAATTCCCACAAACTGCAGCGGCTCGAGCGTATCCTGTCCCAGCAGGGATGCGGCCACGGCCGAAACGATGGCCACCAGCGGCAGGAACACCGTGGTACGGGTCATTCCGATCCGGTCCACGCAGGCGGCGTAGATCACGAAGGCCACGCCGGAACAGAGTACGGCCAGGGCGATGATCGGCCGCAGCACCGGCCAGGACAGGTAGGCCGGCGTCCACGAGGAAGCGTCCCAGATCAGGAACGGGACCAGGAAGTAGCCGATGGCCAGAATGAACTGCCAGGTGACGATGGCGAAGGGGTTGTATCCTTTATTAGCCAATTTCTTGCAGATGGCCGTATAGCCGGTCGAGCCGATGGCTGCCAGGAAAAGGATGGCGATGCCATAGAGATATTTCGCGTGCAGGCTGCCGCCGATCAGCACGAAAAGGATCACGCCCGCCACGGCCACGAAGATGCCGGCCCGGTTGAGCGTGGAGAGTTTCTCCCGGAATAGGATCCAGCCCACGACCAGGCTGAAAACCGGAATCGTTGCGATGATCACCGAACACAGCGTCGGCGAATCGGTGAGCTGCAGGCCGAACGTCTCGCCCAGGAAATACAGGAAGGGCTCGAAGGCCGTCATCGCCGCAAACCATTTGAAGTCGCCTTTGCGGATGCGCTGGAAGCGGCCCGTCAGCAGGCTGAAGAGCGACAGGGCGGCCGCCGCGATGATCATCCGGGTAAAGATGAAGGTGAATACAGGCACCTGCCGGTCCAGGACGCGGTCGCTCCAGAGGAACGACATGCCCCACAGGAAGACGGTCAGCAGGATCAGCAGATACCAGACCAGGTTCAGGCCTTTTCCTTTCTCACTCATCGGCGCGGAAGAATTTTGCGGAAACGCAGTTTGAGTACACCCCAGAAGGCCTCGCCGAAAATACTGGAACTCATCTTGGACGTCCCTTCCTTGCGGTCCTCGAAGATGATCGGGACCTCGACGATCTTGAAGCCCAGCTTGTAGGCATTGTATTTCATCTCGATCTGGAAGCCGTAGCCCCGCATCTTGATACGGTCGAAATCAATTGCTTCCAGCACCTTACGCGAATAGCACTTGAATCCGGCCGTGGTGTCGTACACCTTCATCCGAAGGATCGTGCGGACATAGGCGGAGGCATAGTAGGACATGATGACGCGGCCGATCGGCCAGTTGATCACGCTGATGCCGTTGCAGTAACGCGAACCGATGGCCAGGTCGGCGCCGCCGTCGGCACAGGCCGCATACAGGCGCGGAACATCGGCCGGTTTATGGGAAAAGTCGGCATCCATCTCGAAGATATAGTCGTACCCCCGATCGAGCGCCCAGCGGAACCCGGTCAGGTAGGCCGTACCCAGCCCCTGCTTCCCGGCCCGCTCGATCAGGTGCAGCTGCGCCGGAAATTCCGCCTGCAAGGTTTTCACGATGCCGGCGGTGCCGTCGGGCGAACCGTCGTCGATGATCAGGATGTGATAATCGCCGTCCAGCGCCCGGAGGGCGCGGATCATCTTCTCGATGTTCTCCTTCTCGTTGTAGGTCGGAATGATGATGACTTTCTTGTCCATAATGCCCGCATTTTAATGCTATCCTGCAAATGTAGCAATTATTTTCTACCATTCGACACGCTGCCAGGACGGAGCGATGGAACAAAGGATCCCGTACCCCCCGTGTACATTGGAATAAAGGGATACCGCTTCCGAAAACAGGCCGCCGAAACTCCAGCGGAGCTGCGTATAGGAGGTATCGTACCAGTACAGGTTTTCGTCGGCCGCAGCCAGCTTCAGGCCGAAGAGCGACACCACGTCCGGACTGGGGACGAGCTGGACCGTAATCTTGAACACATGGCGTTTGCCCTTGATCTGGGCATCGGAAAAGAAATTGGTTCCGCCGGCCTGCCCGAAGAGGATGTCATCGCTGGTGAAAGTCAGCGGCGTCAGGATGGTGTCACGCCCGTCCCACCAGGGCATGCTGCTCTGGTAGCTGACCAGCGGCTGGAGGAAATAATACTTGTCGTAGGATCCGTCATCCGTGACGGCAAGGGTCAGTTCGGCTTCGTAGTATTCCTGCGACGCAGGCAGGTCCATCCGGCGCCGTTCCACCGAAAGGAGTTCGAAATGCGGAAGTTTCGGGACCGTAACCGCTGCCTGGACGGGGTCGAAGCCCGGGAATTCCGCTTCCAGGCGGATATGGTCGCCCGGAGCCGGCACATAATCCGAGGCATAACAGAGACTCGCACCGCTCTCCCCGCTCTGCAACCGCATCTCCCGCCCCGAAGGCTCATCGTTGACAAAACAGCGGACCCGGCCCCGAAGGGTGTCAAGTCCCTCCGTGAAAGCCTTCCCCTGCGGGTCCTGTTCCAGGAAAAAGATGGAGGAAGCCACATAGGCGGAGAAAGTTTCGCCCACCGTCGCCTGCGCAGACAGGGTCAGGCGGGGTTCCATGATTTCGCCCTTGAATTCAATGTCTTTCTCGCAGGCCGGCAAAAGCAGCAAGGACAGGGCGCACAGTGTGAACAATATCTTTTTCATCGGGAATTCCTCCTAAAACTCATAGGTGTAAGAAAGGGACGGCATGACCGGGAAAATCGACAGCTGCTTGAAACGGTTGCCGGAGCGGTACACCAGGAAAGGATTGTTGCGGTTGTACGCGTTGTACACGCTCAGGGCGATCGTCCTGTGATGGCCGTTGCGGAAAGTCCGCTTGAAATTGACGCCCAGGTCGAGCCGCTGGTAAGAGGGCAGCCGGTAGTTGTTGCGTCCTTCCAGGTAATCCACCGGTACGGTGGGGGCAAACTGGCTTTGGAAAGCGCTGCTGTAGGACGGAATCACGCTGATGGTCTGCGTGGCGAGCGAACCGCAGATACCGGTCCCGAAAATGAATGTGGCCGCCAGGTCGATTTTCTCCGTCAGTTCATAGGCGGCCGTGACACTCAGGTCATGGCGACGGTCGTATTTGGCAGGAAAAGGCTTTCCGCTGTTGATCACATGGCCCTCGCGGTCGAACTGGCGCATGGTCTTCGACCAGGTGTAGCCGATCCAGCCGGTCAGCCTGCCGGTCTTTTTCTGGACCAGGAACTCAGCACCGTACGCCCAGCCGCGTCCCATCGCCACCTTGTCCTCCCAGCCGGAAGTAGAGCCGAAGAAAGAAGCACCTTCCCGGTACTCGATCACATTGTCCATCGTCTTCCAGTAGCCTTCCAGGGATAAGTCCACCGTGCCCAGGCTGTAGAAGATACCCGCTGCCGCCTGGTTCGAACGCATGGGCCGGATCCGGCTGGTAACCGGGACCCACAGGTCGGTAGGAAGAGAGATATTGCTGTTGCTGAGCATGTGGACCGACTGGCTCATCCGTGACCAGGAAGCCTTCAGCGAAAGGTCGCCGGTGATCAGCGCACGGAGGCTGATGCGGGGCTCCAGGGAGTGGTAGAAGATGCCGTCGGTATCGTACATCGCATAGCGCAGACCCAGGTTGACCTTGAGCCAGCGGGTGAGCGACCAGTTGTCTTCGAAATACGCCGCCGCTTCCCCGGTGAAGAGGTTCTTGTCGCCGAAGGTCGTATCGACGGCGGCCTGCGGATCCGCGGCACCGTCCTGCGGCGTTGATGCATCCGGAAGACCGCCAAGCCGGATCGTCGTGATCGACGGCTTGAAAGCGTGCCGGATATATGTCGTGCCGAAACGGATGTCGTGGTCGGGCGAAGGGGTGTATTCAAAGTCGGCCGCAGCGGAGATGTCGTTGATCAGCGAATGATATTCCAGCGAGATGTCCGAACTGGACGTGCCGCCGATCAGCGATTCCTTCCCATTGATATTCAGGCTGTGGCGGTATTGCGTATAATTGAGCGTCGTATTGACGAAAAGACGCGGCCCGAACACGTGGTTCCAGCGGGCCGAAGCCACGATATTGCCCCAGTTCCAGCCCAGACGCAGCTGGTTCGAGAAGGTATCGTCGCTGGTCTTGATCCGGGCATAGACCCGGTCGTCGCCCATATAGTAACTCACATAAAGCTTGTCGTGGTTGGAGAACCTGTGGGTCAGCTTGGCATTGACGTCGTAGAAATAATAGCCCCCGGTGGCCCGCTCGCCATTCCCCCAGTGCCGCTGGTAGAAGGCGATCAGGGGCTGGGAAAGGATGTCATAGTAGGTCCGGCGGGCCGACAGGTTGAAAGTGGTCTTTCCCTTGATGACAGGACCTTCGACATTGAACTTGGCCGAGAGCAGGCCCAGCGATGCGCTACCGTGGTACTCCTGGTCATTGCCGTCCTTCATCCGGATGTCGAGGATGCTGGAAATCCGGCTGCCGAAACGGGCCGGAAAACTGCCCTTGTAGAGGGTCACGTTCTTGATGGCGTCGGCATTGAAGACCGAGAAGAAACCCATCATGTGGTTCACATTGTAGATGGGCACACCATCGAGCAGCAGCAGGTTTTCGTCCGGACCGCCGCCGCGGACATAGAGTCCGGCTGAGCCCTCGGTCCCGGACTGGACGCCCGGCAGCAGCTGGATCGCCTTGACCACATCGACCTCGCCGGCCAGGGCCGGGACATGCTTGATCTGGTGGACCGGGATCTCGATGGCGCTCATCTGCGTGCCGCGCACGCCGATTTCGGAACGGGAGGCCGTCACGGAAGCGCCCTGGAGAAACTCGGCCGAAGGCTTGAGTGCTATGTGGATCACGGTATCGCGGACCAGCCGCAGCGACATCGTGACACTTTCATAGCCGATATAGGAATACTCCAGCGACACATCCCCGGCGGGAAGTGTCAGCGTGTAATAGCCATAGTTGTTGCTCACGGCGCCCAGGCCGCTCGTGCGCTCCACCAGGGCGGCGCTGATCAGCGATTCGCCCGACCCGGCGTCGGTCAGGTAGCCGCTGACCGTGCATTTCTGCGCGGCAGCCTGGGCTGCCGACAAGAAGAGCAACGCCGCGATCCCCGCGGCGAAGCATCTGAAAAATCTACCTTTCATCTTTTCAAACCTTTGAGCGAAAGTCCGATCCGGCGCCGGTCGAGATCGACGCTGATCACGCGCGCCTCCAACTGCTGGTGCACCTTGAGCACCTTCGACGGATCGGAAACATATTTGTCTCCCATCTGGGAGACGTGGATCAGGCCGTGCTCATGGATGCCGATGTCCACGAAGGCACCGAAGGCCGTCACATTGGTCACGATACAGGGCAGGACCATCCCCACCTGCACGTCTTCGATCGACTGGATTTCCTGCGAGAACTCGAACACGCGGATGGCGCCGCGCGGGTCACGGCCCGGCTTGGCCAGCTCCGTCATGATGTCGGTCAGCGTGGGCATACCCGCATCGCCGGCGACATAGCGTTTCAGATCGACCTTTTCGCGCAGGGAGGCATCCGCGATGAACGTGCTGACCGCGACGCCGGCATCGGCGGCCATCCGTTCCACCAGGGCATAGCGTTCCGGATGGACGGCGGTGTTGTCGAGCGGATTGGCAGCTCCCGGAATCCGCAGGAAACCGGCGCACTGCTCATAGACCTTGGGGCCGAGCCGCTTGACTTTCAGCAGCGTATCGCGGGAGGCAAAAGGGCCGTTTTCCGTACGGTAGTCCACGATGCTCCGGGCCAGGACCGGGCCGATGCCCGAGACATAGCGCAGCAGCCAGCTGCTGGCCGTGTTCAGGTTGACGCCCACCCGGTTGACGCAGCTCTCGACCGTCTCGTCGAGCCGTTCCTTGAGCAGCGTCTGGTCCACATCGTGCTGGTACTGCCCCACCCCGATGCTCTTGGGATCGATCTTGACCAGCTCGGCGAGCGGATCCATGAGCCTGCGGCCGATGGAGACCGCCCCGCGTACCGTCACGTCGTAGCCCGGGAACTCTTCCCGTGCCACTTCCGAAGCCGAATAGACCGACGCGCCGTCTTCGCTCACAGAATAGACACGGACGCCTTCCGGCAGCGCGATTTTCTGGATGAAGGCTTCCGTCTCCCGGCCGGCCGTGCCGTTGCCGATGGCGATCACCTCGATCTTGTAGGCTTCGACCATCGCCGAAATCTTCTTCATCGCGGCGATTTTCTCGTTCACCGGCGGATGCGGATAGATGGTGTCGTTGTGGAGCAGCGTCCCCTGCGCATCGAGGCAGACCACCTTGCAGCCGGTACGGAACCCCGGGTCGATGGCCAGGGTCCGCTTCTGGCCTACCGGCGGGGCGAGCAGCAGTTCCCGCAGATTCTCCCCGAAAACCCGGATGGCCTCGACGTCGGCCTTTTCCTTGGCCTGGGCAATCACTTCGTTTTCGATGGAAGGATGCAGGAGGCGCTTGTAGGCGTCCTCCACGGCTGCATCGACCTGCGCACGACAGGCCGGCGTAGGCCGGCGTTTCTTTTCATAGACCTTGCGGTCGATGCGTTCCAGGGCGTGATCCGGATTGACGTCCACCTTGACCGAGACGAATCCCTGCGCGCGGGCCCGGAGCATCGCCAGCAGGCGGTGCGAGGGAATCCGGTCGAGCCGCTGGGAGAAGTCGAAGTAATTCTGGTAGTTCTGGGCATCGGCATCGTCCGCCTTGCCGCGGGCGACATGCGAGGTGATGCTGCCCCAGCGCGTATAGAGGTCGCGCAGCTGGGCACGCACGGGCTGGCTCTCGGCCACCATCTCGGCGATGATGTCGCGGGCGCCGGCAAGGGCTTCCTCGCTTTCGCGCTCCGGATGGTCGAGTTCCATGTTCCAGAGCTTGAGGGCCAGGGGCTCATAGCCTTTTTCCCGGGCCACGGAAGCCCGCGTACGGCGTTTGGGCCGGTACGGGAGATAGAGGTCTTCCACGGTCTGGGCATCGACTTCATTTTCAATGGCCCTGCGCAGGTCATCCGTCAGCTTGCCCTGTTCCTCGATGCTGGAGAGGATGGCCGCCTTGCGCTTCTCCAGTTCCGTGAAGCGGAGCCAGTAGTGCCGGACGGCCGCCACCTGCATCTCGTCCAGGGCGCCGGTGCGTTCCTTGCGGTAGCGGCTGATGAAGGGAACGGTCGCCCCTTCCTCGAAGAGTTCGATGCAATGTTCTACCTGCCAGGCAGCCACTTCGAGCTGACCGGCAATATGGTCCGTGTACAGTTTATTCATTGGATACGGCTTTGAGCTGGTCGCGGTAGGAAGAGAATATCTTGCTCTTCGACACGAAACCCAGGTATTTGTTTTCATCGTCCAGGACCGGAAGGTTCCAGGCCTGCGTCGATTCGAATTTGTCCATCACGCTCTCCATCCGTTCGTCCTGATAGACGAAAGCGGGCGCGCTCTTCATGATGGTATAGATCCGCACGCTGTCGTAGCGGCTGCGGTCGAACATCATTTCCCGGACATCGTCGAGCGTCACCACGCCCTGGAAACGGCCTTCCGCATCCAGCACCGGGAAGAGGTTGCGGCGCGAGCGGGAGATGGCCTCCACCATGTCGCCCAGGGTACCGTCGTACGGGACCGGGGTGAAATCGTTCTCCACCAGGTCCTCGGTCTTGAGCAGCGTCAGGACGGCCTGGTCGCTGTCGTGGGTGAGCAGCTCGCCTTGGGCGGCGATGCGCTTGGTATAGATGGAATAGCGTTCAAACATGCGGATGGTTCCGTAGCTGACGGAAGCCGTGACGATCAGCGGAATCAGCAGCTCGTAGCCGCCGGTGATCTCGGCGATCAGGAAGATGGCCGTCATCGGGGCCTGCATCACGCCGGCCATCAGGCCGCCCATCCCCACCAGCACGAAATTGGCCTCCGGCACCAGGGCGATGCCCGAGAGGTTGATCAGGCGGGCCACCACGAATCCGGCCAGGCCGCCGCTGACCAGCGTCGGGCCGAAAGTGCCGCCCACGCCGCCGCCGGCATTGGTGAACGCCGTGGCAAAGACCTTGAACAGGAGGATCGCCGCGAAATAGAGCAGGAAGATCCACTGGTTCGACAGCAGTTTGTCGCCGAAGACCGCCCGCGACACCGCGCCCGGATTGTTGTTGAGCATCAGCGAGAGCGAATGGTATCCTTCACCGTAGAGCGGCGGGAAGAGGAAAATCAGCACGCCCAGCAGCAAGGCACAGATCGCCCAGCGCCAGAGCGGATTGCGGAAACGGCGCATCCGGTCTTCCACCTTCAGGGTGACGCGGATGAAGTAGAGCGACATGAAGCCGCAGAAGATGCCCAGCAGCAGATAGAAGGGAATGTTGCCCAGGCGGAAGGCCTCGATCGAGCCGGCGAACTGGACATCGTTCCCCATGAAGATATAGGTCACCACCGTCGCCGTCACCGAAGAAAGCAGCAGCGGCAGGATGGCGTTCATCGACATATTGAAGAGCAGGATCTCGAGCGTGAAGAGCACGCCCGCCAGCGGCGCCTTGAAGATGCCGGCGATGGCGGCGGCGGCTCCACAGCCCAGGAGCATCGTCATGTCCTTGTAGGAGAGGCCCGCCCAGCGCGCCACCGTGGACCCGATGGCGGCACCGGAATAGACGATTGGGGCCTCCGCCCCGACGCTGCCGCCGAAACCGATGGTCACGGCGCTGGCCGCCACCGACGACCAGGTATTGTGGGCCTTGATGTTCGATTCGTTCTTGGATACCGCCTGCAGGACTTTCGTCACGCCGTGGCTGATGTCGTCTTTGAGAATGTAGCGGACAAACAGCATCGAAAGCAGCATACCCACGCCGGGATATACCAGCAACAGCAGTCCGTCGGCCGGATTGCGGAACCAGGAAGTCAGCCCGGTCTGGATCCAGTGGATCAGGGTCTTGAGCAGGATTGCCGCACAGCCGCACAACAAACCGACCAAGACCGCAAGCAGCAGCAGTTTGGTTTTGTCGGAAAGAAACCCGGTCCGCCTAGTCGTCACCTTCTTCCGAGGCAGCCTCGGCCGCGGCGATATCATCGTCCGATGCCGGGAAGCTTCCGCCTTCTCCATCGTCTCCATCCTCACCATCCTCGTTCTTGAAGACCTCTTCGGCATCTTCGTAGTCATCCACCTTCACCTTGATCTTGACCAGGTAAAGGGCATCCGGAATTTCCAGCGTGACGGCATAGAAAGAAGTGCCGTCCGGTTTGTCCACTTTGAATATATCGCCCATATAGTCGGCATAGCCGTGCGGATACTTCTCGCGGAAAGCGTCCATCAACTCGTCCGACATGTTCTCGTAGCTGATCACAGCCCGTTTCTTGGGGATGTTTTGTCCTGCCATAGTCCGTATAAATTTGGTTGTGCAAGTATAGGAGATTTTTTTGTACCGACAAAAAAAATCAGCGTTTCTTGAAGAAAAAAGACTTCTGGCGCTGCTTTTTCGCAATATCGCGCTCCACGAAGATGCGTTTGCCCGTGCGCGGGTCCCGGCCCGTATGGAACATTTCGGTCGAGACGGTCATCGGCGTCGGCGTGAAGTCCTGCACCTGCTCGGTACGGACACCCCGCAGGGCGGGATGCTTCGACAAGGCCTCCATCTCTTTCATCGTGCAGCCCGGATGGGCCGAGATGAAATACGGGACAATCTCATACTTGAGCCCCTCCCGGCGGATCAGGCGCCGGAATTCCTCTTCCAGCCGGACAAAGAGCTTGAAGGAGGGCTTGCCCATGGCCTGGAGCACGACGTCTTCCGTATGCTCCGGCGCCACCTTGAGCCGGCCGCTGGTGTGCCGCGTGACCAGTTGCTCGAAATAGCGGCGCCCGTCTTCCGAGAGGAAGCCGTTCTCGTCGAGGAACAGGTCGTAGCGGATACCGCTGCTGACGAACACGTGCTTGACGCCCGGGACCTTGAGCACCTTTTCATAGAGCTGCAGCAGCGGCGTGTGGTCGTGATTCAGGTTGCGGCAGCGGTTCGGAAAAAGGCAGGCGGGGCGCTTGCATTTGGCACAGAGGGACTTGTCGATTCCGCCCATCCGGTACATATTCGCGGAAGGGGCGCCCAGGTCGGTGATGGTGCCCTTGAACTCGGGATGATGCGTGAGCGCTTCCACCTCGCGCAGGATCGAGGCTTCGCTGCGCGACTGGATCTCCTTGCCCTGATGGGCCGTGATTGCACAGAAATTGCAGCCGCCGAAACAGCCCCGGTGCGTGGTAATCGAAAACTTGATCATATCGTACGCCGGGATGCGCTTCCCCTTGTAGCGGGGATGCGGCAGGCGCGTGAACGGCAGGTCATAGACCCAGTCGAGTTCTTCCGTCGTCAGTGGCGGCCCCATCAGGATGCGCGGCAGGCTGGCGGCCGTACCGTTTTCATAAGCCTCCGCCACCTGGATGATGGGCTTCTCCCCCATCCCGGCGATCAGGATATCTGCGCCGCTCTCGTCCAGGATCGAGGGCTTCATGCAGTCATCCCAGTAATCGTAATGGCGCTCGCGGCGCAGCGAAGCCTCGATGCCGCCGATAACCACAGGCACATCGGGCCAGAGTTGCTTCAGGATGCGGGTATAGACGAGCGTAGCCCGGTCGGGACGGGCACCGGGGCGACCTTCCGGCGTATAGGCGTCGTTGCTGCGCAGGCGCTTGGCGGCCGTGTAGTGGTTGACCATCGAGTCCATCGCGCCCGCCCCGACGCCGAAGAACAGGCGCGGACGGCCCAGTTTCCGGAAGTCGCGCAGGTCATCGCGCCAGTTGGGCTGCGGCACCACGGCCACTTTGTAGCCCTTGGCTTCCAGCACGCGGGCAATCACCGACACGCCGAAAGAGGGATGATCCACATAGGCATCCCCCATGAAAAGGATGACGTCGAGCTGGTCCCAGCCCAGCGCATCCACTTCTTTCTTCGAGGTCGGCAGAAAGGGACTGGTCATCGCTACCTTTCCAGAATCTGGCCGGCTGCGTTTTTCGTATCGACCTTCTCGATGATGCGCTCCAGAATGCCATTCTCATCGAAGATGAAGGTCCGGCGCAGCGTACCCAGCACCGTCTTGCCATACATTTTCTTCTCGCCCCAGGCTCCGAAATCCTGCAGCATCTGTGTGGTCGTATCCGCAAGCAGCGTGAACGGCAGCTCATGCTTCGACCGGAATCCGGCATGTGACTTTACGCTGTCTTTGCTCACGCCCACCACATTGTAGCCGGCCGCCGTCAACGCCGCATAGTTGTCGCGCAGGCTGCACGCCTCGGCGGTACAGCCCGAGGTATTGTCTTTCGGATAGAAATAGACGATGGTCTTCCGGCCCTGGCCGATGAAATCTTCCGACCGGACGGTTTTCCCGTCCTGGTCCAGCACCTCGAAGGGAGGCATCTTGTCGCCGATCTTGAGCATGGTAGGTTATACAATGGTTATTGTACAAAGATAATAAAATTACAGTCCGGATGGAAGCATATAGTCGGTCCGTGCGTCCGGGGCGGGCGGAAGCCGCCAGCTGCCTTTCCGGATCATCTTCTTGAGAAGGTCGCCAAAAAGGGCGCCGTAATGGTTCATGAAGGTCTCCTGCCGGTCCGGCCCTTCGTAGAAGAGAGAACCGATGCATTCGACATCGGCCACGAAGGTGCTGACGAACTCCGGCCGGAGAAAGCCGTAGAGTGCCGTACCGAAGAAATGGTACCAGGCCCCGTAGTTGTCGCCCATCTCTTTGGAATCGTGCCGGATGTAAGCGAGTTTCTTCTGCAGGGGATCTTCTTCCCGCTCCCGCCGGTGGGGCTGTCCGGCCAGGACGTTTTCACAGGTAAGCAGCGTCAGATAGATATTGCCGCCATTCAGCAGGTAACTCTCCTCAAAGACTTGATCGATCTGGACGCTGCGGTCAGGATAGCGCATGATGCGCTCCTGCAGGGCCGCCTCCTGTCCTGTGACACAATACTGGGAGGTCCATCCACAGGCAAGACACAGCAGTAGCTTGCTGCGCATAAACAACGGGACCGGGAAGTTCTGCTGTTGGTATTCCGCATGACGATGCAGTCTGTGCCAGAAGCCATACCGAAGGTATTTCTTCGCCTCGGGTGACCACTCGTGCTCTTTGCCCGCGACCGGTGTCACGGCGGGGTCGTGCTGACGCAGGATCTCAGCACACCGGTTCAACAGTCGGTCGATGTCGATGGGCATCGTCTTTCCGATCCTGAAAGGAACTTCCCCAGCCTGCTTCGCGCGCTCCCGGTCCACCCGCGTCCGTTCCCGGATCGAATCCGTCTGGGGCAGATGCCCTTCAAACAAATAGGTGTACAATTTTCCGGGGAACCGGTCGAGATTCCGGATAAGCCGGGCATCCCCCTCCGGATCGACCGGAAGCAGGCCCTCCTGCTGATACGGCAACGATTCATAACCATATTCAACCCTTTCCAGAAATGCCCGCGACGTACCGCACCCTGCCAACAGCAGGGTAACCAGCGTCAATATGATCAACTTAGGTCGTGACACGGGAACGAATAACCAAGGCATGGTTACCGTACAAAGATAGTAAAAAATCGTCAGGCCCAACCAGATCGGGCATCACGGTCGGGACTGGCTGGCGAGCCATTCGCCGGGGGTCTGACCGGTGCGGGCCTTAAAGTTGCGGTAGAAGGTAACTTCGCTGGAGAAGCCGGACTCTTCGCTGATTTCCGACAGACGCATGTCGGGATTCTCATAGAGAAGATGCTGGGCGTAACGGATGCGGTAGCCGTTCACATAGTCAATGAACGAGCAGCCCGCCTTGCGGTTGATACAGTCGGACACATAACGGGAGTTCGAGCCGACGGCCCGGGCCAAATCTTCTTTCGTCAGGCCTTTCTTCAAGAACATGCGCCCATCCTCCATTTGCTTGGTAATCCGGTCCATCAGTTCTACAAAAGAATCCTCGGCAGAAGAATCTTCAGTCGCTTCTGTCAGTGGTGCATCTACAGGAATCTTTCTCTTTCGATATAGCAGGAACAGGATGGTGGCGGCGAGCAAGGCAACCGCCACAATGATCCACAGCCACGGCAGGGCAGCCTTCTCGACAGGCGCTGTATGAATAATGAATGCGATGCCGTCAGGGTGATAATTGTCAGCGTCTGCCAGACCGCCGACAAACGCAATATCACCTCCTGGTATCAGAACCGCCCCTATCGAATGGACAGGACGACTGTCAGGCGATTCAGCCCTGTAGAGGCTTACAGGCGCTTTCCCACCGTGCAGGGCTTCGCCGTAATCTACCCTGGCCAAAACAATCTGTCCCGTTCCTTTGACAGCCCGGATTATCCAGACACATTTATTTGCCCTATCGGCAAGCAGGGTGGCGCCGGGAGTCAGAGCCTCACCTTCCGGACTTGTCATAGGCAAGGGCCGATCGGTTTCCAATACGGAGAACTCCTCGCCAACCACCTTAATCAACCCTAATTGCCCGTCTGCCTTCCTGATGGCCGGGAAGATCCATGCATAGCCACCCACAGTTTCGTCACCGATGAAATAGTTGCTAATCTGACAGACGTCGGGGCGTATCCACGATTCCCATTCCTGCAGCAGCGGCACTTCGATGGAATCTCCTTTCAAGCGGTCCGCCACAGGGTCAAGATTCTCACCCCGAGAACCGGATGAGCTCAGTATCAAGGCATTGTCCGGGGCAGTCTGAAGGATTAGCGGTAAAGAGCGTCCAAGTACCGGCACACGCAGAGATTCACCTCCGGACTCAGGGGAATATGTTGAAATCATATCTTCCGCATACCAGTTGCCGGCCACAATGATACGGCCGTCCGAGAGACGCACAGCACTTGTGTTGGCCCCCCGTTTCATATCCAGGACAGGGAGCGGAGAAAAACTGTGCGTCGCGGGATCGTACAACTCCACGGCCCAAGTCTGTCCGATACCGAAAGGCTCTGCGCAACCGCCTCCCACCAGCACCTTTTCCGAAGGGAGAATGACACCGAAGCCCCAATCGTGCGGGAAATACATCTCCATCAGGTGCCAACTCCCGTCGCGAAAATACTCGGCCGTGGCTGTGGGGATAAAGCCCGTCGTGTGTCCGCCGATCACAGTCAGTTCCCCGCCGACATAGGCCAGGAAGTGTCCGTTTCGCGGTGTATTCAAGTCCGGCAGCCGTTCGACCCGCATCGGTCGGAAGACGACGCTATCATCAGCCGCGGCGACTTGTACACATACAAGCGACGCCGCCAGCAAAGCAGCCGCTATGAACCGGACGTATCTCATCCTTGCAAAGATACGCAAATTATCCCGCTATTCTCAGTCGGACACGGGACGGATGGCCATCCCATATTCCCTGCTGGTTCCGAACCAACTGCCTGGCTTGCCTTTCTTGAAATAACAGGTAACCGTATATGTATTGTCCATGTCGGACACCCAAAGGTTACCCTGGTCTTTGTGATGAAGGGTGCTGCCGTCGTAGCCATCCGTCTGGGAGTAAAAACCCGTGAGAGGGAGGAAGATACTGTTTTCGTTCACCTTGCTTTTGACTTCAAAGCCATCCACGCCGGACTGCGAAGTCAGCGTCCAGGTGCATTTGTCAATCAGTTCCTGGAATTCCGCGCGGGTGGGCATTCTCCATTTCCCGCCCAATTTGGCGCGGGCGGCGTCATCCTCCGGGTCCAGTTTTGTCTTGTTGTCCACCGTTCCCTGGTTGCTGCTCGAATTGTATTTCGAACGGAGCAGGATGACATCACCGTAACTGCTTTTTTCTTCTTTCGTCCATTTGTAATTTTCCCAGGTAAACTTGGTCTTAGGCGTCGTCTCGCCCCAAGCATAGAAATCACCGGACTGTTCGGGAGAAGAAGCACCCAGGTTGCAAGTGGCCCATTTGACACTCAGACCAAGATCCACGGCGTTCTTGGGACTGTCGCCGCCACCTTCAGGGATTTCACAGGAAGTCGTAGCCGACAGCAGCACAATGGCCGCTGAAAAGAGGGTAATGATTTTTTTCATGGTGAATCGTTTTATTACCCTGCAAATTTCGGCAGCATTCCAGCCCCTTCCCTCTCAAATCGAAAAAAAGCGACTGTCAAAATGCGCAAAGGACTGTCAAAACGGGAAAAACCGTTATGCGGCGGCGCGGGAGCGGATGACGAGGAAGACGCCGGCGAAGACCAGCAGGATCGCCAGGCCCTTCTGCCAGGAGATCACATCCAGTCCGGAGGCGATGCTGATGATGACCGCAATGATCGGCTGCAGGTAGGTGTACATGCTCACCAGCGTGGGGCGGATGCGCTTCTGTCCGTAGGGGATCAGGAAGTACGCCACAAACGTAGCCATCACGACGACATAGAGGATCTCCCAGACGGTCTTGGCAGGGAGGGCGGCATAGTCCGTCGTAATGATATCCTCGTAAGCGAACGGGATGCACAGGATCAGGGAAAAGAGGAAACTCCACTTCATGAAGGTCACCACGCTGTAGCGGGAAATCACGGTCCGGAACGCGCCCAGGTAGGTCGCGAAACTGATGCTGTTGAGAAACAGCAGCACAAAGCCCAGCGGGGCGGTCTTGGCGACGGCGCCGACATTGTGCGTGGAGTTGAAAATAAGCAGCAGGATTCCGAAAAGGCTCACCGCCACACCCAGCACTTTCTTCCAGGTGATGGGTTCGCCCAGGAAGATGAAGGCGAAGAACATCGTGAAAACCGGCGAGAGCGTAGCCACGATCGACGTGTCGATCGAGGTGCTCATGGGGATGGCCAGCAGGAAAGAAACCTGCGTGATGAACAGTCCGGTCACGGAGGCCAGGGCAATCGGCACGAAATCCTTCTTCGCCACCGGCTCCTTCGGCATAAAGAGCGAGAGAAGCCAGAACAGCGCTGTCGCACCTGCCGCCCGCAGGAAGAACATCATCATCGGCGAGACGATGCCGACATTGGCGATGTCCTTGTTGAATACGATGTTCAGCCCGAAGATCGTATAGGCGCCCGCCACGGCAAGGTGCCCGGCCAGTTGTTCATTTTTCATAACGGCCGCAAATATAGAAAAAAAAGCGCTACGCGCTTTCCCGTCTGTTACGGACGAGGCCGACGTAAATCAGCAGGACGATGTTCATCATCAGCGAATAGAGGATGGCGGGGATGGCCATCTGCTCATTGGCGAAGATGAAGGGGCTGGAGGCGATGGCGATGGCCTGTGCGGCGTTCTGCATGCCGACCTCGATGACGACCGTGCGCCGCTGCCGGGCATCGGTCCGGACCAGCCGTGAAAGCAGGCCCGAGCAGGCGATGGCCACCAGGATCAGCGCCGTGACACACAAGCCGAGGACGCCGATGTTCTCCAGGATGGTCTTGTGATGCTGGATATAGAAAACGGTAATCAGCACCAGCAGCAGCGGAAAAGCAAGTTTGCCCAGTATCTTGTCCGTCTTCGCGGCGCCTTTCGGCCAGAAATAGTGCAGCCCGATTCCCAGCAGGACCGGGAGAAGCATCAGCAAAAGGTTCTGTTTGATCAGATTGCCCACCGGCAGATGGATGCCCACGCTCTCCCCTACCAGGTCGGTGGCCCAACTCATGATGAGCGGAATCGTAAAGAGCGTGATGACGCTGCTCAGCGCCGTGAGGGTCACCGACAGGGCCACGTCGCCGCCGGCCAGTTTGGAAAACACATTGGAGGAACTGCCGCCCGGGCAGCAGGCGATCAGGATCAGGCCGATGAAGAAGACGGGCGTCAGATGGAACGCCGACGCCAGCCCGAAAGCGATGAGCGGCAGCAGGACGAGCTGCCCGAAGAGCGCAATGACAATCGGCCACGGCCGCCGGAAAACCTTCCCGAAATCTTCGAATTTCAGGGACAGCCCGAGATCGAACATCAGAAGCGTCAATATCGGGAGTACAATCCAAATAGCCATAAGCTTGCTGGCTACATACGCTGCGGAAGGTCGATACCGAGGATGTTCATCGCGTGACGGAGGGTGCGGGCGATGACCGAGATCAGGCAGAGGCGCTGGTCGCGCACAGCGGCATCTTCTTCACGCAGGATCTGCGTATCGTGGTAGTACTGGTTGAATTCCTTGGCCAGGTCGTAGGCGAAATTGGCCACCAGCGCCGGGGAGTGGGCGGTGCCGGCCTCGCGAATCTTGTCGGGATAGCCGCTGAGGATCTGGACGATACCCTCTTCCTTGGGCAGCAGCGCTGCACCCGTGACGGACGGCTGGTAGCCGGCCTCGGCCGCCTTGCGCAGAATCGAGCAGATGCGGGCGTGCGTGTACTGGATAAACGGTCCGGTGTTGCCGTTGAAGTCGATGGATTCCTTCGGGTCGAAGAGCATGGTCTTCCGCGGATCGACCTTGAGGATGAAATACTTCAGCGCACCGAGCGAGAGCATCTTGAAGAGTTCGTCCTGTTCCTGCTCCGACATGCCTTCCAGTTTGCCCAGCTCCAGCGAAGTCTCCTTCGCGGTGGCATACATACGGTCGAGCAGGTCGTCGGCATCGACCACCGTGCCCTCGCGCGATTTCATCTTGCCTTCGGGCAGTTCCACCATGCCGTAGGACATATGGTAGATGGCGTCGGACCAGGCGAAGCCCAGCTTGCCGAGGATGAGCTTGAGCACCTGGAAGTGATAGTTCTGCTCATTGCCCACGACATAGATGATCTCGTCGAAATGGTATTCGTCGTAGCGCTGCTTGGCGGTACCCAGGTCCTGGGTCATATAGACGGAGGTGCCGTCCTTGCGGAGCAGCAGCTTCTCGTCGAGGCCGTCGGCCGTCAGGTCGCACCACACGGAGCCGTCGTCCCGGCGGTAGAGCACGCCTTTCTCAAGGCCTTCTTCCACGAGGGCTTTCCCGTCCTTGTAGGTCTGGGACTCGTAGTAGATGCGGTCGAAGGCGATGCCCAGACGTCGGTAGGTCTCGTCGAAACCGGCATAGACCCAGCTGTTCATCTTTTCCCAGAGCGCGCGGACCTCGGGATCACCCTGCTCCCATTTGACGAGCATGGCCTGGGCTTCCTGCAGGATCGGGGCGTTCTTCTCAGCCTCTTCCTGCGGCATGCCGCCGGCCACCAGCTGCGCGACTTCCGCTTTCAGCAGGTCGTTGAACTTGACGTAGTAGTCGCCCACCAGATGGTCGCCCTTCTTGCCGGAACTTTCCGGGGTTTCCCCGTTTCCGCATTTGAGCCAGGCCAGCATCGATTTGCAGATGTGGATGCCACGGTCGTTGACCAGATTCACCTTCAGCACTTTGTGTCCGCAGGCAGCGAGCAGCTGACTCACCGACCAGCCCAGCAGGTTGTTGCGGATATGGCCCAGGTGCAGCGGCTTGTTGGTGTTCGGGCTGGAGAATTCCACCATCACGGTCTTGCCGGAGGCGGGCAGCTGCCCGAAATCGGGCTGTGCGGCGATCTTCGCCAGGTTTTCGGCCCAGTAGGCTCCCGAAATCTTGATATTGAGGAACCCCTTGACCACATTGAACGCGGCCACCTGCGGGTCATTCCCCTGCAGCCAGGCTCCAATCTCCGTGGCCGTCGCCTCGGGGGCTTTGTGGCTGGTTTTCAGCAGCGGGAACACCACGAGGGTCACGTCGCCCTCGAATTCTTTCCGGGTAGGCTGCACCTGGATCAGGCCGGGTGCGGGTTCCGTACCATAAAGGGCCGCCACACAACGCGAAGCGGCCGCAGCAATATACTCAAGCGGATTCATCATGCTTTCTTTTTGGAAGTTTTGGCGAAGTAACGGTCCATCTCGCGGCGGGCTTTGGGCGCCAGCATGAAGAGGGTGAACATCGTGGGGAAGGCCATCAGGGCGTAGGCGGCGTCAATCAGGCTGACAGCCACCTTGAGCGGAATGATGGCGGCCACCACCAGCATCGCCAGGAAAAAGTAATTATAGTATTTGGCATAGCGGGCTCCGAAGAGGAAACCCGTACATTTCTGTCCGTAATAGGAATAGGAGAACATCGTGCTGAAGGCAAAGAGGATCACCATCACGAAGAGCAGATAGTGCCCGACGCCCGGGATGGCGGCGTCGAAGGACCGCAGTGCGTAGCGGAGTCCTTCCATCGAGCCCATGCCCGAACCGGCCGGCACGATCGAAGGATTGATGGCCGAGCCGATCAGGATGGCCAGGGCCGTCAGCGTGCAGACCAGGCCGGAGTCGATGGAGGGGCCGATCATGGCCACCAGCCCTTCGCGGACCGGTTCGTTGTTCTTCGAAGCACCGTGCATCATCGAAGCGGTACCTACGCCCGCCTCGTTGACCAGGGCCGCGCGGCGCACGCCCGTCAGGGCGATCATGATGATCGAGCCGATGCCGCCGCCCAGCGCGCCGCGCGGGGTAAAGGCCCCGACGAAAATGTCGCGGAAAACACCCGGAACCAGCCCGGCGTGCCGGATGATGATGTAGAACACCAGGAGGAAATACAGGGCCACCATCGTCGGCACCAGTTTGGTGGCGATCTTCGAGATACGCTTGATGCCGCCGATGACCACGAACGAGACGATGAGCGTGATGACCACGCCGATGATCAGCCGCAGCGTCACGGTATTCTGTTCAGGGGCAAAGAATAGCGTGGTAATGCTCTCGGTCAGTTGGTTGGACTGCATCACGCAGAGCGTTCCGATCAGACCGAATATGGAGAAAAACACCGCCAGCGGCTTCCATTTCCTGCCCAGCCCTTCCGTAATCATGTACATCGGGCCGCCCTGCGTCTCGCCGGCATCATCTTTTCCCTTATACATGACGGCCACCGTACCTTCGAAGAATTTGGTGGCCATTCCCACGATGGCGCTGACCCACATCCAGAAAATGGCGCCCGGTCCGCCGATGGAAAGGGCGACCGCCACGCCGGCGATATTGCCCATCCCGACCGTGGCGGCGATGGCGCTGGTCAGGGCTTCAAAAGAAGAAATCTGTCCGGCCGCCGAATCGTCTTTCAAACGGAGCGCGCTGATGGCCCGGCCGTAGTAGCGCAGCGGGGCGAACTTCGAATAGAAGAGGAAAAACAGGCCGCCGCCCACCAGCAGGAAGAACAGCGGATACCCGCAGATAAAATCACTGAAGGCGGCGATGCCGCTGCCGATGGCGTTCCAGAAGCCGTTCATAGTCTATGTTTTGTCGATTTAGCCCAGATAGCCCTTGAGCAGTTTGCTGCGGGCGCTGTGACGGAGGCGGCGGATGGCCTTTTCCTTGATCTGACGCACGCGCTCGCGCGTAAGGCCGAACTTCTCGCCGATCTCCTCGAGGGTCATCTCCTGGCAGCCGATGCCGAAGAAGTATTTCACGATGTCGCGCTCGCGCTCGGTGAGCGTGGAAAGCGCGCGCTCGATTTCCGTGTTGAGCGACTCGTTGACCAGCCCCTTGTCGGCGTTCGGCGAGTCATTGTTGACCAGCACGTCGAGCAGGCTGTTGTCCTCACCGTCCACGAACGGGGCGTCCACCGAGACGTGGCGGCCGCTGACACGCAGGGTATCTGCGATCTTTTCGCGCGGGATCTCAAGCATGTCGGCCAGTTCGTCGGGCGACGGCTGACGCTCGTACTGCTGCTCGAACTGCGAGAGGGCTTTGTTGATCTTATTGAGCGAACCCACCTGGTTGAGCGGCAGGCGCACGATGCGGCTCTGCTCGGCCAGGGCCTGCAGGATCGACTGACGGATCCACCACACGGCATAGGAGATGAACTTGAAACCACGGGTTTCATCGAATTTCTCCGCGGCCTTGATCAGGCCGAGGTTGCCTTCGTTGATCAGGTCCGGCAGGCTGATGCCCTGGTTCTGGTACTGCTTGGCAACCGACACGACGAAACGGAGGTTTGCCCGGGTAAGTTTGTCGAGAGCGGCCTGGTCGCCCTTCTTGATCCGCTGGGCGAGTTCCACTTCTTCTTCGACGGTAATCAATTCTTCACGACCGATTTCCTGGAGATACTTGTCGAGCGACGCGCTCTCACGGTTGGTGATCGATTTGGTAATCTTTAACTGACGCATATAAAAAAATCAAGTGCTGCCAATCATCGCAGCACTTATTTATACGGAAACCCCGCTAAATTGTTTCACCTCCCGGCCGGGTTTCTTCCGATCTTGTATTCTCCATTTTCTCTTTTCTATCGGGTGGTTTTCCTGGTCGTATTGTACGGATACTTCTGCTGGTTTCCGGCGGCGTCCTCATGGTCGATGATCTCTTGCCAAATAATGAATCACGAGACTATCTATTCCAGAAATGTCCTTATCTAATGTGATGAAAAAAGTCCTGTCCTTATATATGGTGTTATCCAGATCGATACATAGCTGCAACTCCAGAGGATCGTATTCATAACAATTAACAACACAACGGCCTTGTTTGGGCGCTTCTGAGCTAACAGAAAAAAAAACGGGAATCCTCTGCTCCAAAAACACGTATTGAATAGCCCGAATAAGTTGTTTTACCTCGATATTCAACGCCTTCTCCGACATAGCTTTCATAGCAATCCCGTTTATATTGCTCACGATCATTTGCCCACAAAGACAAATAACTGACAGTGTCCAAAGAATGATTGATTAACGTTATTTCATTATAATAATGCATGTCTCCCTGAACTATTGAATCCCGTAAATACAAAGAAATCAAAGCTTTTGTAAAATCAGTTAATTCAATATTATTGAGCGGGTCAGCATAGGTATTTCTCTCGCAAGAAAGACTAATACTGAGAAGTATAGATGATAGTATAGCTATAAATATCGGCTTGTTTTTCATATAGATTTGGGTAATAAAAGTCTTTTTTCTGGAAATCCTAAATTATAGCGTTGTTCTTGGAGTAGCAACAGCTTGCGTCATATTGCGTCATACTCGATCGTCTCGCCGTTGCCGCCGCTGTGCGTGAACTCATCCTTTTCGCGGCCAGAAGAGCGGCGTCACCGCTGCCTTGTATTTCCTGGTGCCAATGATCCTGAAACGAAGAGCGGGCAAGGTCTCTTTTTAGGGTTCAGACCTTGCCCGAAGGAATCGTGTCACACATTACGGTACCGTTGATTGCACTGGCAAGGTTCCGGGGCCGAAATGAGACCTTGCCCGTCTGTCGCACGCTTCGGCAACGGCTACAGTGCGACAATGATTTCGTGTTGCTTGCCTTCGCGGAGGACGGTCACGACGGCCTTTTCGCCGGGACGGAGCTTGCTGATCTGTTCCTGGAGGCCGGCGCTGTTGTGGACCGGATTGAGGTTGATCTCGCGGATGACGTCGCCCTGCCGGATGCCGCCTTTCTCGGCGGGACTGTCTTTCTGGACGGCCGCTACATACACGCCGTCGATGTCGGTCAGGTTCGCCTGCGCGGCGACCTCGGCATTGACGTCGGTGATGCTGATGCCCAGCATGGCCCGCTGCACGGCGCCGTATTCGATGAAGTCATCCACGACTTTGCTCACGATGTTGACCGGGACGGCGAACGCATAACCGGCATAGGAACCCGTACGGGAGATGATCGAGGTGTTGATGCCCACCAGTTCACCGGCGGCATTGACCAGGGCACCGCCACTGTTGCCGGGGTTGACGGCCGCATCGGTCTGGATGAACGACTCGACGCGGTACTGACCGTCGTAGTTCGGCATCGAACGGCCTTTGGCACTGACGATTCCGGCAGTGATGGTAGAACGCAGGTCGTAGGGGCTGCCGATGGCCAGGACCCACTCGCCCAGACGCAAGTCATCGGAGTTTCCGATCGGGACCACCGGCAGGTCTTCGCCTTCGATCTTGATCAGGGCGATGTCGGTAGCCGGGTCTGTGCCGACGAGTTTGGCCGGATAGACTTTATTGTTCTCCAGGGTGACTTCGATCACGTCAGCCCCGGCGATCACATGGTTGTTGGTCACGATGTAGCCGTCCGGCCGGATGATCACGCCCGAGCCCAGGCCCACCTGGTCACGCGGCGTCTGCGCAAAACCGAAAAGCAGGTCGAGTAGCGAGCCCGGCTGCTGGTAGTTGGCCTTCTGGGTCACTTTCACATAGACGACAGCCTGGACGGCGCTTTCGGCGGCATCGGAGAAATTGGGAACGTCGGTCACTTCGACACGCCGCTGCGAGACTGACTTTTTGTCAGCCGTATTCTTCTCCACGATCGCGGCCACCTCGTCGCGGTCCGACAAGCTCCGGTCCAGTGTCTTTTTGGCGGCGAAATAACCAGTAAGCCCTGATACTGCGACGATTAGAAGCAGATAAAGAATTTTTTTACCCATATTGTCCTATTTTTATTATATTTGTAATTCGTAACTACGACAAAAAGAAATAATAAAAATTATACCAAATATGAAATTTTCCGTTTCCAGCTCCGAACTTCTCAGCGGCCTGATGTCCGTTTCGAAGGTCATCGTCCCCAAGCCCACCAACTCCATCCTGGAGAACTTCCTTTTCCAACTCGAAGGAAACACCCTGACGGTCACCGCATCCGACGGAGAGACCACGCTCAAGACCACGCTTCCGATCGCCAACGTCACCGAGGGAGGCTCCACCGCCGTCCCCGCCAAGCTCCTGACCGATTCCCTCAAGGAATTCCCCGACCAGCCCCTGGCCTTCAGCGTCGATGAAGGCAGCTCGGTGATGGACATCGTCTGGGCCAGCGGTGCCTCGAAGATCCCCTGCTTCGACGCGGCCGACTTCCCGGAACTGCCCCAGATCGGCGAGATTGCGGAAAGCGTCATCATCCCCTCGTCCATCCTGCTGGACGGCATCAACAACACCATCTACGCCACCGCCGAGGAGGAACTCCGCCCGGTGATGAACGGCATTTTCTTCGACATCGACCCGGAAGTCACCACCCTGGTGGCCTCCGACGCCCACAAACTCATCTGCTACAGCTTCATGGGTGCCAAACTCTCGCAGAAGTCCAATTTCATCCTGCACAAGAAGCCGGCCTCGATCCTCAAGAGCATCCTGGCCAAGTACGACGAGGACATCACCATCCGCTACGACAGCAAGAACGCCTACTTCAGCTTCGGCAGCAACATCCTGGTCTGCCGCCTGATCGAAGGCAACTACCCGGCCTATCGCAGCGTAATCCCCAAGAACAACAACAACAAACTCGTGATCGGCCGCACCGACCTGCTGGGCGTGGTCAAGCGTATCGCCGTCTGCTCCAACCAAGTGTCGAACCAGATCCGCCTGAAACTCTCGCTGGGCGAAGTGCTCATCTCCGCCCAGGACCTCGGTTTCTCGATGTCCGCCCACGAGACCCTGCCCTGCCAGTATGACGGCCAGGAGATGGAAATCGGCTTCAAGGCCCCCTTCCTGCTCGAAATCCTCAGCAACCTTCCCTACCAGAACATCTGCATGGAACTGGCCGACCCGGCCCGTGCCGCGCTCATCGTCTCGGCCGACGAAGCCCGTCCCGGCCAGGACATCCGCGCCCTGCTGATGCCTGTGATGATCAACGCATAAGGGGGCAGGCCATGCAACTTGCCCTCAAGAATCCGCTCCTGTTCTTCGACATCGAGAGTACAGGACTGAACGTTGCGTCCGACCGCATCGTGGAGATTTCCATCGTCAAAGTCTCCCCCGGCGCCCCGGGGCAGCCCAACAAGGTGGAAGTCAAGACGCGCCGCATCAATCCCACCATTCCCATCACCCCCGGCGCCCAGGCCGTCCACGGCATCAGCGACGAGGACGTGAAGGACTGCCCGACCTTCAAGCAGGTGGCCAAATCGCTGGCCCAGCTGATGGAAGGCTGCGACATCGCCGGCTTCAACTCCCTGAAGTTCGACATCCCGATGCTGGCCGAGGAGTTCCTGCGAGCCGGCGTGGATTTCGACTTTCGCAAACGCAAGCTCGTGGATGTCCAGAACATCTTCCACAAGAAGGAGCAGCGTACGCTCAAGGCGGCCTACAAGTTTTACTGCGGCCTCAACCTCGACAATGCCCATTCGGCCGAAGCCGACACGATGGCCACCTACGAGGTGCTGGAAGCCCAGCTCGACCGCTATGCGGACGATGCCGAAGACCCGCTCCGCAACGACGTGGACTACCTGGCCAAATATTCCTGCCAGCACCGCTTCGTCGATTATGCCGGCCGGATCGTGCTCGACGACCAGGACGAGCCGGTGTTCAATTTCGGCAAGCACCGGGGCAAGAAGGTGGCCGAGGTCCTGCGCAAGGAACCGTCCTACTACAACTGGATGATGGACGGCGACTTCACGCTTGACACCAAGCAGCAGCTGACCAAAATCAAACTCTCGCTGTCATGAACATCCATGTCGTCAGGCCCGACGGCAGCTGGTATGCCCGTCCCGATGTCACGCTCGTCCGGGACGACGACCGCTTCTTCCTGCCCGACGACTGCACGGCGGCCCGCGCCGTCCGCGCCTGCTGTATCCGGATCGCCAAAGCCGGGAAAGCCGTTGCGCCGCAGTTCGTCTGCCGCTACTACGACAGCTGCGCCGACAGCATCCTTTTCTACGGCGTGCTGGCGGACGGCAGCGAAACGCCGCTGCTGGACCGCAGCACCTGGGTCTCCCGGGACTTCCGTCCCGCCGATACGCTGGAGCCCGCCCTGCAGGAACGTGTCCGCGCCCAGCTCTGCCGCATCAGCCGGCATCTGTCCCTGCGCATCGGGGACTTCCTGATCCTTGAACTATCGGCTCCGGCGCAGCTGCGCCGGGGTGAGCAGATTGACAATATCGCCATCCTATGAAACCATTTCTCCAGAAATACGGGGCCTACCTGGCCGCTGCCGTCCTCTTCGTCATCCTCGCCTTCGCTTACTGCAAACCCGTCCTCAGCGGGAAGGTACTCCTGTCGGGCGACGATGTGAACGCCCGCTCGGCCGTCCAGGAGAGCATCCGCTACAACCAGCAGACCGGCGACCACAGCTGGTGGAACGCCTCCGTCTTCAGCGGCATGCCGAACTACCAGATCGGCGGCGGCCAGTACCGCTCCGAGCGCCTGCTCGCGCCGATCCGGAATTTCCTGCACCGCGGCCCGGCCCATCCGGCCTGGATCCTGATCTTCTACTTCGCCTGCTTCTTCGTGCTGATGCGTTCCTTCGGCGTGGACAAATGGCTCTCGATCGCAGGGGCCATCGCCGTGGCACTTTCGTCCTATTTTCTGGTCATCATCGCGGCGGGACACGGCGGCAAGACCATCGCCATCTCCTACATCTCGCTCGTGGCGGCCGGATTCTACCTCATATTCCGGAAACGCTATGCCCTCGGCGCCATTTTCGTGATGCTCTTTACGGCAATGGGATTCAGCATCCATCCGCAGATGGCCTACTACCTGTTCATGATGATCGGCCTGTTCTTCCTGGCCGAACTCTGGATCCATATCCGCGAGAAACGCTGGAAAGAGTTGGGCATCGCCACGCTGATCTTCGCCGCTTCGCTCCTGATCGGTCTGGGCACCGGCGCAGGCAACATCTTCGCGAACCGGGAATACGCCGAGCAGACCATGCGCGGCGGGCACTCCGACCTGGCCGTCGCGGAAGACGGCAGCCCGCAGGTTTCCAAGGGACTCGACCTGGACTACGCCACCCAGTGGAGCTACGGCATCGACGAGACCTTCACCCTCCTGGTGCCCGGTTTCAAGGGCGGTGCTTCCAGCTATCCCCTCGGCCCGGATTCCCACACCTGGAAATCCATCGTCAAGCTGGGGATGCCCGCCGCCACAGCCCGGGAATTCTGCGCGAGCGTGCCGCTCTACTGGGGTGAACAGCCCTTCACGGCCGGCAATGTCTATGTGGGCGCCATCATCTGCTTCCTCTTCCTGCTGGGCTGCCTGCTCGTTCCGGGGCCTTACAAATGGGCCCTGCTGGCCTCCACGGTCTTTTCCATCCTCCTGGCCTGGGGTCACAACTGCATGTGGCTGACGGAGTTCTTCTTCCGCTATTTCCCGCTGTACAACAAGTTCCGCGCGGTTTCTTCCATCCTGATCGTGGCGGAGATCGCCATGCCGCTGCTCGGCTTCCTGGCCGTCAAGGCGATGACCGACGGGACCGTCAGCAAGGATAAAGCCCGCAACGGGCTCTTCATCGCGGGCGGTGTCACGGCCGGCCTCTGCCTGGTCTTCGCCCTGCTGGGCCGCACGCTTTTCTCGTTCATCGGCCCCAATGACGGGTATTACGCCCAGCAACTCCCGGAACCGGTATACCAGGCGCTGGTCGAAGACCGCGCCGCGCTCTTTGTCCGGGACGCCTGGCGCAGTTTCGCTTTCATCGCCGCTGCCTTCGGCGTGCTCTTCCTGCACAACCAGAAGAAGCTCAAGCCCGGCTGGCTGGCCGCCGCCCTGGGCATCCTGATCCTGGCCGACCTCTGGCCGGTGGACCGCCGTTACTTCAATGACAGCACCTTCCAGATGCCCAAGAACACGCAGGCCGCCTTCGCGATGAAAGACTACGAAGCGCAGATCCTGCAGGACAAGGATCCCAATTTCCGGGTGATGAACCTGACGACGAACACCTTCAACGAGTCCCGGACTTCCTACTATCTCAAATCCGTCGGCGGCTACCACGCCGCCAAGCTCCGCCGCTATCAGGACCTGATCGACGAGCATCTGTCGAAATACAACAAATCCGTGATCGACATGCTCAACACCAAATACTTCATCATCCCCGATCCGGAAAGCGGCCAGGCGCTCGTCCAGCCCAACCCCGACGCGATGGGCAACGCCTGGTTCGTCGGCTGCCTGCAGGTGGTGGACGGAGCCCGCGCGGAAAGCGACGCCCTGGACACCCTCGACCTGACGACGACAGCCGTCCTCGACAAGGAATTCGCAGCCCACGCGGCCAATCCGGAGCCCGGCATCGCGCCGGACGCCGAGATCCGCCTGACGGCCTTTACGCCCAAACAGCTTGACTACGACTACACCAGTTCCACGCCCGGTACGGTCGTCTTCTCGGAGATCTACTACCCCTACGGCTGGAAAGCCTCGATCGACGGGGCGCCCGCCGAGCATTTCCGCGTAAACTACCTGCTTCGCGCCCTCAACGTGCCGGCCGGCAGCCACCATATCACCTTCCTCTTCGACCCCGACAGCATCCGCAAGGGCGACGCCATCGCCACGGCCTGCGTCATCGTGATGTACCTGGCCATCCTGGCGCTGGTCGCCGGGGCCGTCATCGGAAGAATCCGCAAAAAGAACGATGCCGCAGCCACGCATTAAGATATTCACCCGCTCGTTCGACCTGCGCCTTTACCGCCTCTCCAAAGCCTTGTACGACAGGCTGCGGGATGCGGAGGGGAATCCCATCCCCTGCGTGCGCCTGACCGACCAGACGGCCGACGGCTACTTCTACACGATGCTGCGCGACCGCGACTGCGACATCGCCATCAATGTGGACGAGGATGCCTTCATCATCGACCCGCAGGCCGTACTCGACCTGGTCGGCACCTTGCGGGAGGGCGGTTATGCCAACATCGGCTGCTCCGACGGCGATCCAGCCACCACCGGCCGCGACCCCGTGGCAACCAATCCCTTCTTCAACATACTCGACCTGGCGCTGATCCGCACGAAATTCGACCGCGCCGCGTTGCGCCCGCGACTGGACGACGCAGAGCCCTACTATCCGTTCTTCCACTGGATGGCAGACACCTTCCCCACCCTGTACCTGCCTTGCCGCAAGCACAGCGACGGCATCACGACCGTCGCCCTGGACGCGCAGGGGCGGATTCTCTGCCTCCACACCTGGTTCTCCCGATTCTATTCGATGCCCAGCTGGATCGTGCGGCGCATCCAGTCTGAACGAGGGATGCAGAAGGCGCGTATCGACGCGGTCATCCACGAAGCCTATGCCCTGCGCGGCCAGGAAATGCCCGTCTTCGGGCCGGCCGACCGGCTTGCCTTCTTCGGCAACAAGGCCGTCCGCTGGCTCATCAAAGTCCCGCAGCGCATCTCCCGCTGGCCAGGGAAACTCAGACGCCGGCTGGCCCGGAAAAGGAGGAAGGCCGATGCCTAAGCTCTCGATCATCATCCCGGTCTATGCGGCCAGCCAAACCCTGGAATCCTGCCTCGAATCCGTCCTGGCCCAGACGTTCGACGAGATCGAGGTCGTCCTGGTGGACGACCACGGCCCCGACGACAGCATCGCCCTCGCCCGGGAATACCTCAAAGATTATGCAGGTCCCAAACGCTTCCTTTTCACGGAAACGCTGGTCAACGCCGGCCCGGGTCCTGCCCGTAACAAGGGCCTCGAAACAGCAAGCGGCGAATATGTCGCCTTCCTGGACAGCGACGACCGGCTGGATCCGGATTTCTGCGAAAAACTCTACCGCGCCGCGGCCGGCGCCACGGCCGACTTGGCCTGCTGCGATGCCATTTGCCACGAAGGGACGCAGACCCGTCTGCTGGAAAATCCGCTTTTCCCGGACGGTCCGCTGAGCGAAAAGATGCGGGAGCGGATCATGCGCCGGCTGGTCACCTATCTGTGGACCTATGTTTTCCGCCGGGAATTCCTGCTTGAAAACCATATCAGCTTCCCGGCTTCCCGCAGCGCGGAAGACAGCTGCCTGGTCTGCTGCAGCTGGCTGAGCGCAAAGCGCGTCGCCCGCGTCCGCGAACCGCTGTACCACTATAGGGTCGCGCCGCAATCGCTCAGCAGCCGGCGCGATCCGACCCGCTGGAAACAGCGTCTGTCCAGTCTCCGCAGTTTCGAGACCTATGCCCGCACCTGCGGGCTGTACCGCCAACACCGCCGGCTCATCCGCCGGCTTGTCATCCGGAAAGGCTGGCTGCTCGCCGTCCGGGATTATCTGACCAACAACCTGTTCAAGTAAAGCCATGGGAAAACTGATCAAAGTCGCCTTCGTTGATTTCGAACCGGGCTTCGTCCCCGAAAAAAGCCTGCTCTACCGGACGCTGCTCCAGAAATACAGCGTCGAACTGAGCAAGGAGCCCGACTACCTGTTCTATTCGAATTATGGAGAACGGCACCTGCGCTACGACTGCATCCGGATCTTCTACACCCGGGAGAACATTGCGCCCGATTTCAATTTCTGCGACTACGCCATCGGCTATGACTACCTGACGCTCGGCGACCGCTACTTCCGTTTCCCCGCCTATTACCTGGACCGGGAGAACTTCGGCCTGATGAGCGACAAGACCTATTTCACCTCCGACAATATCCGCAGCAAAGGCGTATTCTGCGGATTCCATTACGGACTTGGAGAAGACACCCCGGAACGGGGCCTGTTCTTCGACCGGCTCTCCGAATACCGGAGCGTCGAGTCGGCCGGGGCGCTGCGCAATACGCTGGAAGGCGTCGTCTCCGAAAAGCAGTCCTTCCTCTCCAACTGCAAATTCAGCATCGCCTTCGAGGAATGCAGCCAACCGGGCTATACGTCCGACGTCCTGATGCAGGCCTTCGCCGCGCAGACCATCCCGATCTACTGGGGCAATCCTTTCATCGGCCGGGAATTCAACACCCAGGCCTTTGTCAACTGCCACGACTTCCACTCCTGGAGCGAAGTGATCGAAGCCGTCCGCCGCATCGACCAGGATGACGAACTCTATCTGAAGATGATGCGGACGCCGGCCCTGACCGGCCCGGAGCGGGACATCGACCGGATGGAAGAAAACCTCCAGGCCTTCCTGTGCAGCATCTTCGACAGGCCGTTGGAAAACGCGCGGCGCCGGAGCCGCTCCGCGGCCCGTGCAAGTTTTGAAAAACGTGCCCGCCTGAAGGAAATCCTCTACCGGTACGGCCCGTTCGGCTGGTGGGAATGGATCGCGCGGCGCAGGGCTTCCAGATAGCCGCGCCCGTACTGCCGGTCCGGCTCCATATAATTGCCCTCTCCCCACTCATTCCACGATTTGAGGAATACCAGCCGGTGCTCCGCAGGCTTGGCGCTTACCAGGTCAAAGGCACGGCGCGCCAGTTCCTCGAACACGGCAGGCGTACTGTCCACATAGACCGCATCGTCCCGGTTGCGGGGCGTCCGGTCCCAGTTCGGAAAAAGCGTCGGATAGATATTGTCCTGTTTCTCAAGCTCCAGCAGCATATACCGGTTGATATCGGCCTGCTTGAAGACAAAAGGACGGCGGATATGCAGTTTCTGGGCGGCAAAATCATGGAGGGCGCTCCGGACCAGGCCACGGGCCCGGATCTGGGCATAGAGGTGATTGTCGTCGGCCACGGCATCGAAACCCTTGGACAGCGCTTCCCGGATCCATCCCGCAGCCACGGCCTCCGGATTCTCAGCCCCGCTGCGACGGCTTTTCAGATAAGAGGTAGGATTGGCTGTACGGACAATCGCCACGAAGTGGAAACCCGGCAGGCCATGTTCACTGGCCAGCGAACGCCACTGCGCGATAAACGCCGCTGCCCCGTCGAATTTGAAAGGGTCGAACACGGCAAAGAGCGGCTTGCCGTCCACCGTGATATAACGCGGATCCCGGAAGGCCGGCAGCAGGGCCTTGAAGTGGGCCTCGTTGTCTTCCCGGCCCGGATAAAGCTGCTCCATCAGGATGTGGGAACCCTGCTTGTGTGATTTGGCATTGGTCCAGGTGGCTGACGCCCAGGTATGGTTGGCCCAGCACAGGCAGAAAGGGAAATCGGGCTGTCCGCTGGCAAGCACCTCATTGAAAGGCCGCTCCAGCAACTGACGGCCGTTCCCGAACCAATAGTGATAGTAACAGAAGCCCTCGATGCCCGCTTCCCGGGCCAGATCGGCTTGCGCCAGGCGCGTTTCCGGCAGCCGCAGGTCGTAGAAGCCCAGGTCGGCCGGGATGCGCGGCTGCACGTGCCCGCGGAACAGCGGCCGCGCCGCCGCCACGTTGGTCCACTCGGTGAAACCCGGCCCCCACCACGCATCGTTTTCCGGAATCGGGTGGAACTGCGGGAGATAGAAGGCGATGACTCTGTTGTTTCCCATCCTCGCTGAAGTCTTGTATCTTGCAAAAATACATAAAATCAAGAAAAAAGGCTAACTTTACACGCTGTAATCACAGCTTTATGAAGCAGGTCAGCGTCGTGATGTGTACCTACAACGGAGCGAAGTATCTCGCCCCGCAGCTCGACTCCATCCTCCGGCAGACCTGCCCCATCTGCGAAATCCTCATCCAGGATGACGGTTCGACCGACGAGACCTGCCGGATTGTCGGGGAATACCAGCGGCAATACCCTTTCATCCGCCTGATCCGCAACGAAAAGAACCTGGGATACAACCACAATTTCCTCTCGGCCATCGCCCGTGCCAAGGGCGAATTCATCGCCATTTCCGACCAGGACGACATCTGGGAACCCGAGAAGATCCAGTCGTTGCTCGGCGTCCTGGAGGCCAGCGGCAAGCAGGCCTGCTTCTGCCGGAGCCGGGAGTTCAGCGACGACCCCGCCATCGAACCCTACTGGGATCCGCGCCGCCCGAACTACGGTATGGAGCGGATGATCATCGGCAATATGGTCTCCGGCCATACGCTGCTGATGACCCGGGAACTGGCCGCGCGCTGCACGGAAGATCTTTACGCCCGCACCGGCGGCTGGTACTACGACTATTTCATCGTCTCCCTGGCCGCCGCCAGCGACAGCCTGGCCTTCTGCGACAAGGTGCTGGTCCGTTACCGCCGCCATGCCGGCCAGGTGACGGCATCCCACGACCGGGCTGCCATCCAGCGCGACGGGACGCTGCGCACGATGGCCAAGGCGCTGCGGCTGTACTTCAGCCGGAAAAAAGAAATGACGGCCTTTTTCGCCGCCAAATACAAGTATTTTGCTTCACTGCCGGTCCCGGGGAACGAACATCTGGACAACGCACTGAAACTGGCCCGCCTCTTCACGCGGCGCGACCCGCTCTCCTACCTGCGCCTGACCGCCCTCTGCGTCCGCCTGCGCCGTGAGATCTTCTACACGGCGGATGTCCCTGCCGCCAAGCTGTTCTTCCGCTCCCTCTTCTTCCCGATCTACTGCGCGATTTACTTCCAGGATCCTTCCTGAATGCCCGTCACCAGCTTATAAACAGCAGATGCAGCGGGTCTCACGAGCTTGATCTGAACTTTATCCGCCAGCCCGGGCGCGGCTGTCTCTTTCGGATGCAGGACATATTCCAGGTACGGGACATTCCGCACACATTTGTCCGCAGGCAGCAGCAGCGCCGGCACATAGCCGGCCTGCCAGCAGAGGAAATTGAGGCTGAACTGGTCGCGGTGGGCATATTGCAGGAATTCCGCCCACCAGCGGTCGTCCAGGTCGCGGATGAAGGGCTCATTGTGGCGGCGGAAAAGAAGATTGTTCTCGAAGAGGCCCTGATGCCGCGGATATTGCGCTTTCCGAAGACGGGCATACTGCCGGAGCGCATCCCGCAGGCCGATTTTCCCGTATCGCAGGCAGGTTTCAATCTCGTCATAGACGCAGTCCCGCTTCTCGTGCACATGATTGACATGCGCGGACAGCGCACCGCGCTTCATCTGCAGGCGGACCAGGTCGTAAAACGCCGGGGCGGTGATCCGGATATTGGCATCCATCCAAAGGCTGCATGCATATTCGGGCAGCACTGCATGGGGCTGCAGTTTGGCATAACGCGAGCGGACCAGCGCATCCGGATGCCGGAACGGGATGGGCCGGATTTCCCACACCCCGACCCGTTCCTGGCGGAAATCGTCGGAAAAACAGACATAATCGAAGTCCGGATCCGTCACCGCCGGTTGCAGCAACGGATCGTATCCGCCGGTCAGGCTGGTATAGATTACGCAGGGTTTCATTTCTTTACAGGCAGTTCCTCCGCCAGGTCCATCTTCGCGCCATAGATCCGGTCGTACTCCGCCGGGAAAAACGAATCGAAGCCGGAGCCGTGGCTCAAGGTTATCTCTCCCATATACAGTTTCCCGTCCACATCGTAGAAATCCACGCGGACATAGTGCATCCCCCGGGCGACCTCCCGGCCGATGCGGAGCATCTCGTCGAAGCTGGCCGGCCGGGGCACTTCGGCCGTGTTCATGCCCGGCCGGTAGCTGCCGCCCGGAACCCAGACGAAGGGCAGCCGGTTCCAGTTGCTGTCGTAGATGCAGCGGTCGTTCACGCCCTGCCGGTCGAAAGACACGTAGATAAACTGGAACTGACCGTCGATGAAATGCAGCTTGTAATCATTGGGGATCTTGCCCGCACGGGTCAACAGCAGCTTCTCGATGAGGATCCGCCGGGGCCGGATGTCCTTGTAGTGCCATTCCCGCCAGACATGATAATAGTTGGTATGCAGCCAGTAACGGCAGTTCTCCCGCAGGCGCGGATAATCGACGGCCGCTTTATCCCGTATGATCAGGTTGTGCCCGCTGTCGTGGCTGGCCTTCACGATGCAGGGCACGTCGGGGATGTTTTCTTTCCGGATGTCGCGCCAGGAAGTCGTGGAGAAAAGCAGCGGGACCAGCAGTTCCTCCCCGAAATGGCGTGCAATATAGTCCCGGACGGCATACTTGTCGCCGAAAACGGTATATTCCGCTTTATGGTCATAGAGCTTAAGCCACTGGAGCTTTTCGTTGAGTGTCTGCGGGGCGTCAAGGTCCAGCGGCCGGTGGAAAACCGACTGATACACCTCCCGTACGGCCCGCTCGTCACTGCGGGACACATAGCGCAACAGGCAGCGAAGCTGCTCGATGCGATGATCCAGCCGGAGAAAAAACAGCGAGGTCTCCGCCCGTTTCCTGATCTGATCCATCAATCCTCCCATATCAATTCCGTAAAGCCATATTGCGCATTCCAGGGGGCCGGACGGCTCCGTCTCCGGACAAGCACGCCGCGGTCCGCCCAGCGAAGCAGCGGCAGATCGGACGCCGAGTCCGAAAAAGCCATGGATTCGCAGGCCTCCCTGCTGAAACGCCGTTCAAGATAATCGATTTTATTGCCATACATACAGTCTTTCCCGTCAAAGGTCCCGGTGCAGACGCCTTTCCGGAAGCGCAGGTGTGTGGCCAGGATATCGTCCTGCGCGATGCCGTATTCCCGGGCAAAAAAACGCAGATAGTTGTCGTAAGCGCCGCTGACCAGGACGATGCGCCAGCCATCACGCTGCAGGCTGCGCAAGCGCCCGACCACTTCCGGAATCAGCGCAGGCCGCAGCCGCTGCGCATAATAACGGCCGGCAAGTTCATCCAATGCATCTTCCCGAAACCCCTTCAGCCCACGGGCAACGAGCCGCTTGCCGGGCGAAGATTCCGGGAAAAGTTTGTAGAGCCGGCCGATGATTCCCTTCCGGTCCAGGAAGTGATGGATACGCAGCATCCGCGACACCCGCGCAGACCCGGTCGCCTCGCCCACAAAACGGACAAAGGCATCGGCTGTCTGGAAAGAAACCAGCGTTTCGCAGAAGTCGAAGAGTGCGATCTTTTCCTTACTTCCCTGCATAGTATTCATCAATCACGGCAGCGACGCGCCTCATCTGGGGCACCGTACCGCAGGTAATCCGGAAACAGTCCTGCACGGAGGGACTCTGGCTGGTCTCCCGTACAAAGATATCGTGCTGCGCCAGGTAGCGGATCAGGGCATTCCGCTCGTCCCTGGACACAAAACGCAGCAGCAGGAAATTCCCGTGGCTGGGGAACGTGACCAGCCGGTCGACGTAGCGGCGCATCGCCTCTTCGAAGAAGGCCATGCCCTGATGGACCTGGTCCACATAGTCGCGCATGTAGGGCAGGTCGGAAAGCGCGGCGATGGCGGCCTCCTGCGCGATCGTGCTCACATTCTTCGGATTGCGGATCCGGTTGACGAACTGGACATTGTCGGTCGAACCCATCAGGTAGCCGATGCGGAAGTTCGCCAGGGCGAAAGCTTTCGACATCGTACGGGAGATCAATATGTTGTCGTATCTCGTCACCAAATCCTTGCACGAAACGCCGGCGAATTCATAGTAGGCCTCGTCAATCAGGAAGAGCGTATCGGGGAACTGGTTGAGCAGCGCCTCGATGTAACATTCCGGAAGGAGATTGCCGGTCGGGTTGTTCGGATTGCAGATATACACGACCGCCGGTTCTTTCGCGCTGATGTCGGATTCAAAGGCCTCCGGATCGAAGGTGAAGTCGTCACGATAATTCGAAAAGAACACCTTGGCCCCGTTTGCCTCGCAGGTCAGGCGGAAATTATCGTAGGACGGGCCCAGGATCATCACCGGGTCTCCGACGCTGATGAAAACCTTGCACACGTATTCGTGCAGCGCATCGGAACTTGCGAAATACTGGACCTGGCTCTCATCGAGCCCCGTATAGGCCGCCAGCAAGGCGATCAGTTCCTCGTTGTGCGTCTTGGGATACAAGTTGAAAAAGCACGGCTCCGCCAGCAGCCGGGAGATGCGTTCGAACACCTTCGGCGACGGCGGGACGGTCGCCTCGTTCCAGTCCAGTTTCAGGACCTCCGCACGTTGTCCGGGTGCGACCGCCCAGATCTTGTGGGAAGCGAGTTTATAGGGTTTGAGGTTGCGCAGGTATTTGTTGGGAAACTTCATGACCGGGATTTTTTAAGCAGGAAGGCAAGCGACTCCTTGAGCGTGACGGATTTCGCCAGGTAGAGTGTCAGAAAATAGAGGGATGCGGTGATCAGGATCTTGGCGGTGAGCAGCCACCAGCGGTTTTCGATGCCGGAAGTCAGCAGGTATGCGACGCCGATGGCAGCAAGGGTCGCCCCCAGGAAAGGGACCAGGTCCGCGAGCAGCTGGCGCAGCGTATAACCGATCTGGCGGCGCACCAGAAAGGCCCAGACAAAGAGCCAGAGCAGGTTGAGCGCCGTCACGGAAGCGACCATGCCCGTGACGCCCAGCGGATAGGACAGGTACATGGCAGCCAGGATCAGGACGAAAAGGACGATGTTGGCCCACATGTACTGTGTGGAACGGCCGTGGCTCAGCAGCAGGTTCACACAGGTATTGCAGAGCGGAAGGACCGCCCCGCCGACACAGAGGATCTGCAGGAGCAGGATGCTGTCGGCCCATTTGTCCTTCAGGGCCAGCAGGATGAATTCGGGCGCTATGAAGGCCAGGCCCAGCATGGCCGGAAAGGAGATGAAAGCGGCGAAACGGATGATTTTGCGGAAGACACGGACCTGCCGCTCCTTTTCATCAACCACTTCCGCCAGCACAGGATGCGACACGCTGTTGACCATGCCCGAAAGGACCGTGCTGCCCATGGAACTCCATTTGCTCGCCTGCGTATAGTAGCCGACCCGTTCCGCCGAATAATAGCGTCCGAGGATGACGGTCACCAGATTTGCGTTGAGAATACCCAGCGCGCTGGTCAGCATCAGTTTCGCACTGAAACGGAACATCTCTTTCACCGGCTGGAAGTCAACGCGGAAAGACGGGCGCCAGTCCGAGGCCAGCCAGAATCCCGCATTGGTCAGGAAGGCCAGGACGAGCGACTGGATGACCAGTGCCCAGTAGCCGTATCCCTTCCAGGCGAAGAAGATACCCACGAGCCCGGAAACAGTGACCGCCACCATGGTTACAATAGCCATTTCCTTGACCATCAGTTTTTTGGTCAGGTATGCGCGGTGAGAAGTCCCCAGTCCGGCCAGGACAAAGCCCAGAAAAGACCAGCGGGCGATTTTTACCAGGGCAGGCTGGCGGAAATATGCCGCAATCAGCGGCGCACCGAAGAAGAGCAAGGCATAGCAGGCCAGGGCGACCAGGAGATTGAACCAGAAGACGGCATTGTAGTCTTCATGCCGGATCTCTTTCCGGTTGACCAGGGCGGAGATGAAACCGCCTTCCTGGAGAATCAGGGCGAGCAGGCTGAAAACGGCCAGCATCCCGACCAGACCGTAGTCGTCCGGCGAGAGCGTCCGGGCCAGATAGATACCGAAGACGGCATTGAGCAGTTGTTGGAGGAAACTGCTCAAGCCGCCCCAGAGCAAGCCCTTCGAGGTTTTTTCCTTCAGCGTCGATTCAGCCATCTTCAGCTATCGGAACCGCGGGATCGCGCTACAGCTCCTTCACCCAGAGGCCGTGGAGGTTGCAGTATTCGTAAACGGCCACGACAGGGTGCTTGCAGGTGCAGATCTCGGTCACGGCGGGTTTGGTGGGATCGAGGCAGACCAGCTGGCCGCCGTCCGCCGTCTCGGCAAAGATAAAAGCGATGTGATGCTCGGGGGTCATCGGATGCGGAACGCTGCCGACTTCCACCTTGATGGTACAGTCGTCGATCTTCGTGACCTGCGGGACGTGCTTCTCGGCGGCACCGTCCATGGCGCGGGGATTGAGTTCCTTCATTTCCTGGCCGCAGCAGACGGGTGTCACGCCGCCGTCGACGCATTTGACGATCACATTCCCACAATGGGGGCATTTGTAAAATTTCACTGCCATAATTTCGCGATTTTAGTTATCAATCTTCAAATTTAGCGCTTTTATTTGAAAAATTGCTTTTTTGTCAAGCCTGATCCGAAAAAAAGGCGTTTCTTTGCCGAGACAATGATTGCTGAAACGATGAAAACAATGAGCAACAAAAATGAGGAAATCCTTGCCAGTATCAAGGAAGTGGAGGAAAAGATTGTGAAACTGCGCGGCGAAGAAGTGATTGCCGATGCAGATGTCGCCATGCTCTATCGGGTAAAGACGAAAGAAGTGAATCAAGCCGTCCGGAACAATCCGGACAAATTCCCGTCAGACTATATGTTTGAACTGACGGATGAGGAACAACGGGATTTGCGGTCAAAAAATTTGACCACAAACATCTCTGCGAAGAGTCGCAGCGCAACGAAAGTGTTTACAGAAAAAGGGCTCTACATGCTTGCGACCATACTGAAAGGAGAACGAGCGAGAATCGTGACCTTCGCCATTATCGAAACCTTTTTCAAAGTACGTAATCTAAAGCGGGAACTGGTTGAACTGCACAAGGAAACGGACGAAAAGAAACAAGCCTCGATGGCTAAGCATTTCGGGGATGTCCTGGCCGAAATCGTAATGCCGGACCTGCAGACACAGGAGACGGAATCTACGTTGGAGATCAATTTTCTGGTCGGAAAGATCAAACATCGCGTAATACGGGTACGCAAAGAGTAAAAATTGCTTTTTTGTCAAGCCTGATCCGAAAAAAAGGCGTTTCTTTGCAGTGGACGGGGATGGTCTCCGTCCACGACATAATTATAAAAGGAGGTTATATGAAAAGATCTGTGATGGCGGTTGTAATCTCCGCCATGCTTCTCGCGGCGTCCGCCGCAATGGTTTCATCCTGCACCTGGATGGAGGATTTCCTGGAAACGGGGTCAGGGACCGGCAAGAGCGACGAGCCGGTCATTCCGATGGACGAGGTTCACAACATCGGCGAACTGCTCGCCGGCGACTTTGCCGGCGACACCGTCTGGGTACGGGGCTACGTCGTCGGCGGCCTGTCATCTGACGGATCCATCGACTTCGGCTTCGAAAACGACGTCCTGGGTACGGTCCTGATCCTGGCCGACACGGACGACTGTACAGACGAAGACGAATGTCTGGCCCTGCAGCTGACCAAGAAAGCGCATCGGGAAGCCATCGGCCCCGACACGCCGGCCAATCGGGAAAAAGTCCTTCACCACCTGCTCTATGTGCAGGGGAAAGTCGGCAAGCACAAGGGTTATCCGGCCTTGTCGAACCTTTGTTCCTACAAATTGGAATAATTTTTTTGGGGGATTGCAAATAATTATCTACTTTTGCAGTCCCTTAAAGGGTTGACTCGCTAGCTCAGTTGGTAGAGCACAGCACTTTTAATGCTGGGGTCTTGGGTTCGAGCCCCAAGCGGGTCACGAAAAAGCGGCTGAAAGGCCGCTTTTTTCATGTCATACCACTTCAAGGTGCATCAGGATGCACTACAAAGGAAAAAATTTTTCCACAAAAATACACGGAAATCCACGATTTTCCTTAATTTTGGACCCCGTAAGGGTCCTCCGAGGTCTTGGGTTCAACCCCCGGCGATTTTCGATGGGGCCACGAAATTTATGGTTCAACCCCTATTTTGGTCACACATGGGACCCCACGTACTTTGCTATGGGCAATTATCTTTACCTTCGTTCGCCCGAGGCGACGACTCCGACACCCGTCATGCTCCGCATCCGCGAGCATGGGAAGCAGGTCAAAATCTCCACGCAGGTAATGTGCCTGCCGAAAGACTGGGATTCGGATAACCAGCAGGTCAAGCCGTCCGACCTGCTCTATAAGCACAAGAACATATCGCTCAAATCGTGGCTCTACGAGGCGGATAAGGCCGTGCTGCAGGCCCGTGACGAGGGGAAGGAGCTGGAGGACGCGAAGAAAGCCATCCTAAAGGCAAAGAACCGCGAGGAAAGGCCCGCGAAGGACGAAGTGAGGGATAACAACTCCCTGCTCATCTTCTATAATTTATGGGCCACTACGCGCACGCAAGAGCGCACCCCGACGGCGCAGAACCTCCTTTCGTGGAACATCATCAAATCATTCCGCTCGCCCATAGCCTTCGAGGATGTGGACGCGCAATTCTACGAGGACTTCTGCCGCTGGATGGACGACGAAAAGGGTTACAAGACCAACATGAAGGGCACTCAGATCAAGAACCTGAAAGCCGTCATGAACGCCGCCTACAAGCAGGGCCTGCACACCAACGAGGCTTTCCGGCGGTTCAAGAAACCCCAGGAGGAGGCCGACAACGTGTACTTGACGCAGGACGAGCTGGATGCCATCTACGCCCTGCCGCTGACGGGATACAAGGCGAAGGCCAGGGACATCTTCCTCGTCGGCTGCTACACCGCGATGCGCTGGAGCGACTTTTCCCGGCTGGAGGAAAAGGACATTACGGGCGATACGATATACTTCACGCACCGAAAGACGGGGTTCCGCGTGTCAATCCCGCTGCATCCCATCGTGCAGGAGATTCTCCAGCGCTACGGCGGCAAAGTCCCGGCCATATCGGACCAGAAGCTCAACACCTATATCAAGGATGTATGCCGCGAGGCCGGAATCACGCAGCCTGTAACAAAAGTGTTTCATAAAGGCAGCGAGCGGATCGAGCAGGTCAAGCCGAAGTGCGACATGGTAACCAGCCATACGGCCCGGAGGACCGCGGCCACGAACATGTATATGTCGGGAGTTCCGGCCTACAACATCATGCTGATTACCGGGCACACCAGCGAGGCGACATTCCGCAAGTACATCAAGTTCGAGAAGGAGCGCAACGCCGAGCTACTGCGCGACCACCCGTATTTCAAGAAAAGGGAACAATAAAAGGGCCTATTTATTGGCCCTTTCATTCTCTGCGCGGTCCCGCAAAATCAGCAGTTTCGTCGCGAAGGAATCCTCCTCCTTCACGCCGATGTCGATGTCTATGACGGACTGTGCTGGCATGAGAATCTTCATCGCATCGAGGTACATCTGCGCCTTCTTCTGCGGGTCCTTGATTTGCTCCCAGCATTTGACGAACCCCTCGAAGTTATCCACGGTAAACCCACGGAGCCGGCAGCGCAGCATGCGCACTGCCTCCTTGTAGTCCATCTTCTCGTCGGGCTTCGCAACGGCGACCTCGGGCTTCTTCTTCGGTCGTCTCATCTTACCCTTCTCAACGGTCGTGTCCTCCGGGTTTACGATCAGGACCTCCGGCTGCTTCCTCTTTCCCATATCAGAACGGTTGTATCGGCCTCTTTATGGCTCCCTGCCGCGTGTTCAGCGCAGTCTCGATACTCTCCTTCAGCGTGTCCGCATCCGGCTTGTATGTCTCGGCGATGTCCGGCATCTTGTCCTTGAGGTAGTCGTAGAGGATGCCCTTGACAAGATAGTTGTGGATGTACGTAGTGAGCGGCCGCAGCATGGTGCTGGGCCATGCGTCCGGCATGTCCAGCGAATACACGAAGTTGGCGTCACTGTCGTGCAGGTCGTCTATCTCCTCCGTCGAGAAGTTCGAGAGATGCTTCTGCAGGATGGTGTTCACATCCGCGTCCCTCAACTCCAGGCAGCGGTGGAGCAGCTCCTTGTCAATCCGATTGTCTTGGTCGGGGTTGACATGGTAGCCCGCCTGCGTCCCGGTCTGCCCGCGCACATCGAGGACCTTCTGAATGTCGGCCATCGCGTGATAGAGGACATTGCTCTTTCTTATCGTGATGAGATACGCCATATCCTATCAGTGTACGGGAGCCGTCGGGGGCAGCTTGAAGAACGAGGACTGAATGTTGTTCGATGCCTCCTGCATCAGAGCGTTGTAATCAGCGGCGAGTTCCTTCCGCGTAGCGAGGAACCAGTCGCGCAGCATGCGGTTCACGATGTAGTTGTGGCAATGCAGCGTCAAAGGCTCGACGAAGGCCGTGTTGAAGCGGTCCGAGACTGTCAGCGAGAGCGTGATCGCGTCATTGTCGTTGGACATCGTGAGCAGGGCGTTGTTCGCGGTGCTGGCCGAAGTGGTCTGTATGAAGTTGGAGATGATGTTCTTGACCTCCTGAGCGCCGGACTGCATCGAGCGCATCATCTTTTTCACATCCGCATCGTTGTCAACCTGGACCCCGAAGGATGCCTTCGCCTTCACATCGTTGTTGAAAAGCCCCTGCGCGATGATGTGCGTGTCATTCTTGACCGCAAACATCATGTCGGACTTATAAAGCGTGAGAGTGATGTTCATTTCTTATCTTGATTTTATTAGTTTCCTGATGGTGCCGTGAGTGTGATGAAGCCGCCGAGGGCAGCGCCGTTGGGAACCGTCGGGGCCTTCCGGGAATAGAGCAGGTCATTCAGCATCTGAATGTTCAGCGCGCCCTTCCGCTGGCATTCCTCGGCCTTGTCTGCGGCCCTCAACTCGAACCAGCAGCGGCAGATGTAGTTTACGATGAAGTCCACAACCTGCTCCTGCACACTCGTCACGAGGTTGGAGAGGTGTTCTTCCGGGACCGAGAACACGATGTTCCCGGAGCTGACGCTGGAGATGTCCGAATACGTGGCAAGGATATTCTCCTTCGCCTCGCCGAGAAACTTTTCCAGCATGGGCGTGTCCTGCGTCGTGACGCGCACGTTTTCGTAGAGGCGCTTACCCTCATCGTCGCGGGCGCTCCCGACAAAGGAGGCGATCATGGTGACCTTCGCCAAAATCGACACATTCGTTATAGTGACAGTTATCGTAGCCATGTTACCAACTTGTTATAATCCATGAAATGCCGCCGCCGACGAAGGGAGAGAGGACAACCTTGCCGTCCGCAAGAGCAATGCCATATCCCGCCGTGAAGGTCAGGCCCCAGCGCTTCCGTCTTGGCGTGTATGTCTCCGTAATAGTGGTTTCGACGCGGTCCAGCTCCCAGCGGTCGAGCTGCGGGTCAAACCCGCTTACCCATAGCCGGAGCCGCCCTTCGTCCTCCTCGTAATACTTCTGCTCGCGAGGTAGCCAGACGGTATCCGTTTCGTGCAGAACCGTGGCTATTTCGCGCGTTATCGTGTCGGAGAAGAATCTATATGACGGAATCGGAACGAAGCCAGCAGAGGCCGTTTTTACGGGGTCCGGGAAGTCCTTGTACATCGGCACCTTCTTGATGATGGTATCTCTCGCCGTCTCTCCCTCGCCGGGCATGGCGGTAGAGCGCCCCCAGTGGAACGTAACCACCGGGAGTGCCAGTAGGAGGATAGCCAGCACCCATTCAACGGTCCTCAGTATCTTCGCCTTTTCGGTCATCTTTTCGCAGTACAGTATGCCATAGGGAACTCGGCCTGCACATCAAAGCACGGGCAAGCCTTGATCCATTCGTTCGGGGTAATCTTCCCGTCGCCGTTGAGGTCCGGGGAAGTGTCGCGATGTCCTATCACGCGCACGATGGTGGGATACACTTCCATAAGGTTCTGGACTGTCTCGGCGAGCGCCTTCTTCTGCGCAAGGGTCCGCGTGTCCTTCGGCTTTCCGTTTTCGTCCAAGCCGCCGACATAGCAGATGCCGATGGAGCGGTCGTTCCAGCCTTTGCAGTGCGCCCCGGTCATCGAGAGCGGCCGGCCAACCTCAACAGTACCGTCCAGGTCAACGACGAAGTTGTACCCTATCATAGCGAATCCCTGCTCCCGGTGCCAGCGTTCGATGTCTGCGGCACGGAAGTCCTTGCCTTCCCTCGTAGCGGAACAGTGGATGATTATGGTATCAATCGTTTTCATCGTTTCTCGGTGTACATCGGGCAATACTCGCCCACTTTGTAGCTGCATACGCCCTTACCGCGGTATGCGCATACCTCGCTGGCGCAAGTATCTTCCAGTTTTTCTTGCTTCTCAATCATTTTCGTTATCCATGTTCAACGGGTTATAGCCGCAGCGGTCGCAGCGGTTTTTCAGTCTTTCATCATTGGCCTGATCGACGGGGCACACGATGTCCGGGTCTTTGTAGCGGTGCTTGCAGAAGTGGCTCTGCATGATAACCGAGGATTTCTCCGCAGAGTCCAGCTTTTCGCGCTCGTACTCCGCATTGCGCTCCTGGTAGAAGCGCTTTTGCTCGGCCATCATTTCAACCAGCATGTCGTAAGGCGTTTTCTTTTTGTCGATAATCGTCTTTACGACTGCCCAGACACCGCCCAATCCTGCGATGATGGCCAAAATGATTTTCGTCCAGTCCAGTTCCATCATTATGCTTGTTTAATGAGTTTTGCGATAGGGTCGAAGGTGCGGATATTGAAGTCCACGCCCTGCTTTACATAGTGTGCCACCAACTCGTCCATCGTGAACGGCTCCAGCTCCGGCGAGAACTTGAACCTCTCCTCCAGCGCCTTGATTCCGTTATCGATGGCTTCATTGTAAGGCCGCACATCCTTGTATGCTTCGCTGAAAGCGCTTACCGCGCCTGCATCGACAACGCCGCTATTGTCCTTCCGCGTGGCAATCATATCCTGATACGCCTTCGCGAAGGCCGCGCACTTCTCTTTCGCCTCGTCACTGTCGATGAAGCGGCTGCGGACGATGTCGTCCTCCTCCTGAATCTTCTTTGCGACGGGACGCACGGCCATCAACGCCACGATCACCTTGCCGGAGAAAGCGGAGTTGGCCCCTTTGAGGTTGATATTGCCGAGAAAGTTGCAGGCGGCAACGGTTTCCTTGCGTGTGAGCTTTATCCTCATGACAAACCTCCCATGAAAACCGCTGCATATACTGCGGCGAACATTGCCATTTCCAGCCAAAAGACATACGACTTGCGGACGGTCTTCGTGCAGACGGCAGCAGCCGCAGCCACAGCGAAGGACGCAATCGGTAGCCACCACCTGTTATCCAGTGTGAGGATGAGCCATAGCAGGGCCGTCACCGCGCAGATGGCGGTTCCGACATAGTGCGTGATACGCTGGTTCCTGCTGATGCGCTTGTCGGCCTCATCGTCGTCCTCGCGACCCTCATAGCGGGGCGTGAAGGCCACGACCGCCAGATAGACGGGGGCCATGAATCCCAGGAATTGCAGGTTACTTCCGCTCCCGGCCTCGATGGTGCCGAAGCAGAGCAGTATGGCCGCTACGATGGTAACGGCGCTCCAAAGGTTGACATTGTGGATGTGTACGGCCTCGTCCCAGCATTTCGCATACTTGGAATAACTGAGCCGCCAGCCGAAGCGCTTAACGGAAAGCACTATGAAAGCGGCAAGGATCAGCAGCGAGACAATGGCCGATACGATTGAAAAAGCAGTCATGGTTTTACGGGGTATTAGAATTCAAGTTTCTCAGGGTATCCGACAGTAATGTCGTAGCGATTGACATCGGCGATGGAGCAAAGTTCCTCGATGGCGGCAGCGTGGTCGGCGGTCTTCTCGGCGCACTTCGCAGCGTACACCTCAATCATCGCAAGCATGGCTTTCGCGGAGGAGACGGGAATCGTCACGCCCTTGAACTTGACGGTTTCCTCGGCGACATCTTCCAGCGCTTCGATGGCGTTGCGCAGGTTGGCCCGGTCATACTTGTTAATCCAGAGCGTCTGACCTCCGATGGTAAAGCCGTTTACCTCGTCCGAGGAATCACGGACGAGCAGTTCGAGTTTCTTGTTGAGGACGGCGAGGCGCAGGGGGATTTCCGGCACGTTGCCTTCCTCGTCCTCCGGCGCTTCGCGGGCCTCGGCCAGCAGGTTTACGTACTCGATCTCCTCCGCAGGCTCAAGCAGCCCTTTGTGCCGGGAGAGGAGTAAATCCATAGCGGTAATAAGAGAGTCCTTTTCCATGTTTCTTGTATTTGAAGTTGTATTTCCGAATGAGTATGGCGTTGTGCGTGTATTCCAGGTTAGCCTGCAAGCACTTGCGACTATCGTTGAAGAAGCACATTCTCCACCAGCGCGGGGAGATTTCTTCCAGCAGGTCACGAATGATGGCATAGCCGTTCACGCGCTTCATCCGACCGAAGTACGAGTTCACGCTGGAGAGGAAAGAATCTACGTTCCTCGCGCTGACCCGCGTGTTCCAATAGCGAATCTTCACTCTTGCGCGGTTGATGATGCTATTGTTCACATATACCCTGTCGAGCTTGAAGGGCGTGCTGATGAACGTGCCGCCCTTCGTGTAGTGCTGGCAATACCGTTTGTCGGGATGCAGATGATAGCCGAAGGATTCGATGTCCTTCTCTACCTGCTTCATGTGCATCTTGCCCTGCTCCTTGTCGGCGAATACCCACCACATATCATCCACGAAACGACCATAGTGCAGGCCATAGTGTTCAATCTGCAGGTGGTCGAAGTCGTTGAGCGCATAGTTCTGCGCGACCTGCCAATGCTGGTTTCCCAGCGCCGCCCCGTGGTCGAGGTCCGTGGCAAATACCACGGACTTGTAGCGGGGGATATAGGCGGGCCACATCCAGATCGGAGATTTGAGATGCGCGTTGCTCGAAGGATAACTCCACGTGGTGCGGAGCAGGATATAGAGGAGGTCGTCACGCTCCACCCCTTCCGGGATGTTCCGCTCGATGAGCGAGCGGTACTGTTCGTAGGAACGGTTGAGGTCTGCGGACGGGAAATAAGCCTTGATGTCGCGGAAGAATATCCAGCAGTCCTTCGTGAAGCCCTCGCTTACATCATAGATGTCGGAGAGCAGGCAGTTGATAGCCTCGTCGGGGCCGTAACCGATACGGTTGTTGAAGGTCCTGTCGGTAAGTTCCGCTTCCACGAGCGGCCTTACCCTCTTGTCGAAGTGCTGCTGGATAGTCTTAATCTGCATCAAGCAGGCGTTGACCTCCCTCCACCGTGGTTTCGGCGTGAGGAAGGAGTATAGGAGGGGAACAAGGTTGCGGTTCTCGAAGTCCTCATGCAGACGCACCAGATCGCGCTCGCGGTGCAGCTCGAAGTGCATGAGGTCGAGCGTGCGCACCTTGTTGGAGCGGCAATCGAAGAAGTCTTGTATGAGAGTTTCTCGTTCCATAGTTCCTTTTTGAATAATTCACGACGGGCAGGGCGCGGTAACTGTTGTTCACGTTGTTGTTGTTGGCGTAGCCGTTGTTGCCGTTAAAGTACCAGGCGTTGTTGGCGTTGTTGCGAGAGCAAGACCAAGTGTTGGTGCCGTCCCGAGGCTCGCTTCCTTACTCGTAGCCGCTGCTGCCGGCGGCGGCGGAGCCTCCTTTATTCATTGGGTGACTGCCGCCTCCCTCCTTGGATGCGGTCGTGCCCTTGTTCCCTTTATCTTTTTTCGGTAAGCTATTTCTCCACTTCGTCGCGCCCTCATCGAGTTTTGCGATACGGTTGAAGATTTCCAGCCGCATGGACTCCGGCGAAAGCGGCTCATGCTTCAATGGAATCTCAATCACGTTCCGGCGGGCGATGATGCGGGCGACATGGACGAACTTCGTGACGGCGCTGCACATCTCCTTCAGATGATGCAGACGGTCATCGGGGAAGTCGTAAGCGTTTTGGAAAGCGGCCAGCACATCAAGAACAAGATTGATGGCCCGGTCACAGTACCTACGGCGGTTCGTGGCATTCATCATCGGCTCCGCCCGGAGCAAAAGGTCGAGCAGGGCATCCGCGTCAACTGGGATGCTCGGCTGCTCCTTCTCCCCGGTAAGCAGTTTCGGTTCAAAATACTCACTCTTTGCCATAGCATATCAAAGGTGGGGCTTGCCCGGAGGGACGCGCCCCACCAAGATTAAGTTCTAAACGTTCACTTCGTTCACATCCAAAAGCACGACGGGCAGGGCGCGGAAACTGCCGCCCACGCCGTAGTTGAAGGCGTAGCCGAAGTTGCCGCTAAAGTACCAGGCGCTGGTGGCGCCGTAGCGAGAGCAAGACCAAGTGAGGGCGCCGTTACTGATGGCCGTGCCACCGATGGCGTAGAGCGCACGGTTGATAGGATCGGCGTTGCGGTTGTTCGTTGTGTTGTACTTGATGGTCTTGAGGATGCTGCAAAGCGTCTCGATGTCGGGCAGACACCACTGGCCCTTGCGGAGCAGGTCGTGGTTGTACGACACATCCGCGCAATACTGGGCAGCGGGGAAAGCGGCGACGACCGAGCCGTCCTGCGCCGTGAAGGTCTTTCCGGCCATCTTGTAGGTATTGGTCCGGGTATCGCCGAAGTTCTTGCCGAACTGCCCCTGCTTCGTGGGATAGACGGGCAGGAAGGACTCCATGAATTTGAGCCAGCCAGCCTCGCCCTCGCCGTAGATGGCACGAAGGGCCGCGCAGCGGTCGGAGCCGCCAGAGTAGGAACTCGTACCGAGGTATCCAGGCTTGCAGATAGGATAACCGCGCACCGGGCTGGTCACATCAGAGGTCGGGTTGTAAGTGGCATTGTTCAAGTCCGCGGAGAAATACGCGATGGCGCGGTCCCAGTTGAGGATGCAGCCTTCGCCCGTCCGCTGGCCGTTCTTGCGAATCATGGCCGTCGATGCGGTAATCTCCGGCAGGAGGTTCGCAGTGAGCGTGAAGCCCGTCTTGCCAGAGTTGGAGAACTGTTTCGAGTTGGTCAGATGGAACACGAGGTCGATTGCATCGACAACATCGTCGTTGTCGGTATCGACACCGATTGCCACCCAGTCCTGCACCTTGAACGGGTTGTCCTTCGCCGTCTCGGAGCCAACTGGCGTGTACTGCGTGTCGGCAGAGAAGAAGGTGTTGAGCTGCTCGACGAGAGAAGCGACGGTCTCGGCATTGTACTCGATGAGATAGTCGTTGTACGTGGACCATGCGGAAGCGTCGCACATGGAAATCTTGCCGCTGCGGTCCGTACCGTCGCAGGTAAAGCCCGTAAGACGGAAGGAGTAGATATACGACCATGCCTTGTCCGCGCTGGTCTTGTTGCCAATGACGACAGTTCCGCGGAAGTCTGGATGATCCACGCCAAGCAGAACGGGACCTACGATGGTAAAGTTCGAGAAGAACGAGTTGCTGGAGAACGTATCGACGCTGATGAAGTGCATCGCAGAGTTACCGTCGAGGACGCAGACGGAGCCGGTCTTCGCGAATTTGAGGCCCACGACGACATTCACACCGTCGAAGTGGATTCCATTATCTGCTCCGACGAGCGAAATGCCGCTCTCGAAGGCGCTCTTGCTGGCGGCTGCGTATTCCGCCTCGGTGTTGAAATACTGTATCATGTCGCAAAATGTTTACTGATTAGGAGGGGTTGAGGCAAATCCAGTCAGCGATGGCGCTGATGCCGACGGCGATGTAAATCTTCTTGTTGGTCTTGTCGATGTACACCTGACCGATGTAAATCGGGATGCCGTCCCACGGCAGGTCTGCCGGGCAGTTCTCCGGGCGCAGGTTGTTTGCCGGAGCGCCCGTCGCGATGAGGATGTCAGGGTATTTGTAGCGCAGCACCTCAACGACATCGAGAGTTCCGACCTTGATGTTGCCGGGCTGGGAGATGCGGGCCTTGAGAGCCTCCAGTTCCGTTGCGAGCAACACGACGGCCTCAGTCATGGTGCGGTGCTCGTAGATGCCGAAAATCTGCGAGGTGAGGTTGGCCAGCGCGCCGTGCTTGACGACGATGATGTCCATGTCCGTCACGCCGGGCTTGTACGACACGACGACCTTGCAGGACTGCGGGATGTTCGCGATATAGTAGCCGGAATCCGGGATATTCACGAAGCGGTCCTCGTTGTTCGGCAGGTAGCGCTCCTCCGTAAAGGTCTCGGTGGTGTACACGGGGAAGTCCGTCACCTCCGTCGTGGTGGTGCTGGTCGGGTTGCCGTCCTCGTCCACCTCGTAGTAGAGAGGATTATTGCTGCCGTCCTTCGCCTGCACGGTACGGGTGCGCTCAATCTGCTCATAGATGGAGATGATGGAGATGTCGAGGGTCTTGTGCGTGTTGTCGGACGGGTTGAAGCCCGTCTTGATAAGCAGCTCGGAGCAAGCCTCAACATCGAAGGGCTGCGAGATGGCGAAGTTCGCGTTGGCGGTCGCCTGACGAGTAGAGCATTTCACGTACTTGCCGCTCGTTCCCTGCGTGAGCGTGACCTTCGTTTCGTTCGCACTGTAACCCAGGTCGCGGTGCAGGCGCTCCATGTCCTCGAAGAACACACCGCCGATGCGGACGACGGCCTCCGGCTCATAGGTCGTGGTCGTGCCGCTGACGGTCTTCGAGATATTGATGCAAAGGAATTTCGCTCCGGCAGGGGCCTGCACAAGCACAGTCTCATTCTGCCCGGTCTCGACGAGCGTCGTTCCCGAGACGAACGGAACGGCCCCGGTCGTGGACTCGGAGGTCAGCCAGCCATACTGAATGGTCTTGCTGGATGCGGCGTTGAGGCGGTAGCGTGTGCCAGGGGTTACGGGGATGAGCCAGTGAACACCGTCAGCGCCCCAGTTCGAGTCGGTCATGTAACCCGTGAGACTGTCCTGCGCGACCTGATCGAGCGTTGCATTGAAATCTTCCGGGTAGAACTGTGCATCCACGAGGTTTCCCTGATCGTCAAAGGCAGGGATGGAGCCAGCGGCAGGGGTTCCGACGATGGTAATTCCACCGCTCGCCTCGCCGGTAAAGAGCGGCAGGCTATTCCACGGGGTCGCGCCGTCGCCGAACTTGAAAGTGTTGTTGTCGGAGACATACCCGATAACGCCGAGGGGCAGCACGGGGTTCTTCTCGTACCACTGCTGGTACGTGGCCGTGAGCTGCCGGAGGAAACAAGTCTTCATATTCTTAACGGTTTTCGATTTTTCTTATGCACCAAAGGTATTTTCTATCAACCTCTCGCTTTGTCTATCCGTTCCCCGAAGGAGATTACGATTCCTCCGGCTCCTCGTTGTCGTCGTCGATGAATTGCTCAACCCAATAGACCTGACCGCCGACGGCATACTCGCACACGATGTCGTAGTCGCTCGGATAGTCGTCGCCGTCGATGGCGAACTGTATCATCTGGGTGTAGTTTGCAGTCGAAACATTGCCGACGCTGACACATTGTACGGTAGCGGGCGTTCCTCCGGGACCGGGGGCCGTCTCGCCGGAGATGATATATGCGCCGTCGCTTCCCTTGCTCCAGTCGGTATTCTGCGCGCTCTTGGCGAGGCACCAGACGCGGATTGTCGAAACGGTCTGCACCTCCCCGTTCTGCTGGACATGGAAAGCGAAGGAGAAACTGTTGTTGCCGCCATAGTTCCGCACGATACCGTCGCCGTAGATGTAGATACCCGTGGCCGTGTTGAACGTGAACGTAAAGTACGAATACGGAAGCATATAGAACTTTCCGGCGCTCAAATCGCCGTCCAGCGTTATATCCACGGTGGAGAAGAACAGGCAAGCCTCATACGTGCCGTTTCCGCTGGGGACGAGCCGCGATGCGAGGATGTCATAGACGCTCGGATCGTTGCCGAAATCCGTGGAGTTGCCCGTGAACGTGCAGCGAAGGACCGGCTGCGTAGTCGTGTCGTTCTCCACCTTCCGCACGGCCACGCCAATCTTGCAGCCGTAGATGGAATCCTGCTGCGGGAAGTCGGATTGCTCCAGCGCGCCCTCCACTTCCTCGCCGGGATAGAAGCGGAGTTTCCCGCCACGGTAAATCGTCTTCCCACTCCCGGCGAACTCCCACGGGAAGGGAGCTTCGGCGAAGTGGTCGTAGCCGATGAAATCGTGCATGCGATAGTGTGGAGACTGCGCACTGGGCTTCGTGCTGGTCCAGCACGGTTTACCAACTCCGATAGCCCTTGCCGCCGTGAGCATGGCGCGCAGGTCGGTGTATTCCGTGATTACATATCCCCAGTTCAAACTCTGCCTGACCAAATCGGTCAGGTCCTCGTCGGTGTTTGCCGCGATGGGGCGCTTCTTCGACCAGATGTTTACCTTGACGGACGCGCAGAGCGAACCGATGTCAACAGTCGCATGTCCAATATAGCGGGCGATGCGATAGACATCCATATCTTGTAGAGTGAGTGCCATATCTTGTGTTTTTTATTCATTTTCTTCAAACTGCTGCCAACTCGAGGTCACGCCCGTACCCGTCAGTTTCGCCCAGTACGTGTAGTTGGCGTTGCGGGATGCGGTCCTCGTTCCCGAACCGTCCACGCTGCCGGGTACATTCCCGTTGGCGGGAGGAACCGTCTTACTGCCGATGCTGATTGTCGCGACGGATTCACCCACCGTATCGGGGTTGTCGTTTGCGGAACTCGTCCGGCAGATATACATCGTGAGGGAGATTGTCTTCTGCGTGTTACCCGTGTTGGTAAGGGTCCAGATGTAGGAGATTGAGTAATTGGAGGCCCACGATGCTCCGGCGAAGCCCGTCACGGAGCCGGCAATCATTCCATCCTGAACAACATCTATCTCGACCGGGCTTGCCGCGTTGTCGCCCGGCGTGACGGTAATCACACCCATAAGGGTTGAAGCGGCCGTATTTGGCTTCACGGTCACGGTGATGGTCTTCGTGCCGCTGGACGAGCTGCCGCCGCCGCTGCTGGACGAAAGACTGTACACCGGGTCAGTACCGCCGGGAACCGTTGTGACATGCGAGATGGAGAACGAGGTGTTCTTGTACGTGACGACGAACGTTGCCGTTCCACCGTTGGCCACGAATTCGAGGCTGGAGAGATCGACGGACAGCTCGACGCACTTCTTCTGATAGAATGTCACAGTCCTCGTGATGTTGCTGCCGCCGTCCAGCCGCGTGACCTTCGCGGTAATCACGCAGCTACGGGCAGACCCTTCGTTCTTCGCGACGGTCACATTTCCGCCGGATACCGTGAGCCACGACTGCGCCGGAGTGATGGTCGGAGTATCCGACACGTTACCCCAGGAGCCTTCGTCCGTTCCCGTCTCGGTTGTGTTGGTCGTAGTCACATCCGTCTCGCCGGAATCCCACGTGTAGGTCGTGACAATGGTATGCGGCTGCGACCACGGCGACATCGTGCGCTCCTTGTGCCCACCAGCGGAGCAGGAAAGGATATTGTTGTAGGTCGCAGCGCCGAAGGGAGCCGCCGCAGAGGATGAACTGTACTGCGAGAGGGAAATCGAGAGGGAATAGTTCGAGTAGTCGTACTCCTGATACGATGTCCCGTAGGTCTTTTGGCCGGGCGTATCGACGGAGCTGCCGCTGCCTTTCGCGTTCTTCAACTCGGTAATCGTGATGTCCTTGTTGCCAGCGCCGGAATGGGAGGCGCGCACGGTGGTCGTGCCCTGCGACCTCGTATTCTTAAGCAGCGAGCCGAAGGTAATCACGTTCCCGGACCTTGTGTAATCACGATAGCCGTTGTTGCATGGCGTTCCCTGCAGGGCGAAGGAGAAGTCGGATGTCGAGAGGCCGGGGTCATTATAGCCGCTCGTCCACGTGATAGGGCAGGAAGCCGTAAAGGTCACCGCATCCTCGTAGGCCGCAACAGTAGCGGACGAATGAGACTCCGACGAGGCAGACAAGGTAATCGTGCCGTAGGTCTTGGAGTTTGTCGCGGAGTATTCGCCGGTGGATGCGGTCTTGGTGTTGTCGTCGGGGTGCGCGATCGTGACCGTCACTTTGTCCGTGCCCTCCTTGTTAGTCATGCTCGTATGCGTGAGCGTCGTGCCGCTGCGCGAGAAGCGGTCCGCATGCCCGGTCGGGCCGGAGGTGGAGAGGCTGATTGTGGCCCGACTCGTGTCGTTGACCGCGGTTCCGTCCGTGCGGGACCTTTCAACGTTGTCGGAGTTCCACTTTGTTATGGTGGTATCATAGTGCGAAGCCGCATAGGAGAGCGTGAGCGAGCCGCCAGCCGCCGTAATGGAGCCGTTCGTGACGGAGATGGAGACGGTTCGTGTCGTGGTGGTCGTGGTCGTGTAGGAATCCGCGATTTGCTTGATGCTCGAACTCGCCTCCTTGTCGAGATATGTAGCCTCAACGGTCCAAGTCTTCTCGCTGAGCGTATGCTTGTTCGTTACCGTGAAGGTCGATGTCGTGGTTCCGTCCGCACCCGTGACCTCCAGCGCAGAATCGGCAGTAACGGTTACGTTGCTATGCAGCGTCCCCTGCGTAATGGCGCTGGTATCGCCGTCGTCATAGGCAGTATATCTCGTCCCGGCCTCCCTCCACGTGGCTTTCAGTACGATTGTCACGGTGGACTGCTTGCAGTCGTTGATTTTCGTGACGGTCGTATTCCCGATCTTGAACGAGTCAATCGCAAGGCTGGAGCAGGTTGCGGCGATGGTCGAGGAAGAATTGGCCTTCTGATAGAGCGTGGCCGTCGCATAGCCGGATACCTCGGGATAATACGACGGGTTGAGCTGCCCCTTGATAGTCGCGGTCCGCTGATTTCCCGTGGTCTTCCCCCTGGAACTGACAGTGATTGTCCTTCCGCTGATGGAAATCCACGACGAGGTGCTGGTAAACGTGAACATCGACCGTCCGATGGTCTGATAGTAGTATGCGTGTGCATTGCTCGACCATAAGATATAGTTTCCGCAACGGCAGGATGCAGACGAGACATACGTTTCCGCAGCGCACGCAGGGGCCTGATGGTCGCTATCGTAGTAGTTGTTCAGCTCTATCGAGAACTGGTCGTATGTGTTGTAGGCCGTGACATAGGATGCGGTGTTCGCCGCCTGCGTGATGGAGACCTGCTCCGCTGCAGCATTCACTTCGACGCTCTGCCCGTTGATTGTCACGGTGCCGGAATACGACACGTTGAGGGTGCAGGAGCGGGCCGGAGCGTTCCATTGGGCAGCAGAGGGACCGCTGGTGTTGGAGGAATAGCCGTTGGTCCCGCGGTCGTTGGCCTTCCACTGACCCGTGCTTCGGTTGTAGGAGAAGTTCGTGGAATCGCCGATGCTGCTGGTAGTAGGCGTTACGTTCGCTCGGTACACCTCCGTCCCGTTCTGCGTCCCGACCAGCGTCCATGTGGCATATAAGCTGCCGCCGGAAGCGGGTATCTCCGGGAGCGAGGAAATGGTACTCCCGTTGTAGGTCCACGTGGGGATCAGCGTGAAGACGTAGTTTCGCGGCCACACCTGCGCGCCCCGGAACATGAACTTTGCCATTCCGAGGTTTTTCAGTTTGAAGGCCGCGAAATCGTCGAACTTAGGCATAGATGGCGTACAAGGTGTTGTTGTCGGGCGTTATGCTATTGTAGTAGGATTGAGTGCAGAAAACGATTGTAAGGCCCCCGGAGAGCGTCGTAGTGACGAACGTTCCACCGCTGATATTGCCGACGGCGGTTTCAAGTGTCGATACCCTGCTCATCAGCGCGCTTACCAGCGCCGCCGACGGCACATAATCCCCGTAGGAGGCATCGCTATATCCAACCCAAGTGTCGAGACGATAGAGGACATTTCCGAGGGACCCTCCCGTGGCCGCACCTGCGGTTATATAACTTGCCGCCGTGATATGGCCGGACGCGGCCACGTTCACGCCTGAGAGATTGCCCGTGGCAGACACGTTACCGCCAGCGGAGATATTTCCCGTAGCGGAGAGAGCGCCCGTAACCGAGAACGGATAGAGCGCAGTTATGAGGGTAATCGCGTCATTCGCCCCGGTCGTGACCGAGAATAGGTTATTGAAGGTCTGCGCAAGGAGGTAGTTCGAGTGCGAGTGCGACGAAAGGGATATGGACTTCGTCACGTCCTCGACGGTCAGCGTCACATATTCGTTGGCGAGGCCGGTGCCCCATTCCACATCAGAGCCTCCGCTGATGTTCTGGATAGCCGCCTCGATTGCCGAAAGCCTGCTGGCCACGATGGGAGCCGCAGGGACCCACTCTGCGTGCGTAGTGGAGTCGTAGCCCGTCCAGGAATCCAGCCGATAAAGCACGTTGCCAAGAGAGCCACCCGTGGCCGCACCTGCGGTTATATAACTTGCCGCCGTGATATGGCCGGACGCGGCCACGTTCACGCCGGAGAGATTGCCCGTGGCATCTACATTCCCTCCCGCCGATATGTTCCCGGTTGCAGACAACGCCCCGTTCACGGCGAAGGGATAAAGGGCCGTAATCAGCGTCACGACATCGTTGTTGTCCTTCGTAACGCTGAAAAGGTTATTGAAAACCGATGCGAGAAGGTATCCCGAATGGGTATGCGAGGCGAGCGAGAGGTTGTACGAGTTATTCCCGGTCGTGAGAACACCGTATTCCGTGTTCCCGCTGGCCACGACAAAGTCAACATCCGAGCTGCCCCCTCCACCGTCAATGATGGCACTTACCGCCGTCTCCAGCGTGGAGATTCGGGAGCGCAGGGCATAGGCCAGCCCAGCGGAGAACGCCCATTCCTCCCAGCCGGTGTTCAGGGTCTGATCCCAACTGTCGAAGATATAGAGGACATCGCCGGACGGGGTTTGCGAAGAAGGATTGAGCGCGCCGGCGGTAATGTACGACGACGAGGTTATTCCACGGTCGAAGGCTATGGGAGCGTTGGCCGTGTTCGCGAGGGAAATGTGCCGGAGGATGGCCGACACGTTCTTCAATACCTCTGCGGTCGCCGGGTTCGTGGTACTGTCTGCCGCCGTCTGAATGATGTACAAATCGAGCAGGGCCTTTATTCCCTGCTGGCCCTGCGCAAGACCACCCTCCGGGTACTCGATTTTTTGGAACATCTCCAGCAGGGCGCGCAGCGCGGAATCGTCCCCGTAGGGTTTCAGAAACTTCGTCACGCCGTTGACGGTAAGGGTGTAGTAGTCCTCGCCGTCCTCGCCCCATTCTGCCGTCGTGATGTCGAGGTTCTCCAGCACCGTGATGCGGTTCTCCAACTCCACGCCCAGCCGGGCCGACATAAGCCATTCGTCCTGATCGCTATCCGATACGTATTCCTCCCAGCGGTCGAGGCGGTAGAAAAGCGTCTCGTCAATCTCGCCACGGGCGAGCGGCCCGTCACCTATGAGGCCGACGGCGGAATACATCGGGAGGTCGCGTCGCAGCATCCACACGGGTTCCGCAGCCGTGCCCATGTTCTCGATGAACAAGTGTTGCAGCAGCTCCGTGATGTTGCGCCTCGTGGTCCGGGTTTCGACGGGGGCCACCTCCTCGTCTTCTTCTTCCTCCTCATTATCCGAATCTGAATCTGAATCTGAATCCGTTTCCTCAACGACGGACTGCAAGGTCGGGATGGCCTCGACCTGATCAATGTACATATCGCCTATCATCAGCGTACCGATGCGGTCGTCGCCGATGCCAAGCAGCGTGCCGACCGCAGAGATAGCCTTGTACGGGGTTCCGTCGATAGAGCGGTAGAGGTCGCCCGTAAGGGGATGCGCGATACCGGCAGACTTCGGGAGCCACAACGACGCGCCGACGGTACTCAAAGCGTCCGCGAGTTCCAGCAGACGCGCATCCAGGAGCGTGAGCGTCACAAGGTCGTTGATGGTATGCGTCCCGGTAAGGCCCTCGATGATGATGTTCACGGCCCCGTTCTCGTTCACTACGTAGGATATGGACGGGAAGAACCCCATCTCCGCAGATATGACATGCCGTCCGTCGCGCTGGGCGATGCGGAAGTCAATATCCATCGTCTGCGAGATGAGGTCCAGCACGGCGCTGCTGCTGCTCTCGCGGAGCCGCACATCGCTCTGCGTGACCTCAACGCCGAAGTCCAGCAGGATATTCCTCTCGGTAGCTGTGAACTCGAATTTCATGGCGCGTTACAGGCTTGCGTTGCTGCCCACCACGGAGCGGGCCACTTTCAAATCGTCCTTCGACACGCCGATGACTACCTCGTGCGTGGAAAGATTCGTCACCTTTGCCTCAAATACATACGCTCCGAGCATGTTCTGCGTGACACTTGCGGGGAGCGTAAAACTCACAAGGCCCCCGCTGCCGATAGTGATGGCAAGCGCCCCGGTCACGGAGTTGTCGGTACTCCATATCGCGACGGCGGTGTCGGAGTTGTTCCGGCAGAGCGCCGCAGAAATCTTGTAGCCGGACAAATTCGTGACGACATTGCCGGAATCGTCCTTCAGATGGCCGCTAAACGTGGCTTGTTCTCCCTGATAGATAAGCATGGCCGTAGTGGTGTTTCTGCAAGTTTAGCGCTGATACATGGTTCTTTTTGTCTATCCGCACCCGAAGGAAAAAAGAAGGGGATGCCGCAACCATGACGAACGGCATCCCCATAACAGGGCAGGTACAACCTAACAAACTCCCTACCCGGTTATTCCCATCTGCAAGCGCGCCTGACTGAAGAACTCATCAGCAACCTTGTCCTTGAAAATGGTAAGCACAAGGCCCGTCAGCATGGAAATGACGGCATCTTTCAGCAGGGTGCATACCTGCACGGCATTGCTGGAGATTGCGGGGTACGTGAGGTACGAAATCCTTTCGAGACGGGCAGAAGCCTGCTCGTTTTGACCCAGCTCCGTCGCCAGCGAGTAGTACCAAATCTGGTTTACGGTATTCCCGCGATGCAGGACGGCCTCCGGGCGCTCATACGTGCCGCAGGCGTATTGGTCGGTCTGCCGAATCGCATCCGCGCTGCCGTCCTCGATCAGCTCCGTCACGAGATACGGGGAATCCGTGGCCTTGATGGAGAGGAAGCGCAGCATGTTCTGCGGAACCTCAACCTTCAACACCTTCCCCGTGGCGGTCACGACGGGACTGACTATCGCCGGAGCGTCTGCGATACGCGAGCGCGGGGCGAGGCTATGCACCATCGCCACGGCCTCGACCATCTTCGACTTGATAATCGTGTCGAGGTCCACGTTGTCGGAGTCCACGACCCCGGCCATGTACGATTCGTTAGGTTGCAGTTCGTCCAGGGCCTTGCGCACGGCGGCGACGGCATCGGTTTCGGTAAGGCTGACCATAGTCCTTATTCGAGATTGAAGTTCGGGAACGTAACGTTGTATTCGAGCATGACCTTCTTAATGGCCTCCTTGCTCATCAGGGCCTTACCGGACACGCCGTAGGTATCTTTCAGATACTTGCGGGCAGAGTTGATGTCCGTGACGGAATCGACGCTCGTAGGCTCAGTTTCCGGCTCCGGCTCCGGCTCGGGACGGGGACTGTCCGGCTGGCGCTCGCCTTCCTCGTCGTAGTAATAAACCGCCGAGATGAGGATGCGCTTGCCAAAACTCGGATCACTCTCGATGGCCGCTTGGCAGGCCGGGTCCGTGGTCGTGAATGAGGCGGGCACGTTGTTGAAAGTGCTGCCGCCGGAGAACTCAACATGGAACTTGGCGTTGCTGCCGTTGAGGTAGAAGATGAGCTTCGCAGAGTTCAGCCCTGGGATGACGTAGGTCTTTTGTGCAATCATGATGGGTTGTGTTTTGGTTTTTCGATAGGTTGTCATAATAGCCGAAAAGGGGGAAGCACGAGGCGACCCCCTTTAAGGCGAGTGTTACCAACGGTTACTGGAACGATACTTCACCGCTGTAGAGAGTCCACGAGGTCGTGGCAAGATTGTAGGTCACGAGGCTACCCTTCTTGAAGCCGCTCGCATCGGCGGTCAGGTACACGACCATACCGTCCACGAGGTCACTTGCGGGCAGGGAGCTTGCGGAGGTAGCGAAGCCGGAGGCTACGCTGCGGCCAGCGCCGCCGAGAATCTTGCTGGACGGGCCGACGAGGATGGAGTTGTAACCCTTGAGGGCAATCGCGTCGATCTGGGTGTAGATGTCGCGAGCCGCCTCACGGTTCTCGCCAGCGCCCTTCTTCATGTCCACGTGCTGCTGCTTGTCATCGACCATTACATAACGCACTGCGTTCTTGATGTCGGCGATGAGGCAGAAGTCGGAGAAGCCCGTATCATCGAGGGTCGGGTCCCACTTGAAGTTCAGCGTACCGAAGGTAGTCTTGAACGCCTTGATGTCAACGCCCATGACAAGGTTGCTGGTGAAGGACACGTCCTTGTGCTTCGTGAAGTCGATGTTCAGGAGTTTCTCCATGAAGTTCTTTCCGCAGTATGCCTCGGCCTCGTTGTTCATCGAGTAGTCGGTGAACTGCATCTTCGTCAGAGCGATGAGGTCGGCGAAGGTCAGTTCATTGCCGATGCCGTACATGGACTGGAACTGACGCAGGACGCCGGAGGAGTAGTACACGTATTCCTCGCCCATGTTCGTGCCAGCGTCAACCTTGTCGCGATACTGGAAGCCAACCCAAGCGGTGCGGGCAGCTTTGCGGCGGTGGTTGTAGAGGGCGTTGTCCTTGACATCCTCCAGGACGAACGGGACCTTCTTCGCAATCTCCTTCCAATGGTCGGTGATGACGATGTTGGTAATCTTCTTCTGGAGGTACACCTTCGACGGACGGGGCTGGTAGTTCTCGGGCTTAACCTGCATCTGCGACTCCGTGCAGGCGTTGGCGCACACGAGGAGCGTACTGCCGGACGGGATGGCCGGAATCTTCGCGGTGTTGGTCTCAACGATAGGGTTGAGGGCCGAGACAGTCACGGTAGTGCCGTTGACGGCATCGACGCGCAGCATGAGCTGGCCATCGCCGCCCTGCACATCCGGGACGAGGATGGTGGACCACTGAGGGAACATCTTCGCGTTGGTCGAGGAAACGGGCAGGGTCGCGGTGTTGGACGCGGTCTTGCTCAGGCCGGCATTCGTCGAGCAGGAAAGCAGCGACGCGCCGCTGGCATAGTGATCGATCTCGTAGCCCTTGACCGGGACCTGCTTGGCCATCTTGCGGATGTCGGTCTCCAGCGGGAACAGGAACGGACGGAACTTGGCGATATACTCGTCAATCTCGTCCTGCGCAAGTTCACCCTCGCGGATTTGGGTCGCAGAAGCGACAGTTCCCGTGAGGTCGGAGGTGATGCCCTTCTCGTCAGCCGTCGCGCCGGTGGTATCAGCCATCGCCAACGAAGCGTCTGCACCGAACAACATCGCCAGGGAGCAGAGGATGATGCTAAGGAAGCTCATCTGTTTGAAGATACTTTTCATTTTGTGTGATGTGTTTTTGGTTGTTTGTTCTAATCGTAGTCTTCGGGATTTACCGCGAAGGGGTTGTATTTCTTTTTCTTCGTCTCGGGTTCGCGAGCGGCAGCGCCGGAGTTCAGCGTCGGAGGAACACCTTCCGGCATTTCCTTCTTACGCAGTTTCTCCTCAATCTTCGCGTTGCGGCCACGGATTTCTCCCTCATGGGCCGCTGCATCGACATCCGCGTCGTAGTTCATGGCCTTCAAGCCGAACTCGTAGATTTCGCGGGTAATCTTGTTCTGCGCGAGGTCGAGGGTCATCTGATGGATGGTGTCAAAGAGCTGGTTGGCCTGCTCGTCGGAAAGGCCCTTCTCCTGCTGAATCTGGTCGAGCAGGGCGATTGATTCGTCGAGGTTGCGTCCGGCTTCCTCCTTCAACTCCTTCTCCTTTGCGACTTTCTCCAGCCATTTCTTGTACTTCTCGCCGTACTTCTGCTTGCCTTCCTCGCTTTCGAGAGCGGCCCGGAAGTCGTCGCCGAAGTTCTCGATGAGGAACTCAACCGGGTCCTGCCCGTCCTTGCAAGCGTTGAAGAAGGAGGCCACACGGGGGTCGCCGTGGTAGAACATATCCACCATCTTCGAGGAGTTCTCCTCGTAGCCTTTCATCTTCTCGGCGGCAGCGTCCGCATCTGAATAGTCATTGTCGATGGCATCGAAAATGCCCTCATCGTCCACGAACTCGCGGTCCGGGTGACGGGTTTTGAGACGCTCCAAAACTGCATCCCTGCGCGTTGTACCTTTCTTGTTTTCAGGCGTTTCCATTATAAAGAAGTGTCTTTCGATTTTATTACGGTAAGCAAATATAATCCCCCAAAATGGCGTTTTTTGTCTATCCGTTCCCGCAGGGTAACTTTGTGTATAACCATAGCCGCGTTACCATGAAGGATGCGTCGGGCGAATACGGAGCTTACCGCTATGCGAAACGACGACCTGCTCCGGGCCGTCAACGAGGTTGTCAAGTTTTTTGATGTCGAAACGCCGGAGGAAGCCGTGGCGCTGGCCATCAAGCGGCCATCGAAACGCTTCTGGTGTTCATCGCAGTCTGCGGAGCGTGCCATTTGGCGCATCCGCAAGGGCGAGACGCTGGACGAAATGCTTCCCACGCTGCGCGAGCAGTATTTCACGCTATACGATTTATACCTCGAACTGCGCGAGACGGACGAGTTCCGTGGCAAGAGCGTGCATTACATCTGCGCGATACTCGTTGAGCAGCCAGCGCCCAAGTTCTACCTCACGGTCAACTCGGCTTTGAAGATTTACAAGAACTGGCGGCTGAAACGGCTATGCGAGAGGACTGCACGACTTATGCGCTGACGGTGCTTGTGCTGGGATACGCCCTGCAAATAGCGCTGGACCTTGCCGTGGGCTATACCGACCGCTCCCTGCTTCCGCATCTCGCGTTCTGCATCTTCCACGCGAATGTCTTCCACCTTGCCGCCAACGCCCTGACGCTATGCCTGCTGCGCCCTGCCGGGCGCGACATCATTTCCGGCTACATCATATCCCTTCTCGCCTCGTTCGTCGCGGTCACCGCAGCACCCACCGTGGGTTTCTCCGGGGTGCTATATGCCATGATAGGGATGCGCACGACGCTTTTCCGCGGGCGCTTCACATTCCCGAAGGCATGGTTTGCAGGGTTCCTCCTCGCCGGGCTTTTCCTCCCTCACGTGAACGGCCTCCTGCACGTGCTATGCTTCGTTGCCGGAGCCGTCGTCCAGCTATACCGCCGCACCGCCGATGATTACGCAAGAGCAAATTGAGAAACTCGTCCAGGAGAACCGACGACGGTTCCGCGAGTTGCGCTGCGAATACAACGCGGTCACGGGCGAGGGCGCGCCTCTCGTCCGTGAGCGGCTGGTGATTGAGGACCATCCCATACCCGTGCAGTGGGTTCCGCTGGGAATGATGCAGAACGACTTGGTAAAGGCCCTGCGGAAATACAAGACCATCCAGGCGTTCATCGAGAAGGGATTGAAGGAGGAATATACCGAGAAGCGGCGCATCCGCGTCATAGAGGAGCTGGCCGTGGTGCGAAACCGCTACGACTTCATCTACTGGGCGTATGTCTTCGTGAAGATCAAGCCGAAGGAAGGCGGCGAGATGATTCCCTTCAAGCTGAACTATGCGCAGGTGCGGTTCTTCCTCATCTTGGAAGACTTCCGGGCGAAGGGGGTCCCGATACGCATCATCCTGCTGAAAGCCCGTCAGTGGGGAGGCTCCACGCTCACGCAGATATACTTCGCATGGATTCAGCTATGCCACAAGAAAGGATGGTACTCCACCATCGTCGGGCAGACGAAGAACACCTCCGGGCGAATCTTGGAGATGTACAACAAGCTCGTCGAGAACTACCCGCCGTGGCTGCTGGGCCTTACCGACGACAACCGGCTGAAACTGTCGCAGTACGGCAAGGCCACCAGCAACGACTTCGAGATTCGGGACCGCAGCGGCAGGCGTGTCGGCGACACGGTAATCCAGATCGGTACTGTCGTGGAGCCGGACAACATCCGCTCCGGCGATGTGGCGATGGTCCATTACTCCGAGGTTGGCGTATGGAAGGACACGCCGGGCCGCAGGCCGGAAGACTTGATCCGAAGCATTTCATCCGGCCTACTGTACCGTCCGTACACCATCGAGGTGCTGGAATCCACCGCGAAGGGCACGGGCAACTATTTCCACCGGGAGTGGGTGCGTGCCGAGGAGGGCAAGAGCAGCCGCACCCCGGTATTCATCCCGTGGTTCTACATCCTCAACGACACGGTTCCCGTGGAGGACGAATACGAGTTCGCACGCTGGCTCCTGGAGTGCAAGGACATGGAGAACCCGCCGACGGACTATCTCGACGAGGGGAAATACTATTGGCACTTGTGGGAGCTGGGCGCCACCTTCGAGGGTATCAACTGGTATCGCATCACTCGCAAGGGCGTGGACTCGCACAGTGACATGGCATCCGAGGCCCCGTCCACGGCGGTCGAGGCTTTCGAGAGTACGGGCCGCAAGGTATTCGACCTCTACGAAGTGAACGAGATGCGCAAGTCCTGCTGCAAGCCTTCTGCCATAGGCGAGGTGTACGCCAAGACGGACCGCGGCCCGGACTGTTTGAAGGGCGTTAAGTTCGCCTCGTCGCAGTCCGGCCTGCTGAAAGTGTGGGAGAAGCCCGAGAAGGACGACGACATGAAGAACCGCTACCTCGTCATCGTGGATATAGGCGGCAGATGGAAGGGCGCGGACTGGTCCGTGATTACCGTTATGGACCGCCTGATGATGACGATGGGAGGCAGGCCGGAAATCGTGGCGGAGTGGCGCGGCCATATAGACCACGACCTCTTGGCGTGGAAGGCCGCTCAGATCGCGACTTGGTACAACAATGCCCTGCTGGTATTCGAGAGCAACACCCTTGAATCACGGGACAAGGAGCGCGACACCGACGGGAACGACATAGAATACATCCTCGACCTCGTGGCTGGCGTATATCCGAACATGTATGCCCGGAACCACTCCAGCGAGGACATCAATCAAGGAGCGCCTCTGAAGTGGGGCTTCCACACCAACACGCACACCAAGCCTGCAATCGTCCACCACCTCATCGCCTGCGTGCGCGATGCGTCGTGGGTGGAAAGGGAGGACCTCGCCTGCAACGAGCTGGCGTTCTACGAGAAGAAGGACGACGGCTCCTTCGGTGCCGTATCTGGCCAGCACGACGACCTGCTCATGACGCGGGCCATCGGACTGTGGATATGCTTCCGCGACATGGATATGCCGGAGGAAGTGGTCCGCAACGAAGTTAAGGAAGAAAGGCCCCGGACGGAGGCCACGATATAATGTTCAACCCCAAAAACCAAACACAACATGACTGACAAAGCAAAAGTCCTCAAACCCGACCCTCGCGCCTTCGCAAACGACTACGGAACGTACCGCATCAAGGGCGACGAGAAACGCACGAAGTACATCCTCATCGACAGTTGGCGCGATGCACTCATCCACAAGACCATCTGGAGGATGATGGATGCCGCCGGGAACGTAGTGCGCGTCCCAAACACCGATGTCGTACCCTACAATAGCAAGGACTGATGAAGAAATTCTTCCGAAAGGTCGCGTCGTTCTTCGTCGTGGCCTACGCCAACCACCTTTACCGCGACCGCGTGAGGCTGGCCGACAAGTACCACAAGGAGTTGAAGTGGAGGATGTATGTCTGCATCCCCTTCGACGGCAAGACGCTGATCGTGATGGACCGCAAGGGCTTCCGCAAGGCGAAGGAGTTCCGGCGCATCTACGACCCCACGATGTCCACGACGAAACTCGGCGAGGGCAGTTTCTATTACACCGCAGACCGAGGCGAAAACGGCGCGCTCTCTCCGAAGGAGAAGGAGCTGCGCCGCCTTGCCTTTGTGCGATATATGCTCCAGCGGGCTAAGCTGCCATCCGAAGCATAGTGTTTGCGCGTCCGATGGCCTCCATGTCGGCACGGTCGTTGACGCTCTGCTGCACGTTCTGCGGGATTGCACCGATGTTCGTCGGCTGGCCCGTCTGCTCAGCCTGCTCCTTCGCAGCGCCGATGCTCTGCAGGAGGGAATCAGCAAAGTCGAAGTCGCCGTTCTGCAGGAGCTGCTCGATGGAGATTGCGCCGTTCCGCCAGAACTCCAGCAGCAGGTCGTTGCCTGCCATGCGACGCTCCGGCGTGGCCGCACCCTCGCGGATGGAAAGGTCGAACTCGATGTCGCGGGCCTTCTCCGGGTCGTATTCCTTCACGCCCGCGTAGTTCCGGCCCGCGATGTTGATGATGCGCTTCTCGTCGTAATACTGCTGGATCATCTTGGTCTTCTTCACGGCAATCTGCTCCGTGAACACCTGGAACCGTAGCAGCAGCGACGAGAGCGAGGCCGTGGCGTTAGCCGTCTGCTGGGAATAGAGCGCTGCCGAAGTGCCGGCATACGGCTGCTTGCCCTGCAGGGCGTTGTTCGTCTGCGCGATGTTCTCCATCATGTCCATCATCAGCTTGACCATCTCCACCGTGCCGAGGTTCGCCGCGCTGGAGTATATCTGCTGGGGCATGGGAACGCCCGGCTTCGGCTTGTAGAACACGATGCCGTCGTAACTCGACATCTCCTCCGCAAATTCCTCCTTCGTCAGACCTCCCATTACATCTTCCGGCACCATGATGACACCCTTCGCGCCCGTTCGCCGCACGAAGTCGTCGAGGATGATAAGGCGGTTGATGTAACGCTGCTGGTCGAGGAAGTCCCCGGCATACGGGTGAATCTCGCCGTTGACGAAGGGATAGAAACTCACGGTGTACGGATGGCTCTCGTGGTCGAAAGGATTCTCGCCTTCGAGCAGGATAGTGCCGTCCGGGGCGAGGAACTGGAAGAACCAATAGTAGTCCTCCACGTATTCGGCCTCGATAAGCGCGATGTCCTCCTTCGCCATGCCCATCGCGAGACCTTCCTGGATGCGGCTCTCGTTCTCCAGCTCCACGAGTTCGTGGTAGTCCTCCGATTCGACGCGGTAGAGTTTGCCTTCCAGCGGGTCCCAGCAGCGGTAGCGCTCCTTCAACTCCTTCGTCCAAATCTCATAAACGCGGCAGAGAGACGGGTCGTTGGGAGTCCAGAAGTTCATGCCGTCCTCACGGTTCCGCTTTCGGATGTCCTCGCTGACGGGATATGCAGTACCGCCGACGCGGTAGATACTGCGCAGCAGTTCGTGGTCTTGATGACTGTGCGAGAAGCGGTGGTAAACCTCGTAGAGCGGCATGTCGTGGATTTCGCCGATGATGTAGATGTTCTGCATCAACGGATCGTCCATAGGGCCGTCGAGGAACATGTGCGAAGGAAGCGGGAACCGTGACTTGATGTCCCGCTGACCGTCCATGAAGTCCAGGCCCTCGCGCTCGAACACCATACCGCCAATCATGTAGTCCTCGAAGGCGTTGGTAAGCAGCAGGCGCATGGAGTTCTTCTGCCAGTTGCATTGCAGGGCAATCGACATCATCTCGCCCACCTTCTGCTCGTCGCGGTCACGCGCCGTGGCCACCGGCTCCGTATCAGTCTTGGAGTACAAGCCCGTGACGGTGTTCACGTGGCTGCGCATGACATTGTTCACGAGGGGAACGTTGCCCTTGCGCCGGATGTACTCGGCCTCCGTCGTGGTCACGGTCCTGCCGTTGTGCTTGTACGTGATGCTATCGGACCATTGGTCGCCGTACACGTACCTGCCGATACGCTCGCGCTCCCGCCGTGCAGGGGCGAAGTTCTCCCAGATGATGGAACTTTTCGTCAGCAGCGGCAGGTTGTTGTTCCGGGTGCCGGTGCGACGGCGGTGTTCCACCGAATCAATCCTCTCGCGGGGCATGAGCCGCGACTTTGGTATCATTATCCTCGGCATATCCTATTTCGTTTTCGCAATGATAATCAACTCAAATTCCTTTTATTGTCTATCTGCTCCTAATCCATGTCGGTCAGACGCTCGACCATAGCGCGCTTCTCGTCAGCAATCCGCTCACGGAGGAAGTTCTGACGGTCCTTGTCGTCGGTATCCTTCAACTCGTCCTGCAGCTTCTTCACCCGCTTGTCGGCCTCCTTGAAGAACCGGGCACGCTGGTATGCGTCGGAGGAAGCAATCCTCGCCGCCTTCTCGATGTCGCCATCGCTGCGGTAGCCACGAGCGCGCTTCTCGGTCACGTCGGCCTCCTGCTTGTAGTGCCAATACATGTCGTTCACGTAGCTGGAGGCGGTACGCTCGTCGTTCTTTTGGAACAACACGTTCGCCAGCGGTACGTTGCGGAGCTGCCTCATGTCGGAATCCCAAGTCATTTCTACGCTCTTGGCGGTTTCCTCGGCGAAGGTCAGCAGACCACCGAAGTAACCCTCCAGCAAATGCTCCACAATGGCGGGGTTGATATTCACGGCTCCAGGGCCGTACTGATCGCCTCCCGTCACGTTGTTGAGGAATTCCGCGGACTTGACAAGAACCTTGCTCGTCCCGGCGTATGCTTTCGTGTAGGCCGGCGCACTCTCATTCCACGGCTGCTTCTTATAGATGGGCTTGCCCGTGAAGTCGGTGTTGAGCGCGGCCTGCGCCACGGGAGCCACCATATCCGGCACGAGTGAGAGCAGCAGGCCCTCTCCGGGATTCTTGCCCTTGTTCGTCACGACACCCTCGACGGGGTTCAGCGGCATGATGTCGGCCACCTGCCCGAACACATCCAGCCCGACCTGCCACGGCTTGTGATCCTTCATGCGCCCGGCCATCGTCATGTAGGCGATGTCGCCGATACCGTAGAAGGCCCGGAGTTCAATGGAGAGCGGGATTGTCAGGTAGAAGCCGCCGCCACCGAGGACGAGGTTGTTGCGACGCACCCAGTCCGGCAGGTCGGCATACTCATCGTCGTCGCCACCGACGGCGGCGGAGATGATGCCGTTGAGGAACGGAATCATGGCGCCCAGTATAAGTGTTGATGCTACATTGACATCGAATTTCCTCAAGTTGCCTATTTTTGTGCGTCTGCTCTTTCCCCGGAGGCCGACGAAGTTTTGCAGGCCCTGCACGCCAGCGTTGTAGAACAAGTATGCAGCGCGGGCGAAGCTGGAGCCGTAGCCCTCGCCGGAACCCTTCTTATTGAAGTTCACGGAGATGTCCTTCGCGTTCGCCACGGAGGTCTGAATGTCGCGGCCCATCTGACGGGATGTCATGTAGGCCGACAGTCGGCAGATGTCCTCAACGCAGCGGTTCGCGAATCCCACGAAGTCCTCAACGGCCCGGCCAGCGTTCTTCACGGTATGCAGTTTCTCGCCCGTCTGGTCGCCGATGATGCGGTTCACCATCTTCTTGTACTCGTCCACACGTTTGAGCTGCGTGTACCCGGTCTCGCCGCCGTTCATCATGAACTCCTTGAAAAGACGCTCGGTCTCGGGAAGGTCGTTGTCGTCCACCTCGTCGAACTCCCCGGCCTTGAACCTCCGCATGAGGTTCCAAATCCGGCCATAGTTGCGCATGAGGTTGCCGCGGAATGCCCGGTTGTAGTCGGAATCCTCCTTGACATCTATCGAGAACAAGGAATACGTGGTATCGCGGATGAGGTTTCGCAGGACGAACTTCGGGCTGCGCGTCGTGAAGTTCGCGGCCATCCAGCGGTTCGCCTTCGCCATCTTCGCGAGGAAGTCCTGGCGGTCGGGGTTCGTGAGGCCGTTTATGGCCTGCGCCGCGCGGGGGTTGCCGTTGATGACCAGCACCCAATCCTTGCCGCCGCTCTTGACGACGACCATGTGTTCCTGATCCTGCTTGTTCAGCAGGCGGTACGGAATGTTCACGCGGCCACGGTTCGGCTTCTTCTTCGAGGCGAGGCCCTGCTGCTCCAGCGCCTCCATCCTCTGCTGGAAACTGTCGAACGCCTCCTGAATGTCCTCGCGGCTCATGTCGTTGGTAATCTGAGGGACGGCCTGCGTCCACTCGTCGGCCACGGGGTCGTAGGTGTACCACATGGGCTTGACCGTCACGAGGTCGTTCGGACGGTTGAGGACCATGTTGAGGAACTTCTGCTTGACAAGGTTGTTGTTGCCCTGCTGCACGGTACTCTCCCACATGTTGCCGATGGTCGCGAACGGGTCGTCGGCAATCGAGGTACGGCCCTTCGCCGTGCGCATGGCGGGCGAGAACGGGCTGCTCTTGTGGTCGAGGTATTCGTAGTGCTGCTCGGCGGTCTCCTCGTCGAAGCCACGCAGCGGCACGTAGAAGTTGAACATGTCGCGCACGTTCTCATACTCGCTGCGCGTCAGTATGCCGGACTGCCAGCTCTTGTAAAGGGCCTTCTTCGTCGCGTCCTTTACCTTCTGCCACATGGAAGCGCACTCGGCAGCGGCCCGGCCCTCAATGTCGTCCACGTAGATGCGGGCGCGCTCCTCCGCTTCGTCGAGGTCGATTGCATCTTCCCCGTCCAGAAGCATAAGCGAAGTGAGGCCGGAATAGTCGCGGCGCTCGATGGTCTCTCCAGCGGCCTGCTCGTCGCGGTCGTGGAAGACCTCGTTGCGTTCGAGGCCGTGCTTGGCAATGGCATACTTGATTGCGCCCTCGTAGTCGATGCCAGCCGCAACCATCATGTCGCGGACGGCCTTGATCATCGGGTCGAAGTAGTTCCGGGTGTAGAACTCCTTCTCGGCGCTATTGACGCTGGAAAGCTGGTTCTCGGCGGTGTACGCATCCTCGAAGGACTCCAGCGGCTTGCCGGAGGCCCGGACGAGTTCTTCCTGCAGCACCTTCAAGGCCAGCATACTGTCCTGATGCGATTCGCGGACCTTGTTCCTCCAATTATTGATTCGGAACTCATAAAGACCTTTGAGGTCGCCAGGTGCGGGCGGGGTAGCCTTGCGGGAAAAGACGGTTACTCCTTCGCCTTCTCCTGCGCTTCCTGCATCTTCCGCGTCTCCTCGAAGTACCCGCACTTCCTCTTGCGGAACGGGGACTTTTTCCAGCCCTCGATGATTCCCTCGATAGCCTGCTGCTGCTCTTTCTCCTTCTTCTCGTTCTGTGTCATATCCAATTGCGTTATAGTAGTTGGTTATAAGTTCCCTTGTTCGGTCGGGGAGGTCGGGCAGGACGAATCTTGAAAAGCCCTCGCTCATCATGGATTCGGTCAACTGGACGAACAGTTCTTCCTTCCTTTCCTTTTCCTCATAGTCCTTCGCGATTTCCCGCTCCATCTCGGCGATATGGTCGGGAGCCTTGCCGCGCATGAACTCGATGAAACCATCCAGCGCTTCCGAATCTTTCCAAATCTTGTTCTTGTACAAGTAAGCGTGCAGGTTCTCATGGAAGAACGTGCCCTCATACTCGTCGTAACTTGTATTCGGATGTGCGAAGATACGAATAATATCGTGTACAAAGTTATATGCGCCGGCCCTTCCAGTCGTATCGCCGTCATCGCTGATGTCAACATACTTCGCCAGGTGCTGGTAGCGGTCCGTCAAATCCATAGCCACGCGACGGAGGTAGTCCTTGTCGTCCTCTCCTTCCTTCTGCGGGAATCCGCGGCTGAACATCGTATGACTCTCGATGTTGATATCCTTGTCGTCGAAGATCACAACGCACTCCCCGTCAAGGCCACCGACATATTTGAGACCGACAAACCCGGCATCGTGCAGGAACTCGCTCGCCGCTTTCTTCGAGCGGAAGCCGTGGGCAAGTTCCGCATAGGCCCGGTCGCCGCCGATAGGTCCTTTCTCCATCTTGGCGATGAAGTCGTCCAGCGTGAGGTCGTGGAAAAGCAGTTTGTCGTCCTCCGTGGTCTTCCACGCACCTTCGGGCAGTTTGCGCAGTGCCTCGACGATCTTCGTCCGCATGGGCTTCGTGACATTCCTATCCTCGTCGAGATAGTTGTCCCCGGTATCGTCCGGGATTTCCACCTCGTAGAAGTTGTGGTCTATGTCGCGGACCTCAAAGTCGTCTTTGGCAAGGCCCTCGATGAATTCAATCTCCTTGTCGTAATGCTGGTTCATCCAGTAGGTATCCTTCATCTCCTTCCTGCGCTCCTCGGCCTTTTTCAGCATGTTGAGCATCCGGGCCTTGGCCTCCTCGAAGGGAACATCGTGGTCCCTCATCTCCTGCTTGATGAATTCCACAATCTCATTCGCGTAGTAGGTAGGGCCGCGCCTTCCCTTGTAGATAACCTTGTCGCGGTCTCCCAGCAGGGAATAGCGCCTTGCGGTCCCTTCCTCGAAAGTGATGTAGGTTCCATAGCCGTGCGCCTGATGGCCTTCCCCCTCGCCGATATGGGCGTGGTCGAACTTGTCGAAGCGGGCCGGACTGCCATGATAGGCCCTGCTGAAACGGGTATCGCCCTCGCGCTGCTGCGGCTCGCGGCCCGCGGCGCGGACCAGGTCGTCCACCTCGTCGTTGGTAAGCACCTTCTTCACGCGCATGGAGCCGGTGATGATCCACGGGTCGGTATCGGGATTCGGGTTCGTGCGATAGCGGTAGAAGCCATCTTCGGGGACACGCTTCAAGCCTGCGTAGGAGTGACGGAACCTGCCGCCCTCGGTCATGCCTTCCGCATCGGCCTCCTGCTGGTAGTCGTTGTCAGCAGCGTATTCCACCTCTGCCCATACGAAATCCTTCGGGAAAAGGTCTCTCTCCCCGGTCGCGGGGTTGAGGCGGTTGAACTGCTTCGCGTAGGGAATCTCGCCAAGGTGCCAGCCGGGACGGTATGCCAGCGTTCCGCTGCCGCCCTGAGTGCCCTTGCCACCCTGCTTGACCTGCGGACGGCCCGTCTTGCTCTCGCCGACGATGGGAGCCGCATCCGCATCAAGCCATACACCGACGGGCGTATCCTCGCCGCCGGGGTTCGCGACCATAGGCGGGTAGAGTTTGCCGTCCTTCTGGAAGAACACCTTGTAGCCGATGCCCTTCTTTACCGGCTCCGGCTTCGTCCTGCGGCTGAAATGCGTATCTTCGGTAAGGAAGTCCACGGCCCGGCGGTCGTAGAGTTCCTCCAGCGCTTCGTCCTCGGTCTGCCCGGTCACGGAGGCAGCGGCCCGCGCGCGCTCGATGTCGCCACGGCTGAAATGGGTGTCGCCGCCTTCCTCGACTTCGACATCATCTTCTTCCGCGTCCTCCAATTCGATGTCGGCCTCCCCGGTCTCAACGCCGGAATACTTGGCCTCCTTCTCCGCGAGTTCCTTAATCATCGCCTCGGTGTACTCGGCGACACGCTTCTGCGCCTCGACGAGTTTGTCCTGATCGGCGAAGGGCTTGCCCTTGCGGGCCTGCATCTTCCCGTTGTCGTCCTTCATGCGGTCGATACGGTTCTGCAGGTCCTCGATGCGCTCCTTCGCGTGCTTCCCGGTCGCGTATTCCTCCTTGAACATCGGAACGATGTCGCGCAGACCGTTGATGCCGCCCGGCACGGAAGGAACATCCACGCCCAGTTCGGGGCAGGAGAACGAGATGGTCGTACTCATCGTCGAGACGAACATGCCGCCCTTGAAGTCCGATTTCTTCGTGACATTGGCTACGACATCGACCTTCACGCCGTCGAAGGAGAACACGTAAGCCTCGCGGCCATTCTCAAACTGATAGGAATCGCGCCAGCGGTCGATTTTCTCGCGCAGGGGCTTCGATACCTTCTCAGCTATGACCTTGCCTATTTCCTCGTCAGTGGTCGCGGAAACGCCCTCTATGACGACCTTCTTGACCTTGCCGCCGGGGAACAGTCGCTCCGCGGCCTCGGCGCTTTTCTTGAAGCGCTCGATATGGCCCTCGAACGAGGTAATCTTGCGCTCGTTCTCCTGCAACTGATTGGCGATGTATATCTGGTCGGCCCTGTGCATCTCCTGCTTGTTGCGGAGCTTGCGCAATTCCCGCTCGGCCTGCGATTTCAGCAGGGCGAACTGACTGCCGGAGAGGACGGCGACGGGATTGTCGAACAATCCTTCTTCCTCCTCCTCCAGCGTGCGGTTCTCCATGCCGTTCTTGATGAGCGGCTTGCCGTCCATCACACTGTCGATGAACGCGGCCTTCGTCTTCAGTCGCTGGTATGCGGTCACATCCAGCGAATCCTCAACGCCGAAGCGCACCACGCGGACGGTCTTGTCCCAGTCCTTATGCACATTCCCTTGCCGCAGGATACGGCCATTGCGCTGCGTGTAGTCCATAGGACGGTCCGGCGCATCCATGTGTACGGCCATGTGCAGGCGCTCCTGGATATTCACGCCGGTGCCGAGCAGCTGCGTGGACCCCATGACGACGCGGATGTCACCCGAATTGACCTTCGCAAAGACACGCTCCTTCTGATCTGCGCGCATCTCGCTGCGGATAATGGCAATCTTGTCAGCCGGGACACCACGGGCGACGAGTTTCTTCTTGATGTCGTCAAAGACATTGAAGCCCTCGCTGCCGTCCGCATCTCTCCTGCGGAAGCGGTCGCAGAATATGACGACCGTGCCGTTGTAGTCCTTCGTTGCTTCGAGGTCCTCAACGACAATATCGACGGCCTTGTTGGTCTTGCTATTCGGCTCGTCCGGGGCGTTCTGCATGACGAGGCGCGGGTCAATGGCGGCGCGCTTGGCAATGCCATACGCCGTGAGCGGGATATGGCTATTGCGGCGCTTCTCCTTGCCCGTCATCTTCTCGAACTTGTCGAGAATCTCGCGCACCTTGCGCATGATGGCGACGAGGGAAGGAGACTGCTCGAGGTAGATGTCCTGCGCCTTGCCACCCTCCATGTCGGGAATCTTCTCGGAGAGTTTCTTGCCCTTCGCGGCCTCCGCATCCTTCGCCAGCACCGTATCGGCCACGGATGCCCAGATACGCACCAACTCCGGCAGGTTCACGTAGGCAGAGAAACGGGTGTTCTCGCGGAACTTGCCGTTGGTGGCGAACTCGAGGCTCTTGGCGATGTTGCCGAAGTTGCGCACGAAGTCGTCGAAGTAGTAGATATGGTTCGCCAGCATGACATCATCCGGCATGAGGTAGCGCATGAAGGTCCAGATTTCCGCTGCGGTATTCGAGATGGGCGTGCCCGTCGCGAACACAACGTTCTTCCATCCTGCCCGGTCGAACACGCTGCGCGTCTTGAGGAACACGCTCGCCGCCTTTTGGCTGACGGAAGGGTCCACACCTTTGATACCCTGCTGGAGCGCCGTGGCGAAGCCCAGGTGCTTGTATTCGTGCGCCTCGTCGATGAGCAGCGCGTCAATCTCCATCTGGTCGAAGTCCTCGACGGCATCCACCTTTCGGTCGAGCTGCCGCTTCGCCTTCGCCGCAGCGTTGGCCTTGACCTTCGCGTCGGTCTTCGCGTTGCGCCGTTTCTTGCCGCCGCCGGCGATGTTGCCTTCTTCGAGGTCGCCTTCGAGGTCTTTCAGTTCCTTCTCCATCCGCTTGATGGCCTGCGAATCCGCGCCAGCGTCCTTCGCCTGCTGGAGAACGTACATCTTCTCGTCAATCCTCGCCTGAATGAAGGCGCGCTTGCGCTCCTCGCTATCGGGAATCATGTTGAACACCGACTGCGGCACGACAATCATGTCCCAGTCGTTATACTTGATCTTCGCATAGAAGGCAGCACGGCCCTCCTGCGTCCTGTCTCCCTCGGAGACGGTCAGAATCTTTGCGCGAGGGTAGAGTTTCTTCGCCTCTCCGACGAACTGCCCGACGGTGGAGTTCTGCACAACGACCATAGGCTTCTTCGCCGTGCCAAGCCTGCGCATCTCCATCGCCGAGGTGATGAGCGTGAAGGTCTTGCCAGAGCCTACCTCGTGGGCCATCATCAGCGGCTCAGTCGTGGCCCGGATTACGGCCTTCGCCTGGTGCGGGTAGAGCTTTATCTCCATGTTCGCGCCCTCGAAGTGTTCCGGGATGAACCGCTCGTCAATCTCCTTCGGCACGATGGCGTTGAAAAGGTCGTTGTAGGTGCGGGTGACACGCTTCGCGAGGTCCTCGTCCTTGCTCATCTTACCCTTCGCCCATTCGCGGAACTCGTCCTTGATTTCGTCGATGCGCGTCTGCGCGGCCTGCTCTGCCTCTTTATCGACCGTCGTGGTGGTCTCGCCCGTGAAGCGGTCCTTGTGGGATTCCTTGAACTCGGGGCGAGTATTGTTCATGGCGTGCAGCATCAGTTCGTGGCCCAAGACCTGCTTGTCCACAATCTTGCCCTTCACGCCGGCAGAACGGTTGGAATCGTTGTACTCGTTGAGTTTCCAGCCTCTCCTGATGAACTGCCACGTGCCGCCGATGGGCTTGAACTCGAAATCATCGGAAAGCCCGTATTTCTCCTTCGCGAAGTCGGAATAGATTCCCGGCTCCAGCCAGTCGGAACCCAGCGAGAACTCGATTAGGTGCGCAGGAATGTCGAGAGGGATTACCTTCTCCAGCGCCTTGATGTTGTTGTCGTACCGCCCGTCCTCGTTGTGGCTGCGGGCATACGCCAGCTTCTCGCGGACATTGCCGGAGAGATATTCGTAACTCACTTCGAGGCTCCCGGACATCGGGTCTTCGAAAGCGAGGCCGGAATCAAGAATCTCGCCGCGCACGACATCTTCGCCCTGCCCGACGGCCTTCGCGATATACGGAAGGTCGATACGACCGAACTGGTTCATGCTGACGATCACGCCGTCCTTCGCATCCTTCGGCTTCGGAGTGGCCTTGAAGCCTACCATACGCTTCGAGAACACATCCGTCTTCTTCGTGGTGACGATGCGCTTCCCGTGCTGGTCCAGCGATTCCGTGTAGTCCTCAACGGCAGCGACGGAAGGGAAGTCCACATCGTTGCGCAGGAAGGAAAGCGAGGTATTCTTGTTCAGCGGGCCATACTTGCCGACAAAGCCGTCGTAAGCCTCGTTCAGAGCCTCCAGGAGCGGAGCCAGGCCCTCGTCGGATTCATTGTTGGTTTGATACTCCAGCACCGCGTCAATGGCAGATTTGAGGGCGTTGTAGTCCTTCAAGACCTGCTCTTTCGTCTGCCCCTTGACCTTGTTGTTGTTCACGCCGAGAGGAACGGCCTTACCAAGACTGTTGATGCAGACCTCGCCCTTACTGTTGACGACGAGCTGCCCTTCCTTGACCTTGTCGGCCACGGCTTCGGGTTCCGCTGCTGCTGCGGTCTCGTCGGCGGCTTGCGGCGCGGCCTCCAGCGATTCGCGGAGGTCGGACAGTTTCTTGACCCAGCGGCCCAGCATCTTCTTCTGATCCTTCCCGTCCACGGGGAAAAGCCCGACGGAGGTAGGCCGGAAGGTCTCGCCGCGGTCGAAGTTGAACAACATCTCGCCAGCCATGTTCTCCGGGTGTTCGACGAAGTAGGTGTCGTACTCGATCGAGACGGGCGTTTCGGTCTGCTCGTACTGACCGGTCCTACGGTTGAACTTCCCTTCCTCCTTGTACACATCGCGCCGCGTGACGGTGGTCCCTATCATGTCGGCAGCGCCGGGCATGGCCTTGCCGCCGACGCGCTTGCGGACGATGATGATGTCGGAAGTGACGGGCGTGCCGCCGAAGGTCTGGTTGTTGAGGCGGAAAGCGCCGACGAAGTCCGCGCCGCCCTCCGTGGTCACCCACTGACGGAGAGCGCGGCTCTTGTCAAGCGTGCCGTTGGAAGTGATGAAGATACCGATGCCGCCCTCGCGGAGCTTGCGGACATTCTTCGCGATGCAGAAGTCATGAATATTCCCGAACTTGCGGGACAAATCCTTCTCCACCTCATCGACGACATGCAGACCCGTGACGAACGGAACGTTGGTAATGGCGAGATCGACACTGTTGTTGGGTATCTTCACATCCTCGAAGCCCCTGATCTGCACATCTGCATCCGGGTATAGCAGTTTGAGGATGTTGCCCGTGACGGAATCAATCTCCACCGCCGTGATGTCGCTGGCCTCGCTGACGGCCTTCGGCATGTTCGCAAGGATATTGCCCACGCCGGCAGACCCTTCGAGGATTCTGCCACCCGTGAAGCCGAGATTCTTCGCAGCGTCCCAAAGGGAGTCGATGATTTCGACCGGGGTGTAGTAGCTGGAGTTGATGGAGAGTTCCGCAGATGCGATTTCCTCGTCGGTCATCGCGTCATGCAGCATGCGCTGGACGCTGGAATGCGGTGCTTCGTTGAAGTAGGAGCCGAGGCCACCCCAGCCGGAGAACTGTCGCAGTACCTCCATGTCCGCCTTCGACGCTTTCTTGCCGGAATCGACAAGCTCGCGCATCTTCTTTATTGCGGCGATGTTGGCCTTGAACCGTTCAATAGGGGTCGTGGGAGCGTAGGATACGCCACGCTCGCCACGGTTGTTGTTGAGGTTCTTCCTTACGGAATATCGAGGTCGAGCGGGCAGAGTCCGACCATCCTCAACGCCCTTTCCTTCTCCTCCTCGGTCAGTTCCTCCACGTTCTTGCCCAGCTGCTTCGCCAGTTTCTCCCGACCCTCCTGGATTATCTTGCTCGGGTCGATTGTCGTGAATGCCATCGTCTTGTGTATTTGATGAGTTGTTTTCTTCTATTTCTGCGAACAAGCCGCCGAGCGGTGCAGAACTTTCCTGCGAAGGTACTGCTTTTTCAACATCTTTCCTAACCCTCTTGATTCTTTCCTTCGCCTTGTCAGCCTCCTTCTCGACCTGCGCTTCCTCAACTGCCGCCTGCGCAGCCTCCGCAATGTCGGGGGCCGCTTCTCCGAGGGTGTTCACGTCGATTCCGCGCACATCGTCGTAGGAATCCATCTCGCCCTCGTACTGCTCCATGCCGGGCAGGTCGCGGGCACCGTTGTAGAACGCCTTGAGGTATGGCTTGATCGCATCCCCAAGGTCGGCAATCATGGCCTTCGCATACGCAACGAACTTGCGAGCGCCCTTCTCGATATGGTACACGGCCATCTGCGCGCCGATGGAGAAGATTTCCGGGTCGATACCCATGTTCATCTGGCCTTTCAGCTTCTCCTTCATGCGGCGCACGAGGTCAGCATATTGCTCGTCGGTCACGAGTTTGTTGCCGGAAGGATTCACGGGGCGCTCCTCCTTCGGCTGCTCGACCGCCGCGGCAGCGGCTTCACGGGCAGCAGCGGACGGACCCTCGAACTTGTCGATGCTGGACCACTCCACGACCTCGTAGATGACGGGAGCAAGGCCGGTATCAAGTACGGGCCTATGGTCGCCCCAATCCTCGAAGTCGTGAATCTTGGCCAGCACGGTCTTTCCGCTATAGGAAGTGTACATGACCTTCTCGCCGAGGCGATAGCCGTTCACGCCCTCGCCGGCCTTCTGCTTGTCGAAGTTGTAGAGATGAATCTTGCGGTCCAGCTCGCTCTTGTCGGAGTCGGAAAGGAGTTCATACAGTCCGTTGTTCTCCAAAATGCCCTTCAGGTCCTCCGGGGTGTCTGCGGTAACCTCATAGTTGCCGTCGTAGATTTCCTGCCCGTTGGCGAGAACCTGATAGCGTTCCAGGCGAGAATGTCCGCTGCGGTGGGCCGTGAGTTCATACCTCCACTTCGGCTCCTCCTCCTTCGTCTCCGGCTGCATCTCGATCACCGAGACTTCGCCGGAGGTCTGGAGGTCTTCAACGGACAACGGTCGTGCATCCTGCACGCTCTGCTTGCTTTCAAGCGCGTCGGCAAGGCGCTGGGCGCTTTCCATGTCACGCATCATGAACCCACCGTCCTCACGAGAATACCAGCCGCGGCTCTCCTTCGCAATGCCGCTGGCCGTGGCCTTCTCGTCCTTCGAGAGTTCACGGCCCGGCCTCACGAGGAACATGTCGAGCGAGCGGCCCTTTTTCGTGGTATATTTGGCCGGGGTAATGGTCGCCTTCGTCGCGGGGGCCTCGGTCTCTGTTTCCGCAGCCGGTGCCTGCTCCTGCTCTGCCATGCGCTGCATGGCGAGACGCTTGTACGATTCGCGGAGGATAACCGAGATGTCCTTGTCGGTCATCTCCGGCTGGTAGCCGCGCTTCTCGAAGATGGAGCGGAAGAATTCTGCTATCTTGTGCCAGATACCCTCGCCGCTCTTGTAATCGACGGTCTCGGCGAGTTCCGCGATATACTCATCGGCGGCTGCTCTCTGCCGTTTCTCCTCCGCAAGATGCTGCACCTTGCCGAGAAGCTCCGACCGTCTCTTTTCGGGGATGATCTCCCACACGCGGTCGCACAGTTCGTCGAAGCCTTCCTGCCCGAGCAGGTCGCGCACGCCCTTGTGCCCGACAAGCTCGTGGAACACCTTGCGTTCCGCTTCCGAGAGGGAACCGATGTTCGGGGCGTAGATATGGACCTCGCCCGTCTTGCCGTCATACCAGCCCGTGATGGTGTCTCCATCCAGCAGGGCGCGGTAGGCGGCTGCGTCGTTCACATCGTTGGGGCTTTCGTGGACGATGATAGGCGTATGCAGGGCCTGCGACATGGAATCAATCTTCTTACGAAGCTGGCCATAGCGAGGCAGGCGCTCCGGCTTCTGTTCGTTTTCGGCGGGTTTTTGTTCGATTTCGGCAGGGTTTTCTTCCAGCAGGCCATATTGCCCGGCGAGCTGCTGGTAGTATTCCACCAGCGGAAGCCCGGCCTTCTCCGCGGCCTCCGTCGCATCCTTGATGGCCTTCTTTGCCGGGGCGCTGACCTTCTTATTCGGCGAGACCGAAGCCTTCTGATTGTTGCGGTACACCTCGTCGGCGCGTTCGCTCTCGGCCTGCCAAGCGTCGTACAGTTCGGAGAAGCGCTGCATCTCCTCGTCGGTGATGTGGTCTGCGAGTTCGGGGTTGCCGTCGGACTGCTCGATGATGCCGCGCACCTTGTCACGCAGGGACGGCTCGCCCTGTGCGGCATCTTCTGGAACACCCTCCTTCCGTACATCGCCCTCGGTCTTGACGGTCTTGTACTCGGAGAAGGGTTTCGTCTTGCGGTGCGAGGATTCCACCCATTTCTTGAACTCGTCGCGGCTGACCTCGGCGATGGCCCCCAGCCCGGTCCAGCCTTCCTCGTAGTTGGAGAGGTAGGCGGCACGGGCCGCTTCCATGTCGGGGAAGCCGTACATGACCTTATGCTCGTCGAAGGAGCCGTCCGGCTTGACCTGATCCACGACGAACACGTTGCCCTCCTCCGGGTTGTCGGAGAGGAACACGTCGATATGGTCGCCGTCCACGCCTTCGGTGCCACGGATATAGCCGTAGGTATTGTTCATAACCTGCGACCACTCGTGGCCCTGAGCGTCAGTACCGCTGCGGACGCTGCCCTTCGGCTGCTCTATGGTAATGTCGTATCCGTCGAGCTTGATATGTCCTTTCTTGTAGTTGCCCGCTTCCTTCTGCGCCTCGGTCGGTTCGGTATCCACTTCGGCCTCGGCAGCGGCAATTTCTTGCTGCTTTTCGGAAAGTTCTGCGGGTGTTTCGGAAATTTCATGGGCATTTTGGGCAATTTGAGCGGCCTCGATTGCTTCCTGCTCCCGACGGGCCAGCTCCTCCGCCATAGCAGCGCGGTTGTTTTTGATAAAGTTCTTTACATCGCCCCACGACTTGACCTGCGAAAGCACGTTGAGGATGGAATCGCGGATGTCCATGTCGTCGAGTTGGGCCGTGAGGCCGGTATCGTCGCTCTCCTTGACAATCTCGGCGAGGCGCGACACCGACAGTCCCCCGTCCTTGACGAAGCCTCCGACAAACCCCTGCAGGTCGGAATCGGAATAGCCCGTCTCGCGAAGGAAATCCTCCTTGTCAAGCTGGCCCTTGTAGGCGTTGAGGTACTGCGAAACGAGTTCATCGACGGACTGCGGCTCCATTTCCCTGGACTCGCGCAGCCTCTGACGAGCCTCAACGCTTTCAGCGGCCTTGTTGATGGATTCGATGCGCTTCTGGACGGTCTTGATCTGGTCGCTGAGTTCATCGCGCTTGTCGAAGTCCGGCTCCGCATCGTATTTCTTCTGCAGGGCATCGAGTTGTCTCTGCTGGCGGGCAATCTCGCCCTTCAGATATCCCTGCGCGCTCTTGCCGCCGTCATCGCGGCGCTTGGTCTCCCACTCAGCCCAGGATTCGGGGTCGCCCTCAAAGAGTTTCGACTGGTCAACCCTTCCGTCCTCCTTCATCGGCATGGGACGGCCTCGGAAATCGTACTCCGTAGCTTGTTGCGCGGCTTGTGGCCGCGTTTCTACCTCCGGCTGGACTTCCTGCTGCCCGGCTGCCTGCGGCTGCTCTACGGGCGTTTCCTGCCCTTCCTGCGGCTGCGGCTCGACGGCCTGCGCAGGCTGGACGGTTCCGGCGCGTAGGCTGACGAAATCGGCGATGGGAATCTGATGCACGCGACCGATGGAGTCGCCCAGTTGCACATCGTCGTCGAAGCGGACGACCACGTTGCCGTCGGCGGTCACGTGGGTTGCGGTCCCCATAACGGTTGCGCCTCCGATGTTGAACGGCTCCTCCTCGCCCGTGAGCGAATCGGCGATCTCCTGCTTCGTCGGGGTCTCGATTTCGCGGGCGAGCTGCCGCTGGTATGCGTCCTCGATCTGACGCTTGGCAGTATTGAACAGTTCTCCGGCAGGCGCAGAAGTGAAGGACTGAACCTCGCGAGGGGAAATCATCCTTACCTTGCCGTCCGGCATGGTGACATAGAGTTTGTCGCTGGAGTTGCGGCGGTCCACGGAGCCGTCCTCGGTCTTGGCGAGCCGTCCGGCCTTCATCCCGACCTTCGTGCCGTCCTTCAGCGTGATGTCGTAGTAGATGCCGTCTGCGGTCTTGCTGCGGATGTCCTGCTCGGCCCGGTCGATGTCGGCCTGCATCTCCTCGTTGATACTGTCGTTCACGCCGACGATGGCGGCACGCGCCTGCGTATAGCGGTCGAGTATGGGCTTCAACTCCGGCTGCATCGCCTCAATCATTCCGGCATAAGCGGAATCCTCGTCGATGGCATGAATCTCGTCATCGGAGATACCGGCACGGGCAATCTCGGCCAGCGCCGTGTCATATTCGACCTTCGCGGCACGCTTGGCCTCCGGGTCCGTCAGGGATACGGAAACCTCGTAGATGTCGTCCAGGTTCGCCTGCTCTGGCTCGTCGGCCTCCTTCTTTGCGCGGGCCTTGTCTGCGCCCAGCCGTTCCTCACGGGCAAATGCGTAGGCAAGGATTGCCTCCTCCTGCTCGGGAGTGTAGTAGCCGCTGGAGTTGAACTTGCCGAGGAAGTCACGCAGCTCGTCCTCGTCGCAGTGGTCAACCATAGAAGTGACCTCTGCCCAGTCCTCCTGATCGTCGAAGGTCTCGGAGCCTTTCTTGAACACGCGCTTACGCTTGTCCTCCATCTGCTGCTTGGGGGTTCGGTAGCCCACGGTCTTGATAGCGGACACGAAGCCGCCGAAGGCTCCCACGCCGAGGAAGGTATCAATGAGGTTATCCTTGCTGAACACCTCGCCGAGAGACTGGTCGCCCACGGTAAGGGCGTTCATGACACCGCCGACGAGTTCTTCCCCGAACTCACCTACAACGCCGTTCCAATGCGTCTTGTTGAGGAAGTGGTTCACGGTCTCCATCCATTCAGCCGTGCCGATGTTGTCGATGAAGTCGTTTACCCGTTGCAGGCCCATCCGTTCAAGCCGCTTGCTCGTCCAGCCGCCTACGGCGCTGCCGATAGGCTTGAAATACTCCCCGAACATCTCGGAGAAGTTCTCGATGGTCCTGGCTCCGTATGCCTGCGCGAAAGCGCCGAAGAAAGTGTCAGTACCGCCGTCCACGCCGTCGAACTTGATTCCGTCCTCCGTCTCGCTGAACTTGATGTCGCCGACCCTACGCTGCATGGCATCCGCAGTCGTGGAGAGTGCGCCCGTCGTGCCGGTCATGGCAGCGGCAGATGCGACGTCGCCAGCGACACGTCCGACGACCGATGCGGCCTTCTTCGCCACACCTTCCTTCGCAATCTTCTCGCCGAGTTTCTTCGCGAGGGCCTTGCCGATGATGCTGCCGCCGCCCTCGGCGCTGCCGGAGACGGGGTTCATCATGAACTCCAGCATGAAGGGGAGGGACTGTCCCGTAGTGAGACCGGCCTTGTAGCCGCGACCGAGGAAATCCCCGTAGTACATGTCGCTGGCCATCTTGTGGGCTGCTGCATCCAGCAGGATATTCTCGGCCTCCGTCAGTTCCTGACCCTCGTCGAGTTTCTTCGCGGCGGTCATCAGGGCCGCGTTCTTTTGAAAGTCGGAAATACCGAAGTCCCAATTGGCCTCCGTGAAGGAGTCCGCGAGGCCCTTTCCGAATCCGCGGCCACCTTCCGCAGCCTTGCGCGTCTTCTCTGCCTCAACGTACATGCGCTTGGCCTGCTTCAACACCACAGCGTCATAGTCCACATCTTCCGGCATGTCGTAGGTCGGAATGCCGTAGGGGTCGGCGAGGTTCTGATGGGAACGGAGCTGCCCGGCATCCTTCAACTCCTTCTCACGGGCACCGTACAGTTCTTCTATCCTCGCCACCGCGTCGCTCTCGTCCTGCTGGAAGTATTCGCCGCGCTCTGCGTCCGGCGCTTCCTTCGCAGCGTTCCTCTCCGCGGCCCTGCGCACCATGTTGGGTGCATGGACCTGCGGAATCTTGTGCCCGTCGATACTGTCCGGGGCAGACGGCGGCGCGGCTTGAGCCTGCGGCTGCTGCTCCGCTCCACCTTGCTGCGGAACGGGAGAGGCCGGCTGCTGGGGCTGGCCCTGCTGCGGCTCCGCAGGCTGCTGCGGCACGCCAAAAAGATTGTTGAAGGAATCGTAGTCACCAACATTAAGGCCCATGCCCTGGGCCTTGGAGTGGTACCATCTGCGGTCTTCCTCGTTATTCAGAGAGTTCTCGAAGTCCTCGTAGGAACCGATGTTAAGGCCCTGCTTGGAGAACTTGTCGTAGAGCCACTTTTTATCGTCGTTATTCGTCATGGATTATTTGCGCATTGAAGGAGGGGTATTGTCATCGTCTTTGTCCTGCTTGCCCTTACGCTTCGACGGCGGGGTGTTCTCGTCGTCCTGATCTTCGTCGGCAGCATCTGCGATACCATAAGCCGCGTTGCGCTCCCTCTCGTAGTTATGCGACATACGCTTGAGGGATTCCTTCGCAGCCGTGGAGTAGTTGAGGTAGGTCGAGGCGAAGACCTCGCGGTTGTTGGCGTTCTTCGCGTTCTCCCATTCCGTATATAGGCCGTTGAGACGGGTCTGGAGCTGCGAGCGCTCCTCGGCAAGCATTGCGGCCTCCTCCTGCGACACGCCAGCACCCTTCTCCGGCTTGCCTTTCTTGTTGACAAGTTTGTTGATCTCGTCGATGCGGGACTGCATCCCGGCCTTCGCGTCGCGGTACACCGTCTCGGAGATGGAGACGAACTGCTTCTGCAGGGGCTTGTAGCCAAAGTTGAACAGTTGGCCGTCGATGTCGAGGGACACATCCTCCCCGTTGCGACTGGTGAAGGCGCGAATCTTTGATTCCTCCTTCCGCTGGTTGAGCGCATCCTGACGGTAGGCGTATTGCAGGCCCATCTGCTGCATGCGCAGCTGGCGGTCCTCCGCATCCTTCTGCTTGCGGTACTCGAAATCGCGCTGGTCCTTTGCGAGCGCGTCCTGCCGGGCCTGCTCCTTGTCGGCGCGACCCTGCTCGTAGCGGGCCTGCTCCTGCTGGACCTGCTGGTTCTTCGTGATGTCCTGCTGCTTGGCGAGGGCTGCATTGGCTTTCGCCTGACCGAGTGCCGCGTCTCCCTTCGCCTCCGCTACCGCCTTCTGCTGGCGGAGCTGCGCGAGGCTCAACTGCCCCTGCTGGAGCCGCTGGTTGAGCTGCATCTGCAACCCTTCGCGGCGCTGGCGGGCCTTCTCGTAGATTTCGCGGTACTTGTCGAGGCCGGAATAGAGCTGGATGTTCGGAGCGCCCTTCGTGGTGTAGTAGAGATTGGCGAGCGATGCCACGCCGTCGGCGATGCCGGAGATGAGCATGGAGACGCGAGCGTCCTTCTCCGCCGCCTTCTGCTGGGCTGCGAGTTCGTCGCGTTCCTTCTGCCAGCCCTGCACCATCGCGTTGTACTGGTCGATGCCGGATTGCAGAGCCGTCTGCTCCTTGGCGTTTGCGGCCTCCTGATTGGCGATTGCCTCCTGCCGGGCAGCATCGTTCGCCTCTACGTCTATCTGCGGAATACGGGCTTGTGTTTGCGGCTCACGGGCATTTTCAGAGGGCTGAGGCGAAACTGCGGCTGCGGGCTGCTGCGCAGGCCGCTGGGCCGGGGTATTTGCGGAAGACGGACTTGCAGCAGGCTGTCCCTGCCGCTGGATGCTCATCGGATCGCTGATGGCCTGCTGAAGAACCTGCTCGGACTTCTTCTGAAGTTCGGCGGCTGCGTCCTGCACCTCATACCGGCCCGTTACGGGGTTGAACTTGACTCGTGCCATGACTTAGATGATTTTCTTGCCGTTTTCGTCCACGTTCTCGCCGTTGGGTTCCTTCGCCTCGATTGAGGGTTTCTCCTCAACGGCGGGAGTTTCGCTCTTGGCTTCGCTCGAAGAAGGGAAGCCAGCGCCGGCACCTGCGAGGTTCGCCCCGGCCTTGCTGACCTGAGAGGCTGCGCCAGCGATGGCGTTGGCCTTGGCAATCTCGGTCTGCCGCTGCTGCTCCGCAAGAGTGGCCTCGCGGTTGAGGTATCCTTCCTCGACCTGATCCTTACGGGCCGCGCCTTGTGCGGCGATTGTGCCCATCGTATCCCCGATGACCTTGTTCGCATCTTCCTTCTGACGGGCCACAGCCTCGTCGGAAGCGCCGGACACCGCAGCCGTAGCAGCGGCATTGCGGTTGCGCTCCATGAAGATTTCACGCGCTTTCTTGATGGATTCGAGCGCGTCGGCACGCTGGGTGTACGGCAGGTTCATGTTGTACTCGTACCAGGCACGGTTGGCCGCACGCTGCTGGGCTGTGATGTTCGCGGCCTTCTTCGCCGCGTTGGAACTGGCCATGCCGCCAGCGACCGCGCCGCCGACACTCAAGATGCCTCCAATAACTGCTGCTGATAACATTTGAATCGCGATTTTGCAGCAAGGTAGCAAGCCACGACCGCGCGCTTTGTCTATCCGTTCCCATGAAGCCCGAACCAGCGCGCCCCATAGTGTTCTCTATACACTATTATACCTATTCTTACCGCGCGCTCACGCGAGGCAAAGCGCTTAAAATCAGCCTATTCGACTGAAAGGCAGACACAAAGACAAAGGCCGCATGATGCACTCACGCACCGATGCGACCCTTTAACCAATACCCGCAAACTGCGGGCCAAATGTCACGAAGTCAAGTTGAGGTCAAGTTCAAGTCAAGGAGTTTTTATTGACCTTCCATCGTGTTTTGCTTTCACGGACTCATACATTTTATCGAAAGCCTTTCTTTCATCATCAGCCCCAGTATAGATAAACCAATAGGGAATTGGCATTCTCGAAGAAATCTCTCTCTTGTATAGTTCAGGGTCTTTCAATTCAAGAATACTATCTGTAATCTTAGAATCGAAAATAAGAATTTTCATGCTTCCTTTTATACCAGGACCACTCGGTTTCCATACTCCGCTTTTCTCCATATACTCAAAGAAGTCATGCATGCAATCTGGTGATGAGGATACAAGCTTCTGCAATTTGGAGAAATTACTTGATGTTCCACTATAAGCAAACACAATAATCAAGACAATTACTGCAATAATAATAACCCAAGTCATAATACTATCGTTTATAAATTATAAAATTCGGCTTCATGCAATACGAGCAGCGGCCTCCCCTTTTTCAGCCGTGAGCCGATCCACGACGGTACTCAGTCGCTCAATAGTCCGTTGCTGGCTTTCAATCAAAGCGTCTCTCGTTTCTGCCACTTGAATCTTCGACAACTCGACGGTTTTGACATCATCATCGAAGAAACAGTCGATACGCAAATTTAAGAGCCGGGCTATCTGCTCCAGGTCCCCGGCTTGAATCCTGTTGTTGTTGATGCAGCGATGCAGGTTCGCCTCGCTCATGCCAATATCCGTTGCGAGTTTCTTCAAACCGCCCGGCCTTGAATCGCTCATTTTGCGAATAATTCCCAAGTCCATGATTACTAACTTGTTAAAATGTATGACTAAAAAATATCAAAGTTTTCTGCTAAAAAATTTGCAAGTGGCTTAAAAAAAGTATAGCTTTGCAGTTGAAAGTTAGTAATAAGTTTTGAAAATGGCAAAGGGGAAATCAATTCGTGAGGAGCTTTGGGAGTTGGAGATTGGCATCTGCGCCGTGCTTCCGCTCGATCGGCTCACTTCAATCAAATCCGCCTGCTCAACCTACGGACTGATGTGGGGACGGCGATTCAGAACCGCCACGGATAGGGACACGAGGACTGTAACGGTAACAAGGACCGCATAACGCAACCGGGAGGGGCGAGGAAACTCTTTTCATCATCAAATTTTGCCTACGACCGAACCTCTCCCGGTTTTTTAATACTCAAAACCATGAGACCAATCATTTTCAGAGCCATCACAATTTCCGAGGGGAAGTGGGTTTATGGCTACTTTACCCTCGAAGACAACATGGAGGGCGATGTAAATGCGTTCATCACTACGCTTGAACACGAAATCCACTCCGTCCTGCCCGATTCGGTGGGCCAATTCACGGGACTGACCGACAAGAACGGCAACGACATCTACGAAGGAGACATCCTCCACTTCTGCGGCCAGCGCCCCGACAACCGGGGACGGCACTACTACCGCGAGGTAATCTACGAGAACGGCGGCTTCCGCTTCCAGCTGGAGGACGGAACGCCCGGCGCTCCGCTGCGCGACATCGTGGCGGGCAACTGGGACATCGCCGGAAACGCTTGGGACAATCAAGAACTTCTCGAACAACGCTGACATGGAAGAACTACTGCTGAAACTGTCGGGCCAGCTCTCACGCGCCCTCGAAGAAATCGACAAACTGAAAGAGCGCGTCCGCGACCTTGAAGGCCGCGTCCCGAAGCGCGAAACCTACACGCAGACCGAGGTCGCGGAACTGACGGGCTGGTCCACATCGGCAGTCAACAACTGGGTCAAGGACCGAACCATCGTCACAATCTCCGGCACGGGCCGCAACCTGATGATTCCGGCCAGCGAGGTGGACCGCATCTTCGCGCTGAAAGGGAAGGGACCCAGGTACAAGCAGGCATCTTAACCTATCACAACATTTACCATCATGGACTTTACACCCGAACAAATCGAGCAACTTGCCCCGACCCGCTCCGCCTGGATCGTCATAACCAAGACGGGACACACGGCGGTATGGGAGTACGGCGGCAGCAAGGGGCAGACCGGGCATTGTCAGGTCGTGGCCGGGAAAGACGGACGCGACATGACCCCCATCTTCGTCACGAAGAACTGCCTGCCCAACGCGCAGCAGGCACTGTTCCCGCTGCGCAAGGGCTACTACCTGATCCGCTCCTTCCGTCGGCATAACGGCGAGAAGGAACATGTCAAGACCTACATCTACCGCGTCGTGGAAATCCACGCCGAGAAGGAAAGACCCGATGCCGACATCAAGCAGGCCGGATTCTGCATGGACGGCCAATGGGACGAGGCCGGCGAAAAGCTGATCCGTCAGTTCCCACGGCTGAACGAGGCCGTGAACGTAGCGCAGAACAAGGTCCGGGAATACCAATGCACCCGGCCCATGTACGCCAAACCCGTCAAGGAGGACAAGCGATGAAGATATTTGGCTGCATCGCCGCCTTCTTCGCGGCATTCTGCGTAGGAGCCGCAATAGCTGGAGCCACGCACCAACTGTTCCTCGCGGGTATCTACGCGATTCTCTCCTCAATCTGCTTCTGGGCAGACCGCAACGACAAGAAATACGACAACGACCAGCGCCGGAGGAGGGCCATGCACTATGAATAAGCCCGACAAACTCCCCTTCGTCTCCTTCGACATGCCGAACAACGACTACCACCGTGGCGAATGGCAGAAGGAGTTCATCAGTTCAACGCAGCTCAAGCGCTACCTCGTCAGCCCGAAATACTTCCAGTATGTCCGGGAGAATCCCGATGCGGACAGCGTATCACTGGAAGCCTCCATGCAGGGCAGCGTCTATCATTCCATGCTGGCCAGCCTTGTCAACAAGGGAAACCTCGACGAGGAATTCCTGAAAGAGTATTTCGTATTTGAACCGCCGGTGAATCCCAAGACCGGCAAGCCCTACGGCATCGACACCAACGCCTACCGCGAGGTGTACCAGCAGGCCCTGCTCGACAACCCGGGCAAGGAGGCAACCTCGCAGGCCGAGGTCGAGACCGCACGGAAGATGATCAATTGCCTGCTCAACGCCTGCGGTCGCACATCTGATGCCGTGAAGCAGCTTATCGAGTGGGGCCAGGCCGAGACCTCGTTCTTCTGCGAGTACAAGGGCTGGAAGTTCAAGGTCCGCACCGACCTGCAGACGCAGAACAAGATCGTGGACTGGAAGACCATCTCCGCGCCGGACCTGCACCAAAGCACCGTCGTGCGGCAGATAAACAAGCTCCACTACGGCATCAGCGCCGCTTTCTATCAGTTCTTCCTGCACGAGATCACCGGGCAGTGGAAGGAGTTCTACTGGGTGTTCCAGCAGAAGGAAGCGCCCTACGATGCCGTGCTGGTCAGCGCCAGCGATGTCGCATATTCCTACAACGAAGAACAGGAGTACCTGCGTAGAGGCCCGGCTGCATGTCAGTTCGAGGCGCTGCTGCGCCAGCATCTCCGCTGCCACGACACGGGATACTTCCCCGGAGCCGAGGTATTCCTGCTCCCGTCATTCTCCGGCCAGCGCATCATGTACGCCCACCCGGACAAGTACGCCGAACTTGATACAACCTTCTTCGATGATTAACAACCCAACAATTTTTCTTTACCATGAGTAACAATCAGCCGCAGGAAAAGCCGCAAGAGCAGCAGGCCCCTGCACAACAAACCGACAACGCCCCCGATGGAAAACTCCAGCCGGCAGAACAGCCCGCGAAGAACGCGACCGCCAAGACCGGGAAGACGAACCTCCCCGCGAAACTTATCCCTCTCAAGGAAGCTCTCCTCGCTCCGAAGAAAGCCTTCATTGCCGCAGGAGGAACCGAAGTGGAGTTCAACCGTGAGCTTAACTTCGCTGCACAGATATTGGAGAGTAACGACTATCTCCGCAGCGTGGCCATGCAGAACCCCGAATCCCTGATCACGGCCATCAAGAATGTCGGCCTCACGAAACTGTCCCTCAACCCCGAACTGAAACTCGGATACCTCGTGCCCCGAAAGAACAAGGGCGTGAACGCCGTGTACTTCACATCGTCGTACATGGGCAAGCGCGAGATTCTGATGCGCTCCGGCTGCGTCCGCTGGATTGAAGCCAACCTCGTGTATGCAGGCGACGAGTTCGAGGTCATGAAGGGCACGACGACCTACATCAACCACAAGCCGGACCCGTGGGGAGACCGCTCGCAGGAGAACATCAAGGGAGGCTATTGGATGGCCATCCTCAACAACGGTGAGAAGGTGTTCGACACCATGCCGATGCAGCGCATCCTCGAAGTGAAGGCCCGCTCCGAATCCGTCAAGGCCGGAAAGGGAAGCCCGTGGGACACGGACTTCGTGGAAATGGCCCGCAAGACCATCCTCAATGCAGCGTACAGCCAGCTGCCGAAGACGGACATCTCCGATGCCGTGCTGCGCGTCATGGAGGTCGAGAGTACCTACGACGACGAGGAGTTCGACGACTGGAAGAAGCAGCAGGAGGAATCGAAGGACCGCTTCCAGCAGGACGGAAAACCCACGTTCACGGATTACGAGGAGGTCAAGCAATGAGGCGATGCACTCGATTGACCTGTCGGATTCCGATTACGACACTTTCATGAAATGGATAGGCCAGCGCTGCTCCGTTCCTCGTCCAAGCAGTAGAAAGGCGCAAGAGCTGGAGCGGCGGGCCTATCTCGTATTGAAGAAAATCAACAAGCGATATGGCACTAAATAAGGCAATGCTAATCGGGAATGTCGGCCAGGACCCCGACATCCGACACCTTGAAAACGGCACGACCCTCGCCCAGTTCTCCCTCGCCACCAGCGAGAGGTTCAAGGACCGGGACGGAAACGCCCACGAGCAGACCGAGTGGCACAACATCGTCGCGTGGCGCAACCTCGCCGACATCGTCGGGAACTACGTGAAGAAGGGAACCCCGCTCTATGTCGAGGGGAAGATCAGGACGCGCTCCTACGATACGCAGGACGGGCAGAAACGCTATGTAACGGAGATTGTGGCAGAGACTATCCAACTCCTCGGAAAACGCGAAGGAGGCGGCGAAAGGCCCCTTCCTCCCGAACCGCCGGAGCCGGAGCGCCCGGCCCAGCAGCCGCGACAGTCAATCACGGAAGCGGCGGCGCACGTCGCCGCCATGCAGCAGAAAGGACGCGGCCAGCAGCCTGCACCCACGACACCACTCATCCAGCCGCAGGACATCGCCGACGACGGAGCCGACGACCTGCCGTTCTAACACCAGCGATAGATGAAATTCCCCATAGCCATCGAGGACGGGGCTTGCGACCTGACCGCGTTTCTCGCCCATATCAAAAGCCTGCACGGGAACTATACGATTTCCGTTGAACGGGACGGTACGACGCGCACAAACCAGCAGAATCGCTGGTTATGGGGGTGCATCTATCCGCTGATGCTGAAAGGTCTGATTGACCTCGGCTGGGAGTTTACCAACACGCAGATGGTGCATGACTTCTGCGCCAGGTTCCGAGACGACGAGGTCTTGAACCACAATACGGGCGAGGTGCTGCACCTTCCGGCCTCAACACGCGACATGGACACCGTGGAGATGGCCGCGTACTGCGAGACGCTGCGCGACTTCGCCCGTGAATACATCAACATCGAAATCCCGGACCCGGACCCCGAATACTATGGCAAGTAAAGGCAAGCGCTGGATAAAACTGTACCCGGAACTTCTTTCGTGGGAGTGGGCCGACAAGCCCGGAATGTTGGAGTTGTGGGTCCGTCTCCTGCTGATGGCAGACCGCGACGGCGTGGTCATTACGACGGAAAGTGAACTCGCCCGCCAATGCCGCGTGAGCCGCCAGCAGATGCGTACAATGCTCATCAACCAAGAATCAACCAAGAACATAACCAAGACTTCAACCAGGGGAGCAACCAAGAACGCAACCAAGATAACTATTTGTAATTGGGCGCTTTACCAGCAATCGCCAACAAGAGAGCAACCAAGAGAGCAACCAACTGAACAACCAAGAGAGCAACCAATAATCAACCAAGAGGTCGCTTCTATACCTATTTCCTCTCCTTCGGAGAGTAAACATAATATAGAGAATATAGAGAAAGAAACTCCCTCTATCGAGGGAGTAAAGAAAGACGGCGATGAATCGCCGCTTTCCAAACGCCAAAAGAAATTTTATGACGAATTGGTTCCGTTTCTCGACACCCACGGAGGCCCGTACCCGAAGGAGATGATCCGGGCGTTCTACAACTATTGGAGTGAGCCGAACAGAAGCAAGACCAAGATGCGCTGCGAGCTGCAGCAGACATGGGAACTTCCCCGAAGGCTTGAAACCTGGGCCTCGAAGGAACCGATGAAAAAGAACAATCAACAATCACAATCAGTCAACGAAGAATGGGACGAACAAAAGATATAGAGGGCTGCATCAAGCAGTGGGGCGTTCAGAAGGCCGGAATCACCCGCATTCCCGTGACGAATGAGGAGGTCGAGGACTGCATGGCCCTTATCGCCGAGATTGGCCGCAGGTATTGCGAGAACTTCATAATCGACGACAACAACCGTTTCGTGTTCGAGCAGATTATCCGCTGGATGCTCGCCGACCCGAATGCGCAAGCCCACGACACCGAGGGTAACATCATCCCGGCAGGACTGTCGAAGGGCCTCTACATCGCAGGGCGCACTGGCACCGGCAAGACGCTCCTGCTGGCCGTGTTCTCGGTCTTTGCCAAACTGCTGGGTATCGAGTATTGGTCCTACGGAAAGAAACTCCCGCTCGACTTCAACTTCTACCGCGCCGACCTGATCTGCGACGATTACGCGAAGGAGGGCGACCTGCAAAAGTTCAAGCAGATGCCGATTCTCTGCATCGAGGACCTCGGATGCGAGGAGCCGGAGACACTGTTCATGGGCAACCGCAAGAACGTGCTGCGGTCCATCCTCGAAGCCAGGGGCGACAAGCGGAGCCTTCTCACTTTCGCCACCAGCAACATCCGCATCGACCGTCTCGGGAAGAACAAGGAAGGCCGGGAACTGTACGGCGACCGCGTCCAGTCGCGGGCCTTTGAAATGTGGAACTACTACATCCTTGGCGGCAAGGATCGGAGGAAATGACTATGGCGAAGGTAACGAGACTTCCGGCTGGTGCGAAGGAGATGGGAGGAAAGGTGTACGACACCGTTTCCCCGTGCAGCAAGTGCGGGCACTTCAAGCCGAACCATCCCGACTGCCTCGGCCATTGCGCTTACCGCATGGAGGGATTCGACCCGGAGCAGGTTATCATCTGCGGGGATAAATGGACCAACATTCAAAAACGGAGGAATTAATCATGCTGAACCGCAACCAGCGTATTATCGTCGAGGCCATAAAGAAGGCTCCGGCAATCGAAATCAGACTTATTGACAGGGGGGGGTCCGACCACTATATCCGCGTCAGCCGCGAGAAAGGATTCTCCCACGACATCGCTATGGCGGTGCAGAAATACTTCAACGAAAACGCGCATGAGAGGGAGGCCAAGCCTTCATTCGTCTAACTCTCAAAACAAAAATGGTTAATGAATTTTATAGTAAATCTCAAGGACAGCCTTCCCCATGCGCGATATTTTGACACATGCAAGCCTTTTTTCCGGCATCGGAGGCCCGGAGGTAGCAGCAGCCATGCTGGGCTTCCGAAATGCCTTCCACTGCGAGATAAACCCCTTTGGCCGGGCCGTCCTCGACTATTGGTTTCCCGAATCGAAAAGCTATGAAGACATCACGAAAACCGACTTCCGCCCGTGGCGCGGACAAATCGACATCCTTACGGCAGGATTCCCCTGCCAGCCTTTTTCCTATGCAGGTAAGAGGGGGGGGGGCAGCCGACGAGCGTTACCTCTGGCCGGAGGCTTTTAGGGCTATTAACGAAATCAGGCCCACTTGGTTCGTTGGTGAGAACGTTGCTGGAGTCGCCACTATGGTCGAAGGAGGGGTACTCACTGACATGGGTTGGGAGGGGACTCTTTTCGGAGAGGTGGAGGGAGTTCACCGATACGGACTGCGACAATCCTTTACCATCGAACGCATCTGCCGTGATCTCGAGAACATCGGATATTCCGTCCAGCCGATGCTTATTCCAGCTGCGGCTGTCGGAGCTCCCCATAGACGAGACCGAATCTTCTTCCTTGCCCATCTTGATGACACCGACGACAATAGAACTATGCGAATCCCCGGAGAGAATGAGGGAGCGCGCGCGCAGGAAGGGCTATCGCAACGGAACGAAGTACAATTCCCTCAGCTCGCAACTGATGCACGACCCAAGATGCAAGGAGCTGCTCCCGACACCCACGGCGATCGAGGGGGAGAAATACACGAACACGTTCAACCCGGATTCTCAGATGGGTCAGAGCCTTTCGGCGATGGCCGGAAGCGGCCTGCTTCCCACGCCGACCGCCAGGGACGAGAAGAACCCCAGCAGCCCAGACGGGGAGAGGATAGCCCGGAAGAAGAAGCAGGGTTGGACGATAGAACTGTCAGACCTCGCCGCGATGAAAGTTTTGCCGACACCTACGCATCGAGACTATCAGCCGCCGGTAAATCCAGAGTTTATGACGAGGAAGAACGGCATGACGCGAGACGACCAGCTGGCTTGCCTTCCTACGATGCTTGGGCTGAAGGATCGTGGTGGGATAACTTTCCGACTGTCTCCCCTGTTCACGCAGGAAATGATGGGCTTTCCTTTAGGATGGACCGAGCTGCCCTTCCTTTTGGGAAATGGAGAACAGAAGCACTCAAAGCCTACGGAAACGCGATAGTCCCGCAGGTCATGTATAGAATCTTTCAAGCAATACTCAAAAACCAAACATTATGAACATCGGACAAAGAATCAGTGTAAAACGTGCGGGGGGGGGGGCAATCCTATGGAACCATTACGGGAACCGCAAAATCCCTCTTTGACGACGGCAGAATCTTCCTCATCGCAATAGACGGTCTCGAAGGGGAATATGCCGCCCACCAAGAATCCTTGACGGAAGTCAGAACGAGAAGCAAATCCACCAAGAAGCCAAAGAAAAGCAACAAAGAATCATGATCTGGCTAAGAATCATTATCGTGCTATTTGTGGCCCTCATGCTGATTTATTATTCCATGCTGATTCTGCATATCGCAGGAATAATCAAGTTTACCAGCAGGAGAATAACATTCTCCAGGGCCATACGCCCTTTTTATTACTGGGTAATGCCATCAACGGAAACCAAACAACCCCAAAAACAATAAAACCATGTTACAATTTGAACAACCTATCAAAATCACGAAGAAGCACATCATCGGAATCGTGTGCATCGCAGTAGTAATCCTGTTCTCAATCCTCTCCTTGTCTCTATTTGAGGATGCCAACAAGACGAAGAACTATGTCTGCCAAATGCCTATTACCGGCGCATACCATGTGTGGACGGACGGCGGCTTACAGTGGCAAGGATTCGGCAATGTTGAGAGTTATCACAAGACATCCCAAGTTGAGTTCTCCGATTTGCAGAAAGACGAGAATGGATATGTGGCAGTCGGCAAGAATCCAGCCGCAGCACTCACGTTCAACGACAAGGGTCGCGGAATGATTGTTGGCTCCTTCCGCGTAGTGCTGCCCAACGACAACCAGAATATGCAGAAGATTCAGCGCGACTTTGGCAGCGAGGAAGCTCTCATAAACAATCTTGTCCGACCTACACTCTACAAGGTCGTCACGGCTTGCGGCCCGCTGATGTCAAGCCTTGAATCAGTCTCAGAAACGCGAACCGACCTTATATTCTACATTACCGACCAGTTGAACAATGGTGTTTATAAGACACGTTCCGTCCGCGAAGAAGCCGTCAATGAGTTAACCGGCGACAAGGAAATCCGCGTCCGTTCCGAAATTGTAACGGACGGTGCTGGCGCAGGCGGCTATCTCCGGCAGGAGGTTTCCCCTTTCTCAATGTACGGAATCAGTTGTGGACTTGTCTCTATTTCCGACATCAAGTACGACCGAGCAACGCAGGATCAGATTGACGCGCAGAAGGCCGCGAATCTCGCGGTAATTACCGCAAAGACAAAATCCCTCGAAGCTATCCAGCGCACCGTCCAGATTACCGAGGAAGGAAAGGCTTCTGCTGAAAAGGCAAAGTGGGAGCAGGAGAGGGAGAAGGCCGTAGCCGTCACCCGTGCAGAGCAGGAGAGGGAGGTTGCAAAGCTCGCCGCCGAGAAAGCAAACTTCGAGAAGCAGCGGATCATTGCAGAGGGTGAGGCGCAGGCAGCGGCAAACCGCGCAAAGGTTGCCGCAGGTTTGACTCCGCAGGAGCGCGCCGAATGGGATTATAAGACTGCGGTTGGAATTGCCGAGGCGCTTGCGAACTCGAAAGTGCGCTGGGTCCCGGAGGTAATTATGGGAGGCAACAACTCCGGCACTTCCGCTATGGATGCAGTCGGCCTCAACATGATGATGGAAATAGTGAAGAAAATGAACAATAAGCAGCAGTAGTCATGGGAAAGACACAAACCGCGTCCGGCGGAATCGGATTCACCGGGCTTTTGACAATCGTATTCATCGTGCTTAAACTCTGCCACGTGATTGATTGGTCGTGGTGGTGGGTACTCTCTCCTATCTGGGGCGTTTTCGTGTTGGCGATAGCTATAACGATTATCTACATTCTTTACGAGCTCATTAAGGCGCTGCTGAAATGACATCAGACAGTCAAAACACCTGCGGCCACTGCGCACAGTTCCGTCAGAGTGACGGATACTGCAGGAAGAAGGGCTACGTGAACGCCATTGCGCCGGCACCGGCCAAGTGCTTTGTGTCGCGCGATGGCGGGACGGAGCCGCTGGCTCCAGCAGAAAGACTACGGAAGCCTCGCGCAAGGAAGGAGCGCAAGGTGGTCATTACGAAGCGTTGCCCTAAGTGCGGACTTGAAAAGCCTGCCGAGGACTTCGACCGTCGCGAGAAAAGCCCGGACGGGCTGCAAACCTACTGCCGGGAGTGCCACCGCAAGATGCAGGGTAAGAAACCTACCCTGATCAGCAAGGAGGACCGCGAGCAGGCAGCAGCCGCCACCCTCGCAGCCGGGCAGAAGACCTGCCGCTGCTGCGGCCAGACAAAGCCACTGTCGGAGTTCCCGACGAACCTTTCCTCCATCGACGGACTGTCACACATCTGCCGCGACTGCAAGGCCGAGAAGGTATCGCAGGGAATGCGGAAAAGAAGGATGGAGCGCGAGAAGATTTCGGCCCTCGTTGAACAATCCCGCAACGAGGTTCCGTTTACCCCGAAAGAGGCCATTCCAGCACCGCCAAAGAACAAACCAACAAAACCCGAAATACCCATGAAGCCAACCAAAGTTTACTACGAGAGGTGCATCAACCTCGGCAACTATGAGAATGAGAAGATAGGCATCGAGATCGAGCTGGAGGACGGCGACACAGTGAACGCAGCCGTTGATACGGCCCGCAAGCGCCTTGCCATTCTCACGCGGCAGGAAGAACCCGAAAGGGAGCGTTACCAGCACATCGTGGACAATCCCGAAGGATACATGTATGCCCAGGTCGCTGCGGCCAAGAAATGGCTCGAAGAACACCCGGAGCCGACCGAGAACGACCTTCAATTCTAATCAGAGAGTCAAACCTAACAATTCTAAACCATGATCCAACCCGTTATCAACAACTATGAGGCGCTGAAAGACTGCCTCTATGTTCTCAATCCGGCAGACAACAAGTTTGTCAAGGCCGAGGAGTGGATTAAGACGGACAATCCCTCCATCGCCCAGCTCGTGGCCGTAAAGACCCCGTATTACCTGATCGTGTTCAGCAAGAATTTCGTGCATGACAAAGAAGGGAATCCCGTCAACCTCAACTTTGAGGATGTTCAGAAAGCCTGCGCAGAGTTCAGCGTCCCCGGCAGCTCCCTTACGTTCCGCGCTCCGCGCCGTAATGAATCCAACTACATCTACGACGCTTGGTGGGCTGGCGGTCTGAAAGAACTCATCGAAAAAATCGACGGAGACGACTTCGGGGTGCGCTGGTGGACCTGCGAGAAAGATTCTTGGTCTTGCTCTCGCAGCTACGCCAGCGGCGCCTGGTACTTTAGCGGCAGCGTCGGCTGCGCCGGCAACGTCAGCGTGGGCAACAGTTTCCGCGCCCTGCCCGTCGTGCTTTTAGATGTGAACGAAGTGAACAATTAATCTTACCCCTTGGCGCTCCGCGTCCCTCCGGGCAAGGAGCGCCAGTCAATTATTTTGCGAAAAACTATGACAACAACGAAAGCCGGAATCCGCGTTGAGGCCGTAAAGAACGGTTTCATCCTGCACGGTGCGCACGGGAGCCTCGTTGCGACCACCGCCGCCGATGCAATGAGAATTATCTGCGAAGAACTCTGCTCGAGATTTGTGGAACCCATGCACGCCGGGGACGAACGGACAATCAACTTTGAAATCGAGTAACAATGCACTTCAAGTATTCAACTGCGCTGCAGCAATTCATTGACACAGCTGAATTGGCTCGCGAGAAATCTGATGTCAATGAGGCCGCGAAACAGTTTCGCGAAACCATCATCCCCATGTGTAACACATGTTCGGAAGGGCCGGAACAACAGTCGCTCTCATTGTACAACGAGGAGCAGATGCTGCTAATGTTCAGGGCAGGTGCCGAGTGGAAGCAAGAGCAATTATTCCCTTCCAGCCTCCGCAAACCAAAGTTCAAGGCTGGAGATACTGTCCGATATAAGATGAACCCGAAGGACGAAATTACCATCCTTTCCGTTGTCGGGGAATCTTACCTCGTCGATGATCCAGGCAGCGGCGAGCCTCAACACTATTCATTTGACTATGTAGAAAACAATTTTGAATTATGAGTACAAGAGCGTATATCAGAATCAGGAAGGCCGGAAAAGATTCCGTACACTTCCACCATCATTGCGACGGATACCCAAGCGGTGTCGGCGAAGACCTGGTTAGATTGCTGAAACAATACTCCGGCGAATGGACTCCAAATTTGCTCGGAGGATTCATCAACGAACAAGACGATGATTTTCGCTTCATCGAAAAAGGTCCTTCATGGGATCATGAGTATTGCTATATCATCGACTGCGACAAAAAGACATTAAGCGGATACTATAAGGGAATAACAAGCAGTAGCGTTGAGGAGGAGATTGATTACTACCTCGGAGACGAGTTGTTAATTCGTGGGAATATCTTCGATGGGGAGCCACGCGGTAATGACCAATCCTCAGACTGGTCCTCCTTCCGCAGAGAGGCGGCGAAGGATATATTGTGCGCAGTAATAAATGGACGCATATCGGAAGATGTTTCTTTTGCCATACGATATGCTGACGAACTAATCAAGCAACTAAAAGAGGGATAGATATGTGTACAAAGAAAGTTTGCAGTCCGTGGTGCATGATTGTAAGCTGCCAAGACTGTCCGTATTACAAACCAGATAAGATTGAAGTCAGCAATGGATTATAAAGAATTTCGCGACCTCGTGCGCAGGATGCGCGAGAAGCAAAAGACCTACTTCAATCCCAAAACAAGAAGTACACTCGCGCTCCAGCAGAGCCGGGAACTTGAACACCTTGTTGACCTCGAATTAGAGAACGACACTGAACCAAAATTGTTTTAACGGCTATGGATGAATTTGGAACATTAAGATTGGATGTGACCATTCCCGCGCAGAAGGTCTCGTCATGCGCCATGCTGCTTGTTGATGAATACAAGCCCATCGTTGAGGAAGCGTTGCGCGAGGCAAGGGAGGAGCTTTTGAACGACGAGAGTTGCAAGAATGCCATCAAGCAAGCCATCAAGAGACGCATTTGCGAAAGGATACAAAACGCACTCACTGAAACCGCCGCCTTTGCCGCCGAACGCGCCATACGGGAAATCAATATGTACGATACGGCGAAGGAAATTTTGAAAACCTATTGCTAAAGCTATGGAAAATACTTTGAAACGCCGTAACGACGAATCCCTCCACCAATGGATAAGCAGAATCGCCCCTCGCTGCAAGGCGATGGAAGCAGATGAAATCCACGAGGTGCTTACCGAAGTATCGAAGGTCAGCTATGCCGAAGGGGTCCATGTGACGATGAAGCCGTACTATGGAAACTGACAAATACATACCTCATTTCAAAAAGGAGTGGATAGAATTATTCACGAGACCGGGGCTCAGAGAAAAGATCATTGTGCCGGGGACTGTCGAATGTTTTATTGATGAGATATGCAGGAAAGAGGAACTATACACCGCTTTCATCTACCTCATGGTTTCAGTCGAATACGACATTACTTTACGGCAGGCCATCAATCGCTTCGAGGTGGAGCGTAAAATCCATCCGAATGTTGAAAAAGAGCCAAATGTGTTCTACCACGAAGAAACACTGTCAGCCCGAGAGCGGCGGAAGCCCATTCGATTAAGCGAGGATAATTGGCTTTCCTGCAAAGGGAGCGTACTGAGATCATTAGGAAAAATCAAAGAGTGCCTTAAAAAAGTTACCCCATGAGAAAGTGCAAGTATGATTACATCGTCGGAATTGACCCCGATGTCGAGAAAAGCGGCGTGGCATTCCTCGCCGTGGGCAGCAAGACGCTACAGTTGCGGAGCCTCACGTTGCCGGAGCTGCTGAAAAGCGTCAGCGCCTATGTGGATCAATTTGACACGGAAGTGCCTCCGCTCTCGTTTGAGACGCAGCCCAAAGCCGTCGTGGTCGTGGAGATAGACCGCGACCATTGCCATAACTGGCACCTGCTGCCGGAGGACACGAAGAACTCCGCTGCCAGCAAGGGCTTCGATCAGGGCCGATGCTTCCATGTCGCAGAAGCCATTTGCGAGATTCTGCGCTCCGAGGGTATCGAGGTCATCGAGAAGGCCCCGCTGCTCAAGATATGGAGCGGACCCGACCGCAAGATTAGCCACGCCGAACTGACAAGCCTCAAGGGGCTGAACATTATCCGGGAGGGCAAGCGGAGCAGGAGCAGCCAGGAGCAAAGGGACGCGGCCCTGCTCGCGCTGGACATCTCCGAAATCCCACTCATCCTTCCCCCTGATTGGAAGAAGAACAGATAGACAAACCACCCGAAACCAAACACGAACTTTGCGTATGATGTTGATACCGCCACCGATAACAAGCCCGATTACGCCAATGATGCCCACGCATACACCCACAATGCGCGTCACGGGCAAGGGAATCATGTTCAGCCGCGAGGCCGCTACCCTGCTGGGAGCCGTGCCAGGCACGCGAATATCCATCGAGCGGGAACCCGATCCGTCGCATCTCTACCTTTACGTGAAAGTCGTACCCACTTCCGGCTTCGTTCTCTTTCCGCAGAACCGCCGTCTCGTCGCTTGGTCCAGGTCGCTGGCCCGGCGAATACTCACACTTACGGAATGCAGCCGCCGGCAGGCGCTCTACCGCCTCGGCGAGCCTACATACGACCGTATAGGCCATAGAATCGTACCCATCATAACCAGCATAGACTATGCAGAAAGAAATCAAGTATAGGGGAATCTCCCGCGCCATGTCCGACATGGGCGTGGCCGACGGAGGGCTGGCGGAGTGCGCGAATATGTTCCTCGATCGCGGGGAGCTTGCGCCCATCGTGCCGCCGAAGGTCATAACCGACCTCCCTACGAACATATCCTACGACCTGCTATATATCCACAAGTCGCCCGGATTCACCGGGGCGCACTACATCGCCCTGTACTCCGGCAGCATCTACTACGTAGGCGACGACTTCGCCGTGAACATGCTCGGCACCGGCGGCGCGCTCGACAACGGGGAGACGATAAACGACATAAAGGGCGTAGGGAATACGCTCATCGTGGCCACCTCAACGAGGATGCGGTATTTCCTTTGGACCACAAACACCGTCAGCTCTGGGGCGTACAAGTATCTCGGAAGCAAAATTCCCAGCATTGACATCAAAGCCTCAACGGAGTATATCGACCCCGTTCCACGCAGGCCGGAGGCAAATCCGACCGTGACGGCCAACATCGTCGAGATTGTGGCCGGGTCGCTGGGCGTGACCAATGACAAGGCGAAGGTTATCCTTGCAACCTGCTTCGAGGAGGCCAACCACCAGCGTATCACGTACCCGGACGAGGAGGATTATTCCAAAATCAAAGCCTGCTACATTTCTGAAAACGTGATCCATATCGGTAACGACGATGACGACCCCGAGGAGATATACTACGTGGACGAGATAATGAGCATCATTTCGCGCTCCATCTGGGCCTCCATCGCCTCGTCAATCGGCAGCGCGCACAGTGGGTCCATGCTGGAGCAGCCCGTCCTCCTTCGCTGCGCAATCCGTCTCTACGACGGAAGCTATATCAACCATACTGTCCCTATCCTGCTTGGGGCCGATACGTACACATCGTTCATCCTTTCCGGCAATGCTAATTACCGAAAGAGGCCCATCAGTTCTGACTGGATGAGCTGGATTCACAACAACGTGCTTCCTTTCATCGGCGATTCCACCGATGTCTTGTACCCGGAATCGGTCAGCGCAGAAATGTGCAAGCGGTACAAGATATATCTGCAGCTCATGAATCCAGCCGCCATCATGGAATGGAGCGATATTGTCAAGGGTATCGACATCTTCCTTTCGGAGCCTATCTACTTGACGAAATACGGTGCCCGCATCCGTCAGATTGACAAGACCGAAACCACCAGCACCAGCGGTTCCAATGTCACGATTACAACTGTAACGTGCAACATTACCTACGAGACTACGACGGGCGACGAGAAAAACGATTCCCTGATTGCCAAGAGCAACTTCTACCGCGTAAGGCAGCTCGATGTCTCCGAACTCACGGACTCGCAGTTCCAATTGGACGAACTCTCGAACAAACTCGGCGACAAACTTGTAACGCAGGTATCGCTGCCGGACGACTACCGCAGCAACCACGAGATTTGGCCGGAGAAGATGTATGAGATGAACAACCGCCTCAACATTCTCAATATCCATACGCGCTACTTCCTGGGTCCCGCTTATCCGGCCTCCACGCTGCCGACACCCGTCAGCGGGAAGACCGTCGCGGTCCGCTATTATATAAGAGGTGAAGGGGGACGGCAGATTGTCACGTATCGGAACTATGGCAACAACCATCCCGGCGCATGGCTGGTCTATCCTGATTCGCGCTGCTATCAAGCCGATGTCTATATCACGACGACCAGCGACAGTTCGGTCACGAAGATTACGATTCCCATGAAAGAACACCCTCTGCTGAACTGCGCGTATTCCTTCCTCGGATTCGGAATCGACGACCTTTCCGGCTATGCTGGCGTTTCCGTGGATGCAGTCGTGACGACGACGCAGCTGCTCGACCATGCGTACAACAAGATATTCCAGTCGGAGGTTGACAATCCGTTCTTCTTCCCGCTGGCTGGACGGCACACGGTTGCTGGCGGCAGAATCCTTGGCGTGGCCTCAACGACAAAGGCGCTCTCGCAGGGACAGTTCGGACAGTTCCCGCTCTACGTGTTCTGCTCGGAGGGAATCTGGGTTATGGAGACCGACGCAGCCGGGGAGTTCATGAGCATAAAGCCCGTTGACCGCGTGGTCTGCAACAACCCCAATTCGATTACGGGCATTGACGGAGCCATCGTGTTTACCTCCGAGCGCGGCCTCATGATTATCGCCGGAAGCGATGTCCGCTGCCTCTCGGAAGACATGATTGGGAAGCACTTCCGTGCAGACAGTCTCGCGGCGATTGAGGAAATCGCGGCCACGCATTTCGGCAGCACCCTGCCGGGCGATGTCTCGGACGACCTCTCCTTCGTGGACTACGCAGCCGGCTGCTTCATCGGTTACGACTTCGCCAATTCCCGTCTGATCCTCGTGAATCCGTCCTGCCCGTATCAGTACGTGTACGCAATCAAGGACGGAACCTGGCACAAGATGTGTTTCGGCCTCACGTTCAAGAAAGCCCTCAACTCCTACCCGGAACTGTATATGCAGTGCGAGAGCAACGACGGTGATGCGGTGTACGACTTCTCCATCATGGATGATGTGAACGACTTCACGACGCGCACCTTCGGGGTTGTCATAACGCGGGCGCTGGACTTCGACCAGCCGTATATCTTGAAAACGATTCTCGCAATGAAGCATCGGGGCGACTTCGACAAGGAATACGTTGGTATGCTGCTCTACGGCTCCAGGGACGGAATAAACTACATACCCGTCCACTCGCTGAAGGGCAAGTCGTTCAAGTTCTACCGAGTCGCGCTGCTGGCGAAACTCCTGCCCACGGAGCGCATCGACCGCACGACGGTCGAAGTTGTGGATAAGTTCACGAACAAGTTGCGGTAGGCATGGCTACGGTACGCGAGAAGATTGACTTCCTTGCGTCAATCAAGACGCAGAAGGATTATTTCCGTCTCTCGAAGAACGTGCGGTGCATCGCCTTCGACATCGCATCCGGGCGCACGTATCAGTATATCAACCTCCGCAGGGTACTGTCGAAGAAGATGGACGACGAGAAGGTTTCACGTAAGGAGATGGCCCGTGCAATCGGAATCCGCAGTTCCTCCCTCACGGACTACCTATCCGGGCGACGCGGCCTGCCTTACCCGTATGTTGAAAGAATCCTCGGAATTCTCTTTGGAGATTCGGATTTTGTTGATAAATTTGTGGGGCAGAAAGGCGACCGAAACGGCCCAAAAGACCGCGAATCGGACCCCTCTGATACAACCCGCTGATTATAAGGGGCCGGAAAACCCCAAGCGGGTCACAAAAAAAGAGATGCTTGCAAGCATCTCTTTTTTTGTGACCAGTCGGCGGCAAAGCCGCCTCCTCTTATACCGGGGGCTCTGCCCCCAGACCCCCGCGCGCCACTTGGCGCGAAAAAAAGAGACGCTCCGAAGAACGTCTCCTTTCGTATTGTACCGGCGGGGGTTAACCGCCGAAGTTGTCGTAGAGGATGCTTTCGGGCGCGACACCGAGGGAATCGAGGAGCGCGTTGACGGAAGCGACCATCATCGGCGGACCGCACATGAAGTACTTGATGTCCTCCGGCGCTTCGTGGTTCTTGAGATAGGTTTCGTTCATCACGTTGTGGACAAAACCGGCGGTGTATTTCACACCGGCGGCATCGGCGGCCGGGTCGGGACGGTCGAGGGCCAGGTGGAAGTGGAAGTTCGGGAATTCTTTCTCGATCTCCGCGAAATCCTCGAGGTAGAAGGCCTCGACGAGGGCGCGGGCACCGTAGAAGAAGTGAACTTCCCGCTTGGTCCGGAGCGTCTTGAACAGGTGCATGATGTGGCTGCGGAGCGGAGCCATGCCGGCGCCGCCGCCCACGAAGATGTACTCCTGGCTGTCCGGATCGTCCTTCGGGAGCAGGAACTCGCCGTAAGGACCGCTGATCCACACCTTGTCGCCCGGCTTGCGGGAGAACACGTAGGTGGAAGCGATGCCCGGAGGCACGGGCAGCATCTTGAACACGCCCTTCGGCTGGCTGCGGTCGAACGGCGGCGTGGCGATACGCACGTTGAGTTTGATGACGTTCTTCTCGGCCGGATACGAAGCCATCGAGTAGGCACGGATGGTCGGAACGGTGTTCTTGTACTTGATGCCGAAGAAACCGTATTTCTCCCAGTCGGCCCGGTAGATGGGATCCACATCCATGTCGGCGAAATCCACGTCATAGGCCGGGATGTCGATCTGGATGTACTCACCGCTCTTGAACTCGATGTCCTCGCCTTCCGGCAGCTTGACGGTGAATTCCTTGATGAAGGTAGCCACGTTCTTGTTGGAGATGACCTCGCACTCGAGCTTCTTGACGCTGAGCGCGGAGTCGGGCACCTGGATCTTGAGGTTGTCCTTGACTTTCACCTGGCAGCCGAGACGCCAGTTGTCGGCGATCTGCTTGCGGGTGAAGAAGCCCGTCTCGGTGGGGAGGATCGATCCGCCGCCCTCGAGCACCTGGCACTTGCACTGGCCGCAGTTGCCCTTGCCGCCGCAGGCGGACGGCAGGAAGATCTTCTGTTCGGCCAGCGTGTTGAGCAGCGAGCCGCCCTGCGGCACGTCGAGCACTTTCTTGCCGCCGTTGATATCGATCTTGACGGTTCCCGAAGGGGTGAGTTTGATCTTGATGAACAGGAGCAGGGCCACGAGAATGAGCGTGACCACGACAATCACGAGGATTGCTGCAAGAATCGTATTTGTCATAGCTTATTCCTCCCTCCTTACAGTGAAATACCCATGAACGTCATGAAGGCCATACCCATCAGGCCCACCACCATAAAGGTGATGCCCAGGCCCTTGAGCGGAGCCGGTACCTTCGAGTAGGCCATCTTCTCACGGATGGCGGCCAGGGCCACGATGGCCAGCCACCAGCCGATGCCCGAACCGAGCGCGTAGGTGGCAGCCTCGCCCACATTGAGGAACTCGCGCTGCTGCATGAAGAGCGAACCGCCCAGGATGGCGCAGTTGACGGCGATCAGCGGCAGGAAGATACCCAGTGACGAATACAGGGCCGGAAGGAATTTCTCCACCACCATCTCGACGATCTGCACGAAGGCGGCGATCACCGCGATGAAGAGGATGAAGCTCAGGAAGCTCAGGTCCACGTCCGCGAACTTCGGTCCCAGCCAGGAAAGCGCGCCGGGCTGCAGGACATACTTGTCGAGCAGGTAGTTGAGCGGAAGGGTGCACAGGAGCACGAAGATAACAGCAATACCCAAACCATTTGCTGTCTTGACATTTTTGGATACCGCCAGGTATGAGCACATACCCAGGAAGTATGCAAAAATCATATTGTCAACGAAAATTGACTTTACGAACAAGCTGATGTATTCCATATCTGATTTGAGTTACGTGTTATTTCTCCTGCAGGTCCTTCTGGATGGAGCGCTGGACCCAGACGATGCAGCCCAGGATGATCAGCGCCATCGGCGGAAGGATCACGAGGTTGTTGGGGACATAGCTGGCAGGCAGCACGCGCAGGCCGAAGAGGGTGCCGCTTCCGAGCAGTTCACGGAAGAAGGCCACGATGATCAGGATCATGCCGTAGCCGGCGCCGTTGGCCAGGCCGTCTAGCAGCGAGGGGATGGGTTTGTTGCCCAGGGCGAACGCCTCGATGCGGCCCATCACGATGCAGTTGGTGATGATCAGGCCGATGTACACCGAAAGCTGCTTGTCGATGGCGTAGGCGTAGGCCTTGAGCACCTGGTCGACGAGGATCACCATCAGGGCGACCACCACCAGCTGCACGATGATGCGCACGCGGTTCGGAATCGAGTTGCGGAGCAGCGAGACCACGAAACTGGAGAGGCCCGTGACGATGATAACCGAAAGGGCCATCACGAAAGCGCCCTTGAGCTGAACCGTGACGGCCAGCGAGGAGCAGATGCCGAGCACGAGGACCGTGATCGGGTTACCCTTGAAAATCGGGTTCAACAAGGTTTTCTTGAGATCTTCATTCATGGCTTAACCCTCCTGATGATTATGTTCGTGATCGTGGTGATGGTGCGCGTGGTCGTGACCATGGTCGTGATCGTGGTCATGGCCTTCGCAGCAGCCGTCTTCGCAGCAGCCGTCTTCGCAGCAGTTTTCACCGGCGGCGGCAGCGGCCTTCTTCTGGAGGAAAGGCATATAAGCCTTGGCCCAGGTATCGATGGCGGCATCCAGGCCGTTGCAGGTCATCGTGGCGCCCGTGATGGCATCGATGGCACTGAGGTTGTCGGCGGGGGCGCCTCCCTTGACGATGTCGAACGGATTGTCGGGGTTGTCGAAATTGAGCTTCTTACCCTTGAACTGTTCGCGGAACGAGGGCTCGTCCTTGATCTTGGCGCCAAGGCCCGGCGTCTCGCTGTCGTGGTCGAAATAGGCGCCAAGGATTTCCGTGCAGTCGGCATTGAAGGCCAGATAGCCCCAGATCGGGCCCCAGAGGCCTGCGCCGTAGCAGGGGATCACATTGATGTCCTGTCCGTCTTTTTCGAACACATAGACCGGAAGCGAAGGGTTTCCGTTCTGGATATTCTTGTTCTCAAGCTTCAGGTTGTCCTGGAGTTCGATGCCGGAGACCTCGGTCTCGAGTTCGCCGGTCTTGTTGCCTTCGGCGTCGATCAGGAAGGCGGTCTTGATGTTCTGGCTGTACATGGCCAGCACCTTGTCGTTGCCAAGTTTGGCAAGGTCTTCCTTGCTCGAGAAGCCCGCGGCCGTAAGCATCTGGCTGATGGTCTCCGCCTTGATGTTGGCCTGCTGCTTGGGCTTGAGCGCCATCGCCGCGATGGACAGGATGGCGGCCGCTACGACGACGATGAGCGTCGTGTAGACAATCGTATATACGTTGCTGTTGGTATTCATGGCTAGACGGTTTTAGCCCGCTTCAGGCGGCGGTTGACATTGGCGCTGACCACATAGTGGTCGATCAGCGGTGCAAAGGTGTTCATCAGCAGGATGGCCAGCATCATACCCTCGGGATAGCCCGGGTTGAAGAGACGGACCGTGATGCAGAGCGCACCGATCAGGAAACCGTAGATCCACTTGCCGGTCTCGGTCTGGGCCGAGGTGACCGGGTCGGTGGCCATGAAGACGGTACCGAAGGCGAAGCCGCCCATCAGAAGCTGTTCCCAGCAAGGGATGTCGGTTACGCCGAACGCCGTACCGAGCCAGCCCACGAAGAGGGCGCCCAGCACGGAGGAGCACATGATCTTCCAGCTGGCCACGCCGGTGCACAGCAGGATGCAGGCACCGATGAGGATGGCGATGACGCTCGTCTCACCGACCGCACCGGGGATGTCGCCCAGGAAAAGGTTCCAGGCGCTGGTGCCAGCGGCGGACAGGCCGTCGAGGGAGGCGTGCGAAAGCGGGGTGGCACCCGAGAGGGCATCCACGACCTGGCCGCCCTTCCAGGGCGTTCCGCCGGCGAGGGCCTTGCTCAGGCCGCCGACCCAGATCGAGTCGCCAGACATCTTGCTCGGGTAGGAGAAGAACAGGAAGGCACGCGCCAGCAGCGCGGGATTCCAGATATTCATGCCTGTGCCGCCGAAGACTTCCTTGCCGATGATCACGGCAAAGGCGACGGCAATGGTCAGCATCCACCAGGGAACGTCGACCGGCACGATGAGCGGAATGATGAAACCGCTCACCAGATAGCCTTCGCTCACTTCGTGGCCCTTCATCTGGGCGGAAGCGAATTCGATGCCCAGGCCGACGATGTAGGAGATCAGGTAGAGCGGGATGATCTTCACGAAACCGTACCAGACCATCTGCCAGAAGCCCCAGCCCAGGCCGAAGACCTTGCTGTGCTGGAAACCGAGGTTCCAGATACCGAAGAGCAGGGCCGGCACCAGGGCGATCACCACGATGATCAGCAGGCGTTTCAGATCGACGCAGTCCTTCACGTGCGTGCCGCCCCGGCGGGGTGTCGTACGCTTGGGAACGAAGAAGAAGGTCTCGAACGCATCGAACGAGGAATGGAGCCAACTCAGTTTTCCTCCTTCGGAAAAGGTCGGCCGCACTTTATCGAAAAAATTCTTTGCCATTGCGGGTTCCTCCTTACATTTCTTTCATCATCAGTTCAATGCCTTCGCGGACGATCTTCTGGATCTCGACCTTCGAAGGGCAGACATATTCGCAGAGCGCGACATCTTCCTCGATGACCTCGTAGATGCCGAGCTGCTCCATCTTGTCGAGGTCGCCGGCAAGGCAGGCCTTGAAGAGGTAGAGCGGGTAGATGTCCATCGGGAGCACCTTGTTGTAAACATCGTTCATCAGGAATGGGCGTTCACCGCCGTTCTCGTTGGTGTCCATCTCATATTTCTTGCGGCGCAGGAAGGCCGGATAGGCATGGGAAACGGAGAATTTCTTGCTGCGCAGCGGATTGATCCAGCCGAACATCTCGTAGTAGTTGCCTTCCTTGAGCACGCTCACCTGGTCGTGATAGAATCCCAGGAAGCCGTCGGGACCGACAGCCTCACCCGAAAGGACGTCACCGCTGATGATGCGCACCTCGTCCTCCCCGAAGAAAGCGGCCAGGTCTTTCATGCAGACACCGGCGGGAACTTCCGCATAGGAAGGATTCTTGACGGCAGGACCCGCGACCGCAATCGTGCGGTGGGCGTCATACACGCCTTTGAGGAAGAAGCGTCCGATGACGGCCACGAGCGGGAGACTGACCGTCCACACCACTTCCCCTTTGTTGATGGGGCTGATGTGGTTGATCTGCACGCCCACGTTGCCGGCCGGATGCGGCCCTTCGAACTGATGGAATATCACGCCGCTGAGCTTGTGGAACTCGCTGCCGGCGTAGTTCTTCGACGAAAGGGAGAGGTGGACGCCGCCTTTGGTCAAACGGCCGAGTGCGTCGATGCCGGCCTGTACGGCGGCAAGATCCTCCTTCAGGGTGAAATCCCAGTCGGCACCGAGGGGCGCCGTATTCATCGCTGAAATGAAGATGGCCTTGGGTTCGGCCGCGGGATCGGCCACGGTACCGAACGGGCGCTGCTTGAGGCAGGGCCAGAGGCCGGCCTGGAGCAGGAGGTCTGTCATCCCTTTCTTGTCGAGCGAGGCAGCCTTGGGCACGTCAAACTTGACCGCGTCATTCTTTCCGTCGGCTTTCACGCGCACTTCGAGAAGCTTGCGCTTGTCACCGCGGACGACCGCGTCAACCGTACCGCTGACCGGCGAGCAGAACACCATCTCGGGGCACTTCTTGTCGGCGAAAAGCGGCGTTCCCGCCTTGACGGCGTCACCCTCCTTGACCAGGAGACGGGGCACCATGCCGCGGAAATCAGTCGGTTTGACAGCCACCAGACCCGGAGCGACCCGACGGGTCACCTCGCAAAGGGCCGCTCCCGCAATGGGAAGGTCCAGGCCCTTTTTCAATCTGATCTGATCTGACATTGAAATTATTGTGTTAATAGTAAATGTTTTACAAAAGTGGGGCAAAGATACCTATAAAAAGTCACTAAAAAAAGTATAATTTTGCAGCATTATGAACAATTCGCAAACAGACCTGTTCGAAGGGTTGAACAGCGCGCAGAAAGCCGCTGTCCAGTGTACGGAAGGCCCCTCGCTGATCATCGCGGGAGCCGGTTCCGGTAAGACAAGGGTGCTGACCTGCCGGGTCGCACATATTTTGGAGGGAGACTGCAGGCCTGGTGAGGTGATGGCCCTGACATTCACCAAGAAGGCGGCAGGAGAAATGAAGGAGCGCGTGGCACGGCTCGTCGGCGAGCGGAAGGCGCGGTGGATCCAGATGGGCACCTTTCATTCGATCTTCATCCGTTTCCTGCGGGAATATGCCGACCGGCTCGGCTATCCCGAACACTTCACCATCTACGACCAGACCGACTCCCGGAGCGTCATCAAACAATGCATCAAGGAGCTGGAACTGGATGACAAGAACTACAAGCCCGCGGTGGTGCAGAGCGCCATCTCGCGGGCCAAGAACGATCTGCTGACCGTTAACGGCTACCGGGCCGACGTCGAGTCGATGGAGCGCGACCAGGCCGCCCGGCGCCCCCGCCTGGCCGACGTCTATGCGCTCTACCAGCAGAAATGCCTGGCGGCCGGCGCCATGGATTTCGACGACATCCTCCTGCAGATGAACATCCTGCTCAAACGCTTCCCCGATGCCTGCCAATCCATCGCGGGCCGTTTCCGCTACATCCTCGTGGACGAGTACCAGGACACCAACCGGGCCCAGTATCTCATCCTGCGCCGCCTGGCCGAGCCGCATCACAACCTCTGCGTGGTGGGCGACGACTCCCAGAGCATCTACGGCTTCCGCGGCGCCCGGATCGAGAACATCCTGCGTTTCAAGCAGGACTATCCCGAGGCGAAGGAATTCCGCCTGGAGCAGAATTACCGCTCCACGCAGACCATCGTCGAGGCCGCCAACAGCCTGATCGCGCACAACGAAAGGCGCCTGCAGAAGAAATGCTTCTCGCAGGCGGGCAAAGGCGAGCCGATCGGCGTGATCAAGGCCTACACCGAAAGCGAGGAGGCCCACCTGATCGCATCCGCCATCGTCGAGCGCATCTACAGCACGAAAGCCTCGTACGACAGCTTCGCCATCCTCTACCGGACCAACGCCCAGTCGCGCGCCTTCGAGGAAGCGCTGCGCAAACGGAATCTCCCCTACCGTATCTACGGCGGACATTCCTTCTACGAGCGGGCCGAGATCAAGGACATGCTCGCCTACTTCAAGCTGGCCGTCAATCCGCAGGACAACGAGTCCTTCCGCCGGGTGATCAACGTGCCGGCCCGCGGCATCGGCGATACCACCATCGAGCGCCTGTCCGCCGCAGCTTCGGCTGCCGGCTGTCCGCTCTACAACGCACCGCTGCTGGAAAACGAAAAGCTCTATGCCGTAGGCTTGAAAGACACCGCCATCAAGAAGCTGCGGGATTTCGTCGCGATGATGGAACCGCTGGCCGAAATGACGGAGACGAGCGACTGCTACGAACTGGCTGCCCGGATCGGCGACGCCACCGGCTACCTGCTCTCGCTCAAGAACGACAACTCCCCGGAAGGCCTCGGCCGCTTCGAAAACGTGGAGGAACTGTTCAACAGCATCAAGGAGTACAGCGAAGAGGAGGCCGAGATGCGCCAGGTGCTCGCCGAAGACGGCGAGGAAGCGGTCGATACAACCGTCACCCTGGGCGATTACCTCGAGAACATCTACCTGCTGAGCGAGGCGGAAAAAGACGACACCCAGGATCCCGACCGCGACCAGACCAACAAGATCGTCCTGATGACGGTCCACGCGGCCAAAGGCCTGGAGTTCCCCTATGTCTTTATCGCCGGCATGGAGGAGAACCTCTTCCCCTCGGAAAGCATGAACGACACGCCAGACAAGATCGAGGAAGAGCGGCGGCTCTTCTACGTAGCCCTCACCCGGGCGGAAAAAGCCGTCACCGTGTCGTATTCCCAGAACCGGCGGAAATGGGGCAGCGAAGAATCGAACCGGCCTTCGCGATTCCTCAGGGAAATCGACCGGCAATACTACGCCATCGAACCCGACAGCGACGAGAACCGCTACGACCCGTTCCCGCAGACCCGCTTCGGCCGCTCGGATTTCGAGACCTTCCGCCGGCCGTCGACCGGACGCGGAACCTCGTCCGCCGGCTGGCAGTCTGCGTCTTCCGGCTGGCAGTCTGGGGCCTCCGGACGGCAGTCGCCGTCTTCCGGACGGGGATACGCCGGCGGAAGCTATTCCGGCGGGAATCCGGCCGGGAGCCGTCCCGCAGGCAGCCACCCTGCCAGCGGCCGGACCCCGTCCGGCCCGGCAGCGGGCAGCCGCCCCGTCCCGCCGCGCCCGGCGGCTGCGCATACGCCCAGCCCGGGCTTCGCTCCCTCCCCCGTCGCCGACCTGCAGGTCGGCCAGCGCGTCGAGCACGACCGCTTCGGTTACGGGACCATCCTCTCGATGGAAGGCGACGGTCCCAACCGGAAAGCCGTCGTCAGCTTCGAAAACAGTGGAGAAAAGACACTTCTGCTAAAATTTGCTAAACTTCGCATCGTTTGACCGATGCCAGGCAATCGACTTGGCACAGGTTTTGCAATGAAAACAACCGAAGTTTTTCATAGTTTAAGTTTAAGTTTAGGTTAGTAGGAGGGTCAGGCGCCGGTAGCACCTGACCCTCTGAAATTATACCCCGGCCGCTCCCCGGCCGCTCCCCGCCGTCTTCCGCCACATCGCACATCCTCCCGCCACCCCAGGCATCTTTCCGCTGCAACGGACACATCTGACAATCAGTCACTTGTGTAAACTGACCCCCTCTGATTTCGAGGGGATCACATCGTGTAAATAGCTGACTATCAATTGCGTCCGTTGCAGCGGAAAGAGCGCGTTGCGGCGGAAAGAGCGCGTTGCGGCAGAAAGATGCGTCCAGACATGCCGCCGGAACTCGGAAAAAAGGCCGCCGGGTCGCATCCCGAATCTTTTAACGATTCGGGACACATGTTTTGTGAAGGCGGGACAAGGAGAAGGTGCGTGCGCCATATCTTTGTCGGCAAACCAACACAAACGACTATGGCCAAAACAAATCCAAGAAAATTGTATGTCACACCTGAAATCCAGGTGTTGAGACTCCAGATGCGAAAGGAAGTCCTTACGATCAGCGGTAATGCCGCCGGCCTGTATGGAGCCGGTGTGGATGACAGTAATGCGGATAATAACGGAAACATTTGGTAGCGTTATGAAGAAGTCTTTTTTAATCGCATCTCTCGCCCTCTTTGCCGTTTTGACGGCCGGATGCATGCAGGAATTACGGGACACGCCGGAATCCGGGAATAAGACGACACTCACCGTTTCTGCCGTCACCAAGAGCCAGAATGTCAGCGAGGAAGCCGGGACCAAGGTTTCTTATGGCGCCATCGACGCCACCTGGGAAACGGGGGACCGGATTTACCTGATCAAAAACGACGGAACGACCATCACGCTCACCCTCATCGGCGGAGCGGGGACCGCTACAGGTAGTTTTTCATCGACGGACCCGGTAGCAGCGGGCACTTATATCCCGTACGCCGTCAGCAAATCCTCTCTGGACAAAGGCTTTGTAAGCGTATCGTCAGGAGTCATCACCCTGAACCTGAGCACCCCGGGCGGCGGCTCACTGGCCGAAGCCCTGGAGCATGATATCCTCAAAGGCTCGCCCGTGGTCCTGACCGCCGATCAGACAACAGCGACGATCGGGGACCTTACCACGCACATTTTGAGCTATCTGCGTTTCCGTTTCACGAGTACGACCAAAGCCATCTCGACGATCGGAATGGATTCGGCCGGCGGCGTGTACAGGACGGTGAACATTGCCGCTAATGGTACAGTTAGCGGAAGTAATCCCTCGACCGATGTTGTCAATGTCACGGCATCGGACGACGGCGCCGGGACGTATGCCGGCTACTTCGCCGTTTTGGGCAGCACTTCCACCAGTCTCATGGCGCACGCCGAGGATGAGGACGGGGGCAAATACACCCGACTTGTATCCACGGAAACAGCCAACTATACGGCCGGGACGGTCTATGGAAAGACAATCACCCTTACCGCAGATATGGTAACGGCGGCCGCAAGCGGTTCCCTGAGCGAACACCCCTGGAAAAACCTGGGACTGAGCGTGAAATGGGCTGAGTTCAATGTAGGGTCGTCCAGCGAGTATTCATATGATTATAATATCAGTAACGTTGCCGGGAATTCTGCCGGTATCGCCGTTGCAGCGGGGTGGACCGGATGGCGTATTCCGACCCGCGCCGAGGTGCAGGAGCTCTTCTATGCCAGCGAACGCCAGTGGGTTACCGGGGCCAACAACGGCGTAAGGTTCAATTGCAATGGCAGCTATGTGGCTATGGGAGCTGGAGGATATTGGAGAACGCGAGATGATAGCTACACAGATGACTGTTATCAAAAAGGAAATGTAATATTCTATATCAATGAAACTACGCCCAGTAACGGTTCTTATGCGCAGTTGTGGGCAAATATAAGCAGTTCCGGGGCATCGCTGGGTTTCGGTTCCGCAAATTTAGGGACTTACGTGCACTCTTTCGACAACTTTGCCCCCATGCGCCTGGTCTGCGACTACGAATAATTCGCTATCTTTGTAAGCGTGAAGCGCTTCGCCCTCATACTGTTCACCCTTCTCGCCGTCGCGTGCTCGCGCAGCAGCGGCGGCGAGGCGGAGCGGTGGCCGGACCTGCCGGAGCCGCTGTCCACCCCGTATGCAATGGTCCTCAATGGGGAACTGACCCTTTTTGGCGGGCATACGGACGGCTTTCTGTTGTCGCAGTCTGCCTGGTACCTCAAAGGCGGAGCCTGGCACGAGGTGCCGATGATATATGCGCACGACCATGCTTTCTGCACCCTCCTTCCGGACGGCCGGGTGATGCTGGGCGGCGGCAGTGCGGAGGCCTTCGGCATCGGCCAGAGCTGGGGCGTTGAGATCTATGACCCGGCCACGCACACTTTCTCGGCCGAGGGCATCCTGGACCGCAAGCGCGCCGGGGCATCGGCCCTGGCCCTGCCGGACGGCAAAGTGCTGGTGAGCGGCAACTGGTACGCGCCCGACGCAATGGAGGTTTATGAGCCGGGGAAGGGATTCTCCTTCCTGAGAGAGGTGGCCGCAGAGCGCGGCACCCCGTTTATCCTGGCATCGGCCCCGGACAACGCCGTCGTCTTTTCCGGGCTGGACAACTACGGCAAGCCCTCTGACGGCACGGTGGACCGGCTGCAAGGAGACACTTTCCATGAACCCCTGCTGGACGAGTGGGAACCCTGGGGCACCCCTCAGGCCGATCTTTCCATCGGCGAGTATGCCTATCTGCTGCTTGCCCGGCACCGGGGAAGCCGGGAATGGGGCATCCTCCGGATTGTGGGAGAACAGTTTTCCCTGCTGGAAACTGACCATCCCCTGCCCCTGCGTTCCGACGACGGAGGGTACATCTGGGGGCAACTGGCTGTGGACCGCAGCCGTCGGAGCGCCTATACGCTGGGAATCGATACGGAAGGGAACATCTGCGTGGCCCGAATCTGCTACGATCCCGTTTTCGATGGCGGTAAGGCCGAAGTTACCCTGACGGAGGTTCGCGGCCCTTTTCCGCTTATCGCCGCTTCCGCCCTGCTCCCGGACGGAACACTGGTCATGGCCGGCGGCTCCGACGTTTCTCCCGTGGATGACTTCCCGGCTGGGAACAACTTCAAAAACAGCCGGGAGGTCTGGGCCTTCCCCTCCGAGGATGCGCCCGCCAAGGCCACTTTGCCGTGGCCCTGGTTCCTTGTCATCGGCCTGCTGCTTCTGACGGCAGGCGCTCTGCTTTTCCGCCGGAAAAAGGCCGCGCTTGTCCAGCCGGAAGAAACCGATGTCATTCCCGCTGCTCCCCTCCTGAAAGAACAGCTGTCGAAAATCATTGAGGAAGAAGAACTTTTCAAGCAACCTGACCTCCGCGTCACCGACATCGCCGCCCGCCTGGCCACCAACCGGACCTACGTCAGTGCCATCATCAAGAGTCTGTCCGGCGATAGTTTCTCCACCCTCGTAAACGGCTACCGCGTCCGCCATGCACAGAAACTGATGCAGGAGCATCCGGAAATGAGCGTCACGGAAATCGCCGAAGAAAGCGGATTCTCCTCCCGCAGCGCCTTCTACCGCAACTTCAAGGACATAACCGGCCTGAGCCCCGCCGAATGGAAGAAAGCGACACGCGAATTCCTTCCCTAAAAACGCAGAGCACCTAGAGCTTGTCGCCGAAGAGGATGGCGTTGGCCAGGATGGGGTTGGTGCCGAGCCAGTAGGCGCGGTAGGCCAGGTCTTCCTGGATGTAGAGGACGGTGCCCTTGCCCTGGGGTTTGCGGGCGATGACGGGGGCGCCGGCGAAACGGGCGAGATTCTCGGGGGCCGCATAGCCGGAGCGGTAGGGTTCGGCCGTGTAGCGGAGCAGCACTTCGGCGTCCGGCGAAACCGTCCAGACCGTCGCATTGCCCTTGAAAATATCGATCGTATCCTGATTGTAGCCCCAGAAAAGCGGGCTCTTGCCGCACATCTCAGCGCTGAGTACCAGGCCGCTGACGCCCCGGCCGGTCTGGGCGGTGACCGCGTCGCTGCCGATGGCGGCCGATACCTTGTGGGCTTCGCCCAGCAGGATCAGCGTGCCGCCGGCCTCAACCCAGTCGGCCAGCTTCTTCCAGGCAGCCTCCCCCGCCTTCTCAAGCGGAACGCCCCCGGCAAAAACCATCACGTCGTACCGTCCGATGTCAAAGCGTTCTCCGGCGAAGGTATCAAAGTCCACCAGCGAATGGTTCATCGCATAGTGGCAGTCGAGCAGATGCCACAGCGCGCCCATCTGGATGGATGCACCGGTATTGCTGATCAGGGCCGTCCGCGGCTGGCGCACCGCCGACCGCAGCGGCACATACTTGTCGAGCGTCCTGCGGCGGCCGCCCGCAAGCGAGGTCATATCGACCGAGCATTCCGCAGCCAACTCCGACAGCAGGCCGAGCAACGGTTCCTGTTCGAGCGGCTGGTCCGCCACGGGAACGACCAGCAGGCCCTCCGGCGAAACCTCCACGCGGACCCCCGCACGCTGCAGCGCCGTGATCAGATAGGGAACATAAAATTCCCCGGCCCGGAAGGTGTAGCCCAGCGAACTGAGCCCGCCTTGCACATGGCCTTCCGGCAAATGCGCTTCGACAATCCGTCCGCCGACAAGCGGCGCCTGGGCGACCGCCTTGTAATCCAGGTTATAGGCCCGGGCGGGCGACCAGGTGGAGATATCGTAGAAACGGTCGTCCTGGAACGAGGTGATATCTTCGAAAATCCCCTTGACCTTGTAGTAATGCTTCTGGCGGAAAGGGACAAAGAAACGTCCCTCCTCCCCGGCTACGGGATAGACCTCGATCTGGTGCAGCAGCAGGTTCTGCAGGAAATTGAAGGCGAAACCCCGGCCGCCCCGGGCCTCGAACACATAACCCGCATCCGGATCAGCCTCCGCGGCGCGGGCCGCATCCTGGAAAAAGCGGCGCTGGTAGTCCTTGAGCCCGGCCGCGTTCGCCAGCGCGCCGTCAACCACGCCGATCGTCGCAACGCCTTGCCAGCGGACCGTCTCGCCGAACGTGTGGATGCCGAATTTGCCGAAATCGCGCAAGTGGCCGCGCGGCGAGGACAGTTCATGCAGGATGCAGACGGAACCCTGGATATCGCCGTAACAGGCACCCTTGCCGATGAAGAAGTCGTCGTAGCCCCGTCCCGTGAAATACGGCACGGCGATGGAATCCAGATAATGGCTCGTCGTCTGGCTGATGGCAAGCGTCAGGTCCTGGTTTTCCTGGGGAATGTACGAATAGGTACGGTTCGGATCGCCCGGACTGAAGTAGTACAGGCCGTCGCGGGCACTGCCCATCTCGTGCAGGTCGAGCAGCACGTTGGGCATCCAGTATTCATACATCGTCACCAGGTTGCGGCCCTCCGGATACTGTGCCGTGAGCCAGTCGCGGTTGGTGTCCATCCAGTAGTGGTTGGCCCGGGAGGAAGGCGTAGCCTCATGGTATTCACGGGCCTGGTTGTCAAGGAAATGATGGACGCTCGCGTTGGAATTGACCCAGGTCGCGAAACGGCTCATGCCGTCCGGGTTCTGGGCAGGGACCACGAGCAGCACCGTATTGTCCAGCATCCGCTCCACCGCCGGATCCTGCACGGCCGCATAATGGAACATGACGGCCAGCAGGGCCTGCGCCCCAGAGATCTCGTTGCCGTGGATCGTGGCACGGAGATCGACCACCAGCGGAAGTGCATCCAGATCGAGCTGTCCGGACACGGAGGCGTCGGTCACTTGCAGATGCGCCTGCCGGATCTCCTCCAGGTGCTGCTGGTTGCGCGGCGAGGTGATGCACACCTGCAGGAACTGCCGGCGCTCGAAGGTATAGCCGAAGCGCTTGACCGAGACGCGCGGCGACACGCCGGCCAGGTAATCAACATAGCGGGTAATGTCACCCCAGTCGGCCAGGCGTTCGTCCAGTTCAAACCCGAGGAAGGCTTGCGGCGACAGGATATCCGGCGCATACTGTGCATCCTGTACGGCAAGATAATACATGACTGACGAAGCCGGCGAAGGGGTCCCGGCTGCCTTGCCCGGCTGGGCATACGCGATTCCGGCGGCCGCCAGCAGCGCTGCAGCCACGGAAACAGCAAGAAAAATGGAACGGAGATATTTCATAGGGAATAAGATTTTCGGATTCGGCGGCCTGCGGGAAGCAGCGAATTGGTCCGGTTTCCCAGGTTCTTGACAAAGCCCAGGCCGAGCCCTTCGAAGGTCAGCAGCAGATAACCGCGCGGGGCATCGGGCAGCGGCAAGGCTTCCCGCGAAAGGAAACGCAGGGCATCTTCCCGGGAAAGATCGACACAGGCATACGACAGGCCGTCCACACCTTCCCGCCTGACAGCCAGGGCATAATCAGCTTCGGGTATGAGGTCGCGGCCCTTGCGGAGCGCGACGGCCGTGCCGGAGGCGATCACTTTCAGACTCTTTTCGAGGCGTTCCAGATCGCGGAGAAAGGCGGCGGGGAACTGTTTCAGCAAATCGCGGCGGGCCACAAGCGTCAGCGCAGCCTGTACAGCCGATGCGGAAGCCGGAGCACTGGCGGCGGGATTCGCAACGCCTCCCGCTTTCCGGAGCAGCGCGGCGAAGAATCCCTCGCCCTGGTCCTCTCCCGGATAGAAATGCCGCAGCTGGAGGCACTCCGCACCCAGCTCGGACTGGATCCATGCCACATTGTCCTCGTTCTCAAGGCGGTTGAAGGTACAGGTCGAATAGATCAGGAAGGCGCCCGGGGCGAGCGACGGCCAGACGTCGGCCAGGATCCGGCGCTGCCGCGCCGCACAGAGCCGCACCGTGTCAAGCGACCATTCGGCCACGGCCCGTTCATCCTTGCGGAACATGCCCTCACCGGAACAGGGAGCGTCCACCACGGCGATATCGAACAGGCCGCGCAGCGGTGTGAAGGCAGACGGGTCCGACGAAGTGACCACCGCGTTGGCGCAGCCCCAGCGGGCCACATTCTCGGCCAGCACCGTAGCGCGGGCCGGCACCACCTCATTGGCCACCAGCAGCGAAGTGTCATCCAGATGGGAAAGCAGCTGCGTCGTCTTCCCGCCCGGGGCCGCGCACAGGTCGAGGACGCGCAGTCCGCCGCGCCGGCCCAGCAACGAGAGCGCCTGCTCAAACAGCGCGCCGACATACATGGAAGAAGCCTCCTGCACATAATAGGCACCCGCATGGAACAGCGGATCGAGCGTGAACGACGGACGGTCCGTCAGGTAGAAGCCTTCGTCCGCAGCCCAGGGCACCGCCTCGCCGGCAAGCGGGCCGAAGTGCCGCCGCAACTGCTCGGGCGTCAGCTTGAACGGATTGGTGCGCACGGAGACTTCGGGCTCCGAAGCCAGGGCTGCCAGTACCCGCTCCGCCCGCGACGGGCCGATACTTTCGCGCAAAGCGTTGATAAATTCCGCAGGAAACATTACTTTTGCAGCCGCTAAGACAAGAAACAAAGATAAGAAAAAAATGCAGACCGTTTACTTCGAACGCGAGTCCATCCGTGTGGAAGATGCCGATTTCCCGGAATTCTGTTCTCATTTTCAAGAAATCCCCGCTGGCGGCGGCCTGGTCCGCAACCGCGACGGCCACTTCCTGCTGATCTACCGGCACGGGCTCTGGGACCTGCCCAAAGGGAAACAGGAACCCGGTGAAGGCATCGAGACCTGCGCCCTGCGCGAAGTCGAGGAGGAAACCGGCCTGCACAGCCTCAAACTGGGCGAGCTTATCTGCGTCACCCACCACACCTACCACCTCAACGGCGTCAAATGCCTCAAGCACACCTGGTGGTACCAGATGTCAGACGAGCGCGAGGAACCGCTCCTGCCCCAGGCGGAAGAAGACATCTCCCGGGCCGAATGGGTAAAAAAAGAAAGCCTCCCAGACTATCTGGAAGGCACGTATCCGTCGATTGTCGAGGTTTTCGTCAGCGCAGGTCTGTTATGATGGTATCGTCCCCGAAGCTCTCGGGGTCGATGATGAAGAAGGTCGCCGACCAGGGTTCGGCGGCTTCCTTGATGCCTGTAAGGGTGATCGTGTAGGTGTCGTACATCACCACGGCGGACCCGTCGGCCGCCTTGCTGACGGAAATGTCCTTGAGGAAGGACACGTCGTTCTTCTCGATGACCAGTTCGTCGCTGCCCGACGAATAGATCCAGCGGTCCTTGCCGTTGCAATAGACTTTCATCCAGTCGGTTTCCAGCCGGTAACATTCGTCCTGGACAAAGCCCTTCCCTTCGGCCACGGTTTTTCCGGAGACATTGTCCACCATCTTGAACGAGCAGGAAAAGCGCTGCTGGGCGCCGGCTGCGATGCACAGCAGGACGGCAGTCACAAGGAGAATCATTCTTTTCATCACGCAGTCTTTTTAGATATGATTGAGTGATTCCAAAATTCGGTCCAAAGTATCCAGATCGGTCACCAAAACCGTCCGGGCCTTGCTCCCTTCCTGCGGTCCGACGATACCGGCGGCCTCCAGCTGGTCCATGATGCGGCCGGCGCGGGCATAGCCCACATTGAGTTTGCGCTGGAGCATCGAAGTGGATCCCTGCTGGTACTGGACCACCATCTTCGCACATTCCTCGAAGAGCTGGTCGCGCTTGTGGAGGTCCACGTCGCCGACACCGGCTTCCTCGTCGTTGGGATCGACATATTCAGGCAGTTCGAACGGCCCGGCGTAGCCGCGCTGCTCGCTGATGAATTTCACCAGGTTGATGATCTCCGGCGTATCGACCAGGGCGCACTGCACGCGGGTCAGGTCGTGGCCCGGATAGACCACCAGCATATCGCCGCGGCCGATGAGCCGGTTGGCGCCCGGCGCGTCGATGATGACCTTGGAGTCGGTTCCGGTGTTGACCTTGAAGGCGATGCGGGAGTTGAAGTTGGCCTTGATGGAACCCGTGATGATGTTGACGGTCGGACGCTGCGTGGCGATGATCAGGTGAATACCCACGGCGCGGGCTTTCTGGGCCAGGCGGGCGATCGGGTTTTCGATCTCGCGGCCGGCGGTCATCAGCAGGTCGCCGAACTCGTCGATGATCACCACGATATACGGAAGGAACTTGTGCCCGTTGTTGGGGTTGAGCTGACGGTTCAGGAATTTGGCGTTGTACTCCTTGAGCTGGCGGACGTCGGCTTTCTTGAGCAGGTCGTAGCGGGCGTCCATCTCGATGCAGAGGGAGTTCAGCGTATTGGCGACTTTCTTGGTGTCGGTGATGATGGCCTCGTCGCCGTCGGGCAGCATGGCCAGATAGTGCTTCTCGAGCTTTTCGTAGAGGGAGAACTCCACCTTCTTGGGATCGACCAGCACCATTTTCATCTCGGCGGGATGCTTGGCATACAGGAGCGAGGTGATCATCACATTGAGGCCCACAGATTTGCCCTGTCCGGTCGCACCGGCCACCAGCAGGTGCGGCATCTTGGCCAGGTCGAGGAAGAAGGGCTCGTTGGTCACGGTGATGCCCATGGCCATCGGCAGCTCCATCTTCTTGGAGGCTTCCTGGAACTGCTGGCAGCCCAGCACCGACTTGAGCGCCACGACGCTCGGCTTGACGTTCGCCACTTCGATGCCCACGGAATCGAGCAGGGTCACAACGCGGACACCCTTGGCGCCCAGCGAGATAGCGATATCCTCTTCGAGGTTTCGCACCTGCGCGACCTTGATGCCGTCGTCGAGCTGGATCTTGTAGAGGGTGACGGTCGGCCCCATCTTGGCCGTGATGCCCTTGACGCGGATCTTATAGCTGTTGAGCGCGTTGACGATGCGCTGCTTGTTGTTTTCGAGTTCCTGCCGGGAGACTTCGTACCAAAGATCCTTGTAGTCGTTGAGGATCGACATCGGCGGGAGTTTGAACTTGGGCAGGTCCAGGCGCGGATCGTAGCGTTCGCGCCATTCCTCGTCGGAGAGACCGGCGATGATGTCTTTTTCGCTCTTGCCCTCGACGGTCAGGGTCACCCCGTCGTTCCCGTCCGGATTCTCTTCCGGCTCGTCTTCGGGCACATCGGCAGGTTCGACGTCATCGGGTTCCGGAGGAAGTTCAGACTGCGTTTCGGACTTGCCGTCCGAGTCCGTATCGGCGAAATCGAGCCAGTCGTCCGTCGGGTCGGTGTCGGCCTCTTTTGCGCCTTCCACGACCAGGCCGCCATAAGGCTGGGCTTCCCCATCCGGTTCCAGTTCTTCCAGCTCGTCATCCGGCTCGTCTTCGCCGGCAGTCTCCCGGTGGGAGATCCCGTAGAGCAGGTCGTCCAGCCAGAAAGCGACTTTCGGCGTCAGCAGGCAGGCATAGAGGAAAAGGACGGCCAGCAGCACGCCGCCGGTCCCGGTCTTGCCGATCTTGTCGCACAGCCAGCGGTTGGCATAGTGGCCGTAGGACCCGCCGGCTCCGCTGCCGAACATCGCATCGAAGGAGGTGAAGCTGAAGATATAGGCCAGCAGGACGGAAAAGACCACCGCCCCGAAGGCACAGAGCAGGAAGATCCTGAGCAGGTTGACTTTCTTGATGCGGAAACAGTAGACCGTCAGGAAGGCCAGAAAAGCGGGAATGGCGAATGCGCCGAGGCCGAACCATTTCGATATCAAGAGGTTCGCCCAAAGATAGCCGACCTTGCCACCGGCATTTTCCGCCGCACTGTCCATAGAGAACATCTGCGGGTCGAACTTCAGGCTCTGGTCGGACGTCCAGGTGAATACATACGACAGGAGCGCCACCAGGGTGTAGATGGTCAGGATGCCGCACAGCACGCCGAGGACGATCCGCACAATCCGGCGGTTCTCCTCCGACAGAAGGGGCTTGCGCTCCACGGGCGCGCGTTTCGATGCAGCCGCCGCTTTCTTGGCGGCCTTTGGACGGGCCTTCCCCGCCGGCGCCTTTTCCTTGCTTTTCTTCTCTTTTTTTGCCATCCGTTATTTCTTCCGTTTCCAGTTGCGGTTCTTCTTGCCTCCGCCGCCGAAGTTGCCGCCGGCATTCTGCGTGCCTACGCTGATGCCCGGGCGGGAGAAATTGGCGTTCTGCGCAATGGCGCCCAGGTGCACGTCTTCCGGGACTTTGAGCTTGCCGTCGGACAGGCGTTCGATGTCGGCGAAGATGGTCTCTTCGGCCACGTTGTCCTTGTTCCAGATGAGGTATTGCTGGCGCATGTACAGGGCCAGCGTCCGGATCATCTCTTTCTTGATGTCGTCATCCTCACGGTCGGCGATCAGGCCGATCATATTCTCGATATTGCGGCCGTAGCAGGCGGCCTTGACCGGTTTTTCCGGCAGTTTGATCACGTCGGGACGCGCCTCGAACTGCTGGGGCGTGGGCGCGGGATACGGGGCGTCGATATCCAGGTCGAAGCCGCCGATCACCTGGGCGTGGTCCCAGAGTTTATGCTTGTAGTCGTTGAATTCCCGGATCTGCGGGTTGAGAAGGCCCATTACCTGCACTACGGCGCGCATCTGCTCGCTGCGTTTTTCCTTGTCTTCGATGGCTTTCACCTGCTCGATCATTTTCTGCACGTGCCGGCCGTATTCGGGCAGCACAAGTTTCTCTCTCTGCGTGTTGTAATCCATATTCGCGCTTTTGTCTCAAATTAACTTACAAAGATACTTCTTTTATTTTGTATCTTTGCATAAAATTTTTGCAATGGAGAAAGTATTGGTCACAGGCGCCCTCGGGCAACTCGGCACGGAGCTCCGGCTGCTGACGGCCGGACGTCCGGAATTCATTTTCACTGATATCCGCGAGGAAGACGGGATCCGCCGGCTCGACATCTGCGATCCCGCCGCCGTCGCCGCGCTGCTCGACGAAGCATCGGTCGGCACGATCGTCAACTGCGCCGCCTACACCGATGTCAACCGCGCTGAAAGCGACCGGGCGCTCTGCCAGGCCATCAACGCCGACGGGCCGGGCGTCCTGGCCCGCGCCGCCGCCAAGCGGGATGCGGCCCTGGTCCAGATTTCGACCGAATACGTCTTCGACGGACGCAATCCGAAGGGCTACACCGAAAACGCACGCCGCCATCCCCTTTCGGTCTATGGCAGCAGCAAGCGCGACGGTGAGGACCGCGTGCGCCGCAGCGGCTGCCGCGGCATCATCCTGCGCACCTCGTGGCTCTATTCGCCGTTCGGCAAGAATTTCGTCAAGACGATGCTCCGGCTGGGCGCCGAGAAATCCGAAGTCAGTGTCGTGGACGACCAGGTGGGCAGTCCGACCTATGCCCGCGACCTGGCGGAAGCCATCCTGGCCATCTGCCCCCAGATCGGGACGCGGCGCGGAGAATACTACCACTTCACCAACGACGGTGTCTGCTCCTGGGCCGGTCTGGCCGCGGCCGTCATGCGGGAAGCCGGCCTGCCCTGCCGCGTGCGGCCCATCTCCACGGCGGAATACCCTTCCCCTGCCGTACGGCCGGCCTGCTCCATTCTCTCGAAGGAGCGCACCTGCCGCGATTTCGGCATCCGGCTCAAAGCCTGGGAAGACGCGCTCAGAGACTGCCTGAAGCGTCTTTGATAAAAGGCGCGCGGGCGTCTTTCTCGGAAAGGATCACCTCGTCGGGCGAAATGCCCCAGTCGATGGCGAAGAAAGGGTCGTTCCAGCGGTACGATCCCTCCGCCTGGGGCGCGTAATAATTATCGCATTTATAGACAAACAGCGTGTCGTCTTCCAGCACCAGGAATCCGTGGGCGAAACCGCGCGGAATGAAGAACTGGCGCTTGTTCTCCCCGCTCAGTTCCACGGCCACGTGACGGCCGAAGGTCGGCGATCCGGGCCGGATATCCACGGCCACGTCGAGCACCTTGCCGCGCACCACGCGCAGCAGTTTGGCCTGCGCCGCCTCCCCTTTCTGGAAATGCAGGCCGCGCAGCACGCCCCGCCGGGCGGAATAGGATTCGTTGTCCTGCACGAAATCCACCGGGCCGGCGTGGGCCACGAAATCCCGCAGGGAGAATGATTCGAAAAAATACCCGCGATGGTCTCCGAACACCCGCGGTTCGAGGATCAGCGGACCTTCTATATCAGTTTTCAGGTAATTCATCGTTTTTACTTAACAACTGTACAAAGATACGCTTATTTTCCTAACTTTGTAGGGATTTGCCAACAAAACACTTCTATGTACAAAATAACATCCCACCCGATCCTGGATATCCCCGAAGAGGATCTCCACGAATTTCTCTTTGAAGGTAAGACGGTCCGCGGCCAGAAGGGCCAGACCATCGCAGCGGCCCTGCACCAGGCCGGTTTCCCGGTCCACCACCACAGCCTGAAAGACCGCAAGCGCACCATGGAATGCGGCATCGGCAAGTGCGGCGCCTGCGAAATGCTCGTGGACGGGCATATCCGGCGCATCTGCATCACCAAGATCGACGGCATCCGGGAAGTCCGGCGCGTCGGCAAGGAGAGTTTCTCGCTGGTGGACAGCAGCACCACCCGGCAGCAGGACAAGAAAAAGGTCTATCGTACGGCCGTAGCCATCATCGGCGCGGGTCCGGCGGGTCTCGCCGTCCGCGAGGAACTCAACAAAGCGGGCATCGACAACCTGGTGCTCGACAACAACGACGCCATCGGCGGCCAGTTCCAGATGCAGACGCACCAGTTCTTCTTCTTCGAAAAAGAGCAGAAATTCGGTGGAATGCGCGGTTTCGACATCGCCAAGACCCTGGCCGGCGATTCGCTGGAAGGCATCATGCTCAACTGTGTGGTCTGGGATATTCTGGAAGGCAAGCGGCTGGCCGTCAAGAATGTCGTCTCGCAGGAAATCTTCTATGTCGATGCCGAGCAGCTGGTGGTGGCCGCCGGTGCCCTGCCCTTCATGCCGGCCTTCAAGAACGACGACCTGCCGGGCGTATTCACCGCCGCCGTGGTGCAGCGGATGATGAACAAGGAATTCACCCTGCTGGGCAGGAACATCCTCACGGTGGGTGCCGGCAACATCGGCTACCTGACCTCCTACCAGGCCATGCAGGCCGGCGCCAAGGTCAAGGCCATCATCGAGGCCATGCCCCACGAAGGCGGCTTCCCCGTCCAGGCCAACCGGCTCCGCCGGCTCGGCGTACCGATCATGACCTCCTATACGCTGGTGGAAGCCATCCCCAATGAAGACTGGACCGGCGTAACCGGCGCCATCATCGCCAAATGTGAAAACTTCAAGCCGGTTCCGGGAACGGAAGTCCGCATCGACGGGATCGACTGCATCAATATCTGCACCGGCCTGCTGCCCGACAGCCAGCTCCTGCGAAAAGGCAGCGAAATCTTCGGCACCGCCTGCCATGGCGTCGGCGATGCCGTGCGCATCGGCGAAGGCACCTCCGCCGTGCTGCGCGGCCGCCAGTGCGCCTTCGAGATCCAGCAGGCGCTCGGCCGCCGGATCGACTACAATGCCTATCTGGCCGTTTCGAAAGAATACATCGACTCCCAGCAGCGTCCGCAGCGCTTGCTCGAAGAGCCCCGCAAGCCTTCGGCCGAACGCATGCGCAAAGGCGGCTTCGTGATCGCCGACTGCCTCTACGGATTCGCCTGCAACCCCTGCTCGTTCGCCTGCAAGCAGGGCGCCATCACCAAGAGTTCCACCTCCGTCACGCCGACCATCGACTTCGACAAGTGCATTGGCTGCATGGAATGCGTGGCCCACTGCCCCGGCCTGGCCATTTTCGGCTACCGGCCCGAGAAGCGGCAGATCTTCCTCCCGGTCGAATTCGCGGTGGAGGCCGGCGCCGAAGTGTTCCTGGTGGACGACAATGGCCGGAAAGTGGGCGAAGGCGTCATCGAACGCCTCATCCGCAAGCCCAACAAGACCAACGTGGCCGTGGTCAAGGCCGGAAAGATCTACGCCGGCGACAGCGACGAGACCCTGCTCGAAGCGCACGGCTTCATCGTCAAGGACCAGTATCCCGAGCCGCTCGAGATGAATCCCACCGAACTCAACGACGATTTCACCTACATCTGCCACTGCGAAGACGTGCGCCTGCGGGACCTGCTCGCCCTGCTCAAGGGCCGCACCAGCATCACGGCGCAGGAGCTCAAGCATATCTCCCGCCTGGGCATGGGTCCTTGCCGCGGCACGCGCTGCCTGCCGCGCGCCAAGCAGGCCCTGAGCGCCTACGGCATCCAGATCACCGGCGACTTCACGCCCCGCGGCCCGATGGCCAACCTCGTGGAGATCGGCAACGTGACCAATCCTTCGCGCCAGGTCGAACTGATCACCAATCCCAAGTGCACCGATGTGGAGATCCACCGCGTGGGCGCCTTCGTGGCGGGCGGCGGCATGGCCGGCACGGCCCTGTTCCGCTACCTGGCCGAAGCCGGGTTCAAGCCCGTGCTGGTCAACAACGAGCACGGCAGTTCCTGGCGCTGCATCGCCGGCGGTCGTCCCGCCTTCTCGCTGCCGGCCCTGGCCGACATCGCGACCCACAACCTGGAGATTTTCCGCAGCGTCCAGGCCCTGCGCAACATCGACCTGAAGATGACGCGCTATGTGAACTTCGTCCACGACGAAGAGACCTATCGTTCGCTGGACGCCTCCCGGGCCTGGTCGAATGCCTATATGGTGGACAAAAAGGATTTCGCCAAAGAGATCTCGCCGTACATCAATCCGGACCTCAACCTCTACAGCCACGCCCTGATCTCGCTCGACTGCTGGCAGGCTACGCCGGGCAAGACCATCGACACGGTCCGCCAGCTGGGCATCCAGGCCGGCGGCCAGGTCTTCGAAGACACCGAAGTCATCCACGTCGAGAAGAACGGCGGCCTCTACCGCATCACCGTGCGGACCCGCGCGGGACGCTACGTGCGCTATGAGACCGAGGTGTTCGTCAATGCGATGGGTGCCGGCGCCGAGAAGTTCGCCCGGCAGCTGGGCATCGAAACCGGCCTGTATCCGGTACGGCACCAGGCTTTCATCACCAAGCGCCTGCCGCTCATCGGCAAGGACGGCGACTCGCTCGACATGCTCATCGACCGCCGCCATTACAAGGGCTTCTCGGCCGTCTATGGCCAGCAGTTGGCCGAAACCGGCCAGATCATCGGCTGCGCTTCCCCGGCCCAGGATGCGACCGACGCCGCCAAGAACCTGAAGGTCAACACGCAGGAATTCCTGGAGATTGCCTCGGAAGTCTTCACGGAATGGATCCCGCAGCTCAAGGGAATGAGTTTCCAGGCCACCTGGTGCGGCTACTACACGGAACCGCGTTACATCATCGACCCGTCGCTCGGCCTGTTCGTCGGCATGCGCGGCCACGGCTTCATGCTTTCGCAGTATATTGCCAAGCTGTATGTGGACGCCCTGCTGGGCCGGCCGGTCCCCGACTATTTCAAGGACCTGGCCCTCGGCGGCAGCGGCCTGAGCGAGAACGCGTTCAAGTAGTAATCGATTCAGCTGGCCGGCACGTGCCGGCCAGCTGGGCGAGCAGGACGGCCGCGAAGACCAGTGCGCAGCCCAGCAGCTCGCGGGGCGTCAGGCTTTGCCGGAGGATGAACCAGCCGGCGAGGGCCGCAAAAACCGACTCGAGGCTCATCAGCAGCGAGGCGACCGTCGGATTGAGCCCTTTCTGGGCGATGACCTGAAGCGTGTAGCCTACGGCGCTTGAGAGGATGGCGGCGTAAAGCAGCGGAATCCAGGCGTTCCAGGATGTGAAGGCGGCGCCCCAAGCGGCCAGGCCGACCGGCCGGATATCCGTGAAAACCATGACGATGGACGCCAGGACACCGCAACTGAGGAACTGGATGGCCGAGAGCTTGAGCGCGTCAAAGCGCGGAGAGAAGCGGTCGATGGCCAGGATCTGGAACGAATAGCCCAGGGCACAGAGGATCAGCAGCAAGTCGCTCAGTTGCAGGGAAAGGGATTCCTTGTCGATGCACAGCAGATAGAGTCCGGCCAGGGCGACGGCCACGCCGATCCAGATGAGTGGATTCGTTTTCTTTCTGAAGATCAAAAGGTTCAGAATCGGAACCAGTACGATGTAGGTGGCCGTGACAAAGCCTGCCTTGCCGGCGCTTGCGCCCTGGGCGATGCCTTCCTGCTGCAGCAGGCTGGCCACGCAGAGCAGCGCACCGAGGATGAAACCGGCGCGCCAAAGTGATGCCCGGTCGGCGCCGGGCATGACACGGCGGTCGGCGCCGGGCACTGCGTCACCCCCGGCTTGACCGGGGGTCCCGGCGGCTTTGCGCCGGCGGTCGGCAATGTATATAAAAGGATACAGGGCTGCGGCCGCCATGAGGAACCGCAACCCTGTAAAGGTGGAGGAGCCCATATAGGCGCTCCCTTCGCTCTGCGCCACGAACGCCACGCCCCAGATGAGGGCCGTGAGCGTCAGCAGCAGTGAGTTTCTCCACGTCCTGGCAGCCACAGCCTGCTACTTCATGTAAGGATACTTGAAGCCGCGGGCCGGGACCAGCGTTTCCTTGATGGCACGCGGGATCGCCCAGCGGATGAGGTTGAATTCGCCGCCGGCCTTGTCGTTGGTGCCCGACTTGCGCGCACCGCCGAAGGGCTGCATGCCGACCACGGCGCCGGTGGGCTTGTCGTTCACGTAGAAGTTGCCGGCCGCGTAGCGCAGGCGGTCGGCGACGCGCTGGACCATCAGGCGGTCCTGTCCGAAGACGGCGCCCGTAAGGCCATACGGCGAGGTGGTGTCGCAGAGTTCGACGGCCTTGTCCATATCGGCATCGTCATAGACATACACTGTCAGCACCGGGCCGAAGATCTCTTCTTCCATCGTCTTGAAGTGCGGGTCGGTGGTCACGATGACCGTCGGCTCCACGAAGTAGCCCTTACTCTTGTCGCAGCCGCCGCCGATGACGATCTCTGCGTCCGGGGACTTCTTCGCATAGTCGATGTTGCGGGCGATATTGTCGAACGAAGCCTCGTCGATCACGGCATTGATGAAGTTGTCGGGATCGCAGACGTCGCCCATCTTCGCTTCGGCAGCGAAAGCCTTCATCCCTTCCAGAATCTTCGGCCAGAGCGATTTGGGCGCGTACATGCGCGAAGCGGCCGAACACTTCTGGCCCTGGAACTCGAAGGCGCCGCAGAAAGCGGCCGTCGAGACGTCTTCGGCCACGGCCGAGGGCGTGACGAAGATGAAGTCCTTGCCGCCGGTCTCGCCCACCAGGCGCGGGTAGTTCAGATAGTTGTCGATGTTCTCGCCCACCTGGCGCCACAGGGTGTTGAAGGTGGCGGAGGAGCCGGTGAAATGGACGCCTGCCAGATACTTGGATGCGAAGATCTCCTTGCCGATGACCGAGCCCTGGCCGGGGATGAAGTTCACCACGCCGTCGGGCAGGCCGGCTTCCTTGTAGATCTGCATCAGGTAGTAGTTGGAGAGGATGGCCGTGGTCGAAGGTTTCCAGACCGTCACGTTGCCCATCAGGACCGGCGACATGTTGAGGTTCGAGGCGATGGAGGTGAAGTTGAACGGCGTCAGGGCGAAGACGAAACCTTCGAGGGCGCGGTATTCCACGGTGTTGATCTGGCCCTTGGCGCTCTTGGGCTGGAATCCGTAGATTTCCGAAGCGAAATGGGCGTTGTAGCGCAGGAAGTCGATGAGCTCGCAGGTGGAGTCGATCTCGGCCTGGTAGAAGTTCTTGCTCTGGCCGAGCATCGTGGCGGCGTTCATCAGGGCGCGGTATTTCGTGGAAATCAACTCGGCGGCTTTCAGCAGGATGGCGGCGCGCACGGTCCAGTCGGTCTCGGACCACTGCTTGTGCGCTGCCATGGCCGCATCGATGGCCATCCGGACTTCAGCGGGACCGGCCTTGTGGTAGGTGGCCAGCACGTGCTGGTGGTCGTGCGGCATCACCACCTTGCCGGTATTGCCGGTACGGACTTCCTTTCCGCCGATGATCAGCGGAATCTCGATTTCGATGGAACTTTGGCGTTTGAGCTCTTTCTCGAGGGCTTCTCTTTCGGGAGAACCTTTCAGGTAGGTCTTGACCGGCTCGTTGGCCGGATTCGGGAATGCATAGATGGCGTCTCTCATTTCAGTATGCTTTGTTTGATTGTTTCACGAATCTTCAAATTTACGAATTTTTTTATGTAACTTCGCAAATCAAGCCGTAAAATCGTAACAAAAATGCACATCGGAATCGCCGGCAACATCGGCAGCGGAAAGACCACGCTCACGCGGATGCTCGCCCAGCACTATGGCTGGACCCCGAAATACGAGGCCGTGACCCACAATCCCTTCCTCGAAGACTACTACAAGGACATTCAGCGCTGGTCTTTCAACCTGGAGGTTTATTTCCTGACCCAGCGTTTCAAGGACGTGATGGAGATCGCCCGCAGCCGCGAAACCATCATCCAGGACCGCACCATCTTCGAAGGCGTCTATGTCTTCGTGGCCAACAACGTGGCCATGGGCAATCTCTCCCAGCGCGATTACGATGCCTATATGGATCTCTTCCAGGTGATGATGCAGATGGTCAAGCTGCCCGACCTGCTGATCTATCTCAAATGCTCGGTTCCCCATCTGGTGGCCCAGATCCAGAAGCGCGGCCGGGAATACGAACAGTCAATGAGCCTCGAATACCTCGGCGGCCTGAACCGGCGCTACGAGGAATTCATCACGCAGGAATACAAAGGGGAAGTCCTGACCATCGATGCCGACGGCCTGGACTTCCAGAACAATCCCGAAGATTTCGCACAGATAACGGACAAGATCGACGCCCGCCTGTTCGGTCTGTTCTAACGGCCTCCATTCCGTTTCGAGCGGCAGGGTACTGCTTCTGAACCCATGCCACCCTCGGCATTGTAAGAGGGAGGGGCCCAAGCTTGCTTGGGAGGGGTCGCGCGGAGCGCGACGGTTCAGAAGCAGTACCCTGCCGCTCGAAACAGGACGGACAGGATTACAGATAATCGTTGAAATACATCGTTACCTTGTCCATCAGATGGACGCGGTCCACGCCGCGGACGTTGTGCGGATGGGTCGGATACGGGAAGTAGTCCACCTGGACATTGTTCTTGATGCAGCTTTCCACGAAGCTCAGGCTGTGCTCCCAGACCACTGTGTCGTCGATCGCGCCCTGGCAGATGAGCAGCTTGGCCTTCAGGTCTTTGGCGCGCGGGATCAGCGAGGTCTTCGCAAAACCATCCGGATTGGTGGCTTCCGTCTCCATGTAGCGCTCGCCGTACATGACCTCATACCATTTCCAGTCGATGACCGGACCGCCCGCGACGGCCACCTTGAAGACGTCGGGATAGTTGACGGCCAGGGAGATGGTCATGAAGCCGCCATAGCTCCAGCCGTGGACGCCGATGCGGTCGCGGTCCACCCAGGGATGCGACATCAGCCATTTCATACCTTCCATCTGGTCGGCCATCTCGGCCTGGCCGCACTGGCGGTGGATGGCTTTCTCATATTCCGCACCCCGGTTGGGCGTGCCGCGGCCGTCCATCGTGAAAACGATGTAGCCGTGCTGGGCCATGTAGATATCCCAGCGGGACATGCCGCCCTGATACACGTCGCGGATAAGCTGCGAATGCGGGCCGCCGTACACATAGAGGATCACCGGGTATTTCTTCGAAGGGTCGAAATCGATGGGATAGACCAGTCCATAATGGTTGTCGTACTTGCCGTCGGCGCTCTTGACGGTTCCCGTCTCGATGCGGCAACTGGTCAATTGCGGGGCCGGCTCCGGGGCACGGTAGAGCTCCGTGAACTTCTTGCCGTCGGTGGTCCCCCACCCCGTGACGCGGGGCACGTCGAGCGACGACCAGCTGTCCAGGAAGTATTTGCCGTCGGGCGAAATCTGGCACATGTGCCAGCCTTTCTCCCGCGTCAGACGCAGTTTCTTCCCGGTCTTGAGATCCACCCGGAAAAGATGGTTCTCCACCGGCGAGACCTCGGCGGAATAATAATAGATGTAGCGTCCGCGCTGCGCGACGAACGAGCAGTCGGCGTCCACATCGGTCAGGCGGCGGGGTTCGGACTTGCCGCTGGCCGAGCAGAGATAATAGTTCTTGTAGCCGTCGCGGTTGTCGGTAAAATAGAGGAAGCTGTCGGGATCGGATTCGAGGAACACGAGCGGCTCCTGCGGTTCCACCCAGCGGTCATTGTGCTCGGTCAGCAGGGTTCCCAGGCATTTGCCGTCCGCCGCGTCATAGACATTGAGGTGAACGTTTTTCTGGGGCCGGTCGAGCACCTGGATGTAGAGGCGGTCACTGCCGGGGCCCCAGGTCACGTTGGTCAGATAGCGTTCCTCGTCGAAATCGGTGACATCCAGCCAGACGGTCGTCCCGGATGCGATGTCATAGACACCCACGGCAATCTGCTCGGAAGTCATCCCGTTCATCGGATAGCGGATTTCCCGCAGGGTACCGGTACGGGTGGTGATGTCCAGCAGCGGGAACAGGGTCACGGCCCGCTCGTCCTTGCGGTAAAACGCGATCTTGCTGCTGTCGGGCGAGACGAAGATGCCGCCGCTGATGCCGAATTCGTTGCGGCTGACGCTCTGCCCGCACACGATGCCGGGATCGGCGTAAGCCGTGATGGCGTGCTCAACGCCCTGTTTATCCTTGTAATACAAGTTATTGCCTCGCGTATAGGCCAGCGGCGCTGGACGCTGGCGGCGCGGTGCGGCGCCCGGTTCATCCTGCGCCACGACCGCCTTGTCGCCGGTCCAGTGCCAGGAAGGAGATTGTACCATCAGGCCGCGGCCCAGCACGGCCTCTTCCATTGTCATCACCCTGCGCGCTTCCTGCGCGAAGGAAAGCGGCCCGGCAAGCAGCAGGACCAGCAGAAGGAGCGAAATTCGTTTCATCTGGTAAAGATAATCATTTTCCCGCAGATTAGAATATTTGCAAAATATCGCTATTTTTGCACAATTTTTCGAAAAGTCAAACATTTGCCCCGCTTTTTGTAGTAAAGACGGTTTTATAATTTTGAAAAACATGGATAAAAAAGCTGAACGGATCCAGACCTCGTTCCTCAACGGCGTCGAGAAAAAAGCGTTGGTCTGGCTTGCCCAGCGGCAACCGAAATGGGTCACTTCCGATATGCTGACGTGGATCGGCACTTTCGGGTCTATGCTCATCGCGCTGGGATACATCCTTTCCCACATCAATGTCAACTGGCTGTGGCTCAGTTCATTCGGACTGATTGTCAACTGGTACGGCGACTCGCTCGACGGGACGCTTGCCCGCGTGCGGAAGACCCAGCGGCCCATCTACGGCTACTACCTCGACCACACGGTGGACGGCATCAACGAGACTTTCATGTTCGTCGGTATCGGCCTGTCCCCTTTCCTGAACCTCTACACAGCCCTGGCCATGCTGGTGGTTTACCTGCAGCTGACCCTCAACGTCAGTATGAACGCGCACCTGAAATCGGAATTCAAACTGACCTACGCCGGCCTCGGCCCGACCGAATTCCGCGTGGCCGCCATCCTGCTCAACACCCTGCTGATCCTCATCAAGCCCTGGCAGCAGTTCGAACGGGTCTTCACCATCTTCGGCAAGACGGTTTACGTACACGCGCTGGACTATCCCGGCCTGGCCATCCTGGCCATCCTGCTGCTGGTCTATTTCGTGACCGTGTGGAACGACATGCGCTATTACGCCAAGATCGATCCGCTGCCCAAGCGCAAAGAAGATGAGTAGCCGGCTGATCGACCTTTTCAAGCGTTTCATCGGTTACGTTAGCGTAAGCCTGATCGGCACTGCCGTGGATACGGCCGTGCTGTGGGTATGTTCCCACCTGCTGTTCAGCGGCAGCTATTTCGGGCGGAACATCCTCTCCCCCACCATCTCCTTCGAGTGCGCCGTCTTCGTGAATTTCTGCTCCTGCTACTTTTTCGTGTGGAAGGACCGGATTTCCCAGCGCAGCACCCGCTCTTTCTTCCGGCATTATGCCGGATACAACGCTTCCTGCACCGGCGCCTTCCTGATCAAGATGGGACTGCTTCAGCTCGTCCTCTGGATCACCGGACTGGACGTGGTGTGGTGCAACCTTATCGCGCTGTGCTTCTCCGGCCTGTTCAACTTCACGATGAGCGACCGGGTCATTTTCAGAAAGAAAAAAACGATCTTCCCAGATGCCAGTCTTGACCGTACAGGAAATCCGGCAGCTGATTCCGAAGCTTGACAGCGACCGGTATGAGCGTCTGATCCGCCGGGTGATGCACCTTGCCTCGCTCGACCGGGTCAACGAACTGTACGACCGCAACTGTCAGTGGCAGGGTACGGACTTCGCCGAAGCCATCCTCAAGGATATCGGCGTGGACTACCAGATCGGCAATCCCGGCCGGCTTGAAACCTTGCCCGACGGCGCATTCATCACGATAAGCAACCACCCCTACGGTCACATCGACGGCATCATGCTGGTCGATCTCTTCGGCCACATCCGGAAGGAATATAAAGTGATGGTCAATGAAATGCTGGCGCACATCCGGGCGATGAGCCCCAGTTTCATCTATGTCGTCCCCAAAGGCGCCGAAGATACCGGGCCGAAAGCCGCCAGCCTGGGCGGTGTCCGCGAGACGCTCGGCCGCCTGCGCGACGGATTTCCGGTGGGATTCTTCCCTGCGGGCGCCGTATCCGACCTCAGCCTCAAGGACCGCTGCATCCGGGACCGGGCGTGGCAGCAGCCCATCCTGCGGCTCATCCAGAAGGCCCGCGTCCCCATCGTCCCGGTCCGCTTCTTCGACCGCAATTCCCTGTTCTACTACAGCCTCGGCCTGATCGACTGGAAGGTGCGGATCCTGCGCCTCTGCGGCGAGGTCTTCAACAAACGGGGAAAGACCATCCGGCTGGGCATCGGAGAGACCATCTCTCCGGAGCAACAGGCCGCCTGTCCGGACACCGATGCGCTGGGAGCGTTCCTGCGCAAAAGCGTCTATGAGATGCCCCTGCCCGAATCATTCATCTCTCGCAGCGATATCAAATTATGAAAAGAGCAGAAACCTTTCTGTCCGGCATCCTCTGCGGCCTGGCATTGCTGGCAGCGGGATGCGCGCCGAAAGACGGAGTCCGCTTCGACGCGGATTTCGAATCCGGCGCCCTGGGCAAAGTGGAACGGATCGACCGCAGCCGCATCCGGCTGACGGACGAAGAAAGCCTGACCAGCCTCTCCTACGCCGTCCACGGCAGTTTCGACCCGAAGAATCCCGTGGACACAGCCCTTTATCCCAGTGCCAACTGGTATTATTTCCGGATGACCGGCGTCAAGGGAAAACAGATCTACCTGACCGGCGTGCACAACAGCGTCCCGCGCACCTCCTATTCCTACGACGGCGAGCACTGGGCCCATCTCCCGCTGGGGGAATCGGACCGGCTCCTGCTCGACAAATACTTCACCCGCGACACGGTGTTCCTCGCCCTGTATGAGCCCTATACCTACAGTTATCTGCAGGAACGCCTCCAGACCTGGACGGCACGGCCGGACGTGACACTCGACACCATCGGGCTGAGTCACGAAGGCCGTCCGCTGCAGCTGATGCACATCACCGACCCGTCCGTCCCGGCCGAAAAGAAAGCCCGCATCTGGATCCACGGCCGGCAGCATCCCTCCGAGACACCGGCCTCCTACCTGGTGGACGGACTGGTGGAATACCTGACATCCGACACGCCGGAAGGCAAGGCGCTCCGCCGGCAGCTCGACACCTATGTGCTCCCCTTTGCCAACCCGGACGGCGTGGCGGACGGCCTCTCCCGCTCCAACGCCCTGGGCGTGAACCAGGAGATCAACTTCGGACGCAGCGACGACAGCACGGTCGTGGAAGTGAAAGCCATCAAGGAAACCCTCACCCGGCTGACCGCGGAGCGGCCCTTCGACTTCCTGCTCAACAGCCATTCCCAGCATGCCGAATCGGCCACCTTCTGGATGCACCGGGGCAGCAGCTCCTCCCCGGCCTATTTCCGCAAACAGTGGGCCTTCACCGGGCTTGTCAGCAGCTTCAACCCCTGCATCCGGCCCCTGGACATGAATTTCTCCGACATAGCGCCCCGCTATGTGGAAGGCTGGAGCTGGGAGCGCTTCGGCGACAGGACCATCGCCCTGACCATCGAGACGACCTATAACTGCTACTCCTTCGACCGCGACGGCCTGTGGGCCGACAACGACAACATCCGGGACTTCGGGAAACGGACGCTGCAGGCCATGGCCGAGTACCTCGGACTCTCCCTGCCGGGCCGGTATGTGGTCGAGACGCCCGCCCGGATGGCGGCCGGCTGGGAAGCCTTCCCGGACGAAAGCCGCTCCTACCTGGGCCAGAACGCCTGGCAGGCGACCCGCAGCGGCGCCGCCGTCAATTATACACTGGACCAGCTCCCGGCCGGACGCTACGACATCTACCGTTACGTCGCGGGCGACTGCATCGAACCGGAAGGCCAGTCCGACCTCCGGGTTCCGGATTCGGACCGCTGGACCGATCCCGGCATCCACGGCTGGGTCTATGAGGCCACGGTCAGCCAGCCCCGCAGCGGCCGGTTCACTTACACCTACAAGGCCAAAGAAGCCGGCGACACGGCCGACGCCCTGCTCGTACTCCGCTGCGACCCGCAGGCTCCGGCCGCCGGAAACCGCCCCTGATACACCATGGAAAACCTGCACGGAAAAACCGTCCTGATCACCGGTGCCAGTTCCGGCATCGGCGCCGCCCTGGCCCGGGAATTCGCCCGGCGGGGCGCCTCGCTCATCCTGCTGGCGCGCAACCGGCAGCGGCTGGAAGCCGTCCGCGACAGCTGCGCCGCATGCGGAGCCGGAGCCATCCGGCTGGTGGAAGCCGACACCACCGACTATGCCGCCATCGACGCCTTCGCCCCGACGGTGGAAGGCTGCCTGGACTACCTCGTCCTCAACGCGGGAATCTCCCAGCGCTCCCTGGCCGTCGAGACCGGTGAAGCGGTGGACCGCCGCGTGATGGAAGTTGACTTTTTTGCGCCGGTCCGCCTGACCAAGGCGCTCTATGCCGCCGGAAAATGGGACCGGCACACGCATATCGCCGCCACCTCCTCCATCTCCGGCCTGTTCGGATTCCCCCAGCGTTCAGCCTACTGCGCCGCCAAGCATGCCCTCAAGGGCTTCTTCGAAGCGCTTCAGCTCGAAATGGACATGAAGGTCACGCTGCTCTTCCCGGGCCGCATCAACACGCCCATCAGCCTCAGTGCCCTGGAAGCCGACGGCAGCGCCCACGGCAAAATGGACCCCGGCCAAGCCGGCGGAATGGACGCAGACGCCTGCGCGCGCAAATGCGTCCGCGGCATCCTCCGGGGCAAGCGGCAGGTCCGCGTGGGCGGCAAGGAGATGATTTCCTGCTTCATCTACAAATGGTTTCCCGGAATTTTCTTTAAATTTGCAGGAAAGGCTTCCGCCGTTTAACCCTTAACACTGACGAACCATGAAACGATTTCTGCTCATCCCCGTCCTGATGCTGGCCCTCGGCAGCTGCGGTTCCCACAAGAACATCAGCGTCCCCGCCGAAGAAAAACCGCTGCTGACAGACGGTTACATCGATATCCACCCCGATTCGAAGACCAACGCCATCCAGCACGTCGAAATGAAAGACACGGAGAAAGTGTCTTACCGCAACTTCCAGGACTATCTGCAATCCCATGTCACCGGCGTGGACATCACCGCTTCGGGCGGCATCGTCATCCGCGGAATGGGAACCTTCAACGGCTCCTCCGACCCGCTGGTCCTGATGGACGGTACCGAGATCCAGGACCTCGATTCCATCAACCCCTACGACATCCACTCCATCGACGTGATCAAGGACGGCGGAACGGCTGCCTACGGACTGCGGGGCGCAAACGGCGTCATCCTGATCACCTCGGAAAGCGCCTACCAGCTCAAGAAGGCCGAACGGGAGGCCCGGCAGCGCGAAAAAGAAGCAGCCCGCGCCGCAAAAGCCGCCAAAAAGGCCGCCAAGAAAAAATAAGGGCAGGAAATTTTGTCGGATTGAGAAAAATCGCTACATTTGCGGTCCACTTCTGGATGTGGCGCAGTTGGTAGCGCACCTGGTTAGGGACCAGGAGGTCGCTGGTTCAAGTCCAGTCATCCAGACCATCAAGCATGGCGGCCCTTCGCCGACATGCTTTTTTTGAAAGGTGAGTTGTCCGAGTGGTTGAAGGAGCCTGCCTCGAAAACAGGTGTGCGGGTGACCGTACCGGGGGTTCGAATCCCTCACTCACCGCAAAGCGGAATGGCATCGCAGCGCAGCTGCGGTGCTTTTTTGATGTCCGGCCGTTGCAAGCTTGCTTGCATAAGGACGGACATCGGAAAAGCACAGGAGGGCCGCAGGCCCGGGATGCCATTCGATCCTTTGCAAGGGCCCCTCCGGCGAGGAGCCAGGGATGTCGCGCCCTGCGCGACAATCCCGACCGGCTTCGCCCGCCGCGACACAGACAAAGGCCCTGTCCCATCTGTGTCGCGTCAACAAAAACCGCCTTCCCGGCCCAAAACCGTCCGCGACACGGACGACATGGGCCATTGGTCTGTGTCGCGGCGGAACAAAGAAAAAGTCTGGGTACAAGCTCCTGTGCTTTCTAACCGATGCACATTCTATGTTTCTTTCCCGCAAAGAATTCGTATATTTGGTTCCCGAATCACTGACTCTTTCTCATGGAATCTCGCAAACACCTCGCAGCCGGGAAGAAACGCTGCAACTCACATAACTGCGCCCAGGCGGTCGTATGCACCTATTGTGACCTTGTAGGCCTTCCGGAGCAAACAGCACTGGATATCGCCGGAGCCTATGGTGTCGGCATGGGCAACATGGAAGGTACCTGTGGCGCCCTTGTCGGTGCCGGCATGATCGTCGGCCTGCTGAGCAAGGACAGTACCCTCGCCCGCTCCCGGATGAAGCAGATCATGACGAAGTTTCAAGAACGGAACGGTGCCACCCGGTGCAAGTTCCTGAAGGGCGTCGGGAACGGTCAGCCCCTCCGTGACTGCCCGGACTGCGTCGCCGATGCCTCCGAGTTCCTGGAAGAAATACTGGAGAACAACCCATGATTCGCACGGATCCTCATCAGGCTGAGCCACGACCTTCCTGATGCCCTGCAACGAGAAGAACACCAAGTACAAGCCCATACCGGTCGGCCCGGACAATGACTTCCTCATCTGGGGCGTCGTCACCTGGGTCATCAAGAAAGTATAGCCAAACAGGAACCAAATGAAATACAGCACTATATACCCGATTACAGCAGCGAACATCAACGCCGATTACAGGCTTACCGTCGATGCCCTGCTCAATTTCCACGAGAGCACCGTGGCCCGTTATTTCACGACCCTTGGTGTGGCCGCGTTCGATGTCCAAAAGGAGGACCGGACATGGGTCATCTCTGAAATCAATCTGGATCTCCCCGTCCCTCCGGTCATGTGGTCGGAGGATGTCGAGATCACGCTCTGGGTAAGCGAACTGACTCCCCTACGTGTCTGGATCGACTTTACGGCCCGGGAGGTCCATTCCGGAGTCATCGCCGCCCGGGGAAACAGCTGCTGGTCGCTGATCTCGATGTCCGAGCGAAAACTGGTTTCCTGCGAGGGCTACATCCCCGCCTCTGAGGTCGTGGACGAACTATCCGCCGGCCCTCACAGGAGGCGGCTTCCCATGAAGCTCCAGGAAGAGCCGTCGTCTACGCTCGGGCACACCATCAACCTGATCGACCTGGACTTCAACGGTCACACGAACAACCGCCGGTACGTGAATATGGCACTCATCTGTTTCGACGGGGACTTCCTATCGACGCACCGGCCGGATTTCCTGACCATCAAGTATATCAAAGAGTCCAGGATGGGCGATGCGATCGCCAATTACACTTACGACACCGATCATCCCTCCACCTTCGTCGGCAAGATTATGAACGGCCGTGGGGAGGAGCTCTGCCGCGTAGTGAGCCATTGGCGGGACAAGGAGCCGCTGGATGATATTTCAAAAGTCAACCTGATCCGTAATCCATAGCCTCATGAGACATCACATCTTCCCGCTCATTTCCCTTCTGCTTCTTCTTCTCGGCTGCCAGCCGTCTTCGGAGAAGACCGCCATCGAGCGCCAGTTGCAGGACTATCCCGAGTCCCGTGTACAGGACGTCTACAAGAGTTTCTGTCAGGACAACCTCGGCCCCGGGCATCTGATTCCGGACCCGCAGTCCGCAAGAAATTACCTTGAGTCCGAACTCCGGACGTTTCGTGAAGATCTGGACAGCGCCCGGTATGATGCCCCGTCGATCATGTATTATCCGGTGGGCGACAACGGGAACTACGTCCGGGTGGACCTCAGCGTCGTGCTGGACGGACTCGTCAGTGAGGAAGCCTACCTCGATGCGTTCGTGCGCAGCGCCAATGAGGGGATGCGTCTCACGGAGGAGCAGTGGGTGGCCAAGTGGAAAGAGGTCGAGAAGGTCATCCGGAAGCATTTCCCCGACATTCCGGACGCGCAATCCGACCTGGAGATGATTGACGCCTATGTGGAGAAGGGCGACCTGATCATGCACCACAGCGAGGCTTTCGGAAAGGCCTACAATCCTCATTACCGGATCATTGCAAGGGATATCTTCGAGAAGGAGATCAAGCCCCTCATCGACCGCATACGCATCAACTAGGGCTACGCAGACGCGGTTTTTCGTATATTTGTACCGCTCAAAGCATATAAACGCATGAAGAAAGTCTTGATCATCGCGGGCAGTCCCCGCAAAGACGGCAATTCCGATATCCTCGCTGAGCAGTTCGCCAAGGGAGCCGAGGAGAGCGGGAACGAGGTGGAGATCGTCTATCTCCGTGACAAGAAGCTGAACTACTGCAAGGGATGCCTTGTCTGCCTGAAGAAAGGTGAATGCTTCCAGAATGATGATGCCAACAGTCTGCTTCCGAAAATGATGGAAGCCGATGTCGTGTGTTTTTCCTGCCCGGTCTATTACTACTCAGTCTGCGGCCAGATGAAGGTGTTCCTGGACCGCATGAATCCTCTCTACGACAAGATGAAGGACAAGGACTTCTACTATATGGTCACCGCCCAGGACGATGACCACAGGCAGTTGGACCGCGCCTTCGACGTCTTCGACGGGTTCGCCGACTGTTTCGAGGACATCCGCCGCTGCGGCCGAGTCTATGGCGGAGGTGCCGACAAGAAAGGAGAGGTCAAGGACCTCCCTGCCTTCAACGAGGCTTATGAGATGGGTAAGCGTATCAAATAACAGGATTTCATCAAAGGTTGGGGCGAAAAGGTCCCCAGCGCGCGTGAACTTATAAGAGGATACGGGTGCTCTTCCGGTATTCCGCATAAGCGGGCTTGTTCTCCAGCTGTCGATGCTCCATCATGGGGATGCTGACAAAGAGGAAAAGGGCCGTCATGGCGACAGGAGCCAGGACCAGCCAGTCGAGGCCGAAAATAGAAGCGTACATCGTCCAGACACCCCACCACATCAGAATCTCACCGAAGTAGTTCGGATGGCGGCCGTGCTTCCAAAGCCCGACGTTGCACACCCGACCCGGATTGGCTGCCCGGAAACGATGGCTCTGGTTGTCGGCAACCAGCTGGATGGTCGCCGCCGCCAAGCAGAGGGCAAAGCCAAGCCAGGTGATTCCGTTCGCCGGAGCACCTGTTTCCCACATCCGGAATCCCGGCAGCATGCAGGCGAAGACAAGCAGCGTGGGCATCAGGACGAAGCCGGAGAAATGCAGCAGTTCGAACCGTGTCCCGGGCAACTTCGCACGATACCCGGCATAACGCCAGTCTTCGTGTCCCATGCCTTTGAAAGAACGTGCCCAGTTGCATGTGAGCCGGATGCCCCAGTAGAGCACGGCAAGCAGGAGGAGAACGACGGGTAAGGTAAACTGTCCCTTGTGGAGCGCATACAAGGTAAACATCACCGGCGGGGCGAAGCTCCAGTACGGATCATAGACGGAGACGTTCTCGTAGATGATGTCATAGATCCAGACAAAGAGCATCGCGATCAGGTCGGCTGCCAGCAGCGCCAGGATGTCCGGGGCTACGACTCCGCACTTCGGACTTGTCATGATCCAGAACATAAGCGTTCCCAGGCCTGTCGCGAAGGCATAGAGCAATGCCATGAAGACCAGACTGTGCGTCTTTGACCAATTCGATTTAGCCATGAACTACGGGTATTTACGGAAGTGCCAGCGCCAGAGGCGGCCGGCAACAAGCCTATTGCAAATATACGAAAAAACCGTGTTTTCTTCTTCACCTTCACCGCCGGAATTCCTCGTCGGGCAAGGGAAGGCGAATCAGGAGAATATCTTCTTTATTGCGGGAGAGGGTGATCCACAGAAAATTGTCATCAATGAAAGCTTTCGGATAGTTGTATCCGGTGGTCTTGTATCTTCCTTCATGGCGAAGGGGTGGCAGGTCGCTTTCACCGGCCAGAAGATGCATATCATCGAAAAAACGGCCGTCACGGGAAAAGGCGATAGCCAGTGTGCGGCGCGACCTGGAACCGGTCGGGTTGCCGACATAAAAGGCGCGGCCGTCGGGAAGCGTCCCGGCGCACTGCTTCGAACGGGAGTCCGGAATGCCGGTCTTTCGGGGCGCCGTCCAGCTTTCGCCCCGGTCGGCGGAGTGGCTGGAAAGCTTCTCGAACGAACTGTCCTGATCGCGGAAAAACATCACCAACGAGCCGTCAGGACTGACATACTGACTGGGCTCCAACGGCTTGCCTTCCCCTTTCGGGAAACGGGCTTTCCGCTAACCCCGGACGCCGGAGGGGTCATCCGTATAGACGGGGACGACTTGATAGCCGGGACGGAAATGCACCGCCCCGACGGTCCTTCTTTCCGGGAGCATCATCGGATCTTGCTCGAAAATGCCGTCAACAGGCGTTCCGTCGGCCATCAGGACAGGTGCGGGCCGGCTCCAGGATTGCCCGTCAATACTGCGGGCGTAGCGGATTCCAGTGTCCGGCGTATCCTCGTCACAGGCCGACTGCTGCCACATGCAGTAATAACAGCCCTTGAAACGGGTCATCGGGGAAAGGAGGCAAGCCATCCGGCGCGTCCAGGAGCTGCTGCCGGAAAAATTGCAGGATTGTCTCCTGTTCGTGGAGGCCGCAGTGATGGCCGCCGTCGAACCATTCCGTGCGCAGAAGGGACGGGGCACCCGCTTCCGCATAGATGGCCTGCATCCGCTCGAAGGCCTTCTGGGAAGCCGCTTCCGGGAACAGGCGGTCGGAACGGCCGTTCAGGAAAAGGAACGGTTTGGGGCAGAGCCAGCGGGCGATAGGCGGCTGCGCCTGCGTACGCTTGAGCGTCATCCAACAGAGCGCCACACCGGTTTTCACCACAGGGCAAAATGCAGCCAGCAGCCAGGCGCGGTGCGCACCCATCGACCAACCGAAACACCCTATCCGCCCGGCATCCACATAAGGCAGGGCCGCCAGTAACAAAAGCAGGCAATGAATCATTTCAGTAAAGATACGATTAATTCCCATAACTCCACCGCAGGTGGAAGGAATAATGGCTGTTTTTTGTAATTTTGTATTTTATGGAGAAAACCAACGATAAAAAGCATCTGGCGGCCGGCCTGCTGGTCCGGTGGCGTTGGTATCTCCTCGCGCTGATGGCTGCCGCCGCCCTTGTCTCGGCCCTGCTTATTCCGCGGACCCGGATCAACGGCGACGTGACCGCCACCTTGCCGGAGGATTCTCTCATGCGGCGCGGAATCACCATCCTGGAGCAGTATTTCCCGGCGATGGACATCCGGATGCAGACGCTTCGCGTGATGTTTCTCGCAGAGCCGCCGGCCGATTCCCTCGAAACGGCGTTGACGGGCCTGCTCGACGGCGCCCGCCTCGCAGAAGTCCGGCAGCACGATGCTCATACGCTCTACCAGTACATGCTCCCGGCCGATGCAGACGGGAAAGCACTCACAAATCGCGTCCAGGCGCGTTTCGGAACGCGGGCCGTCGTGGAAGTGGAAGACAATTCCGGCATGCCCGACAACCTGGTCCTGATGCTGGGCGTCGGCGTGGCGCTGGTCCTGCTCATCCTTTTCCTGATGTGTCCTTCGGTCGTAGAGGTGCTGCTCTTTCTGCTGACCATCGGGATTGCCGTCGCGGTCAATATGGGGACGAACGCCCTGCTTCCAAGCGTAAATCTGCTCACC
>Ga0256405_10000286_pt1 | contig 167721 bp, 155 predicted proteins | sample RumenRJG_02DNA_FD_189096 | JGI IMG/M metagenome (GOLD analysis project Ga0256405, IMG submission 189096) | Bovine rumen microbial communities from Lethbridge, Alberta, Canada - RJG_02 | ecosystem: Host-associated > Mammals > Digestive system > Stomach > Rumen | place: Canada: Alberta...
TTGCAAGGTTCTTGATTAGGTACGTTCCGTAGTCGGCCCGTTCTTTGCCATGCTGCTCTTCTTCTACTATTCGTCTACCGATATTCCAATACATCTGCACACGGTTGAAGTCCACACTGCGAATTGCTGCTGAACGCGCATTGTCAATGATTGTCCGAATCTCGCCTACAAAGGCATCTTGATTTGTCAATGATACGTTTTTTTCTGTTTTGTTGTCCATATTTCGTTTGCAAAGTTACACATTATATTTAAGTAAGTGGTTCGCAATATGTTTTATTAACAACTCTGTCACGCATTAATTTCATATCGGTGAAGTTTCTGCTGATATTTTGTACGAGTTCAAGATAATTGTCTGTACCATCATTCTTCTTGTAATAATATGGTTTTACAGATACACAAAACTTATGTTCAAATAGGGTATTGAGTAAGGTTCGATCAGAATTTCCACAAGAATGTCCCATGATACAAACTTGGAAAGGAGCGGAATTGATGAACTCTAGCATCTTTCGATAATTGTCTGCTTCCAAATACTTTATGGATTTCATATTTTGCAGGCATTCATTATCATTCAGATTCTTCAGTTTTTCGTATTCTTGATCCAATTCGTCTCCATAACCAAATATCACACTTTGAGCATCATCCAATTTACCGTGAATATAATTGACTTGAATCTTATTGTTGTTTTTTGAATAAAGTTGTGCGGTCTTTGTATAATTAAAACTTAGCAGCATGATGTTGTTGGGCATAACATCCTTTTTATCACTATTTCCTGCATAAGTGTTATTTGCCACAGAGATTTCTTTTCTTTTTATAGACCTGATTATCTTGTCATTAATGGCTTCGATAGTTTCAATATTCTTTCCTTCCTCACATCTAAGATAGTCTATTAACATCGTCTTCAAATAATCCAGTTGAAAATTCAGAAGTCTAGCGTCAATCTTTTGCGAATTGTTTAGAATAGGAAAAGTCCGTTGAACAAGCATGTTATAATACTCATTTTCAATATCCACCCATCCTTTTGTTGTGTAGCTATTTAAGATGTTAGCGAAGAAAGTTGACACTTGAGTCTTGAAACGCTCTTTGTTGCTAATAATATCCCTAACAACATCTTTTCCTGGTATTCTTTGGAATACTCGCGGCAAATGAAACGCAAATACATTCCAGCACTCATTTGGGGCTTTTATCTCAAATGTACACAATGGGTCTTTTGACACATTACTTGTATTTCCGACAAAGCCATCAATCCGCTTCTCCCAATACCAATCTATGAAATCTGCATAGTTGGTTTTGAGGTCATGAGCCAAATCAAACCCGTTGCCTATGAGTACAATCCTATTCATAATTTTGATTAATATATCCTTATGTATTCTTATTCCTGATTCTAATCATTAGTTGATTGAAGTTTCTTTCAATCTGCAATTCATCCATACCAATATTTCGAAGGGCGGACATTATATTATTTCTACGGTTAAAAGGAGCATCACTTTCAGTTAAGATTCTATCATAGGGAATTCTTTCAATTATCTTTTTCCCTGAAGCTGATAGTGTCATTGATTCGTTAATGGAGAAATAATAACCTTCTTTTACAATATCTTCTATTAAGGAAAGAGGACCACTATACCAGTGAAAAATGACATTTTTAATCTCATAATCCTTCAGAAACGTAAATACTTCTTTTTCCGCTTTTCGAGAATGGACACTTATTATCTTATTCTTTCCATGCAATCTTTCTAATATGTACTTCAAACAAGAAATCTGGGGTTCTTTTGTTGAAACAAATTCTGAAGAAAAATCCAAACCGATTTCACCAACATAAGATGTTTTTCCCAAATATCTTGCAAATAAAGGAAGTTCATCTTTATGCTCATCTGCCAATTGAGGATGAAATCCTAAAGCCAATCTTACCTTCTTAAACTTACGAATATGCTCATAACCCATAGCAAAATGACTGGGAAGATTTGTCATTCCAATGACTATATTTCCAATATTCTCCACCTGGTTAATATAATCCTCAGGAGATTCCATCATATCATAGTGACAATGTGTATCTATAATCATAACAAACCAATATATCTTTTTAATTCGTTCGTTCCCTTGGTGACAATTAAAGCCTTTAGTTCTGAACGTGTTTTAATTACCAAATCAACATATCGTTCAAAATTAGGCAATTCGTTAACCTTTGCAATTCGTAATTCCCTTTTAATATCTTCTTCTGTCAAATCCGTTTTAAGGAAATTCAGCATAGCAAAAAAATCATCTGTCAATTGCAATCGCTTGTGCCTAAACAAAGAGTCCAATTCATTACCATAGGAAGTTGAATCATCGAATCCAATCAATGATGCTTCACGATACATGCATGGCATACAATGACCACAATGTGTAGCATGTTTATTATCATAAAAAAATTGGCGGCGAGTCCTTTTTCCACAGGAGTTGGAATCAGATAAAATACTCAACAAATAAGGTTGATCTTTACATTCACGAACCATTTCTCCTTTTGTCATGAATTCATATGGATTCTCTATTTCAGTCGAGAGTCCAAGGCTCTCAAAAAGTTTTTTTACCTGATGTATAATTACAGGATGAGTCGTGCGTGTACTACATGATGATCTTCTTGATGGTGACAGCGGATAATTCAAAGAAACAGAACCATTCTCTGGAATAATAATTTTAGACTTATTGTATTCTGCTATCTGGAGTGCAATCGCTATAAACATCAAAGAACGAGACCGACAAGTAGTTTCTGCTGATATATGAGAAACAATTCTAACAGAATTCCTTTTGGGGAAAACAACATACTGACCTTTGTACTTCGATGCGAAATGTTGAAGTAGTCTTTCTTGATCACTACGTGGCCCTGACATTTTACTATCATAATGTGATGCCAGGAACAACTTCTTTTCTGGGTATTGCGACATGAAATCTATGGCTCCAATTAAAGAGTCAAGACCACCAGAGAATAGATTTACCTGAGCTATACTATCGAAATATTCGCAATCCTCATATTTTGTAAGTCTAACAGAAGATGCTTCTTGAAAAGATACGGTCCAATAATCTCCTGTTAAATAGGATAGTAACTTTGCAATATGTCCTTTTTGGACATCAAATGTCTCATGGCTGGGAATTTTAATAACCACATCGAGTTCTCTCGACCATCCGTCAATAGAATGTTTATCTCTTGATACAGAACGGTCAATAGCATATATGATAGCCGAAAGATACAAGAAAGAGGTAGCAACCACAGGGATTCTTCCAACAAAATATGACAACATCTTCATATCAATTTCTGCTGCGGAATACTCTATCTGTCCAGAGTTTGATGTGATAGAAAAAGGTATTATCAAATCGCACTCTTTCTTTCCTCTTTTCTTACTAACCTTGTAATTTAAAACTTCAATCTTCATAGTTTGTAAGTATTTGAATAATTCTATCAAATTCCTGAGAGATGAAGTTTTTTCCTTCTTCACCCTTCCAATCAATCTGTCCAGCAGGACGATTGTTATATCCTCTTTTTACATCATCTATTATCAATTCTTTTATTTCCAGCATTGTGTTATTTGCTTCTTCAAAGCCACAATTCTTCTGCAAACGTTCACTAAAAGATTGAGATAAATGGCTATAAATGTAAACTCCAAAGAATACATCAAGATAATCCTTGATTAACTCAGATGAAACCACTTCTTGGAATGTCTTATCAAAATCGCCTCCATTTTGAGAAACTTGTTCTTCAACCATGTCATTCACTGCCTCTAGAGCTTCCCTGGCTGCTGTGTCATCAAGTCCTGTAAAATAGTCATGCATAAAACCTGATAACAATTCAATTATCTCTTTGGTGGTCTTCCCTTCAATGGAATTTATTCCTTTTTCTATAAGCCATGTACTAAGACCTTGTTCGGCAATTTCTTGAAATGCCGATGTGAAAATCCCAGCATAATGCACACCAGAATGTCCCATCACCCTAGAAGCCCCTTTTGCTACAGAACTGCGTCCTCCTGAAGCGCGAACCATATCCCTAACTGCATGATGATAACTTCTGGAGATACGTTTTTCCAATGTAGACTGACGCTTTGCTATCTTCAGAGGGGATGAATTGGGGGATGGGTTGTTTGACAATTCATCTGATTCACTCACATCTTTTGATATTTGAGTGACAGCCTTAGATGCATTTCCCCATTTTGGGCTACCTGCTGGTTTATGACGGTGAGATGTTCCCATGTTATTTCGCTGTATTTATTACATTCGATAATTTTTTATTTGATGAAACGATTTCCATAAGTTTCTTATCTGGATGCATTTTCATTATGTCATTAAACTTGTTTCCTAATGAAAATGGTATCTTTTGCACATCAATTCTATCAAGTATATCTACAAACTTTGCGTAAGCCCCTTCAATATTATTCTCAATACAAAAGAAATACACATTATAGCCATTCTTTTCATTTGGTTTAGTTATAATCATTTCATCTAATTGCTCAAAGAAGTCATGGCTATCATCTGCCGATAATTTTGCGACTTCATCAACACAGATTGTTTTCAAGATTGAATCAGAAGTGTAATTATAAGCTCTTTTGAACACGTCTTTAACCTTAGCAGAATATAGGGAAGTTCCGCCTATGATATCTGATAATTTGTCTCTTGAAACCCAAAACAATTCTTTAAGATTGACAGAACTAAACAAAGGATTTATTCCTAATAGAGTCTTAACGTCTGTTTGCTCCCACTCCTTATTCTCTGGGTATTTCCCTGTTTTCTCTCCTGCAATGGCTTTCTCCATATATATAAGTTCCGATGGTGTCCCTGGTTGATTAAATACCCATTCACATAACTCATTGAAAAGTTTTTCATGCTTATATTCCAAAAGCATTAACTTCAATAATGCGAAGCGATTGTCTTGACTATCTATTCCCGATGCCTTCAGTAGCGTGTTTCTCACCTCATAAGCGTTAAGGAAACGCTTTATCAGTCTTGGATTGCGTCGAAGCGCGACACTAATGATATTCGAAAAACGAGACATGAAACCGATTGTTGTCTGAAGATTTCCATAACGACCATCTGACAGAATAGTGTTTATTCTATCCCAAGAATATATTTCAAACTTACTTGTTTTGGTAAATTCGATGAAATCTTTTTGAACAATATCAAAAGTTTCTTGGGGAAGTTCCGATTGACAGAACAAAAGATTTACATAAGTTTCAACCTCCTTGTTACTCAAAGAAGGCAATCTATATGGAAGTTGAATGAACTTTTCCATATATGCTTCACCAATGTTATGCCCACTTCCATCTTGTTCTGACGCTTTTATCAACAACTGATATTCACTTTTGATGGCATTCGACACTATATATTCATCCGCAGCAATAACAAATGCTGTTCCTGGAACATTCAGGAAAAGTTTTATAGCTTCCAAATTATCTATGATGTGCCTTGGTAAGCATCTGTCCAAATCATCAATCAGTATGATGACCTTCTCATATTTACTCTTCTTGATAAGGTCTGTGAAGTCATTACGGAACTCTCTTACAGCAGCATATTTTTTCTCTTCTTTGTCTGCGCCAATAACGTTTTTCAAAAACTCTTCTGCTTTGTCTCCAGTAAGAATGTCTGTCAAATCATCTTTGTTTTCTTGAAAAGCAGAAATCAGCAAAGGTATAACAGAAACTCCACCAGTCATAGACGCAGACAACAATGGAATCGCTGATTTTGCAGTAACTTTTAATATGCGCATCCAATTGATGGATTTTTTTAGTTTTGAAAAAGCACTTTTTACATCATCCGCTTTGTCTTTCACTTTTTCTATGAATTTCTCAGACTTTTCCAGTTCATCAACAATTCCCTGTATTAAAGCCAGCTTTGCATCATCAAAACTTTCAAAAGTCCATCCGTCGAAATATATTACAATAGAATCTTTGTCCTCTTCCAACTGCTTTTCTAAGATTTTGAGGACACTGGATTTTCCACTACCCCAGTCACCATAAAGGCCAATGGTGATTGGAAGATTCTTCACATTGGTAACAACGTCTTTTATCAAATTTGCATGGACTGAGAATCCCAACAAATCTTTATCTGTTTCAATATCTGACCACATAATTTCTAAACAAATTTTTATTTCTATTAAATATATCTATATCCTATCAGAAAAAAGTGTTTGATTTTAACAACTTTACTTTCCTTTCTTTTACGACGTCTGTCTCATCTAATTCACCGACAAGTAATGTGGACAATGGATTATGCATTTGGCTTAATGTATGAACCTTGGCATTATTAAAGTTTGCGTAACAATATTTGCATGCGTGAAGGCATGTATTGTAAGCGCCAAGATCTACACTTTCTACACAACCGCATTCTTTACGCTGATTTTTGTCTTTCTTGACATCTATTTTATAGCCAACAATTTTCTCGATTAGGTTCCTGTCTATACAGCATCCATGCTTAACTCCCTCTGCATCAAGATCAATGTTCTCAGAACAAGAAAGAACTTCCATTTTATAGTTTTTTGCTATTATTGAAAGCTTCTGAGCAAGGATATGCATCTCGTTGTCTGTTGGTTCTCTCATCATAAGGTCTCGTGTGTTAGAAACTGTTTTCTTGTATAAATCTACAAAACTAATAACACATCTTTGGGTATACCCTTGTAATCGTTTTGCCAATTCTTCAAAATAGCGTAGATGATACTCAATATTTATATTGCCTGTCAAAAGTATGGGATCATATCTCCATATTACTCTATTTGGACCAATTATTTCAGAGAGGGATTTGAAGTTTTCGATAATATCCTTCTTTAGTGGAACATTTTCCTCAATCAACTTATTATAAGGATTGATTGTATATTGAAAATAATACTTATAATCCTTCAGTTGGTCAAGGTGTGGAATAATGTTCCCTGCATTTTTGGTCCAAAACACTATACAATCCACTACATTCGGGCGAATGTCAATACGACTAACCTGATGGATATTCATAGGGTTACGAACATCCACAAATCCTGCTTTTACTCTATTAAGGAACCATTCCCAATAGAATGCTGGAATATCTGTACGACGAGAAACTGATAATATCATTGTATATGGACAAATATTTGTTTTGAATTGCAGCAACCTACATTATCCATGTAGGTGTTTCCTTCTAATATCCTGAATATATTTCTGTTGTCTCTGTGCCATCTCCATCCTTCATTTCCACGATATGGATCACCTGGGAAACAGTAATAAAAAGAATCTATTTGAATGTCTTGTTGCCTTAACTTACTTATTAGAAGCTTCATTAATTGAGTTCCAGAATTCAATCTTCTAGCATCTCCGTAGTAATTAATATCATTAAATAAAATGTTTTTTACATTGTTCTCAATGATAAAAAAGGCGACATCATCTATAAAACGTTGTTTTTGTACATCTGTCATGAAAAGAGCTGCATCGGATAAAAGATAATTAAATATGAGAATATTGATAATATTATTCGTAAAGCCATGAAAATCTGCAAATAAATCAGTAGTATAAAATTGTACCTCATGCGATAATTGTTCGAGACATTGCTTACTCATTGCTTGTACATTTTCCCAATAGTTGTTTAGGTCATGCCCTTCATAATGAAGAATAGTATTCGCCCTTTTTAATAATAAAGTTTTAATGATTCCATATACTTCTGAGCCAGGACCACAACCCAATGAAACAACATTTAAATCCGTAAGTGTACTATAATTAAATTTGTTCAGCAGATGGCTTATCTCCGAAGCAAATCTGTTGAAAAAACGAAGAGTATAATGATATGTAATCTTCTCACAACTATAATGAAATGTTGGATTACCGTGTTGTATCTGATATAAACATCTGCTGCAATCCCCTTCAGTACACCCCATAGAGGTACAATAAGAATCGAGGAGACAATCTTGACGACACTCTGGATATGCTTGAATCAAATTCAAACAATGTTGCTGCAAATTTAAGAGTTCTATCATAATTCTTATATATACCTTTTCTTTAATCTGTTTACAAAAAAACATCTGCGTTTTTATTTGATTATAGAATTCATTCTCCAGGGAACTCATATACTTTCATCAGTTCATCGACCAAAGATGTTGTACGAGCCTTGATGTCTTCAACAGTCCACATTTCTTTGGTTGCTATTTCTCGGTTAATATCAAGTCCATTCTTATAGCCGATATAACGCTGGCCATCTTTACTTTTACGATCGCGCTTTTCCTCAAAAGACTTGTTGCCAAGAGTACTATTATAGCCAGTAATGGTGAGGTTGCCGATTTTGTGAGTATATACCTCAAGATACTTGTTTGCTAGTTGTCTGTCACCACCTGCTATCATATCCACCCAACATTGAGGAATATTTTCTCCCTCTGGAAAGATGTGTTCAATGGTCCAAACAAAAACTTTTTTGTCTGTGCGCCGCCAGAGATCTGTCCACGTCTCTTGCGTCATGGCAGATTCAGCAAGTTTACAAAGAATGTAACGCGTTGCGCCAACATTGTCCTTATATACATCCCCCTCCAGACTACGACGGAACTGCTCGTCAGAAGCACAATTTGCAGGTGTGCTCAATACATCAACAATCAGTGATATCACATCGCTGCCAGCTGAATGTGATTCCTCTATCTTGCTGATAATATCCATAAAGATACGCGACAAGTCGCGAGTGTTGGGATAGTCTGTAATATTTCTACGAACAAAGTATTTGGCAAGCAAACGAATGAGTTGATTGATATGATCCTCTGAAACAGCAAGTTCTTCTTGGTTCCTTATCAAATACATGAGAAGTAGGTAAGACGGTGCGCCTTGAATATGGTCGAGATCTTCCAATGACTTACGATAAGTCATTTCTGTGGAATCTTGCAGAATGAGCCATGAATAAATCTGACCACATCGCAAGATATCATCAAGGAACGAAGACAAGTCTTTATTGATAAGGCTTTCGAATATATTGAGCAAATTGGAGCGAGTAGCAATAACACCCAACGGGTCTTTCTTACGGTCATTCTCACTTTGGAATGGCTCGTTCAAACGATGTTTGAAAGCATTGTAGTACTGGCGGAAGAAACGCTCCTGTATGCCATAGTCATCGGATAGGTCAGCAAGCAACATCTGCCAACGGTTAAAGCAGTCGTCAATAGTAAGGTTATTACTCTCTGCCCGTGCCATGATAAGGTTTTTCATCAGGTCGATTGCAGTCAAAGGTGTTCCACGGTTGTTCAGCGATTCAAACAATACGTATGCGTCGGAATGGGTGGATACCTCTATTTTTACAAGCATGGCTTGCTTCACTTTGTTATATTTGCCCAACAAGAAGTTCACAGAATCTTCTCCATCCATACCTTCCATATCCTTATCAATACGTTTCAAGAAATACGTGTAGCATCGAACAATCTTTCTCATCGGATAATATGGATGTTTGGGAGCAGAAGCTTTTCGCAGTCCCGTATCGTTCATCAAGTGGTCAAAGTCATCCTTATTGTAATTCTGTATCTGCGGTACCAGTTTCATCTCGTTTGGAGAGTTCTTACTTTTCAGAGATTTTCTAAGTGATGGCAAAACGTCCTCGTCATCCTCGCTCAAATAATCCTTATATTCTTTTAAACGAGTATATATTGCAGTTAGGAACAAACTAATGGTCGTTAGTCGTTGCTGGCCGTCTATCACTTCCAAATAAGGATTGATGGCATCTCCCAATGGAATACATATAATAGACCCAATGAAATATTCATCGTTGTTTTCACTGATGTCATCATAAAGCGCTTCCCATTCACGATAACTCCATGTGTATTCACGCTGGTATTTAGGGATGGTATAATAAAAGTTTCCATCCGAAGAAAGAATTTCATAGATATGATATTTATTAACACTCTGTATCATAATAATGTAAACTTTTTTTATGCGGTTCTATTCATAAACCATTTCACTATCATCTCCAACAGACTCTTCCGCTGCTCTATCGAGAGGAATAAAGTCCTCGTAAGGTATATTAAGCCCTGCCATTTCCAAATCTGTAATACACATTCCTGTGGCATAGCAGTACATAGTGAGGATGATATTAATGGCAGCATTGATTTCTTGTTCTGATGCCGTTGGCGAAATATGAGATTCTGCATTGCGCCATTCCTTCACCATTTGAAGATATTGGAACAAACGCAGATGTGCCTCGTCCTGACTGAATTTCAACCGCCACAAAGGCTTTACTGCATAGATGACATTTGACCAAGTCACGTCCTCACCTTCATGCTGTGGTTTTACCTCTTCATCATTATACAGGAAATAGAGCTTTTTTAAATAGGCTTCAAATTTTGTAACCAAAAGATTGAATGCGACATGTTTATCCACGATTGTAGCATTCTGTTTAAAGAGATTTACGAAAGCACGATGAATAAACACACCCACACCATCCAGTGTCTCAAGTGATTCTTTGTCAATCACATAAATAAGAGCATCAATGATTTCCTTCTGTGAACGCATATGATGACTTACCCCCATTAAGGTAAAGGATATTATCTCTTCGATTCTAGCCTTTATCTCGTTGATGTGTGGCTCTATGCTACCTGACGTTGCTTGTGGATTCTCCAGATTATCAAATTGGTCATCAATATTCTCATCACTATGCTCCTCCACATTTTCTATCGTCACATCATCGTGCAGGTAGGCATAGAGAATTTTCTTGCGACTATTTGCACTCAGAATAAACTCTTTCAGCAGATAACTCCACTTAGTCATCATAAAGGGGGGGGCGACTGGGGTTCCCTCTACCATCTCGATAAAAGTGATCGTTTTCTCCTTGTTAACAGACTTGCGTAACTCAGTGAAGCGCTCAAATTCGTTCAGGTTCTCCTCTGTGACATTCGAGGTCATGATGGCCTTCAGCTTATCGAAGTCTACACCTGTTGCTTCATGCAGGATACGCATCTGGTCAAACAATTCCTTCAACTGGTATTCGTTGATGTAGTCCTGCAGTGTTTTTCCTGGCTCTGGACGAAGGTCACCACGTTGAATATCATGCAATATCAAAATAGCTGTTCGTTGGTCCTTTTGCGTAAGGGTAGCAAATGTCTTATGCAACTCTTTCAGGGCTGCTTTTGTCATTTCGCTACCAGGACCATCATTATAGAGTTGCTTAATGAACTTCTCGAACTTTGAGTTGATGTATTCAGCATCTATCTTGCCTGTACTGATTTCTGTAATGAACACATTCTCTGGATAGTCAAAATCTCTGCCAGGAGTGCGAGGTCCATCATGACCATCAAATAGTTCTTTATAACGAATTAACAGTATCTGATATGTCTGCTCATCAAACTCCATCTTTACTGTTGTTCCACCATTTTCGTGCTTGAAGAAATATTCGCTTTGCTCCCATTCGAATCCTTGGAACTTTGCAGCCTCTATCAATCGTGTCATCTGAACAAAGTCCTGGGCGAACATTCTACAGTCAATGGGTGACGGCGGCAACTTTTCGAAATTCATAATATTAATAGACTGGAAAATATCACGAATATGACGGAACAAGTCATTGATGAAGTTCAGATTCTGCTCCAGCTTATCAACAAAGACTCCCAAAGGTCTATCCACATACAATTCCAAGGCAGCTTCAATGTTCTTCTCCATTGTGTATGGAAAAGAATAGTAATATATATTACCCCAAGGTTTGTCAATCCTATTAAAAATACGATTGGTACGAGAGAACCCTTGGATAATGTCCACATAAGTCATCAGTTTGTCAACATATAGCGTATTCACCCATTTTGAATCATAACCCGTCAACATCTGGGTTACTACGATGAGCAAGTCTATCTGTTGTGAACGATCATGTTCTATATTTGTGTAAGGCTTTTTGTGAGCCAGACGCTTTGCTACATCCTTCTTATACTTTCCATAATTAGGCAATGCAAAATTCGTCTTATATTTTGCATTATAATCTGAAAGCATCTCCAGCAAAGCATCTTCTTTTGCTATACCCTCATCTGTATTGTCAATATTATTATCGAATACAGCAACCACATTCAAGTAACTATACTGTTCTTTGAATATCTTATAGTATGCCACTGCCTCAGGAATATTCTGTGTAGCAAGCATGGCATGGAACTTATAGTTCTTGCTCAACACAGCAAACTTTCTGGAAATGTGTTGAGCCACCTTTTGATGGTGTTCTGGCTGCTGGTATATATCCCTTCTGCCTCTGGGCAGATAATATTCTATACCATGCTTCATAACACCGTCTTCCAAATAGTAAGACGGCATCTGCAACTCGTTCATGAAGCGGTTGTAAACACGCATCATTTCCTCATTGCCCTGTATCTCCTCCAGCGAATGAACATCCAGTTTATAGAATGCAGCTTTTTCTCTCAGTTCCTGTTCGTCACTATAAGTTATCTCTTTATAGACATCAAACCCGAGAACATTCTTATCTGGTATCGCATGAGCAATCGTATATTTGTGCAGCATGCTGCCAAACAGCGTTTCCGTCTTAATGTCATTGTGTGAGTTCTCATCAAAAACAGGTGTTCCTGTAAATCCAAATAACAACGCCTTAGGGAAGGTGTGCTGAATGTTAAGGAGCATCTTACCAAACACACTTCTATGGCATTCATCAACTATGAATACCAGTCGCTTCTTGCCTATCTTTTCTATTGTAGCATCTGTTACAAGAGGATTGTCTTTGATGTTCGACATCTTCTGAATAGAGGTCACAATCAACTTATCATCGCCATCAGTACTCTCTAGTTTATTAGCCAATATCAAAGTATTCTGTGTATCCTGTATGGTGTCGTCTTCTCCTGCAAATCCTCGATACTCGTCCAAGGACTGTATGCTCAGTTCTATGCGGTCAACCAAAAAAACTACTTTGTCAGCATCACCACTGTTGGCTATCAACTGTGCTGTCTTAAAGCTGGTCATGGTCTTACCAGAACCTGTAGTGTGCCAGATGTATCCACCCCTCTTACCTTTCTCATCCCAGTTGGTCTTCTGGGTTACATCCCAGATGGCAATAACAGCTTGATATTGATATGAGCGAAGCACTTTCAGGGTCTGGTCTTTATCATCAGCTATTGTGTAATAGCCTATTAACTGGTGAGCCATTGGAATATTCAATAATTCCGTAGCAACCCTATGCCAGTCGAAAATCTCGTCATTGTTAAAGTCAGCCCAATGGAACTGGAACTCTTCAGAAAAACCATCTTCCTTGCCAGGATTAGCAAAGTAGAGCGTCTTCTCTGGTGTCATAGCCACAAACACCTGCACCAAAGAGAATATGCCTTGACTGAACACGCCCTCATGCATATAGCGCTTAATCTGCCCTACAGCATTTGAAACAAAGTCGTGTGAGCGTTTCAGTTCTACATGAATCAGCGGCATACCATTGATCAGCAGCATCACATCCCCTCGTCGGTCACCTGCCAGAGGATGAGCAGTCTTAAAGTGAGGCTGACGAGCTATCTGGTAACGGCTTTGTCCTGCACATATCTCCTTTGGATCGAACAGTTTCAAATACACCTCCTTACCATAGTTGCGTGTATCTTTCTCATTATCGCGTTTGATACACACCTCTCTGGCGTTGATACGGCTATTGATTTCGTATGGAGTATGCCAACTGTTCACCTGATCAATGATTTGCTGCATCTCAGTAGGTGTCAGTTTAACATTGCCAAGTTTCTCCTGTTCACGATTATTCTCATAGATAATCTGCGCCCAGTTCGCCACCAGTTCCTCTTCTGTTGGATGATTAAGTATTTCTGGCTCCCATCCGTGCTGCTTCAGCACTTCACACAGAGCCACTTCGAAATCAAGTTCCTTATCAAAGGTTTGTATATTCTCTTTGCTGTTCATTTTGTGGATTATTTAATTAAACAAACATTTTATCTAAGCATGCAGCCTTTATCTGCTTCAGTTTCTCCAGTCGCTTTTCTTGCAAGGAGATTTGCTTGTCGAGGTTACGGAAATAGGAGGCGATGCGTTGCTGCTCCTTGATGTCTTTTGGATAGAGAATAGGCATTTGTACAAAAACATCGTCAGTTATAGAAAGCCTATCAAACCTAGCACCAGAATTTCCATTGTCTTTCATAAATTTATGCCAAAGAGTTGTTTTGAAAAACACGCTCATATAGTCTTTATCAATTCCATGAACACGAAAAACATAATATAATGGAGACATAACACCTGCATAGCCCAACAGATTCCTGTTAATGGGACCTACTGGAGCTGTGGCGGATATTCTTGGATTATAGACAAAGTCATCATTATCTACAACATAGTATCCTCTTATGTTATCACCATTAGAAACATCATGATCAAAAAAATCCAATTGGTTGATTATACCATATTCTGCAGAATTAGTTAGAGTTATCTTATACTCTAAATTTTGGTTCTTCTTTATGACTTTTTTACTAAAGTTACATAACGGCTCACATTCCCACTCCCCTTCAAATCCTTTGAACCTGACACGAGGAGTTGTTTCACCTGCTTGTGGGAACATAGAGACAAGACAAGCTGACTTCATCTGCTTAAGCGATTCAATCTTCTTTGTAGTGGACTGAAGCATAGAATCCAAGGACTTGAAATAATCAGCAATTGCTTTCTGTTCCAGCAACAAAGGTCTATTCAAATGACAAGCACACAATTTATCATAGAAGAAATAGAGACGTACTCCTCCCTCTTGATATAATTCAACAAGTCTCTTGAAATAAGGAGTTTTGAACCATATGTTTAGCCATTCATTATTTGTTTCACTATCAGTTTTAAAAATCACATATAACGAACTTACTATAACATCTTTGTCTAAATTGTCATATCCGATAGAACCAACATTGATTCTTGCAGGATTGTAGGCAAAAGAATCTGGCTTAACAATATAATACATCCTTTTATCTGCATTTGCCATTGTTCCACCTTTTTCAAATTGCTCATTTTGAGGCACAAATCCAAATTCATTAGAAATCGAATAGCTTTCTAATGGAAGATTGTCCCTATTTTTCTCTCCAGTAGGGTATGAGAAATCTTTAAAACCGACATTTTCCCACTCCCCTTCAAATCCTTTAAGTCTTATTTGTGGTTTTGCCATAGCCTGATTACTTTAAAGAGTTCTTAAATTCATTCAAGCCACGAATGGCATACTCATCGCCTGTCAGGTCAGAAATAAGGCAAGAGAGTTCTTCTTGTGCTGTCACAAGCTCTGCATTCAAATCATTATATGATATTGCATACTTGGCAGACAGAGCCTCTATCTGCTTGATAAGCATCTCGACAACCTCAGAAGCAGTAGCAATAATACCACTCTGCACAGGAGTAATCCACTTCTCATGCAGGAAGTGCTTCACTTCTTCATCAGTCAGATTCTGGATAGCATGGACAGTATCTGCTTCCAACTTTATCTTAGCTGACTTAATAGCTTTATTGACCTTTGTCTGCTCATCCCATAAGGCAACCATCTGCTTCAGTTTTGCCTTGGTATCTGCTTCTATCTCGTCTCCTTTGGCTTTGGCATCCTTCTTAATCTTTGCCTTATCCATTTTGGTGTTGTCGTCAGCATCCAGATACTCCAGACCTTCATCCTCAGTAAAGCTATCGCGAATCTCGTCAACCTCACCATTGATGTCTTCCACGCGTTGCTGCATATTGGCTATCTTTGCCAAATCGTCAACAAACATCTCTTTCTGAATCATATCAAAGGGAATGATGCGACCTTTCAGTCCATCAGGAACTTCTATCTCTTCATCACCCTTCTTCACTAACTTTGTTGCCTCTTCAACAGTACGAGCAGCATCAAAGCCATCAGACTGAAGGGTCTCAATGTCATTGACAATGTTCTGCCAGTTATCGCTCAATGCCTGATAGGCTACATAACGGTCAATCAAAGGAATATCCTTCAGACGACGGAAAATATCGTCAGTAATCTCGTCCTGTTCCTTCATTTCTTTCACACTCATCACATTTGTGATAAGGCGAGTATGGAGTTCTTCCTCGAAATCAGCAAAGGCATTTACCATCTGTGCTGTAAAAGTCTTCACATCTTCATTCTCTTTCACAGAAGCTGCCACATCTTCAATAGCCAAACGGGAATAAGGAATAGCTCCTTCTGGCTTGAAAAGCTGCTTATGGAGTGAAGGAAGCACATCCCAATACTGTTGCATATTGGCTATATCGCTATTGGGAATACCTCCATTCATAGTAGCATAGATATCATACTGCTCTGGAGTTTCTGAAGAATCAACATAACGAGGGATATTCAGGTTGTAACCATTCTCACGAATCTCATCACGACTTACAGAACGAGAGAAGCCAGGAATAGTTTTACGCTCTCGCCAAGTATCAGCAATTCGCTTCACATCTGAAGCACGTAGTTTATTCTGCTTGCCATCTTTGACAAAGCCTTTTGAAGCATCTATGATCAGGACATCATCATTATCTCGGTGTTGCTTCAATACCATAATAAGAGTTGGAATACCTGTACCAAAGAAGATGTTAGCAGGCAGGCCAATGATGGCATCAATGTTATTCTTCTCAATCAATTGTTTTCTGATTTGTCCCTCTGATTCATCGTCTGGATTACCACGGAACAGCACACCATGAGGCAGAACGATGGTCATAATACCATCCGACTTCAAATGATACAGTTCATGTAAAAGGAATGCATAGTCTGCCTTACTTTTAGGAGCAACACCATATTCCTTGAAACGATAGTCATATTCAGCATCAGTTGGATCCCAATGCTGAGAATATGGAGGATTTGACACCACAGCATCCACACGAAGAGCCTTACCTGCATCAGGACCAGTCTTGCTAATAGGCCAGTCTTCACCAAGAGAGTCAGCACAACGAGTATCGATATTGCTTGGACTGATGCCTCGCATAACAAGATTCATACGAGTCAGGTTGTAGGTATTCTCCTTCAGTTCCTGAGCATAGTATTTCACATGGTTCTTATCCTCAATATGGCGACCAACACTCTTACCTATGGTGAGCAATAGTGAACCAGAACCACTTGTAGGGTCATAGATCTCAATATTATCTTTCGCCTTATGGTGTTCAGCCACAATCTCAGACATCAGGATAGCAACCTCGTGAGGGGTATAGAACTCACCAGCCTTCTTACCTGCATTGGCAGCAAAGTTACCAATCAGATATTCATAGACATAGCCCAGCACATCATAGTCCTGCTTGCTGTCAGTAGGAATATCCTTGATATCCTTGATGATACCTTTCAGGGCCTTAGTCTGTGCAGAAGGATTCTCACCCAGTTTGCTCAAACCAGCTTGCAGGGTAATGAAGATTTTCTCATAAACCCCTTTGAACTTGTCGCTTATAAGGCCATCAAATCTGTTCAGGGCAGCACTAAGGTCTGACACGCTAAAGCTAACATCTGGCTTCAGCCATGTAGAGAAGAGGTACTTGTATTCAATGAAGTAGCCTATATGGTCTTTACAGTCACCTATCAACTTCTCCATATCCGGATTACTATAATCCTCCACGAGATAAGGCAGATATTCATCTGTCCACTCGTGTTCAGTCTTCAGATAGTTCACCTCATTATCTGAAAGGAACTTATAGAAGATAAGTCCCAGGATATAGTCCTTATACTCGTTGGCATCAATCTTCGAACGCATCTTGTTCGCAGAAGACCAAATCTTATTTGCCAGTTGTTGCTTGTTCATATATTGATGATTAAAATTTCCGACTAATTAAAACAAATACAGTATTATACAAGAATTACCTTCGTTTTATCCTCATTAAACTTTATTTTACGCTTAAAAGAGATGTCAACACCATCATAGACAGCAGAGACGTCCACACCTTTAGCGATGAGAGTGTCAATGAGAACAGAATCGTGGAGACCACGAATGGATGTCCAGCCAGTGTTACCTACCTGCTGATTGAATTCTTTTACGAGGGCTTCAACACTTTTGCTTGCCATCTCCTTTTGGAGGTTATCGAAATATTCTTTTGTAACCATATTGCAACGATATTTCTGTTTCTGGGTGCAAAGTTAATACCTTACTGTGCAGGTTTTCTGCATAGGTGAGTATTATTTATTGGGAATTCTCCAGATTCCTCGGACTATATTCTCTATGAGTGCTTGACGGAGCTTAGAGAATGTACCACCTTCACTTTGTAGAGTTTCAATGACCATATCTATTTTACCAATAATTGTATCAAGGTATTCAGATAATTGTATCTGTTCTTCAACAGGTGGTACCAAGCACTTGAAATCTGGGATCATCTTTGCATCAATAGACTTAATGGTAGCGCCCTTGGCCATCGACATTAATGACTTCTCGTATCCCTTTAGCAGATAATACATGTAATGTGGAGTTATAACACTCTCATCCGTACATTTTATCGCAGCTAACGATGGTGTCAGAATTCCATCCACGCCTTTAAACACTTCACCAGTATTGGCTCCTTTAACAATGACTAATACATCATCCTCTGTTGCACACCTTGTTTTAGGTGTCACCTCATATCTCTCATCACCAGAAGGATTTCTGAGATAAGGTACAGAAAGAATTGGCAAACCATCCTCTGACAAGACTGGAGGCCTGTTAATACCAAATATGACTTCGGCTGCTGAACGCAGAGGCAATTCTGCCCAAGAATTATCCTCAGAATGAGTCTGTTTCAGATTGCCTATTTGTTGAACAAAAGGCTTTGCTAACTCAATCGCGTTTATGACTGAGAGAGCATCGTTAGTGGTTCCTTCCAAAGGAGTAATTTCACTTCCTTCTGATTTAAAGAACTTGCTAAAGTCGACAGAATAGCCCTTTTCCACAGAACTATAGTCCACAGTTATCTTACCCTTAGCAAAGGGTTGACGTTCTTTTTCAATAAACTGCTCTATATCTGTATTTAAAGATATGGTGACAGTTTCTTTCTTTTTGCCATTTTCTAAGAGTCCAACTTCGTAGAAACCCAATTGCCCATTCTTAACAATGAGTGACAAGGGGGAATTGTCCCATGATTTATACAATGCGACGGCAGAATTTATAAATCCTTCGCCAATAGAAAGGCGACTGCCTTTTTCTTCTTGAATAGATAAATCAATTAGGCGAACCTTTCCTTTTTGAGCTTGATTCTTCTTGTTGGAAAGAATCCATAAATATGTAGGAATGTTAGTTGCATATAACAATCCACCAGGTAAAGCCATGATGGTCTCTACCATATCATTTTCGAACAGCCATCTACGAATACGTGATTCGCCACTAGAAGCATTCCCCCCCCATAAAACATACCCAGTACTAATAAAAGCTGCGCGACAGCCATTAGGATCCATTTTAGACAGAATATGTTCGATAAACAGGAATTGACTATCAATAACAGATGGGAGACCAATAGAGAAACGCCCATTTATGTCATAGCTTTCCAATTCTATTCTTTCCTTAATAGGTCTCCACTGCAAACCTAATGGCATGTCTGCAAGGATATACTGAAAATGATAGTCTTGAAACTGATCTTCTGTCAAAGTGTTACCATAGCACACTTTGCTATATTCATTTCCAGAAAGTAGTACTAACGCCTTAGCAATGGCACTTGGAAAGCTTGATACTTCCTGGCCATATAGTGATATTTTATCCTGATGAGTGGCTAAGCTTTTTGCTTTTTCGCCGGCATTTGCAAGCATACTACCAGTTCCACATACAGGGTCGTAAATAAAAATAAAATCTTCTCCAGACTTGCGAACGTCATTTGCAAGAAGGCATTCGCAGATAAGATTTGACAGATTCTTAGGGGTATACATCTCACGTGCGACATCGGATATCAATGATGAAATAAGTTCTAAAAACTCTTCATTATCAACTGACGAAGAAGACATATCCATTTCTGAATAGAGATCAAACATCTCAACAAGATACCTTGACTGGCGTTGCATTACAGCCAAATTCTGGTTAAAGTTCATGCCATCCAAGAATTCTTGAACATTCTTGCTAAACCCCTGAAGATATGAATTTATTACTACTTCAAGAGAGTTGTTTGCAGTCAAAATACCCTTGAAAGTATATCCAGAATAGTTATAAAAAGGATATCCGCCAGAAATCTCACATAATTTCTCAGCAAGTCTTTCATCGCTTAGTCGCTCGCTGTTTTTTTCATAGAAAGATTGACTTTCTTGAGCATATTTTTCTATCAAGCAGTCAATACGACGCAAGAAAGTTAATGCGATAGCTAACTGTTGCAATTGCATATCTGGCATCACTCCTCTAACATGTGAAAGCGTCTGCCAAATTCTTGATAATGATACTCTATTATTATGTTCTGTCATCATCTATTAATTATTTTCTGCTGCAAAGGTACACATTATCTGCGCAAGTTTTCTGCATAGTTTATAAAAACAATCGATTTACTACATCTATGTCACCTACTATGTATGAATATGCTGCATCTCGACCCTTATCCCCAATGAAAATTGGTTTCAGCCACAACGAGACCTGTGCTTGCAATTGTTTAATTGTAACATTTGAATTCATATCACAAAATACATGTTGTACTTGTCCTTTAGCCACTTCTTTCACTCCTTTTTCATCAACGACACTAAAACCTGCTCCAGAATACATATAATGATAGTTTGTAATTAGTTCTCTATCATGAGTTGTAGACTTAATAGTATGAGCGACAATTGCGACCTTCACAGAAGCGCATAAATTCAAGTTTTTAATATCTGCAACAAGCTGTTCTGCTTTTTCTTTTGATAGAGGAACGACACCTGACCTTTTATCAGGGTCATTATTAAAAAAAATAGTTATATGAAAATCCTCTTTTAGCTCTTTGGGGGCAATAGATTGAAGAATAGCAAATAAAGAGTCTTGCTTTCTTTCCACAAATTTATCTCCAAACATAAAGTTGTCTGTAATTATAACTGCATTTAGTGGGGCAAGCTTAAATTCCCCAAAGAATTGAGTCCAGCTATCATGAGTTACAATTGTTGGATCATCTATCTTTTCCCATTTAGGTACAAGATTAAATGGATGCCCTTTTATAAATCTCTCAAAAGACTTTAAATCATTTTTGTCATTTGATAATATTAAGCAACCATATTCCTGTCTTATTTTCTTATAATCCTTTATATCCCCCTCATTGATTAGAAATACATCGTCACAAATGTTTTCTGGAGAAAACTCACGAATCCATTTTTTCGCTTTGATGGATTTGTTTTCGCGTTTATTTAATCGTTTATAGTTATCGTCGCTCTCAATTAGTTTTCTTAAATCCTCATGAGACATATCGACAAATATATTACTCAACTTATTGAGCATCGTATATGCTATATCATAAGTTGGTTCTTTTTTCCTACACTTTATGATTTCATTTAAGAAATCATAATTACAATATGTATTATGTGTCCCCTTCATTAATCCTCATCATCTAGATCAAACAATTCCATGGCAGCATCATCAGCTACATTGAAGAAACCCGGCCCAAATGCTTTCTCAAATTTGCCGTTTCTTTGGAAGCCCATGTCATCATAAGGTTTGTCATTATTACCTGTGATGTAGTATACTTTAAATGGTATATCATAGAGGCCTTCCTTAAATAATCTTGCAGCTAACACCTGTGTATGCCGTACTAAATACTCTGAGTGAGTTTCTATTATGAAACGTACTCTGTAGTCCTTATTGATAATACTAATCAAGTCAGCTAATTGGCTTTGTACGGCAGGATGCAAATTTTGTTCAGGCTCTTCCAGTAGGATAGTAAGCTGTTGGCCTTTGTACTTGCGTATAAGTGTTGCAAGACGAAGCAGCAAAATTACTAGTTGAATAGATCCCATACCTTTATCAGCCAAGTCGATGCCACCTGGATATCCTTTTCGTTTTTCGCTGGCTACTTCAGGATTCTCTTTGTCAAATATTACAAGACTATAATTATCACCTTTGTAGGGAATTACTTTTAGTGAAGTACCAATCTTAAACTCTTTGAGCCAGTCTTCTATGAGAGTAAATTCTTCATCGCCTTGAGATATACGTGAAGTATAGAACTCATGAATTGTGCGCTTTGTGTAATCACTCGAATTCGCACATTTTGCATAGACAGAATCCTGAAATACAGAATGAGCATAAATATACTCAATAGTTTGACTACTAATTACTTTTTCTATTTCCTCAGAAATAGCCAAAATAATAGACGACTTTCCTTTAAGGATTGATTTATTTGCTTCCTGCTCTTTATAATCCTTAGAGCGTTTATCCCCAATTGTACCTGTCTCAGAATAATGAACAAAGCCTTTTATCAATTCAGTAATTACGTATTTTCCAGCATTATCACCCATGAAGAAAGACATATCTATAGTAACAGTATCGAACTCTTCAAGTGTAATACCAAGCATCTGTCTTCTGGATTCAATCTCTTTCTCTAACATATCAATCTCCAACTTCAAATCAGAGATTTCCCTTAAATCTGTGCTCTTAGATAATTGCGTTTTAAGTTCATCAAGAGTAGTAAAACGGCCTTTTATTTTTTGTTCATCAAAGTGGTCATTAAGCGCTTTGTAATCATAACCAAAACGTGCAGTCATCTGACCTTTTGCAAAGTCAAATGTGAAAGTAACATCTCTATCTTCATCTGAAACTGCTATTAATGACACCTGAGGTATAACGCCAGGTTTCCTTTCACCACTTATTTTTACAACAAAGCGAAACTGCTCTATTTTCATCGTAAATGAAATAGTATCCTCCTTTTGTGGATTTTGGCGGCAAAAAGCTCGATAAAAATCACCCACATTTACATGCTCAGTATCAAAACTGAAATGAGGACGCGTGAATGTTTTAAAAATATTATTTGTGTCTTCCACACGTTCTATTCTACTCTTTAAGAAGTCACGCATCAGAAGCATGGCTTTCACAAGAGTTGACTTACCTGCATTATTACCACCAACCAAGATGGTGATTTCTCCCAAATCTATTTCTGGAAAGTTTGTGAAACGACGGAAGTTTGTGAAACCTATTGTATTACTCATATCTGTATTTATTTTTAATTTCTGGCAGCAAAATTACGCACTTAGTGTGCAGGTTTTCTGCATTGTTCATAAATCTTTGATTCATTGCTTGAATTAATCCTTCTTTTTACTACTCTCCATAAACACCTTTTGCAGTTCTTCCTTTGGAGGCAGGGCCTTCAGCAGTTCTGGGTCTATCTCGTCGGCAGTCTTATAGGTGGCTACGCCCATCGGCTGCTTGAAGTCCTGCATGATGTATCCTACATAGTCTTTGTCGGCATTCTTACAGAGTATGATGCCAATAGGAGCCTCTTCGTGGTCTCGTCGGTCATCATCATTCAGTATTCGCAGATAAGCACTCAACTGTGCAAGATAGGCCACTTTGAAATTGCCATTTTTCAACTCAAACACCACTGTTCGATTCAGGTCGCGATTGAAGAACAAAAGGTCTATCCAGTGGTCGTGCCCCAGTTTGTCGAAGTGAACCTGACTGCCGGAGAAGGTGAAGCCTCGTCCAAAGGTCATGATGAAATTCTTTACGTTGTGGACGATATTACTTTCTATCACGCTTTCATCCACATCTTCATCGTGCATTCCTAACTCCTCTACATTGATAAAGTCGAGCAAGTACTCATCCTTAAACATTCGAATAGCGCGGTAGGCCTGCTTGTAGTCTGGGATGGTAGCCAGGAAGTTGTTGGGCATCTTGTCCTGATGGTGGTAGAGGTCTTGCTTCTTAATGATGTTTGGCAAGTCTTCGGTGGTGGGCTTATAATTGTGGCAATACCGTATATAGAACAAGCGCTCGTCGAAGTCCTTTGCATGGTTGATGATTGCAATATGATGTGTAAAACTAATGCTCAGAAACTCCGCAAGAGGAAACTTTTCATAATTCGTCAGTTGCAACTGACGAATTGTAATTTGCTCATTGTCAGATTCTTGGGTGTCGTTATTGTTAATTGCGGAGTGGGAGGAACCTATTTCGTCAGTTGCAACTGACGGATTGGATTCGATACTCTTCCATGCTTCATAAAATAGGCGCATGTTTTTTAAATTAGTCTCACTGAATCCACGAAGTCCAGGGAGTTCAAATCTGAGGCTATCGCTAATTTGTTTAAGCACGCCCGTTCCCCAGCCATGATTACGAGTGTTTGCTGAAATGTACCTGCCAATGCCATAGTACAGAGCCAATTGCTCTTGGTTGACGGCTTTAGCAGCCCTTGCCTGACTCTGAAGAATCGCGGTTTTTATGATGTCTACTGCGTTTTTATATGTCATAACGTCTTGCTCCATATTCTGTAGGTTTATTTGTCTGCGTATTTCTGATTCATCGCCTTGATTTTATTGGAAATACGGTCGCGGAATTGTTTTGGCACGAGGACTTCCATATCATCACCAAAGGAGAGAATTAAAGACTCCAATTCTCTATTGACTTTTACGTTGATAGTGACAACAGCAAAATAATCGTTTTCTTCCACAATGCGTTGTGAAAGGTGCAATGGCTTGGTACGAATGTAGTCAAAGCGAGGTTTATTGATGCGAAGAACGATATCCTCCGCATCTTTTTCTGGTACAGTTACCCCTATTACATCATCAAAATACTCGTCGAACTCAATTCCTGGCTCTTTATATGGAACTGCCACTTCCTCAAAATCATCAATGCGATCAAGTGCATAGTGAGCATACGAATCATAGCCCTTAACCTGGGCTATCAAATACCAGCGATCGTTGTACTCTTTAAGAAAATAAGGATAGGCGGTGACAGTTATCTGAGCTTTTCCGTAAGGTGTGTATCTCAGCTTCAGAATACGTTTAGAAAGGATTGCCCGTAGCAGTTTGTCGAAATGTTCAAGTCCTTTCAAGTCGAGATTTGACTGGAAAGAAACTACAGGAGATGCTTCTTCGTTGAACAAGCCACCCTCAATTTGCATTAGGATGGTCCTAACCCAGTCATAAAGAGGCTCTCCCTCAAACTGTTTAAGTACATAAATGGCATCCTCTATTTTGTTCCTTTCTTCATCGTTCATGCGGAAAAGAGGCAAGTTGTAGTTAGTGTCAACATAGCGATAAATACGCTGCCGTCCACGTTTCAGGTTCTCATTCAGACGAATATAATATGGATCGGTTGTTTCCAGTTGCGCAATATCATTTTGAATAGTACGCTTGGAAACCTCTGGCCTGTCTGCTTTGCGTAATGCCTTGTTACACTCATCAACTAAATCGTCAATGGTGTATTCTCGATATTTGTTTCTGAAGCATCTATTCAGAACTTGGTATCGTAGTAGAACTTGCTTATCTACTGGCATAATAGTTATCTTGAAACAGATTCCATAAAATGTTTGTTATAGAGGTCTTCCACACCGACATCAAGTAACTTGGAAATCTTTGCAAGTGTCTCCATGTCAGGTTGAGAGGTGTTAGTACACCACTTCGATACGGTTGAAGGGGTAATGCCCAGCTGCTCAGACAACCACTTGCTCGTTTTCTTTTTTTCTACGAGTAGTAGTTTTAGACGATTAATATCTTCCATTTGTCATTTTCAAATTATAACTTCTGCAAAGATAGTGAATTATTATCAATTTCTTATAAGAAATGGCGAAAATCTGTAGATTTGAGGTCGTATTTACATATATTTAGCAAATTAGCGGGCCTGTTCGCGCAAACAAACCCGCTAACAATGCTAATCATCATTGTTGTTTTTCTCTATCTTTGGTGGAATTGGATTCACGCAGGTAGAGTCGAGCATCTCAAACACATGCTTGATGGTTGGGTAGTGACCGAAGTCATCACGGATGACTTGAAGCTTTACGTTAGCTAACTTTGCTTCTTCCTTCATCTCAAAGTAACCTGATGCGAAGAACCATAGGAAGATAAATAGCAGAGCCATGAATGGGAAGAAGTACCAACCAGAGATGTGTTTGCCGAAGATATAGATTCCCTTGGGCTTGTTGGAAGTGTTTAATGATTGAACAGCATTCTTCAATTCTTCTACCTCGGCTTTGGTTTCATCGGTATGTTTAAGGACTATCTGGGCAATATCTATATCCTTCTTCCGACTCTTATAGTATTCTGCGAAACTGTCCCCGATGGTCTTCCAGTTCTTTACATTGTTATTGTAAATATCTGCGTACCAATCGGCCTGAGTCTTCTTGCCTTCTTCTCTTGCCTTTTTCTCGAGTTGGATTTTTGCATCGTTGAAAGACATGAGGAGTTTTAAGGCAACGGCATAGAGCGTGTCTTCTTCAATATAGACTTCTGGCTGGCCATCTTTTTGTGTAAAACCTACGGGGAAGGTGAAGCTGGGTTGCCCATTTTGTTCAGATACCTTCTGGGATGCATTCCTAATCAGTTCTTTACATTTCTCCTCGACACTCGCAACCTGAGCGTCAATGTACTCTTTATCAGTCTTATTCATTATCTACCAAATTTGAAGGGTTTGTAACTATTATCATTCTTTTTTCTCTTTTTGTCATTATCGTTCCATCCGTAACTGTTACTTGTGCCACCTCCTCCGCTAACAGAAACATTTGCCTGGTGGGGCTGCAAGGCCAGTTCGACAATCGCATCAAGTCCAATGCAGACAACTTCAGCAGTTGTCTCGGCAACTGCAACAGCAGCGTTGAATGTCTCCTGAGGCACATCATGGCACAGTTCTTGAAAGACATCGCCGAAGTCGGCAGACAATAGTGGATAGTTAGCGTTTAACTTCGAGCCAGTCAGGTGACGAATGCCTTCAGCAAACGACACTCCGCGGACAAGGTGGCTTGCTTTATTGACATAGATGTTCATTTTGATGCTTCGCTTATCCAACTCCCGACGGAAGTCCCGCCAGTTCTTCGATGCGGCTCGTGCTTCACGTACTTTGTCCTTGATGCGGTACTTGGTTTTGTCCTTACCTTTGAGGCGATAGCGTTTCACGTTCTGGTCTTCGCTCTTCTTGGCGATATGCAGTCCATACTTCACTGTCAGAGCATACGCAATCTTCTGGCTGCGACGATAGTTGTTGCTGTCGCTGATAGTCTTACCGTCGTTGTCTACCCGATTGTAGACAATATGACAGTGCGGATGATCTTTGTCGTTATGGCGTACAACAATGTATTGCGTATTGCGGATGCCCATCCGTTCGATGTACTCTTTGGCTATCTTGGCCATGAAGTCATCAGTCATCCTTGTTGCATCCTCAGGGGAGAAACTTAGCGAGATATGCTTACATGGGTTCCTCACTCTCTTATTGGCTGCAGCCTGTGCCTCGAAACTATCGGCAATAGCCTGGTTATTCACTATGCATACATCTTGGTATGCTATTACTCTGGCATCCTTCTCCTTGTTGTTGGTGTATTCTGCCAATACAGCGAAGGTGCGGTTGGGATTAATTTTTGCAATCATTTTCTACTTTTTTAGTTGATGTAACAATGTTAATATCTCAGTGAGAGTCTCGGCTGCGGTAGTGCGCAAGTCGGGCAGGTGTCCAATGTTGGCTTGATAGGCCAACTGGTTCAAGTTGTTTGCCATACCCGTAAGCTTACGAAGTGTCACGAGTTGCTCAGGGCTAAGAACCGGTGTGATCTTGTTCTCCAGCGAAGCCTCCCGGCAATACTCTGCCACTTTCAATCCCGCTTTTTTTGCCTTATACTCTACCAGATTGTACTGGCCTTTGTCAAGACTGATCTTGACTACGTAACTCTTCTTTTGGCCCTCCACTAATAGTGGTCTGCCACCTTTGTTTTTATTAATATTCATGTTGATAAAGATTTAAAAATCTTGTTCTGTTATATCCCATTCACGGTGATTTGCAAGGGGGTGAAAGTGTCGGTAGTCAGGCTGTTGTGTGCGACGCCGCTCTGCCTTTTGGCAGCAGTTTTGAGGTACTCAAAACATACACTTGCAACCCCCTCAAAATCACCTTGGGAATTTCATTACCAACGTAGTCCTCGATAGGGTGAACGACTCTCTTCTTCTGCATCCTCACATATCTCCAGTTTGAACTTATCAATGAGAGTCTGAACACAAGGATTCCTCCGTATCATGTCTGCCAGTATCTCATGCTTGGTAGGTTTCATCAGGAAGAAGTCTGCCACGTCAAGCCCCTGCTCTCTGTGTTCGTCTGTGGCGATGGACTCTAATAGATCAGATACCCTAACGTTAAGACAAATCGGCAATAACATCGGCACTTTCTCACGCCACTTCTCAGTTGCGCCAAGGTCAGGAAACAGGGTGACGTCACGGTTACGTAGAACCTGTAAGGCAGTTTCGTTGAAACAGCCGTTCTTGCCACCTGTGGCCAGCCAGATGAAATCTGGTACAAAATGGGCCATGATGAGTGCTGTTTTTTCACTCTCAACCAATCCAACAGGTGCGACAGGTCGCAACGGAAGCAGGTGTTCGCCAAACAGACATTGCACCAAATGGAAGTCAGACAGCTTCAGTTCGGAATGAGCCCATGTAACTTGTGGTTGTGGTTCCTTAATTCGATGCCCGTTGGAAGCATTATAGCCCATGAGTTTGCCAGCGCGTACTTGATTATTAATGTCTGTCTGCCAGAAAACAGTGCAACCATTCCACTTCCTGCCTGTACCAACCTTGTACATTTTGAAGATTCGCGTGGTTTCTTCTTTGCCGATGACACCACATAGATACAGATAAAGAGGGTTTATGTTGTAACCTGCCAAACTCAGTTCTACTGTCTTTGGGGGTATAAATGATGGCACGTCTGGTTCTGGTGTTGGTTTTTGTCTCCCTACCGTTGATGTATACCTCTTATATAATATAGGTGTAGTACTATCATCCCAGTCTTTCGGTTTCATGTCAGGATTATCATGAAAGAAGTCTTTCGGGGTATAGTGGTATCCGCAACGGTCTTCGTGGTCGCAACGGCCTACGATGTCGGGGAACTTGATAACACCTTCGTCATCAACATAACGTACAAAACAGCGTGGCTTTTTACAAGCAGGACATGCAAGCTTGCTGCCATGACGATATTTCTCGAGATGGAATCTATAATCACTCATTGCTGCCTCCTTTCTGTATCTCATTTGCACTCTGCACTTCTGCACTTTGCACAATAGTGTTGTTGTCCGCATCCATTTCTTCAGGGAGTGCAGTTGTGCATTGTGCAGTCGTGCAGTCCAATACAATTTTTTCATAGATGCCTTGTTTCACTCGTTTGATAACTGGAGGGTTGGACTCGCTCATCCTCTTGAGAGTAGTGAATACTGTCCTGCGTGAGATGCCAAACCGAATGCCAGCAGATTCAGCTTCTGCCGCTGTGAAAGTGTTGCCAACCAAAGATAGCCACCCGTCCTGATTCTTGCCTGGTTCATCAATTCCAGACAGAGCTTTTACCCGCTGATACGAGTCTTCAAAGTATTCGATTAGCCTTATAGCACCCTTCACAGAAATGATGTCGATACAGTCCAATTGACAGTCGCCAGCAGACCAGCGCATTACCTGAATAATCAGGGATAGACGGGCGGCATTGCCGTTGAGTTTCATCTTGCGACTCTCTACCTCGTTGTCGTCATCAATACCATTGACCTCATCAATGATACTGTTGTTCCAGTTGTAGAAGTATGTCATCGCCTCTTCGGAAAACTCCAGTTCTTTCGGCTGAATAGACAATCCATCATCACTAAGAGGACAGGGAATGTTCTGTACCTTATTCATGTAGTATGACCATTTCCACATTGTGTCGGGTCTTTTCTCCTTATCAATACCTATTTGCCACTTGGGTATTCTCTTGTTTTTGGGGAATACGAATAGAAAACGATCCGTTAGTCCGTTGGAAACATACTCTTTCTTGAAGATCTCATCGAGGATATTGGTCTGTATGCCGCCAATAAGATTGATACAAGGATGAGGGATGCAGATTGGGAACACCTCAGACTTCCTGACAGCTTTCAACGGCTGACCACTATATGCAGAGAGCAAATCTTCTATAAGATTACTCTTTGAACTATAGCGTTTAACCGAATTGAAAAGTGCTACCACCTCATCAACGAGCAGCACGATGCCACGTGGATTGTCGTAGTGGGTACTGAGCATGGCCTCCTGTGTGAAGTCGGATATGACTGTCTGTATCAAACGAGGCTTCTCAATTGGATCCTGCTCACCGTCTTTCTTTGCCGTCTGCTGCTGGGAATAGGCATCATACTCTTTATGGGCCTTGTCGAGCATTTGTTGGTCGAAGTCTCGGATGGGCCGATAGAGGAATCCGATGGGCGGTGTCTTACCAAGACCGGGTCGGCCCACTAACACCATATAGAGCGCACATGCCGTTTCCCATTTACCCTTAATTCGCACATGACAAGTATTGCCGATGGCAGTAGCGTAGGCCGATAAGATGACTGATGCTGTGTACTCTAAGTTGAAGTTCTCGTAGGTCACCAACTCATAGACAATATTTTGAATAGGTTCTGGGTAGATGTCCAAGGGAAAACCAGTTTCAGCCACACGTTGCAGATCTTCGTGAATCTTGTTGGAAAGGAACTCTGGATTAATCATGTCTACCTCCTTTCATTCTCTTATGATTCACAAACTCTTGCGCATCGCGCTGAATGTCCTGTAGCGACTTCTTCATCCCCTGTCCAAGCCATTGGTCAATCTCTGATTTGCGGAACGCAATATTCTTACCTCTTTTATGGAAGGGAATGAAATGTGTACTCGTCCAACCATATACTGTCTGCTCGGCAGGATGGCTTGGAAGATACTCACACAGTCCTTTGATGTTGAACCACTCGTCTTTCTCTTCTTGCTGCGGAAGAGTGAGATGGTTCACTTTGTCCTCAATGGACTTTAATCTCTCTGCGATGGTAGCCAGCATTGCAGGCATCTCATCAAAAGTAATTCTTGAATCTATCATAAAAATACATTATTATATATGCGTGTTGATGTTTCGACGATGCGGATTATCGCTAACGCCGATGCAAAGATATAGAATTACTTTTGTGGCTAACTCGCTGAAAATAAGCAAAAAAGAAGCAATCCGTGGAAAGGGATTACTTCTTTAAATTATCCGTGTTGGTTATCCGTGTTAGGATAGTATTTCTATTGATTCTATTCCTGTTTTCTTATCAATATCCCAGACAATATTTTGTCCTTCTATACGATATTCTCCTCGTTTGTCTTTGTTAAATACAGTAGAAAGTTTGTCTCGGATAGCAATAAAATCATCAGGAACATCAAATGGTTTCCATTGTGATGGGAGTCCCTTACAAACCCTTTTCGCTTCGTCAAATTGACTCGTGGTGGAGAATCCTCTTTGCCCATATAGGTATTGTGTCCATTCTCTGAATTTTGAGCCTGTCCGCTGTTTTTCAATAAACCCTATTTCAAGAAACCACTGAAATACTACGAACCAATACTTGTTTTCTAACAGCATTCGTTTCCCGTCTTTTGTCTTGATAGTCAACAATGGTCTTAGAGCTTTGTCTATTTTGTCCATATCAAGATTGGCTCTAAAGATATTAATGAAGACAACTTGGGCCATGTGTCTATCCAGTTCTTTGACCTGTTCATCTTTGCCATTGTCGCTTTCATGATCCTTCAACCACGCCTTTTTGTTTTCTGCTGCTTTTATAAAGTCATTCAAGAATACCATACCCTTATCGTTAGGAAATACCCACCAATGCCTGGCACATTCTTTCAACGATTCCAAATCTTCATCTACGATTCCATCTGAAAATGACAAAAGATAATACAGAATACCAAGGATAGTATTCCTCTGATATATCCATTGAACTTCATGCGATTCTTTCTTCAGGAAGGTATGCATTAAATTACTTACTTCATTTTTGATAGTTTCCTTGTGATTATTCGAGTTAAGGATACTTTCTCTCAAGCATTCTGCAACGTTAAAGGCATAAACGATTGACAGCTTTTCTTCGTTTAAATGGTTTACGTTGTCTTTCCATCCCCATTGCGGTTTATACATTTGGGCGGCAACAGTGTACGCTTCTCTGGTGATATTATCGGCAATGGCGATGTCCCCATAATCCTTATAATGGTCTTTGTATATCATTTTTCTTCTGTTTTGTTAATATCAAGATTTATTTTTATAGCATCGGCAGCCTGTTCTTTCTTATCATCCTGAACTTTGGCGTAAATCTGTGTGGTTCGAATGTTGGTATGGCCGAGCATCTTACTGACGGTGTATAAATCTGTTCCGCTTGAAAGTTGTAAACAGGCATACGTGTGGCGAAAACAGTGGAATGTGATGTGCTTAGTGATGCCAGCAGCCTCTATCCATTTTGCCAATGGTCTTGAAATCCAAGATGGGTCAGGTAGTCCACCAAATATCAGTTCATCTGGATAACCTGCCTCACCACACATCAGGTATGCTTGCTCTGAAATAGGTGTGTATTCTACGCCTTTGGTTTTCTGCTGGGTGAAGTTGACTCGATAGTGTTCTCCCTCTTTTGAAATCTCTTTCCATGTCATCTTCTGAATGTCGCAATGGCGTAGACCTGTTAGTGCTGAGAACAAAGCAGCCCTTTTGATGACAGGATTGTCGCATGGGGTCTCTGCCAATTGATTCAGTTCCTCTATGGTTAAATGCTCTCGTCGGCTTTCTTGCCACTGGATGTTCTTTACCTTGGCTGCAATGTCTATGGGCAAATAGCCATCAACGAATGCTTGTTTGAGTGCAGCTTTGAAAACGCTGAAGTATGTAGATGCAGTATTCTTAGAGATTGTCCCTTTCTTACTTCCACCTTGTGGGGCTTTCAGCAGGAATTGCTTGAACTTCTCCATAAGGGAAAGACTTATGTTGGCGAAGATCAGTGGTTCATTGTTTGAAAACTCCGTAAGCAGTTCTGCAACACGCATCCATGTTGTATACATAGAGTCAGAATTATAATGCCTGTTCTTTGCTTCCTGCTTGAAGTAGGAAATGAAGTCGCATTGAGATTTCTCTTTCTGTTCGGCTATTGCCTCGTCCATATCAGAGTAGAGATCTTTAGTGTCATATTCCTTCTGGCGGATATTTCGGATGTTATCTGCATAGATACAGGATTCCTGGTCTGCTGCTGATTTGCACATAATGATGCCATTGACATCACGTTTGGGTTTGTAGGTGAATGATCCGTCTGGATTCGTTCTCGCTTTTCGCTTCTTATCCCATATTGGTGTCGTGACTATACGGTTTACTAACTCTTTAACTCTCTTCGGTGTAGTGCTTCCTGGTACGAAAACAGGATATGACTCAATATATAGATACCATTCGTCATGATACTCTGACTTCCGTAACTTGACCGTTGCCCTTGTATTTTGAAATGCTTTCTTCATGCGCGTACATTATTTATATAGTTTGTCTATTTCCTTCTTCGGCACATATACATAGTTGCCGATTTGCCTTGTTGGAATGGAGTACTTTCTAATTTGCAGGTAAGCTGTGCTGTCATTCATGTGATATTTCTCGCACATCTCTCCAATGGTGTAACAATCTTCCGGCTCTAAGCTGTACAGTTTCTTTTCTGGTTTATCCTTCTTTAACTGCTCAGAACGAAGGGGAAACATCTTCATTAGTTCCTCTTTGCTTACCCGAATCATCTTTTCACCCGCATTGACATACGAAATGGTTCCTTTTCGGATAAGCCGATATAGGGTATACTTGCTAATGTCGAATAGTGCGTATGCCTCTGACACCTTGATGTAGTCGCGGGCCTCGGGTATCTTCTTGACTATCTCATCAAGTTTCTTATGCCTTGCCTCTTCATCCTTTTTTCGCTTGTATGCTATCCTGGAGCATTTGGGCGAGCAATACCATGACTCTATGGTCTTAGCCATAAATGGCTCACCACAGATTTTGCATCTTCTTTGTATTTGAAATTTAGCTGCTGCCATATCTCTATATTATTAGTTTAAAATCCACTCAAATATTCTGTAGCACATTATCTACTTTTTTGTTGTGGGACAAATATGGTGCAAATATACGCCAAAAATCTAAAATAAACAAGAAAAATACAATAATTAACACAAATAAAAAAATCCGCGTAAACACTTGGTTTACACGGATTTTCTTATTGCTTTTCTATTGATGTTTATCGATCCTTACTTCACCTCCTCGAAGTCGGCATCCTGGATGTTGTCATCCTTGGGAGCTTCCTGCTGGCTATTAGCCTGCTGGTTGTAGAACGGACCTTGCTGCTGGTCAGCACCTGGCTGAGGACCAGCCTGGGCACCCTGGTACATCTGTTGTGAGGCAGTCTGCCATGCGTTGTTAAGAGCAGCGATAGCAGTGTCGATAGCGGCGATGTCACCAGCCTTATGAGCGTCCTTCAACTGCTGGAGGGCATTCTCAATGGCAGGCTTCTGATCGGCAGGAATCTTGTCACCAATCTCCTTCAACTGATTCTCTGTCTGGAAAATCATAGAGTCAGCCTGGTTCATCTTGTCAACACGCTCACGTTCCTTCTTATCGTTCTCGGCATTCTGCTCAGCCTCAGCCTTCATGCGGTTGATCTCATCCTGTGACAGACCAGAGGAAGCCTCGATGCGGATAGCCTGCTCCTTACCAGTAGCCTTATCCTTGGCACTAACCTTCAGGATACCGTTGGCATCGATGTCGAAGGTTACCTCAATCTGAGGAATACCACGACGTGCGGGAGCGATACCTGTCAGATTGAACTGACCGATAGACTTGTTCTGTGCGGCCATCGGGCGCTCACCCTGCAGAACATGGATAGTCACTTCTGTCTGATTGTCGGCAGCAGTAGAGAACACCTCACTCTTCTTGCAAGGAATGGTCGTGTTAGCCTCAATCAGTTTGGTCATCACACCACCCATCGTCTCGATACCCAGTGTCAATGGTGTAACGTCAAGCAGCACGATGTCACCTACGCCACCCTCTTTGTTCAGGATAGCACCCTGGATAGAGGCACCAACGGCAACCACCTCATCAGGGTTCACACCCTTTGAAGGCTCCTTGCCGAAGTAGTTCTTCACGAGTTCCTGCACAGCAGGAATACGGCTGGAACCACCTACGAGGATAACCTCGTCGATATCGGAAGTGTTCAGCTTGGCATCAGCGATAGCCTTCTGACATGGAGCCAGACAAGCCTGAATCAGTCCGTGTGCCAGTTGCTCGAATTTAGCACGTGTCAGAGTCTTTACCAAGTGCTTAGGTACACCACCTACAGGCATGATATACGGTAAGTTGATCTCAGTGCTGGTAGAAGAAGACAACTCAATCTTAGCCTTCTCGGCAGCCTCCTTCAGACGCTGCATGGCCATTGGGTCAGCCTTCAGGTCGGCACCCTCGTCATTCTTGAACTCCTGTACCAGCCAGTCGATGATAACCTGGTCGAAGTCATCACCACCCAGGTGAGTATCACCATTGGTAGAGAGCACCTCAAACACGCCGCCACCGAACTCCAGAATAGAGATATCAAACGTACCACCACCGAGGTCGAAGACAGCAATCTTCATATCCTTGTTAGCTTTGTCGACACCATAAGCAAGTGCGGCAGCCGTTGGCTCGTTGACGATACGGCGTACATTCAGACCGGCAATCTGACCAGCCTCCTTGGTAGCCTGACGCTGAGAGTCTGAGAAATAAGCCGGTACGGTGATAACGGCATCCGTCACCTCCTGTCCGAGGTAGTCCTCAGCAGTCTTCTTCATCTTCTGCAACACCATAGCGGAGATCTCCTGCGGAGTGTACTTACGACCGTCAATGTCCACACGAGGATAGCCACCCTCGTTGACAACAGTATAAGGTACGCGCGAGATTTCCTTCTCTGTCTGTTGCCAGTTCTCACCCATGAAACGTTTGATAGAGTAAACGGTTTTCTTTGGGTTGGTAATAGCCTGACGCTTGGCAGGGTCACCAATCTTACGCTCACCATTCTCAACAAAACCTACGACAGAGGGTGTCGTACGCTTACCTTCGCTGTTAGCGATAACCACTGGCTCGTTACCCTCGAATACGGCAACACAGCTGTTGGTTGTTCCTAAGTCAATTCCAATAATTTTTCCCATAGTTGTATTATTTTTATTTATTAATATGCTAAATTGTCACTGATTTCATAGCAAAGCATGTGCCAAAAACAAAAAAATTCAATAAAAATGACTGATTGTCACGTCATTTTGGCACAAGTATCAAAAATAATTTATATCTTTGCAGCAATATTACGTAATAACATCAATAGATATATCTATGAAAAAACTGATTATTCTGACGGGACTTGCCCTTGCTACGACGGTTGCAATGGCTCAGAGTGCCGACTCCTACATCGTCAAGACAAAGGGAGTGAAGAAGACAGAGGCGAAGGTCGTCAAGAAGAAGACTAACGGCGAGGAAGAACCCACTGGCACTGACTTTGTCAGCCAGAATTTCCGCTATTATAGTCTGTGCGACTGGAAAGACGGCATGAAGTTTATGGTGTTGCCAGAGAAGTATGATTTAGTCGTAAACACTTTCCGTGACGCTGGTACTGGCAAGGAAATACCCAGTGGTAAGTTGCGTCGTAAGATTATGATTTACAACAACCACTCTGTTGGTCAGAATGGTCGTTCCCGCATGAACTTCACCTGTCAGGATGACAACAAGAAATACTATTTCGAGTTGCCAAACGGAGAGTTCGAGGACTATTGCTATGGCAAGACAGGTGTCCCCACCCTCGCCTATCTGGGTGATGTGGATATCGCCCGTGAGAAACTGATGAACCAGACGCTTGTGACTCGTACCACAGATTATCGTGTAGATGTGGACTACGACAGTGACAGTTATAATGATGTCAAAGTAGAGAAGAATATGGAGGTAAAGGTGGTTGCCGTTGGTGTGGGTACCCGTTCCTTCCCTGTGAAGATCATCGTTGCCGACAAGAAAGGTAACGAGTTCTACCAGAACGTTGCCATCAGTAAGACCAATAGTGGTATGCGTGACGACGAGTTTATCGTGGACAACGAAAAATTCACGTTCTATGGTTCTTTTGACCTGATGTCAGGAGAGACCAAGGTGTCTACCGACTATGCTCAGTATATGGGTAAGACCATCTACACGAAATACGCTACCAGTATGACGACCAAGGGCGGCGGCAAGGACAACCGTGTCGTGAAGGTACCCAAACTGATGGCTTTCCGCATTGACGGCATGACACCTGTCCGCAACACCAACTATGTCACTTTGACATTGTCAGAGACAGAGACTGGTCGTACATACTCCAAGGATGTCACTTTCGTAAACGAGAGTGTCGTGGGTGATATCGACGGACAGAAGGAAGACTACTTCGGCTATCTGTTCGGCTTCGGTGAGGGTAAGTTGAGGAATACCAATGCTGCTACCCGTACCATGATCCGTGAGGGACGTGTCGGCATGGGTATGACAGAGGAAGAGGTAGAGATGGCAGTCGGTGAGCCTGACAGTAAGGCAGACATCAATGACGGTCGTTACGAATGGACCTACAAGCGTACCAAGAGTTGGCTGATCATTCAGTTCAGCAAGAGCGGTAAGGTGGTAGGTATCCGCACCCCACGCAGGACGACAGCTACCAAGACGAAGAAATAAAGAAATAAAGAAAGGCACCCTGTTTCGAGTGCCTTTCTTTTTTTCTTTATGCCTTGTCAGCTATTGTCTGCATGATCTTAGCTTCGAGTTCCTCACAGAGCTCTGGATTATCCCTGAGCAACTGCTTGGTAGCGTCACGTCCCTGTGCCAGTTTAGAACCGTCATACGAGAACCAAGAACCGCTCTTCTGGATAATACCATACTCAACACCAAGGTCTATGATCTCTCCAATCTTTGAGATACCCTCACCGAAGGTAATCTCAAACTCAGCCTTGCGGAAAGGAGGAGCCACCTTGTTCTTCACAACTTTTACACGTACCTGGTTACCAATCACCTGATCACCATCCTTGATAGCAGTGACACGACGGATGTCCAGACGGACTGAAGCATAGAACTTCAGGGCATTGCCACCCGTTGTTGTCTCAGGATTACCGAACATCACACCAATCTTCTCACGCAACTGGTTAATGAAGATACAAGTGGTATTGGTCTTTGCAATGGTTGCCGTAAGTTTACGCAGTGCCTGACTCATCAGACGGGCGTGCAGACCAACGGCGGAGTCGCCCATATCACCCTCTATCTCCTTCTTGGGAGTCAGTGCGGCAACAGAGTCAACTACCAGAATGTCTATCGCACTGGAGCGAATCAACTGGTCAGCGATTTCCAAAGCCTGCTCACCATTATCTGGTTGTGATATCCACAGATTATCAATATCCACACCCAGTTTCTGGGCATAGAAGCGGTCGAAGGCATGCTCCGCATCGATGAAGGCGGCGATACCACCAGCTTTCTGAGCCTCAGCCATGGCATGGATCGCCAGTGTTGTCTTACCAGAGGACTCTGGACCATATATCTCAATGATACGTCCTTTCGGATAACCTCCCACACCAAGTGCCGCATTCAGTCCGATGCTGCCAGTGGGAATCACCTCAACATTCTCAATCTGCTCATCTCCCATCCGCATGATACTGCCCTTGCCAAAATCCTTCTCGATTTTCGACATGGCAGCTTGCAGAGCTTTCATCTTCTCCTGTTGAGGGCTCATGGCTGCGCCCTCTTCCATTTCTTTTTTTGCCATAGTTGTGCTAATATTTTAGTTTTGATTAAAGTTCCAAGTCACCATCATGAATCTCATGCCATGGCAGCCCCTGTTTATTAAGCTGCTCCATAAATGGATCGGGGTCAAATTCCTCGACATTGTGAACACCCGGTTTCTTCCAGATGCCTTTGCAGAACATCATGGCACCTATCATGGCAGGAACGCCAGTCGTGTAGCTGACTCCCTGCATTCCCGTCTCCTCATAGGCTGCACGGTGTGAACAGTTGTTGTAGACATAATAGGTATGCTCGTTACCATCCTTTCCGATACCACGGATGCGGCATCCGATAGAGGTCTCACCCTCGTAGTTCTCACCTAGGTCCTGAGGATTGGGAAGTACTGCCTTTAAGAACTGCAAGGGTACGATTTTCACCTTTGCTACCCCACTGCCATCAGCAAGTGGCGCTTCGTACTCTACCTCATCAATGCGGCTCATTCCGATGTTCTGTATTACCTCCAGATGTTTCAGGTACTGCTGTCCGAAAGTCATCCAAAAGCGGGCACGTTTGATGGTCGGGTAGTTGATGACCAGCGACTCTATCTCCTCATGGTGCAACAGGTAACTGTCACGTGGTCCGATATTCGGATAGGTCAGGTCCTTGTGAATCTCCAGTGGTTCTGTCTCTACCCATTTTCCGTCTTCCCAGTAGAGTCCCTTCTGGGTAATCTCACGGATATTAATCTCCGGGTTGAAGTTGGTGGCGAATGCCTTATGGTGGTCACCTGCGTTACAGTCGACAATATCCAGATACTGCATCTCCTTGAAATGATGCTTTGCGGCATAAGCGGTATAGATACTCGTCACACCCGGGTCGAAACCACAGCCGAGTATAGCCGTCAAACCTGCTTTCTCGAACTTCTCGCGGTAAGCCCACTGCCATGAATACTCGAAATGTGCCTCGTCTTTAGGCTCATAGTTCGCTGTGTCCAGATAGCTGCAGCCACAGGCAAGACACGCCTCCATAATCGTCAGGTCTTGATAGGGTAATGCCAAATTGATGACCAATTCTGGTTTATAACTATTGAACAAGGTCTTCAGCTGCTCCACATCATCGGCATCTACCTGTGCTGTCTGAATGGGCATGTCATAACCTTTCTGATGGATTGCTTCAACGATAGCGTCGCATTTAGCCTTACGACGAGAGGCAATCATGAAATCGGTAAACACGTCAGCGTTCTGTGCTATCTTGAACGCAGCTACAGTGGCAACGCCACCTGCTCCAATCATTAATACTTTTGCCATATTTTCTTTTGTTGTTAATCTTTAATTTCGTCACCATGGATGCCGAGTGCTGCCATCAGGGAATACCCCAGAATCTCCTGTCGGTAGTTGCCACCCTCCATGGGCTGCATGCAGAACACGGTAACCCGTTTCTCGTCCCCCACATGGCGGAGTCCCTCACGTACCTTATTATATATATGCTCAGCATCAGGTATCACCATCACCCGTTTCACGTCTCCACTATTGCAGATAATCTGCATGGAGTCGACAAACAATTCCTCGGCTGTCACCATTTCCTCGACAGGAACACAGCTGATGAGGAATTCTCCTAAGGGACCATTAAAAGCCTTGCCGTCCAAGTCGGCAAAAGCACCAGGCAGGAAATTGTCCATCTGCTCCTTCTGGTGCAGCAAGACTACCTGAGTCTGATGATTGCCTTCCCTTATTCCCCCGTCAAGAGCCACGTACTCTAGCCATTTTGCCATGTCAGCCTGAGGGATTCGACGACCTATCATACGTTCGAAGTTCACTATCAGATTAAACACAACCTTGTCGACGTAGTCAGCGTCGACAAGGATCACGTTTTCTTTCCATTCCGCCCTATTCAGCCATTCTTCTGTCATAGGGTACAAAGTTAGTGCAAATTAAGCGAATCTCCAAATTTTTTCGTCGGTTAATTGTACCAGATTGAGGAATCTCCCCGTGTATAGAAACGGTCGTCCTCATTGTAGACATTGTCGAGTTCATAAGACTCTTCGTCGTGCATTTTTTTGGTTGGCATAGGCTTTTCCTCCAATATTTAGTTAGTCAATCAGATGATTATTCGTTGCAAATATAAACAATAAATCGGAAATTCAGGATAATTTTGTGCTAAAAAGTATTAAAGTGTGATTTCTGCGGATCCCAAGCATCGATGATGAGACTCGTCATAAAGCACGCAAAATTGACCAGGAGCCACACCATGTATAGGAGAATCAGCGTGTATGACAATCTCTCCGTTGTCTAATGTCTCACAGGTGGCGTGATGAAACTCAGGAGTATGACGGATCTTGAAAGTGACATGAAGAGAAGGAAGGGCAGATCCGTCAGGGATCAGACTATGGAAGTCCTTGACTTTAAACTCCTGTTTATAGGCTGTCTTAGGATCATAGCCTTTGCTGACGTACAGAATGTTTTGCTGCATGTCTTTCTTCACCACGAACCACGGACCACCGCCGAAGCCCAGTCCATGACGTTGTCCGATGGTGTGGAACCACAAGCCCTTATGCTGTCCTATCCGCTTTCCTGTCTCCAATTCCAACACGTCACCGGGGTTCTCTCCTAAGTAGCGGCGGATATAATCGTTGTAGTTGATTTTCCCTAAAAAGCAGATACCCTGCGAGTCTTTGCGCTTGGCATTCACCAAGTGCTCACGGTCGGCAATCTCACGCACCTCCTCCTTCATCATGTGTCCGATGGGAAAGAGTGCCTTTCTTAGCTGCCAGTCATAGATCTGAGCCAGGAAGTCTGTCTGGTCCTTCACAGGATCTGGACTGGTACACAACCATTTTCCACCCTGTTCGTCTATCTCTGTCTGGGCGTAGTGCCCCGTAGCGATGAGGTCGTAGTCATGTCCCCGTTTCTCATCAAAGGCACCGAACTTGATCAAGCGGTTGCACATCACGTCAGGATTAGGGGTCAGTCCTACCTTCACCTTTTCCATCGTGTACCTGGTTACCTGGTCCCAATATTCCTGATGGCAGTCAATGACCTCCAACTTACATCCATACTTATGACTGACAGCTGTTGCCATTTCCAGGTCTTCCTCTGAAGAGCAGTCCCATTCCTCGTCCTCGTCTGGTCCAATCTTGATATAAAAACAATCAGGACGCAGTCCCTGTCGTACCAATTCATACAGTACCACAGAACTGTCCACCCCACCCGAGAGTAACACGGCAATATGCTTGTCTTTCAGATTCATGCTGCAAAATTACTTAAATAATATTAAATACACAAATAAATCCATTGTTATTTCAAAAAGAACACATATCTTTGCGATATCAAATTGATATCATTTTAAGATACGACTTTTATGAAGGCTGCTATGGTGAGCAACCTGCTCGTCGTACTCTTTGGTGATGATTATGCACAGCCCGTGGTAAATACAGGCACGTTGAATCATTAATGGCAGAAAAGAGTAACACCAAGAGTTTTATTCTGCGCGTTGATGCTGACACCATGAATGCGATAGAGGCCTGGGCTGCTGACGAGTTCCGCAGTACCAATGGTCAGTTGCAGTGGATCATCACCGAAGCATTGCGCAAAGAGAAGCGCCTGCCCAAAAAGAAGAAAGAATGATGGAAGAAAAATTCAATATAAAAACGGGCAAGGTGCATCGCACCACAGAGGCAATGATCTTAGAGGTGGTGTTCGTTTTGACAGCCATTATTGTCTGGGGCATCATCATCTGGATGATACATCAGGCTCCAGACATTGTGCCCACCCATTTCGATGCCTCAGGCAAGCCAAATGCCTACGGGTCGCCAGTAGGTATCACCATTCCTTGCATCATCATGACAATAGCAGGTGTCGGACTGATGATGCTGGCCTACTTTCCCCGTTTCATCAACATGCCTGTTAAGATTACCAATATCCATCAGGTAGAGTTGACTATCCGCAGCACTCGTATAGCAGCTATTACCCTTTTGCTATTGGCACTGGCTACGGGCTATACAATGCTGGGGATGCCGACACCCTCACCCATCCCCATTTTGGCGGCCATCGGTCTGCTCTTCCTCGAAATCATTGTATTCTCAATACTCATCTATAAAGCAAAATAAAAACTATGGTAGAATTAAAGAACGAACAACTCTCGATCGTCGTTTCGGAGAAAGGAGCCGAGCTCCAGAGTATTAAGGATGCCAGCGGCAAGGAATACCTCTGGCAGGCCGACCCCAAATTCTGGGGACGTCACTCACCAATACTTTTCCCTATCGTATGCTCCGTCAACGGTGAGACTTATCGAGTAGATGGAAAGGAGTATCATCTGCCCCGTCATGGTTTCGCCCGTGATGCAGAGTTCAAACTGATCGCTCAAAACGACAGGAAGGTTACTTTCGCCCTTGAATCCTCCGAAGAGACAAAGAAAGTCTATCCGTACGACTTCACTCTCAGCATCAGCTACGTGCTTGATGGAAATCAGATAGGTGTCATCTGGCACGTTCACAACACGGATAAGGAAGAGATTCATTTCCAGATAGGCGGTCATCCTGCTTTCAACGTACCCGAAGGAAAGACCAGTGGCATCATCCGTCTTGACAACGCAGATCCGATGGACGCTCTGCACAGCTATCCCGACAGTTCGCATTCGATGGACGAGGTGCCTTTCAGCGAGGCCGAGGGCGGCATCATCGAATTTTCAGAGAACACATGGCGCAATGACTCCATCAAGATTCATAAGAGCCAGCTGCATCAAGCTGAGCTTCTGAATAAGGCTGGAGAGCCAGAAGTGACGGTCAATTTCAATACGCCCGTCGTAGCCTTCTGGAGTCCTTTTGGCAAGCAGGCACCTTTCGTGTGTATTGAACCTTGGTATGGTATTGGCGACCCTCGTGGCTACCAGGGTGAGTTCAAGGACAAGCCCCTGATGAACCACCTACAGCCAGGAGCCTCCTTCATGAGTAAATATACAATCACTATAGGATAAACGGTATGAAAAAATTTTTATTGATATGCCTCAGCCTACTCCTTTGTCTGAGCAGTGAGGCACAGGAAATGAAAGGACGCATCTATTTCAATGGTAACATGAGTGTGTCCCACCTGCTCGCACAGAAAGAGAATGAGACTGCAGAGCAGCATAAGGAGCGTGAGACTGTGATGAACGAGATTTTCACCATGACCGTCACTATCGAGTTCCTCAACAGTCACGACATGCGGATGAAGATGAAAATCCTGATGGACAAGGAGCGTGCCAAGGAACTGGGTGTCAGCTGGGCTAACCGCAAGCTATGGCAGGCAGACCTGGTGGTGAAGACGAAGTTCTACAACTACAAGTCACGCTACACTGCCCACGACAATGTCATCAACATAGAGGACAACGGCTCTAAGATGATTCTCAGTGCTGATGGTGAAAGTCTTTCTGTGGATGACAGCGATATGAAGGCGACACTGAAGCGCATCCGATAGGTTAGTACGCTTCCCTGTATTTATTTTCGTCCTTGTCCTCCAACATGGAGAGATAACTCTGATAACGGCTCTCGGCGATGTAATGGTCGTCGAGGGCTTTTCTTACGGCACACCCCGGCTCATGGGTATGGGTACAGTCAGAGAAGCGGCACTGCTTAGAGAACTCAAAAATCTCCTTGAAATAGCTTGTCAGTTCCTCCTTCTCCATATCAAAGGTACCAAAGCCCTTGATACCTGGTGTATCGATGAGCCAGCTGTTTAGTTGAGAGTTGAGAGTTGAGAGTTGAGAGTTGAGTGGAATCATCTCCGAAAAGGTGGTGGTATGCATTCCCGTCTGGTGTGCCTCGCTGATGTCAGCCACCCGTTGGTTGGCATGAGGCACCAGCCGGTTAATCAGCGTAGACTTTCCCACGCCACTATTGCCACTCAGCAAGGTAATCTTCCCTTCCAGTTTTTCTCTCAGTGCCTCCACACCATCCCCGTCAAGGGCAGAGATGGCACGGCATTCATAGCCTATCGTCTCATAGAGGTTTATCATCATCTGCTGATAATGCAGTTCCTCCTCACTGAGCAAGTCCGTCTTGTTGAAGACTAGGATGACGGGAATCCGATATGCCTCGGCTGAGGCAAGGAAGCGGTCGATGAACGTCGTGGAGGTCTCTGGCTTCACCACCGTCACCACCAGCAACGCCTGGTCGACATTAGCAGCAAGGATATGGCTCTGTTTCGACAGATTAATACTCTTGCGGATGATATAGTTACGGCGGTCTTCTATCTCCGTGATCCATGCCCCCTCTTGACCTCCTGTTGAGAGGGAAGAAATAGTGACCCTGTCACCCACAGCGACAGGGTTCGTAGAGCGTATTCCCTTGATGCGGAAATTACCCTTTATCTTACAATCGACAGTTGATCCATCGTCGGTGAGGACGGTGTACCAACTACCGGTATTTCTAATGACGAGACCTTTCAATTGTCCATCCAATCAAACGGTCATGATTTCCTTGTTCTTCGCCTCCATCAGGTCATCGAGCTTCTTGATGAACTTGTCGTGCACCTTCTGCAGCTCCAGTTCAGCATCCTTCTCGTTATCCTCCGAGAGACCGTCCTTGATGGCTTTCTTCAGTTTGTCCTTGATGTCGGCACGGACGTTGCGCACCTCTACCTTTGCCTTCTCCGCAATCTTATTGCATTGCTTCACCAGGTCACGGCGGCGCTCCTCCGTAGGCTGTGGGATACCCAGACGGATGATCTCACCATTGTTCTCCGGGGTGATACCCACATCAGAGTCCATGATTGCCTTCTCGATGTCACGGATCTGTTTCTTGTCCCAGGGCTTGATGGCGATGGTACGGGCATCCGGTGTTGAGATGTTAGCAACTTGGTTCAAAGGTACTTTTGAACCGTAGGACTCTACACGCACGCCATCAAGGATAGCGACGTTGGCACGACCGGCACGGATGCGGTTCAGCTCCTCTTCCAGGAACATCGCAGCCATCTCCATGCGTTCTTCTGCCGAGGCTAATGTCTGTTTTACGTCTATCATAACTTATCTGTTTTACCGTTCTTCCGACAAAGATACGCATTAAATTCCAAACGAGCAAGAATCTTGCCTAAAAAATTATCATACTTACGGACAGAGCATCACCCTCCCACGGTACATGGCTTCTTTCCGCATTCCTGCACCGTGGTTTTGCACCGACTCCGATAAAGGTTTAGGGGGTAAAAATATTATCGGAAGCAGTGTAAAGTATTATCGGAGAGAGGGGAAAAGGTGGTGGTTTTCAGTTTCAGGTTTCAGGATTCAAATTTCAGGATTCAGAGTTGAAGACAAAATTGACGAGTTACTCATCCTCAAACTCCAGAAAGCCCTCCACCCACTCGACGCGGTGAGCCTCCGCCTCAATGGTGGGATTGTTGACAGAGAGACCGAGGAGACGGATGGGACGGTCTGCGCTGTAGTCGACTTCCTGCAGCAGCCGCTTTGCCACGGGCAGGATGCCGTCTTTATCCAAGAGGGAGTGCTGCACGGTGAGGGAACGGGTAATCTGTGTGAAGTCGGAGAATTTCACCTTGAGTGTCAGAGTATGTCCCACGAAATCACTCTTGGCAATGCGTCGCACCAGTTCCTCCGTGGCATGATACAGCTCGACAAGGACAGTCGATGGTTTATAGATATCCTCCAGAAAAGTACGCTCACACCCTACCGACTTACGGATCCACTCCGTCTCCACAGGGCGGTTGTCGATGCCCCTCGCAAAGTCATAATAGACCTTTCCCATTTTCCCGAAGACCTCCATCAGATGCTGCAGAGGCACCTCACGCAGATCAGCCCCTGTGAAGATACCCATATAGTGCATCTTCTCCGCAGTACGGGGTCCCACACCCCATAGTTTCTCGACCCGCAACTGTGCGATGAAGTCGAGGGCACGGTCAGGATGGATGGTCGTCATACCGTCAGGCTTCCGCCAGTCAGAAGCGATTTTCGCCAACAACTTATTATAGGAGATTCCCGCTGATGCCGTCAGGTGAACCTCGTCACGGATACGCTGCCGTATCTCACGGGCGATATTCACGGCAAGGGGGATATTCTTCTTATTCTCCGTCACATCGAGGAAAGCCTCATCCAATGAGATGGGTTCGATGAGATTGGTATAGTCATGGAAAATGGCATGCACCTGACTGGACACTTCCTTATAACGGGAATAGCTGCCCGGTACGATTGTGAGATGCGGACAGAGCCGTTTCGCCCGCATCATCGGCATAGCGGAATGGATGCCATAACGGCGTGCCTCATACGAGGCGGTTGCAACCACCCCACGAGGACCGTCATAACCTACTGCCAGGGGGATGCCCCGCAGTTCCGGATGGTCGCGCTGCTCCACCGAGGCAAAGAAGGCGTCCATGTCGACATGTATAATTTTCCGATTAAAGTTCTGCATCAGAGCACTGGAAAGTGGTGCCCTTTGAGATGTCACCGGTCTCCAGTCCTAATTTGAACCACTTCATACGCTGTTTGCTGGTACCGTGGTTAAACGACTCAGGAACGGCATAGCCACGTGCTTTCTTCTGCAGGTAGTCATCACCAATGACCTGAGCACAACGGATAGCCTCCTCGATGTCACCATCCTCCAGTGATCCGAAACGCTTGTTGTCATGATGCGCCCATACACCGGCATAGAAATCGGCAAGCAGCTCCAGACGCACACTGAGCTTGTTAGCCTCAGCCTCTGGGAGTCGTGCCATCTGCTCATGCACCTTGGCAAGCGTCCCGGTCAGGTACTCCACATGGTGACCCACCTCATGAGCAATCACATAGGCATAGGCGAAATCACCCTCGGCACCCAGCTGTTGCTTCATCGTGGTGAAGAACGACAGGTCGATATACAGTTTCTGGTCACCAGAGCAATAGAACGGTCCCATCTGTGCGGAGCCCTGTCCGCAAGCTGTCTGGACACCACCAGTATAGAGCACCATCTTAGGAACCTGATACTGTGCCCCATTCTGCTTGAAGATCTCCGTCCACACATCCTCCGTTCCGGCAAGAATCTGGGTGGAGAACGTCGCCAACTGCTGTTCCTCCTCCGTAAACTGGGGCTGTCCCTCTGTGACCTCCGTATTGCCACCGAAGGTGTTCTGCTGCACCTGCTGCATCACGGCAGCCACAGGGTCGCCACCAGAGAGCCATGCAAAGAGTGCCACCATGATAATACCACCGATACCCAGACCGGCCTTCGCTCCGCCACCCATACCACGGCGGTCTTCCACGTTCGAGCTTTCTCGTCTTCCGTCTAATCTCATCTTATGCTAATTTTGGTTTATTCCTGTACGCTGTCCATATAGTCCATAATGACTTTAACCGCATCATCCTCAGTCATATGATCCATATTGATGGTTAAGTCATAATTACGGACATTATAGCGCGACTGACCAGTATACCTGGTCACATAGTTATCGCGCATCTTATCTATCTTGGAGATTATCTTCTCAGCTTCCTCATGAGAGACATTCTGCTTTTTCATCACACGCTGTATACGTGTTTCTTTTGAAGCATGTATATATATCCGCAAATGGTTCGGATAATTACGTAACACGAAGAATCCACTGCGGCCTGTAATGACGCAAGAGCCACTATCGGCAATTCCCTTCAAGATCTCCTGCTCCACTTTGAAGATAGACTCAGTGGTAACCAATTTCGGCTCTTTACCCATTTCCACCTTATAATATGATGCACGCACTGTCTCACCGAGAGAAACGACACGCGAAAAGTCTGACCACCAATTATGTTTCCTGCCTTTGAGAGTCTCTATTTCCTCAACAGTAAGATGATATTTTTCCTGCAAAGCCTTGACGAGTGCCTTGTCATAAAATGCCACCCCTAATTTAGCTGCCAGTTTTTCTCCGACGGTACGACCGCCAGAACCCAGTTCTCGATTAATCGTAATTACAAATTGCTCGTTCTTGTTCATTTTTAAGATCTTTGTTATTAATTACTTCAACATTCGCTGCAAAGTTAAACAAAATAATCGAATAAACAACATTTTAAACAAACAAAAACATTTAGCATTTATCTGCCACTCGTTCAACAATGCAAAAGAAATATTCATTTTCCTTTTGTATTTTACTCACTTTTTCGTATCTTTGCAGGAGTATTAACTTTTAAATTTGAGAAAATATGAGTACAGGTAATGTGAGACCGGCTGATATGGAGCGTATAACGACTCCCGAGTTAGCCCAGAAATACATTGAGGAACAGGTGAGGGAGCTGCGAGCTCAGATTGGTGACAAGAAGGTGCTGCTGGCACTTTCTGGTGGTGTAGACTCATCGGTGGTGGCTGCCCTGCTGATTAAGGCAGTGGGCAAGCAGCTGGTGTCAGTACATGTGAACCACGGTCTGCTGCGCAAGGGAGAGCCAGAGCAGGTGGTGCGTGTGTTCCGTGACGAGCTGAATGCCAACTTGGTGTATGTTGATGCCACCGACCGTTTCCTGGACAAGCTGGCAGGTGTTGCCGATCCCGAGCAGAAGCGTAAGATCATCGGTGCGGAATTTATCCGTGTGTTCGAGGAGGAGGCACGAAAGCTGGAGGGAATCAGTTTCCTGGCACAGGGTACCATCTATCCCGACATCGTGGAGTCTGGTCCTGTGAAGTCACACCATAACGTGGGTGGTCTGCCCGAGGATATGCAGTTTGAGTTGGTAGAGCCCATCAAACTGTTGTTCAAGGATGAGGTACGTGTGGTAGGTAAGGAGCTGGGATTGCCCGATAATATGGTGTTCCGTCAGCCGTTCCCAGGTCCCGGACTCGGTGTGCGATGCACAGGAGCCATAACCCGTGACCGCTTGGAGGCACTGCGTGAGAGTGATGCCATCCTCCGTGAGGAGTTTGCCAAGAACGGACTGGAGGGTAAGGTATGGCAGTATTTCACCATTGTGCCCGACTATAAGTCAACAGGTGTAAAGGACAACAAGCGCAGCTGGGACTGGCCCGTCATCATCCGTGCCGTCAACACCCGTGATGCCATGACCGCCACCATCGAGGAGATCCCTTATGCGCTGCTGCATCATATCACCCAGCGTATCATCACGGAGGTGCCTGGCGTGAACAGGGTATTGTATGACCTGACCCCGAAACCTACGGGAACCATTGAGTGGGAGTAATATAGGCTGTGACGATGATAGCATTGTATATTGTCATCGGAATAGCCGTCGGTGCAGTCGTCCTCTATCTGGTGATGAACCAGAAAGTGGGACGACTGCATGTTGAGCTTGCCAAGAAAGAGACGGAGATGCAGATGCTCTCGCAACAGCGCAGTGAGGAACAGCGGCAGAGTGAGGAGCGTTTCGCAGAGCAGATGCGCAGTCAGCGGGAACAGGCAGCCGACCAGTTGCGGGCACAGCGGGAGCAGTCGGCGGAGCAATTGAAGGCTGCCCGGGAGCAATTTGACGAACAGTTGAAGACCACCAAAGAACAGCTCCGCGTGATGGCGCAGCAGTTGATGGATGCACAGGCACAGCGGTTGAAGGAGGAGAACAAGGAGAATATGGGTACTATCACCCAGCCGCTGAAAGACGCCATCAGTGAGATGCGTAAGGCGATTTCCGACAACACCAAGGACCATACGGCTCAGAACGCCTCGCTGAAGGAGCAGTTGCGGCTGATGATGGAGTCGAACCGTGAGATCGGTGAGAAAGCGGAGTCACTCGCCAATGTGCTGCGCCGTGACAATAAGGTGAGTGGTAACATGGGGGAGATCATCCTTGGCGACCTACTCGCCTCACAGGGACTGACTGAGGGTATCCATTACGAGGTGCAGGCTCGTCTGCGGGACGAACAGGGTCGCCCCCTGAAGAACGACGATACTGGTAAGGAGATGCAGCCCGATGTCATCCTGCACTATCCGCAAGGACAGGATGCCATTATCGACTCGAAGGTATCGCTGGTCGCCTATCAGCGTTATGTCAATGCCGAAGACCCTGAGGAGAAAGAGCGTGCCCTGCAGGATCATATCAAGTCGATTCGCGGCCATGTCACGGAACTGGCTCGTAAGGACTATTCCAAATATATCAAGGCACCCCGTGAGGCGGTCGACTTCGTCATCATGTTCGTCCCCTTCGAGAGCTCCCTGCAGTTGGCACTTGCCAACGACCCGACGTTGTGGCGTGAGGCTTTCGAACGGAAGGTGTTTATCACGGGTGAGCAAAACCTGTTGGGCATCCTCCATATGATACACATCGCATGGGTGCAGAACCAGCAGGCGGAGAACCAGGAGAAGGTGTTCGGGATTGCCGAACAGTTACTCGACCGCTTAGGCGACTTCATCCAGCGGTATAACAAGATTGGGGAACAACTGGATCAGGCACACCGCGCTTTCGAGTCGGCTGGTAACAAGTTGTTTACGGGCAGACAGAGCGTGGTGCAGAAAGGCCGTGAACTCGTTGACCTCGGTGCCAAGGAGAATCCTAACCGCCGTATACCCAAAACACAGGAGGAACTGGATGCTTTACCTGAATGACGACATTGCTGGTTTCGACTTCGAGGCGGCACTGCCCCTGTTGTCGGAACAGCGCAGGGAGCAGGCATTGAAGTTCAAGCACGAACAGGGACGGAAGACCTGTGCGGCTGCCTATCTGTTGCTGTGTGAGGGTTTGCGGAAGGAATACGGTATCACCGAGAAACCTGTCTTCGAGTATGGGGAGCACGGCAAGCCCTTTATGATCGGACATCCCGAAATTCATTTCAATATGAGTCATTGTCGCGAGGCGGCTGTCTGTGTCATCAGCAACCGCCCGGTAGGAGTGGATGTCGAGAGTATCCGGGAATACAAAGACAGTCTTGTCCGTTACACGATGAACGAGGCTGAGATCGCACTCATCAGCCAGTCGCCCCGTCCTGAAGAGACATTTACACGGTTGTGGACGATGAAAGAAGCCGTGCTGAAACTGTCAGGAGAGGGACTCCGCAATGACATGAAGACCGTCCTGACAGGACGGGAGAGGATAGAGACAGTTGTCAACACTGAGCGTGGCTATGTCTATTCTGTCATCTAAAAAGAGTTCCCATCGTCCCCGCCAGTTTCTCCATCCCGTTCCTGCTCATCTCCAACCGCATCTCGTATCCGTCAGAAATAAGATGGTGGAAAAGAAAACGATGCTTTCTTCTTGTATTTCCCTCTTTTTTTGTAATTTTGCCGACCAAATGATAGTTTGTATTGCAGAGAAACCCAGTGTGGCAAAGGATATTGCACGCATCATCGGGGCGACATCCTCACACGATGGTTACATGGAAGGTAATGGCTATCAGGTGACTTGGACTTTTGGTCATCTGTGTACGCTGAAAGAGCCTCACGACTACACTCCGATGTGGAAGTCGTGGAATCTGACATCACTGCCAATGATCCCCGAGCGTTTTGGTATCAAACTGATTGACCAACCAAGCATTAAGAAGCAGTTTGCCATCATTGAGAGTCTGATGCAGAAGGCTGACCGTATCGTCAACTGCGGAGATGCCGGACAAGAGGGAGAGCTCATACAACGCTGGGTGATGCAGAAGGCTGGTGCCAAATGTCCCGTCAGCCGCCTCTGGATCTCCTCAATGACAGACGAGGCAATCAGCGAGGGATTCACCCAACTCAAAGACCAGGCAGACTACCAGCCATTATACATGGCGGGACTGTCACGTGCCATTGGTGACTGGCTATTAGGAATGAACTGTACCCGTCTTTATACGCTCAGGTATGGACAGAACCGTCAGGTATTGAGTATCGGACGTGTCCAGACACCCACCCTCGCACTGATTGTCAACCGCCAAAAGGAGATTGAGAACTTCAAGCCAGAGCCCTATTGGGTACTTGCTACCGTCTATCGCGACACGATATTCACCGCCACCAAAGGGAAGTTCACCTCCAAGGAAGAAGGAGAAGAGGCATTCTCCACCATTGAGGGCAAACCTTTCGTGGTGACAAAGGTGGAGAAGAAGGAGGGAAAGGAGCAGCCGCCGCAGCTCTACGACCTCACCTCCCTGCAGGTAGACTGTAATCGTAAGTTCGGGTTCTCTGCGGAAATGACACTCAATCTCATTCAGTCACTCTACGAGAAGAAATACACCACCTACCCGCGTGTAGACACCCAATACCTCTCGGATGACATCTATCCGAAATGTCCACAGACGCTGAATGGTCTCTACCAGACAAAATTTGCAGGGAAAGCACCCTATGCTGAGTATATCAAACCGATTGGCGGTAAGGCATTAAAGAAATCCAAGCGTGTGTTCGACACCTCTAAAGTCACTGACCACCATGCCATCATCCCAACAGGAGTCATCCCTCAAAATCTGAGTGATGCCGAACAGAAAGTTTTCGATTTGGTGGCACGCCGCTTTATCGGTGTTTTCCTGCCAGACTGTAAGTTCTCCACCACCACCGTATTAGGCGAAGTTAATGAGATCGAGTTCAAAGTGACTGGTAAGGAGATTCTGGAACCCGGCTGGCGTGTCGTGAGGGAGAAGACATCGGAGTTCCCCGAGAACACGGAGTCCGCTGAGAAAAAAGAGGACGAGGAACGCACACTGCCCACCTTCGTCAAGGGAGAAAGTGGTGATCACCAGCCTACACTGACGGAGAAATGGACCACGCCCCCACCTTATTATAATGAGGCATCCCTGCTCCGCGCCATGGAGACGGCAGGTAAGTTTGTAGAGGACGAGACACTCCGTGCCGCTATGAAAGAGAACGGTATCGGTCGTCCCTCCAGTCGGGCGAGTATCATAGAGACCCTTTTCAAACGTCATTATATCAGACGAGAGCGCAAACGCCTTGTCGCCACCCCGACAGGTATCGAACTTATCGACCTTATCCGTGAAGAGCTATTGAAGAGTTGTGAGCTCACTGGTATCTGGGAAAAGAAACTGCGTGACATCGAGCACCAGAAATATGACGCAGGACAGTTCATCCAGGAACTGAAAGACCAGGTAACAGCCATTGTCACCGATGTCATGCGGGACCCTACCAACCGCCGCATCACCGTGATGCCTCCTGAGGAGGAGAAGAAGAAAGGAAAGAAAAAACAATAAATCACAGGTCACTTTCGTTATCATATAGGTATGCGCAAATATCTGTATTTACTATTGGCAAGCCTCATCCTCATGGGATGCAGTGCGGAGCACGCGATGAAGAAAGGTGATAAGTATTATGCTCTCGGCGAGTATTTCGACGCTGCGACACAATACAAGAGAGCGTATGCCCAGACTCCTGTCAAGGAAAAGAAGCTCAGAGGACAACGTGCCCTGAAGTTGGCAGACTGTTACCGTCGCATCAATTATACCCAACGTGCCATTGCTGCCTACCGTAATGCTCTGCGCTATGGGCAACAGGACTCTCTGACACAATTGTACTTAGGACAACAACTGTTGAAGGCTGGCAGCTACAAGGAAGCGACAAAGGTGTATGGCGACATGCTCATCGACTCTGTTGCCGCCCAGAGTCCTGCTTTCGTCAAGATTCTTGCACAGAGCGGGATGCGCTCTGCCCGACAAGCTCCGGACTGGAAGAAGGAAGGCTCACGATATACTGTCAAGAGAGAGAACATCTTTAACTCCCGCCGTTCAGAATACTCCCCTGTTTTAGGAGGAGATGCCAACGACCGTTTATATTTCACCTCCACACGCAATGAAGCTACCGGAGACGAGTTAAGTGGTATTACCGGTACCAAGAATGGTGATATTTTCGTAGCCCAAAAAGATGAGCAAGGCAAATGGCAACGTCCGCAAGTCATTGACTCCGAACTAAACAGTGCCGACGATGAGGGTGCCTGTTGTCTGACACCTGACGGACATACGATGTACCTGACAGTCTGCAGGACGGATAATAACTACCCACGCTATGCGAAGATAGCCTCATCCAGACGCTCGGATGCCGCATGGACAAAGGCGCAGGAGGTGGAGCTGACACGTGACACGCTGTCGCTCTTCGCCCACCCTGCCGTCAGTCCCGACGGTAAGTGGCTCTATTTCGTGAGTGACATGCCCGGGGGAGAGGGTGGCAAGGACATCTGGCGTGTGCGGCTCTCAGAGACCAGCATGGGTGGCGTGGAGAACTTAGGAGCTCCTGTCAACACCCCTGGTGACGAGCTGTTCCCCACCTTCCGTCCTAACGGAGACCTCTATTTCTCGAGCAACGGTCATGAGGGCATGGGTGGTCTCGACATCTACATCGCCAAACCGAACGCCTTCGGATGGCAGCTGGAGCATCCGGGATTTCCTTTGAACTCACAAGGTGACGACTTCGGCATGACCTTCGAAGGGATGCTGAACAAGGGTTTCTTCTCCTCTAACCGTGGCGATGCCCATGGATGGGACCATATCTACTCGTTCGAGAACCCGGAGATCATCCAGACCGTGAAGGGATGGGTGTATGAGCAGGAGGGCTATGAGCTGCCACAGGCTATCGTCTATCTGGTGGGCAACGACGGTACCAACCTGAAACTGAGTGTCAAGGGTGACGGCTCGTTTACCCAGCAAATCAAACCGAATGTCGACTATGTGCTGCTGGGTACCTGTGTGGGATATCTGAACCATAAGGAGGAGCTGCGGGTAGAGCCGGCAGAGGACTCCGAGGAATACGTGCTGCAGTTCCCATTGGCAAGTATCACGGCACCGGTGCTGATAGACAATATCTTCTACGACTTCGACAAGGCGACGCTGCGTCCGGAGTCCACCGAAGCGCTGGACAAACTGGTGGTGCTGCTCAACGAGAACCCGCACGTTGCCATTGAGCTTGCCGCCCACTGCGACTATAAGGGTGGTGAGGAGTATAACATACGACTCTCCCAACGCCGTGCGGAGTCTGTCATCAACTACCTGATAAAGAAAGGAATCGCCAAGGCACGACTGAAAGCGAAAGGCTATGGCAAGGGCAGTCCGAAGAAGATTCGCAAGAAACTGACCGAGAAATATACGTTCCTGAAAGAAAACGACGTTCTGACAGAAGACTATGTCAGAACGTTCACACCAGAGGAACAGGAGATATGCAACCAGCTGAACCGCCGTACCGAGTTCAGGGTGACCAGCACCACCTATGGTATGTTCGACAAGGAGGGCCGCCTTATCGAATCAACCGTGCGTAACTGAACACCTCGTAAGCACCAATCATCAACAGACTGAAGAGGGCAAAGACCACCATCAGCGGGCTGACCTGTGGGGGCTCGGCAAACGTGGTGCGTACCAGCACCTCCACCTGCATGAACAGCAGTTCCCAGCCATGGAACAGGGTGAAGAGGACTGCGGCTATCAGGATGCAGCATGCCGTCCAGATGCGGGTGAACAATTTCATGTTACGCACCGGCAAGCGGCTCATCACCCGTTCCGTGAACCCGTTGTCAGCGATCGTCTGTTGTGCTGCCTCACTGAAGAACTGTTGCAGCAACTGCTCATTCTGTTTATCCATATCCATTCTGTTTCAGATAGTTTGCCAGTTTTTCCTTTCCTCTGGAGAGGTGCGACTTCACGGTACCCTCCTTCATCCCTGTAATTTTCGCGATTCCAACAATATCATATCCATCAATCAACTGAAGAGTGATACACGTTCGCTCTTCAGACTTCAACAATCGCAACGCTTCATAGACATCCATACCGACCACAGTACTCGTCTGTAGCGAAGGTTGTTGAATACCGTCAATATCGTCGGTCTGCTTTTTCGACCTGGTATAGTCATAAAACACGTTATAGGCTATTCGCATCAACCACGTCTGGAAAGAAGCCAAACCACGGAATTTACCGATATTCGTATAAGCCTTGATAAAAGTATCTTGTGCCAAGTCATCGCTCAACTGCTCATCTCCCAGCGTCTGATGCAAAAAGAAACGGCGCACCGGTGACTGGTATCGGCGTACGAGCTCATCGAAAGCCCTTTTATTGCCTAACACAGCCACCTGCGCTACAAGAGAGATGTCAGTCGGGGTTATCATTTACTGTTGCGGTAGGATTCTATTCTTTTCCGGCATCACGATCCATGCCACAATATAGAACAGCACTCCTGAGAAGCATGTAGCCAGTGTCAGGAAAGCATAGGCTAAGCGCACGGCAACGGGGTCAAAATCCAAATACTCTGCAATACCTGAACAGACACCTGCTATCACACGGTCGTCGGAACGATACAATCTCTTAGTCATCATCTTACGAATTTAAAGGGTTATTATTATTCAGTTCTTTCTCTCTCTGCGCATTCTTCTCTGCCGTCTTGGCAGCAATGACCTTACCCAAGCCGATGAAGAAGACAAGGGCACCAATACCAAAACCTATCTCTTCAGCCACCAATCCGAGGAATATAGCAAGACCGATACCTACGAAGCACTGCCGGAGGCCCTTCTGATACTCGTCATTGATTTCGCCCTTAGGCTGCTGCAATACCTGGTTAGGGATAGGCTGTCCGTTTTCCATTGCCATCTGTGCCATCTGTACCTTTTGCTTGCGATTTCTGCTTACCAGCCAGATGAGCAGGACGAGGAAGATGATGGGGGAGAGTAACAGCAGGAAGACAAAGATGATAACGATGATGGCAATGGTCCATGCTGCCCATGTATGTTTCTCGACGGTGGAGTCCACCCAACCTAACAATTTCTCCACATCCTCATCGTTATCACTGTCCCACTCATAATGGAACGTGCGGGAGTTGCTGCCAACAGCAGTATCTACCGCAGTGGTATCTGAGAACGCATCCACAGCAGAGCTATTATTCGTGGTATCCACCAATTCCGTATCCTGCGGGGTATGTCGGTGCTTCTGTGCCAAAGTGGGTACACTCACTGAGAGTGCCATCAACACCGTCAAAACGATTAATCCTTTTTTCATGTTCATTTGTATTTTAATATTTTGTTTACTCGTTAGACGATACTTAATTACATTTAGTTGCAAAAGTACGAAAAAAAGTTTGTATCTTTGCAAACAATATGGCAGATTTACCACTTGCTTTCAAGGAATATACACGTCAGCTGATGGGTGACGAGTGCTTCAACCGATACTTGCATTCGTTTGAGGAGGATACTCCTGTGAGCATACGACTCAACCCAAGGAAACCCGCAGGGAAACCTATGGATGCAGAGGAAGTGCCTTGGTGCAGAGATGCCTATTATCTGAAAAGTCGTCCCAACTTCACGTTCGACCCTCTCTTCCATGCCGGCTGCTATTATGTGCAGGAGGCTGCCTCGATGTTTCTGGACGAAATACTAAGGCAACAACTCTCAACTCTCAACTCTCAACTCTCAACTCTTGACGCATGCGCCGCTCCCGGTGGCAAGTCGACACTGCTACGCTCGGCACTGCCTGAGAAGAGCATCCTTTATAGCAACGAACCAGTCCGCAACCGTGCGAGCATCCTCTTGGAGAACATCCAGAAATGGGGCTACCCGAACTGCTATGTCACCAATGCGTATCCGAAGGACTACCGCAAGGCGAAGATGAGATTTGACGTGATACTCTGTGACGTGCCGTGCTCGGGGGAGGGGATGTTCCGCAAAGACGAGGCGACCATCCGCGAGTGGAGTCCGCAGAACATGGAGAAATGCTGGCGACTGCAGCGTGACATCGTTGCGGATGCATGGGAATGCCTGAACGACGGCGGACTATTTATATATAGTACGTGTACCTTTAATACCAAGGAGAACGAGGAGAACATCCGCTGGATACTCGACAACTACGAGGCGGAGGTGCTGGAGATAGAGACCAGACCAGAATGGAACATCACGGGGTCGCTGCTGGAAGGGTTCTCTGAACCCGTCTATCGCTTCATCCCCGGCATCACGAGGAGCGAGGGGCTCTTTATTTGTGCCTTGAGGAAAGGCAGCTTCGCCACCGTTCCCCTTAGGGAACCCAAAAGTTTCCCCGCAGGAACCCAAAAGTTTCCCCGTAGGAACCCAACGGTTTCCCCAATGGGAACAATCTCCAAGGAGGAGCCTCTTTGTCAGACAGAGTTATCCTACCCTCAGGCGATGGCATACCTGAGGCATGAGGCACTGGTATTACCAGAGGACACGCCGCGCGGCATCGTGGAGGTCTGCTTCCTCGGTCACCCCCTCGGACTTGTCAAGAACATCGGCAACCGTGCCAATAACCTCTACCCGAAGGAGTGGAAAATCAAAACGACACATATACCCAATGAATATGAACCTATATTAAAAGAGCTATGAAACAATATTTAGACATACTGAACCGCATCCTGACGGAGGGCACCCAAAAGGGTGACCGCACAGGTACTGGTACCATCAGCATCTTCGGAACACAGTCACGCTATAACTTAGAAGACGGTTTTCCGCTGCTGACGACCAAGAAACTGCACTTGAAATCTATCATCTACGAACTGCTTTGGTTCCTGCGTGGTGACACGAATATCAAGTACCTCAAGGACCATAAGGTGAGTATCTGGGACGAGTGGGCTGACGAGAACGGCGACCTGGGTCCTGTCTATGGACATCAGTGGCGCTCATGGCCTGACTATGATGGTGGCACCATCGACCAGATCAAATATGTGGTCGACCAATTGAAGACGAATCCGGACTCCCGCCGTATGATCGTGTCGGCATGGAATGTCGCCGAGGTCAATAAGATGGCTCTGCCTCCCTGTCATACTATCTTCCAGTTCTATGTGGCGGATGGCAGACTGTCGCTGCAACTCTACCAACGGTCGGCAGACACCTTCTTAGGCGTTCCCTTCAACATCGCATCGTATGCCCTGCTGTTACAGATGATGGCACAGGTGACGGGACTGAAGGCGGGTGACTTCATCCATACCACCGGTGACACGCATCTCTACCTGAACCATATCGAACAGGCAAAACTGCAGCTCACTCGTGAGCCTCGCCCACTACCTACGATGAAGATCAATCCTGATGTCAAGGATATTTTTGATTTCCAGTTCGAGGACTTTGAGTTGGAGGGTTATGACCCTTGGCCACATATTAAAGCGGAGGTAAGTGTTTAGTTCATAGTTCTTAGTTCATAGTTATGATTACTATTATTGCAGCGGTGGCAAAAAATCGTGCCATCGGTTTTGAGAATAAGCTATTGTATTGGTTGCCCAACGACCTGAAGCGTTTCAAGGCGTTGACAACGGGACATACCATCATCATGGGACGTAACACCTTTGAGAGTCTGCCTAAGGGGGCACTGCCTAACCGCAGGAATGTGGTACTGAGCCGTACGACCAAGGAACTCCCCGGCTGTGATGTATTCCCGACATTGGAGGAAGCCATACAGAGCTGTCAACCAGAGGAAGATGTATATATAATAGGTGGGGCACGGGTCTACGAGCAGGCTATTAAGTTTGCCGACCGTCTCTGTCTGACGGAGATTGCCGACACGCCCAAGGAGGCTGATGCTTTCTTCCCTGACTATAGTGACTGGAAGGTGGAAACGAAAGAGGCACATCCGAAAGATGAGAAGCATGCTTTCGAATATGCCTTTGTCGACTACGTCCGCTAACGGCTAATCCTCCAAGATAGGAGCGTCCACCACGGGCAACTGCCTGTTGAAGGCAGAGTGGAAGGATATCAGTGTCTCACTGCTGGAAAGACCAAGCGGTTGCAATTTGTCATGGATGATATTCAACAGGTGATGGTTGTTCATCGCATAGATCTTGATGAACATATCGAAGTTACCAGTGGTGTAATGGCACTCCGTCACTTCAGGAATCTTCTGCAGCTCAGCAACCACCTTGTCGAAATCTTCAGGGTTCTTCAGGTTCAGTCCAATATAGGCACAGGTCTCATAGCCTATCTTCTCCGGATCAATCACGAACTGCGATCCCTTTAATATTCCCTGGTTCGTCAACTTCTGGATACGCTGATGAATCGCCGCCCCACTGACATTGCAGGCACGTGCCACTTCCAAGAAGGGCACACGGGCATCATCTGCTATCATACGAAGAATCTTCTTATCTAAATGATCAAGTTTCTGTACTGCCATAATATTTATATTTTACTTTTTTATTGTCTCTTTATTTGTCGCTGAGTAATTGATGTGTAAGGCTCCTGCCTGTCGCAAAGCCTGCTTCACGTCGTTGACAACACCCATGTCCGTATCACGGTCGGCATGGACACTGACCGTCATACGCATTCTGTCCTCACTTGACATACGGTCACGAGCCTCAGCAATAGCTCCCGGTATCTCATGGACTGACACGATATGGTCGTTCACCTGGATGCGTGTCTCGTCAGATATCACTCTCCCTTGCTCGTCCACAGGGTGTCCGATATACAGATACACTACACTGCCTTTATAACCTGTTTTCTCCAACTCCGTACCTTGAGGTACCACATAACGCACTTTCAACTCTGTCTGACGCATATGGGTCACTATCATAAAGAAAAACAGAACCGTGAAGATCAAATCAGGCATTGAGGCAAGATTCAATCCAGGCATTTCATGATTATATCGACGACGGAAACGACTCATAACTTCAATCCTCTCATTCTTCTACGGTTGGTTGTGCCTCACTGATACGTAAAGGGAAACGCCGAACAATGACCTCACGCTCCTCTGGCGTACACTGCGAGAAATCATGTCCATAGCGTTGTAATGCCATCTTCTCTCTCATGGCATGAAAAGCAGCGACAATCGTATTCTGCATCTCAAAATAGGCAGCATAACTGGTGGAACGGTCGGTCTGGACACCCACCACATACTGCTCTGTCTGCCGACTGGCGACAAACGATTCCACCTGCTGTTGTAAGACTGCGAACGACACAGCTTTGTCGTCAATCCACAAAGAGTCGTTCTTGTCAAGTCGTATCTGCATCACATTACTGCGACTGATATCTATCTCCTTCTGTGGCTGGTCATCCACCGGCGGTAATTGACGTGACAGTCCTTTGTCCGTATCCATCGAGGAAGTCACCAAGAAGAACACCAACAGCATGAACGAGATGTCGGCTGTTGATGTAGTGTTGAGTTCTGGAATCTCTCTCTGACGACGACGGAAGAACATATTATTTACCTTTTAGTTTTCTATTGATACCCGACATGCCATAAACAACAAAACAAGCGGCAATCACAATCAAGACAAGAGACGATACAATCAGTCCGTCAGTTGCTTTCAACCAGAAACGGTCGGTATAACTGATGCCATTGATCAGTAATGGCTGTGAGGAGCCAGCCAAGCATGCAACTAACAACAAGAGGACGGTAAGCCCTGCCACTCCCCAAGCGATAGTCTTACGAGGTACACGATTGCTGGCTGCTATACTGTCATAGCGATGGCGTAGGGAATGTACTGCCGATGCAACAACGGCTATCAATGCCAAAAGCAGTATGGCATACATCAACCATAGCATGACTTCCGCCAAGATGTAACCACCCATATTAGCCATTCTTCGCTCCTTTATACTTGGTGACAGAGTCCATCAAAGTAATCGCACTCTCCTCCATCTGAGAGGTCAGATGTTCTATCTTTGAGAGAATATAGTTATAGAAGAACTGCAAGATCAAAGCAACGATAATACCAAAGATGGTAGTAATCAGTGCCACCTTCATACCTGAGGCGACTATCGTAGGACTGATATCCCCTGCTGTCTGTATCTGGTCGAAAGCCATCACCATTCCGATGACTGTACCTAAGAATCCTAAAGAGGGAGCGACAGCGATGAACAACTTAATCCACGAACACCCCTTTTCCATGTTGGAAATCTGCACGGTACCATAATTCGTCAGCTGACGGTCTATCTGGTCCAAGGGTTCCTTGATATGCAACAAGCCCTGATAACAGATACTTGCCACAGGACCACGGGTCTGACGACAGAGGTCTTTGGCACCCTCCACGTCATTCTCCATCAACTTGGCATCGATGTCCTGCATCAGTTTCTTGGCGTTTATCTCCGACAGCGTCAGATAAATAATACGCTCAATACAGAAAGCAAGACCGATGACCAGGGCGAGAGCCACCAGGGACATAAAGCCCGCAGAGCCTTCGATAAACTTAGATTTCAACAATTTATGCAGTCCCCCTCCCTCTGTGACATCCATACCGTTCAGGTCTGCATCCACCAATGCCATCGCAGAATCTGCTGCCAGCGTGTCATTTACCACTAATTCCACAGAGTCTGCAGGCTGCTTGGGTTGTGCCATTGCCGGCTGAAGACATACAGTCAGACAAACCATGACAAGAAAAACTATTAACTTTTTCATCCTTTTTCTTTCAATTTGATGCAAAGGTAAGCATAAAAATCGGAAAATACCCGGTCATTACAATTATTTTATTTAAAATTGCAACATAACCAATAAACCATGAGCAATAAAAATCGAGAATCCGTAATTTTGGTCATTTTATCAGTAAAACGCATAGGGGCTCTTCTACTGTTTCTTTGTAATTTTGCACCATCTAAAATAAAAGAAAAGAAATTATGGCAAAAATTGCATTAGGTACCTGGGCATGGGGCGCAGGAGCATTTGGCGGAGATAAGGTATTCGGCAGCAAGACCGATGTGGAGAACTTGAAGCCCGTATTCGATGCGGCAATGAGGGCTGGGCTGAGCCTGTGGGATACCGCTACGGCATACGGTATGGGCGAGTCGGAGAAAATTCTCGGTTCTCTGGCGAAAGAATATAAACGTGGGGACGTGCAGATCTCAACGAAATTCACGCCACAAATTGCGGAGTTCTACGATGATAATGTGGAGAAGATGGCTGATGCCTCAATCGAGCGCATGGGCTGTACATATATTGACATCTACTGGATTCACAATCCGATGGACGTAGAACGTTGGACCCCCGGGTTGATTCCCCTGCTCAAGTCGGGCAAGGTGAAGCGTGTAGGTGTGTCAAACCATAACATCAAGGAGATTCAGCGTGCCAACGAGATTCTGGGTGAGGCTGGCTTCAAGGTCTCTGCCGTACAGAATCATTTCTCATTGTTATACCGTTCATCAGAAAAAGGTGGTGTGCTGGATTACTGCAAGGAGAACGGTATTGAGTTCTGGGCATATATGGTGCTGGAGCAGGGTGCACTCTCTGGTAAATATAATAAGGAGAACCCACTGCCCGAGGAGAGTGACCGAGGACAGAAGTACAACCCCGTACTGCCACAGCTGGAGGCACTCACCAACGAGATGACTGCCATCGGCAAGAAATACGGTGCGAGCTGTTCGCAGATAGGTATCGCATGGGCTATCGCCAAAGGTACAATGCCCATTATCGGAGCCACAAAGGAGCGTCACGTCATCGAGGCTGCCGAGGCAGAGAAGATTCAATTGACAGCCGAGGAGGTGGCACGTTTAGAACAACTCGCTGATGCTACTGGTATTGACACCCGTGGTGGCTGGGAACACTCGATGGAGTAATTGGAAGTAAAGAATGAAGAATTTACTACCGCTATTGTTGCTGTCTATGATGGTTGCAACTGAAATAGAGGCTCAGGGCGTGATAGATGTGCATAGCCACCTCATCCCCCCTGAGTTCCTGTCGACTCTCGAAAGTGAGGGCAGGTTGATGGACGAGGGTTTTCCTTTACCCAAGTACGATGCTGAGGGGCATCTGAAGTGGATGGACGAAGCAGGAGTTCAGACATCGGTATTGACATTGGCGGCTCCGCAGCCCTTTATTATGACCTTGCCGGTTCTCACTCTCCCATGATTATCCGCATGCTGCTCACCATCACCACGCCCGACCATCTGCTTTATGGCTCAGACTATCCCTACGTGGCTCCTCAAGTGCTGACACAAAGTCTCCAGCACATGAAGCAGTATCTCACGACTGAGACGGACCTTGCGCCATTCCGCGAAATAATCCTATGCAAGAATGCCCAACTATTATTTCAGACAAGACAATGAGAATTATCACCACTATTATCGCACTGCTCTTGGCAGTGTCGAACATTAACGCACAAGAGAATATGAAAGAGAATGTCGATTTTAACGTATGGCCGAAAGGCGAACTGAACACCGCCTACGCCAAGTATTTCATCGGTAATAGTTATCTGGCTCCGCTCGATGCCGAGAACGGTGGTCCAGTGAACGTCACCTTCGAACCACGATGCCGCAACAACTGGCACATCCATCATAAGTCGGTGCAGGTACTCGTGTGTGTGGCTGGACACGGCTGGTATGTTGAGGAAGGCAAGAAGCCTGTAGCACTGCATCCTGGTGTAGTTGTAGCCATCCCCGCCGAGGCGAAACACTGGCACGGAGCTGCCAAAGACTCATGGATGCAACATATCACCTATATGACAAAGGTTGAAGAAGGTGCGTCGAACGAATGGCTGGAGCCTGTCACGGATGCAGAGTATGATAAACTGCCTGCCAGCAATACCCTTCTCAGTGTGACCGATGCTGAATACATGCAGCGTTTCGATGACTTTGCCTTCGATGAGGTGGTGGAACAGGTGAAGACGCACCTCGATGACCACACCCGCTATATCTGCTACCTTGCCACGCTCTTAGGATGTCAGGGCATCGACGAATACCGCGAACTGCTGCCCGAAGCACTCGTCAAAGGCGTGACACCTATTGAAGTTAAGGAAATCGTCTATCAGGCTACGGCATATCTGGGCATGGGGCGTGTCCGCCCGTTCCTGACAGCCACCAACGAGATTCTGACTGCTCACGGCATCGCCCTGCCATTGGCTTCGCAGCAGACCACCACGAAGGAAACCCGCCGTGAGGCTGGCACCGAGGCCCAGGTCGATTGCTTCGGTGATGGGATGCGCGACTTCTGGAAGTCTGGTCCCGAGGATAGCCGACATATCAATAAATGGCTTGCCGACAACTGCTTTGGCGACTACTATACTCGCACGGGGCTCAATCTGAAAATGCGTGAACTGATTACCTTCTGTTTCCTTGCCGCCCAAGGTGGTTGTGAGCCACAGTTGAAAGGGCACATTGCAGGCAACTTCCACGTAGGCAACGATAAAGACATGCTCATTGCTGTCATCTCATCCAACCTTCCCTTCATCGGCTATCCCCGTACGCTCAATGCGTTGAGTTGTATCCGTAGCGTAGAGTCAGACAAATAAAGAAGCTCACCAGGGGGGGCATCATCAAACCATTATCCAAAGTCTTGTACTCCGCAACTATATCTCTCCTTAATAAGCTCTAAAAGGTTCATATTATTCTCCTATTATCGTTACTACTAGTTTTCTTGCCCCCCCATAATTGCGGTATTCACAGAAACAGATTCCCTGCCATGTCCCCATGTTCAGGTGACCGTCGGTAATAGGGATAGTCAGGCTTACACCACTCAGGGTTGACTTTGCATGTGCTGGCATATCATCAGCACCCTCCAGAGTATGCTCGTACTCAGGACGATTTTCTGGAACAAGATGGTTGAAGATGGTTTCCATGTCTACACGAACATCAGGGTCAGCGTTCTCATTGATGCTCAGTCCACAACTCGTATGCTTACAGAATATGTTGAGGATACCAGTCTTAGGCAGTTCTGGCAACTGACGCATTATCTCGCTCGTTACCAGATGAAAGCCTCTTGACTTGGGGATAAGTGTTATTTCTACTTGCTGAATCATTCGCTTTTTGATAAATGTTCCTAATTGTTGACGCAAAAATAGTCAAAATCGGGCAGAAATAAGTAACTTTGTCCTCAATTAAACAAAGTTTAAGAGAAACAATGAACGAATTTATGAAGAAGATTCTGTTCCTTCACGGTTTCTATGCCAGTGGTCAGTGCGTACCAGCTGTTGCATTGAAAGAGGCTTTTGAGGGTGAAGCGGATGTTATCACGCCTGACTTGCCGATGCACCCGAAAGAAGCTGTCAGTTTTATTCGTGGACTGATTGACAGTGAGAAGCCTGACCTCTTGATTGGCAATAGTTGTGGTTCCTTCTATGCCCAGATGGTGGCTCCTGTCATGGGGGTTCCTGCTTTACTCGGTAATCCTCACTTCCAGATGACAGAGTTTCTCAAACAGCGTATTGGTGAGCACCAATACAAGTCACCTCGAAAGGACGGCAAACAGGACTTTGTCATTGATGAGACCTTGATTGAAGAGTTTGCAGAAATGGAGGCTATTCAATTCGACAACTGCAATCCCGACTTCAAAGACCGAATCTGGGGATTGTTCGGCGAAAGAGATACGTTGGCACACTTTGAACCAACCTTCTTGAAACATTACGAAAAGTCGTACCATTTCCCAGGAGGTCACACTCCGACAGCAGATGAAGTCCGTAACTGGTATGTACCTCTGGCAGAGAAACTGCTTAGAACCAATTTGGATAGTAAATGAAAGAACAGAGCCTCCTACACATCGTCCTTGCCTACCTCGCTGTCATCAACGTGGTGACTTTCTTCATGTACGGTATCGACAAGCGACGCTCGACCTCTGGTCGCTTGCTACCAACGGGACGTAAGAAAACCAAGATGTCCAAGTTGCGCATAAGAGAGACGACATTATTGGGTTTGGCTGTTTTAGGCGGAAGCATAGGTGCATGGTCAGGAATGAAGATTTGGCATCACAAGACGCTGCATAAAAAGTTCAAGTATGGTGTACCAGCTATCATCATTGTTCAAATTACATTAATTGGTTATTTATTGAAACGATGGCTTGGAAACTGAAATATCGCTGTAAGATCTGCGGATATGAGGCAGAGATGTATGAGGGACGTGGATTGTTCCGTCAACAGATTACCCCTATGTCTTGCCCTGACTGCAAGACCATCCAAAATATAGTCGTGGGTGGTATCATAGCAGATGTCGCCCCCTCATATCGAAGTGAGGCGGGCCGTTTGTGTTTGCAATGTGGCAGCGATAATATCAGGATTTGGGATATGCACACCTGTCCGAAGTGTCAGGGAGAAATGGAACGTACTGGAGAAAAGGAATTCTGGACGTGATGAGAAAGCTTTGAATTCCTTGATATTCAATGCTTATTGCGGAGAGAACGACAAAGCCCCGAGGGTTTACCTCGGAGCTTTGAATCCTTTTCTCTTACTTCGCGGAGAGAACAGGATTCGAACCTGCGAACCGGTTTTGCCGGTTACACGCTTTCCAGGCGTGCCTCTTCAACCACTCGAGCACCTCTCCTTGTTTGCGGATGCAAAGTTACGAATAAGTAAGCAAAATACAAAATAAAATTGATTTTATTTTTATTTTCGAACGAAAGTAACTTCGACGGAGTCAAAGGTAAATACCAAAAACTTTTCCTACATTTTCGTTCGTCTGTCGGCAAATATCTTCTTCACTCACCCCATAAGCCTCAGCCATACAGGTGATGACATGACAGATGAAAGCGGGTTCGTTACGTTTGCCACGCATCGGGACGGGAGCCATATAGGGGGCATCGGTCTCCAATACAATACGGTCTAAGGGAACACATGCTGGTAGTACTTCTGGCAGATGACTCTTCTTGAACGTCAACACACCACCGATACCCAACACGAAACGGTCGAACTCCAAGAGTTGGCGTGCCTCCTGTTCATTACCCGTAAAACAATGGAACACGCCACCGGGCAAGTCTCTCGCGTACCTTTTTAATATAGCGACCATCTCGTTCTGTGCCTTTCTGCAGTGTATCATCAAGGGCAGACGGGTCTCTACCGACCAGCGTACCTGTTCCTCAAAAGCCTCCAGCTGCTCTTGCTCAAACTCACGGCTCCAATAGTAATCGAGACCCACCTCACCGATAGCTATACAGCTGACAGTGCCGAGCTGTTGTCTGATATTTGTGAGCACCTCACGCCAGTCGGCACGCACCTCTTCCGGGTGTAGACCAAGCATGGGATAGGCATAGTCAGGATAACGTTGACTGACTGTCATGACGGTCTGACAGGAGGGGAGGTCGATGGCTGGTACGAAGATCTTGGCACAACCAGCCTCCTTGGCACGTTGCACCACCTCGTCAATGTCGTCACGGAACTCCTCACCGTCCAGATGACAATGGGTGTCGATATAATTCATAGTAAAAAGTTACTTGTTACGATGCAGCAACTCGTCCATATACTGACGGAGGGACTGTTTACGCTCTTCTGCCACACTGACCTTTGCCAGATACAGGGCTGCCTGGTCGAAATAGTAGTTGATTTTCTCCTCACAGAGCTGACGAATGCCAATTTCGTCATACAGTCGGGTAACAGCAGCCACCTTCACGTCACGGTTGAAGGTCGGTGCCTCTATCCAACGGACCAGTTCGGCACGCTGTTTCTCATCCGCACGGTTATAGGCATTGATGAGCATATAGGTCTTCTTATTAGAGGTGATATCACCACCTATTGCCTTGCCGAACACCTTCGGGTCGCCATAGACATCAAGCAGGTCGTCCTGCAACTGGAAGGCAAGTCCCAACTGCTCGCCAAACTTATACAGATATTTCACATCCTCCTCAGGGGCATCAGCAAGGATAGCACCAATCTTCGTCGCACAGGCAAGCAGTACGGAAGTTTTCAGACGGATCATCTCGATATACTCCTCCTCCTTGACATCACCACGGGTCTCGAAATCCATGTCATACTCCTGTCCCTCGCCTATCTCCAGTGCCGTCTCCGTGAAACAGTCAAGTACCGGTGCCAACTTTTCCGCAGGCACCTGAGCCATCCGCTGATAGGCAAGAACCAACATCGAGTCACCTGAGAGGATCGCCGTATTGGCATCCCAGCGCTTATGCACCGTCTCATGCCCACGGCGCAGATCGGCATTATCCATCAGGTCGTCATGCAGCAAGGTATAGTTATGATAAGTCTCCAGACCACAGGCTGGCATGAGGATATCCTCTGGTTGGTCTTTATATAGGTTGTACGCCATCAGCATCAGTACCGGGCGTATGCGCTTGCCACCAATAGAGAGCACATAACGGATAGGGTCATACAGCGACTGGGGTTTCCGCTCATAAGGGAGCTGGTCTAAGAAGTCGTTGACAGACTTCAGGATTTCATTGGATGTCTTTATCATAATACTATAGTTTAAATACAATAGGAATACTTACTTTCGTACGACAAGGCTGACCGTTCTGCACACCGGGTTGCCAGTCAGGCATCATCCTCAGCACCCGTAACGCCTCTCTGTCACACTCCCGGGATAGCGACTGCACGATTTTCAGTCCAGTGATACGTCCGTCTTTCTCCACATAGAAATGGGCGATCACCTTACCTTCGGTCTTTTTCACTTGCGCCATCTTAGGATAGCGCAGGTTCTTAGTCAGCCATTTCATAAACTCCACGGCACCACCAGGATACTGCGGGAGGTCTTCCACCAAGCGGAACTTCAAGGGATTGTCCTCGGGGTCGATACCCATGGGGGCTATCGCTTTAGGTTCCTCCTCACCCTGCAGTTCCTTCAACAGTACCTCGTCCTCGCCGTCACCCTCGTCCTCAGCCACCTGTTCCTCCTGAGGCTGCAGCTCCACGTTATCATCCACGATGCGCAGTTGCTCAGCCTCCTTGGGTTGCGACTTATCAGGTTCCAGTTGGGCGACCTGCTCCTCTATTGACATGGGAATCATCTCGTCCTCATGCACCAGTTCGTCCAAGTCGAGTGTCGCCTCATCAACATCCGATGACTCCACACTATTCCATTCCAGTGCGACGAAAAACATGGCAAACACCAGCACCAGTCCTAACAGGAATCCTGTGGTGCGCTGCTGGTCGAGATCAGCCTGTGGGGTTTTCTTTTCTTCCATGCCTTGGCAATAAAAACAATTGTCGTGCGTTATTAGTTTGCAAAGTTACGAAGAAATTAGAAATTAGGAATTAGAAATTAGGAATAATTATGTATCTTTGCATGAAAATTTGAAAGAAGACAGATGAGAAAAATCGTTTTTGTCCTGATAACCATCCTTTCCGCCCTCCAGGTTCATGCCCAGGAGAGTCAGGAGGTATTTAGCTTTTTGCGACTGCCTGTCAGTGCCCACGTGGCAGCACTGGGTGGCGATAATATCACACTCGACGATGATGACCCCACCGTTGTCTTCCATAACCCCGCCCTTATCTGTAACACGTCGGACAAGAGTATCAACCTCAACTTCATGACTTACATGGAGGGTGCCAAGACGGCTTCCGCCTCCTTTGTCAAGGGATGGGGCGAGCGTGCGACATGGGCTGTCAGCGCCCAGTATATGAACTATGGCAGTATAAAGGAGATGACTATCGACAATATTGAGCAGGGCTCGTTCTCCCCGAAGGATATCGCAGTAGCAGGAACCTTTGCCTATCTGCTCAGTGACCGTTGGAGCGGTGGTGTCACCCTGCGCTTCATCTCCTCGTCGATAGCAGGATATAACTCCATCGGTATCGCCTCTGACTTAGGACTGAACTATTTTGACGACGAGCATGGCTGGTCGATATCGGCTGTCGCCAAGAACCTCGGTGGACAGGTGAAGGCATATCATGACGAATACGAGAAGATACCTATCGACCTGCTGTTGGGTGTCTCCAAACGCCTTGCCGCGGCACCATTACGTTTCTCCGCCACCCTCTCGCGTCTCAACCGCTGGGACACCAGTTTCATCCAGCATGTCGCCTTGGGTGTTGATGTGTTCATCGGTGAGAATATCTATATTGCTGGTGGCTATAACTTCCGTCGCCGTGACGAGATGAAGATCAGTGAGGGTGACGGCAGCAGCAGTCATGGGGCAGGGCTGTCGGTTGGTGCGGGTCTGACGCTCAAGCGTTTCAAGCTCAGTGCCGCCTATGCCAAATACCACGTGTCTGCCTCGTCGATACTGATTAACGCAACCTATAGCTTATGAAAAAGATTACGATAGCAATTGACGGTCACTCATCATGTGGCAAAAGTACCATGGCAAAAGACTTGGCTCGCGAAGTCGGATATGTTTATGTCGACACGGGTGCCATGTATCGCAGTGTTACACTCTTTGCCCTCCGCAATGGTCTCTTCACTGCTGACGGCATCAACGAGGACGAGCTACGCCGCCGTATGCCTGAGATCCATATCTCGTTTAAGTTCAATGCGGAGACAGGCCGCCCTGACACGTACCTGAATGGGGAACTCGTCGAGCAGGACATCCGCACTATGGAGGTCAGCAACCACGTGAGCCCCATCGCCGCCCTCGGTTTTGTGCGTGAGGCAATGGTGGCACAGCAACAGCAGATGGGCAAGGACAAGGGTGTCGTGATGGACGGTCGTGACATTGGTACTACCGTATTCCCCAACGCTGAGCTGAAGATCTACGTCACTGCCTCTGCAGAGGTTCGTGCCCAGCGTCGCTATGACGAGTTGAAGGCGAAAGGTATGGAAGCTGACTTCGACGAGATTCTGAAGAACGTACAGGAGCGCGACTATATCGACTCCCACCGTGAGGTATCTCCTCTCCGCAAGGCAGACGATGCCATCGAACTCGACAACAGCCACATGACGATTCCCGAACAGAAGCAATGGCTCCTCGACCGTTTCAACGAGGCGGTCAACAATGGCTGATCCATCACCTCATATAATACTTATCTATTCATTACAAGTCTGTGTCTTCGGCCAGTTGACAAGGTATAGCTGTTCGGTGGCACGGGTGAATGCGGTATAGAGCCAGTGGATATAGTCCGGTGTCAGCATCTCGTCTGTCATATAACCCTGGTCGACATATACATGCGCCCACTGTCCGCCCTGTGCCTTGTGACAGGTGGCAGCATAGGCGAATTTCACCTGTAGGGCATTATAGTATTTATCCTCTTTGAGTTTCTTCAGCCGGTCTTGTTTCAAAGGGATATCGGCATAGTCCCCCATCACTACCTGATAGAGCTGTTCCTGTTGCTCACGGGTCAGGGCAGGTGCCTCTGAGGTCAGGGTATCAAGAATGACCATTGCCGTCAACTCATAGTCGTCATAGTCGGGAAAGGTCATGGTGACCTCAGCGAAATGAAAACCATATAACTCATGGACATTCCGTACCCTCCGCACCACAGCACGGTCGCCATTGGCGATGAATGAAAGTTGAGAGTCCGCCGTCGCCCAATAATAATTATTCTTCACTATCATGAGCTGGTCACCTGTGGTGAGCTGGTCCTCACGCCCCAGCACCATGTTACGGATTCCCTGGTTATAAATATTCGCCCGTTTATTACTGCGGGTAACCACCATCGTCTCATCGAGTCCCACCTTCGAGTAACTGCTTGCCAGCGACTCAATCAACTCATCCCCCGGCACGACATGGATATCCTCGAAACCTACAAAACGTATCTTCGGTAATAAGATATTCCCTTCGCCTCCTGGAGAGGGGTCAGGGGGGAGGTTCCTAATAACTGTCGCATTCCATAAGATGCCAGACTCCTGACTCTGTCGCAACACCTCGTTGAGATCGCACTCATGGACATGCAGTCCGTAACTCCGCAACACCTCACCCATCAGGGCAGGACTTTCCTCTTCACCCACCGGGGGCAACTGTGCACGGTCGCCAATAAGGAGCATACGACAGTTACGGCCATTATACACAAACTGTATCAGGTCATCCAGCAACTGCCCCTGTGCGAAAGGAGTGTCACCATAATGAGAGGCATTAGCTATCATCGAAGCCTCATCTATAATATATAAGGTATCCTGCGCATTGTTATAGTTAAGATCGAAAGCACCTTCCAACGATTTCTGACGATAGATGCGACGATGGATAGTATAGGCAGGATGACCGGCATAAAGCGAAAAGACCTTGGCGGCACGTCCGGTAGGAGCCAGCAGCACCATCTTCTGTTTCAGAGATGCCATTGCCTTGACGACAGCGGCTGCAAGGGTTGTCTTTCCCGTACCGGCAGAGCCACGCATAATCATCACGGCATGGTCGTGACGGTCTGTCATAAACAAAGAGAACACGTCGATGGCGTGCTCCTGCTCTGCCGTCGGCACATGGAGGAAAGCCTCACGGATGCGATACTTCAGTTCGTCAGTAATCATAATTTGTTGCAAAGTTACCAAATAAGTGAGAGAAATGCAATAAGAAAAACTGTTTTCTTTTCATTTCCGAACGAAAAGTAAGTTCGGCGAAGCCAAAGTTACAAAATAATTTGGTTTTCTTCTCACTTATTCGTAATTTTGCAAACGATATGAAGATCTCAAATCGCATGACTAACATGATTCTCGCCCTCATGGCAGGCATTCTCGCCGTGCTCTGTGTGCTGAGCATCATCCAACACTAATTGTGACGAACATGCAGTATGCCAACATGACCAACCAGCGACTCGTCATCCGCATCAGTCGCAACAGCCTATCCTTTGCCACCGTCAGAAGCGAGGGAAACGGGCAAATCGACTTTGAGCCTTATCTCCTGAACCCGGGTATCTCCATGGCAGCCAACATGCGGGAGGCTTTCCGTACACAACCGATACTTCAGACTGCGTATGGTCGTGTGCTGGTGATGATTGACAGCCCTACCCTTATGACACCCATCGAACTGTTTCATGAGGAGGAGCAGCGTACCTTGTATCTCCATGCCTACGAAGGTCATGAGCAGGATGAGATAGCCCATACCGTATTGCCGGACTTAAACTGCGTGGCGGTATTCTCCATCAATCGTGACTTGAGACTTGTATTGGACGACCATTTCACACAGATTACCTTTATCGCCGCCATCGCCCCTGTATGGCGTTACCTGCACCAGCGCAGCTACATGGGGGGCAGGGATAAGGTCTATGCCTATTTCCACGAACGCCACATGGAGGTGTTCAGCTTCGGGCAAAACCGTTTTAAGTTCTGTAACACCTTCGATGCGCATGATGCCCACGATGCCTTGTACTACCTCTTATATACTTGGAAACAAATCGGTTTGCAGGCTGACCGTGATGAGATACACTTGGTTGGTGACATCCCTGAGCAGGACTGGTTGACGACGGAAATACAGAAATATATCAAAAGGGTATATACCATCAACCCTGCCGGTGACTTCAACCGCTCTGCCGTCACACAGATAGAAGGGATGCCCTACGACTTGATGACCTTATTCGTAAAGGGAAGATGAGAATAATCACTGGAAAATACAAAGGGAGACACTTCGAGATACCCCGTTCGTTCAAGGCTCGCCCGACGACCGACTTTGCGAAGGAGAATATCTTCAACGTGCTCAACGGTTATATCGATTTCGAGGATGCCGCCGCCCTCGACCTCTTCTCTGGTACGGGCAGTATCACTCTCGAACTCCTGTCCCGCGGATGCAGTCAGGTCGTCAGCATCGAGTCAGACCGTGACCACCACCGCTTCATACAGGAATGTCTCAAAAAACTCTCTACCGACAATTCCGCCATTCCCATCCGCGGAGATGTATTCCGTTTCATCAAGTCTTGTAAGCAGCAGTTCGACTTTATCTTTGCCGACCCGCCATACGCTTTGAAAGAACTGCCCCAGATTCCCGACTTGATTTTCGAGAAAGACCTGTTGAAGCAGGATGGCATCTTTGTCTTTGAGCATGGCAAAGACTATGATTTCTCACAGCATCCCCACTTCGTGGAACACCGTGCGTATGGCAGTGTGAATTTCTCGTTGTTTAAAGCAACGGTGACAACAGTCGGGTGACACTCTCCCACAACCGCTTAATGAATTTCGGATGAATCCTATGAGGCAGGTCGCTTAATAGGACTGACCGCTCTTGGTCATGCAGGAACACCGTCTTCATACGTAATGCCGTTCCTTCATCATAGATAAAGGCATTCGCCTCGAAGTTGTTCTCGAAGGAACGGAAGTCGACATTGGTAGAGCCACAGGTGACGACAGAGTCGTCGCAAACCATCATCTTGGAATGCAGGAATCCCGCCTGATAGAGTAACACCTGTGCTCCTGCCTCATGGACCTCACGAAGATAAGAGCGGGAAGCCCAGTCCGTAAAACGGGCATCAGAGCGGAGAGGACAGAGAACACGCACGTCAACACCTGCCTTTGCCGCTGTCTTGATAGCGAACAGTACGGGTTCGTTGGGCAGGAAATAAGGTGTCTCGATATATATGTAACGCCGTGCCGCCAAGATGATACGCACATAACCCTGCATAATCTCCGGATAGGGATTGGTGGGGCCGCTGGTGACTATCTGGGCAAGACAGTTATTTGTGGGGAGAGGTAAGGGGTGAGTGGCGAGTGCCGGGTAGTAGTCACGATTGGTAATCAGGGTGCGGTCGACGAAATACCAGTCGATGAGGAAGGCACGCTGCAAACCATAGACAGCACCTCCAGTGATACGTAACATCGTGTCACGCCAAGCCTGTGCTCCTGTTCCTTTCACATAGCGCAAGGCGATATTCATACCACCGATATAACCCGTCACACCATCGATAACGATGAGTTTACGGTGGTTGCGATAGTTCACCTTACTTGTAAACGAGGGGAATCGCACAGGGAGGTAAGCGGCAACCTCAATACCGCCCTCCCGCATTTCCTCGTAGAAGTCATGCCGCACATTCCAACAACCCACGTCATCATAGATGACACGCACCATCACCCCCTCTCGTGCCTTACTGATAAGGGCATCGGCTACCAGCCGTCCCAAGGCATCATCCTCGAAGATATACATGTCGAGGTGGATATGGTGCTTTGCCTGGGCAATATCCTTCAGCAGTTCCGGGAAGAAGGAATAGCCGTCAGTCATGATGTCTATCTGGTTGTCTTTGAAAGGTAGGGAGAACGACTGATTGACAAAGAGGTCGACAAGTTGTTTATGCCGCTCCGGTACCCGCAGGTTCTTCTGTTCCACAAATCCCAGCATCGAGCGTTTCGTCAACTGGTCGAGGGAGCGCTGGCTGACCATGCGTTCCTTACGATGGTTGATACCGAAAAAAAGATAGAAAACGAGTCCGATGACGGGTACGAAGATAATCACCAGCGCCCATGCCATGGTCTTGGCTGGCTGGCGGTTATCCATCAGCACGTGGATGACGGCGACAGCGATAATCATCCACAGGAGGGTCATCCCTATTATATATAGTAATGAATGCATCGCACTACGAATGTTAACGTCCTAACATCTTCCCTATCTGCTGACAGAGTTGGGACACAGACTGGTACTCGGCCATGAGCTCTTTCATACGTCCCATATCTTTCTCCGTCTTCATCTCATTCATGATCTCCTTCTGCCTGCCCGTCACAATCATATAACGGAAGTCGAGTTCCAGGTGTTCCACCTGGTTGCGTAACTCCTTGGCAGACGGCTCTTTCTTGAAACTGCGTCCCAGCTGGTAGTTGTCCACGGCAAGGCGATGGGCCAGTTGACTGACCTCCACATCGGGATGCTGGGTGAAATAGGTCTCTGCCTTGAAACCTGGGTCTGACACATGGTCTGCCGCCTCTTGCAGGATACGGTTAAAGAGGTCGTTGCTGAAAGAGAGGTCATCTTCCGCGAAGTCGTTGGCAAGATACTGGATGACGTTCATCTTCACATGTCCGTCGTCTACGGTATCCTCATCGACAATCACCACCTCACCATAGCGGATAATCTGCTGGATGAGCAGACGCTCCACCTCGTTAGCTTGCTCCTGGGGGGTATGCAGTCCGATAGGCTCTTGCAGGGCAGGGCTGCCCTCTTGCTGACGAGCCTCCCGCTCCGCCTCTTTCTGCTGCTCCTCCTTGTCACCGGCTATATACTTATTGGCTTGTGATATCAGTGTCTTCTCGTCCATGTTCAGACGCTGGGCAGTGTCCTTGAGGAACAGCTGCCGCTCCACAGGGTCGGGGATGACACTCACCGAGCGAACGATGGAGTTGATAGCCTCAGCACGCTTGATGGGGTCCTTGACTCCTTTCAGCATCAGGTCGGTCTTAAACTGGATGAAGTCGGTCTGGTTCTTCTCGATATACTCCTTGAACTCGGTGGCGGTATGCTTGCGGGAGAAGGAGTCGGGGTCGTCACCGTCAGGCAACAGCAGCACCATCACCTTCATTCCCTCCTGCAACAGCATGTCGGTACCTCGCATGGCAGCATGGATACCTGCCTCGTCACCATCGTACAGCAACGTGATATTCTGAGTGAAACGACGCAGCAGCCGAATCTGGTAGACAGAGAGTGCCGTACCGGAGTTTGCCACCACGTTCTCCAGTCCGCACTGATGCATGGCGATAACATCGGTATAGCCCTCGACCATATAGACACGGTCCTCCTTCACAACGGCTTTCTTCGCCTGGTAGATACCATAGAGCTCCCGTTCCTTATGATAGATCTCCGAGTCGGGTGAGTTGACGTATTTCTGCTGCACGCCCTTCGTTGCCGCATCGAGTTTACGACCACCGAACGCCACCACCTTGCCGCTGACATTCAACCAGGGGAAGATGGCACGACCGGCGAAGCGGTCATAGATGCCGCGCTCATTCTCGATGCACAGTCCGGTCTTCACCAGGAACTCGTCCTTATAGCCTTTCCGATGTGCCTCGTTGACAAGGGCATCACGCTTGGTGAGTGCAAAACCCAACTGGAACTTCTTGATGATATCGTCACGGATGCCACGACTGCGGAAATACTGTTTGCCGATAGCCTGACCGTCCACGTCGTTATTCAAGATGTCATGGAAATACTGACATGCCCACTCGTTGACAATGAACATCGACTCACGGTCGGACTGTTCTCTCTTCTCCTCGTCAGAGAGCTCACGCTCCTCTATCTCGATATTGTATTTCTTCGCCAGCCAGCGCAGTGCCTCCGGATAGGTGATCTGCTCGTGCTTCATGAGGAAGTTGACGGCATTACCTCCCTCCCCACAGGCAAAACAGTGACAGATCTGTTTCGAGGGTGACACCATGAACGACGGGGTCTTGTCGTCATGGAAAGGACACAGTCCCTTGTAGTTCACCCCTGCCTTGCGGAGGCTCACGAACTCGCCCACCACATCCACGATATTGGTGGCATCCATGATTTTGTCTATCGTCGCCCTGTCAATCATGTGTGCAAAGATAGTCAAAATTATGAAATTTCCCAGAAATGATTCTTTTTTTTATAAAAGTTTTATATCTTTGCAAACAGAAACTCAAACCAAAGACAATGACCAGAATTATTCTTTTCACGATGATCTTCCTGCTGGGACTCAGTTCCGCACAGGCACAGAACAAGAGCGAGCGTATCAAAGAGATCCGCAAGATGCATGCTGAGACAAAGGCACAGATTGCCAATAATGGAAAAGACGGCAACCCTGCCAAGGACATGAAAATCACCTTCAACGAGATTGTCAGCATCGAGCACGACATCTATAATGAGGGATCACTCGATATCTATTTCGACGAGCAACGTAAAGTCAATGTGAATGACGGCTCGTTCAACGCCTATGAACAGCCCTACTTCATCAGCTATTATAATACCATTCATGGGCATGAGTGCTTTCGTGAACAGATGTACGACCGCAAAACGGGTGTTCTCGCCTTCGCTTTCGTACGCTGGATCACCGATGCGGGAATGACCATCGAGCACCGCTACTATTACGATGCCGCAGGGAAACTCATCGAGACGAAGAACAGCACCGAGAGTGACGATTGGGGAACAGGTGACTCAGAGAAGAAACTCGCCGAGCTGTATCACCAGATTTTCAAGTTAGCCATCGAAGACGCAGCGACAGCTCCTGCTGTGAAGTTCCAAGGCACCCAGCGCTCGAAGGCAGACCAGTTGAAACATATCCGCACACAGTATGCCCTTGCCAAGGACAAGTCAGGAAAGAAAGTCGAGACTTTCTACCCCTGTGATGTCACCATCACTATTCACAACCAAGAGGAAGGTGACTGTCCCCCTGTGACGGATGTCATCTGTCTTTTTGGAGAGAAGAGCAACAACGATGCCACGTCGGACACCAAGTGTTTCCTGGCAACGACCCACCGTACCACCATGAGTTTCGACAACTACAAAGAATTCCTTTACGACCCTGCTACCTACAACCTTATTTTCTCCTATGACAGAGGTGCGGAAGAAGGGGAGGTCCTTGAGTGGCGTTACTATTTCAATGAGGTTGGCACCTGCATCGAGAGAAAGAGCAACGCCGAGGAAATCGGTGATGGCTCATCCGACAAGAACTACGCCCACGCCCTCCAGTCCCTCTTTCAACTCTTGGTGGAGAATTGGTAATCAAAAAACTACTCCCTTTCTCTTTTTTTCGTATTTTAATACTCTATTTTGAAGTAGTCTAGCAAGGCTTTGAAGTTATCTTGGGCAGTAAGGCAGGTGTCTGTCAGATAGCCGTTGATATGTCCCCACTCACGGAGTCCACGATAGTAGAACATTTTCAATTCATCAGTGATGATAAAGGGGACATGACTGGAAGCCAAACATGCTTTGAACATCAGCAGTCTACCGACTCGTCCGTTTCCGTCTTGGAAAGGATGGATGGACTCAAAGCGGACATGAAAGTCGAGAATATCTTCGAACGTATAATTCTTTTTCGCATTATAACTCTTCAAGAGTGTTCTCATTTCACGATGCACATCCTCTGGCAGGCATGTTTCCATCCCTCCCACCTCATTAGGCAAACGCTTATAATCACCTACAACAAACCAGTCTTTCAGACTATCTGAGGTACCTGTTTTCAATAGTCGGTGGAGATTCTTGATAAAGTCTTCGGTCAGTTTCTCTTCAGCATGATCTATCACGTAGTCGATACAACGAAAATGGTTGACAGTCTCTACTACGTCATCCACATTAACAGCCTCTTGTGTAATACCAATCGTATTCGTCTCAAAGATATAACGTGTCTGGTCGTGAGTGAGTCTGCTGCCCTCTATATGATTAGAATTGTAAGTGAAGTCTATCTGTATACGATGATAGATACCACCCTTCAGTCGCATTGCTTTCTGTTCTTTCAGTATATCAAGCAGTCCCATATGTATCGGCAACTATTTTTACTTTATCGCCTACAAAGATAGCATTTTTTACCAATATCGACAAGTTTTTAGGAAGCAAAGATTCACTAAAAAACTACTCCCCTCCTCCCGTTTTCTTGTGAAACGGCGATGTACAGGGCATTTCTGGACGGGAGTAGTTGGTGGAACTAGTCCCGTACTGGTCCCACTTTAACGCATTTACTCAATTCATAGATTACTTTCCAGGTCCAAATGGTTTGACAACCTCTAAGTTGTCGTTCATCACACAATAAACCTGTACTTCATCATTGTCCTCCATGCCGAAACCGTCCTCATCCGCAAAATAGCGACCATCGGGATAGAGGGTCCAACAGAGGGTGATCAATCCGTCCGTACAGTCGTTCCAACGGCTGATACCACCATATTGCAACAATCGCAAACGGGCATTGTGGCTGTGTGGCAGCTTCTCTATTGACTCGAAATCAATCTCATCATCAGAGAAACCGACCAACTTTCCTGGCTCAGAGATTTTTCTCACTTTCCCTGTCGCCATATTCACCAAATAGCGACCGTTATCTTTGTCCTCCACCAACAGGAGATTCTCTCCCCAGAAATAACAACGACACCCTTCCAGTTCAGCAATGCCATGAATGAACGATTGTTCTCCTTTTGACTCTATCTGTACCATATCTTTCGTTGTTTTGTCTATAAAAATACGAAGTAAGGAAAATGTGATTATTGTAGCGTTTTACTCATACTCCTTCGAAAACCACAGTCTGTAAATCGGGTCCAAGAACACCAACTTACCACCTTGCAGTTCCACAATATCCTTGTTCTGCAATATTTTCTTATTCTTACTGATGGTATTAGGATTACCCAGATGATACTTTGCTATCGCTTCTGCTGATGACAATTGCCGCACACCGTCCCTGATAGCACGAAGCATCTCTATCTGACTGGCAGCCAATGCCTCTGTATCACTCTGGAACATCGGAGAATTAGTGTTAATCATCTGTCTGAGTCCGTAGTTAAACGACTCCTCTGTAACATCCTTGACTGAGGCATTCCATACGAAGTAGCAACATTGTTGTAGATACCAGGAATGGCATTCTGTTGTATCGCATATCCGCTCAGCAAACTCGTCAGAAATATGCTTACCTGACTTTTCAAAAGTTTCCACGATGAAAGGCATCCACTCCTCTTTGGGAATCTTGTTCAGGAAAAGCAACTGTCCAAAACGATAAAATGGTGAATTGGAATTGTTAAATATGTCCAGCATCATGTGCCGTTTACTGCCATATAGGCAATAAGACACTCGCTCCTGTTGCTGCCATGCAGACCGCATCTTTCCTTCCATATTCTTGTATTCTGGAAGATTAGCCAGTTGTTGGAACTCGTCAATACAGACAATCATCTTAATCTTTTTTGCCTGCGCCAATGTTTCTGGTAGTCTCAGAATGTCCATTTTGTCTTGTTCCTGCGGCACAAACTTCACATCGAAAGCCATGAAGTTCGTTACATCGTCCTTGATAACCACCTGCGGTATAACCCCCGTCAGGAACTTCTTGGCATCTTGAATACGTTTCTCCAACTTGCTGGATGCACACGCTATCACCTGACTGGCAAACGTCCTGAAAAATTCCGCTTCAGATCCAATACTAAACGCATCGATATAGCACACTCGTATATCTTTGTCTTCCTCCTGAAGTTCTTCCATTGCCACCTTAACAAGGGAGGACTTTCCCCATCTACGTGGAGAAACCAGCATAACATTAATATGTGAAGACAGGAAGTTTTTCAACTGCGCCCTATCTTCCACTCTGTCAACGAAATTGTCTTTTGTTGCTAACGTCCCGTATTGAAATGGAGCATTCATATTCTTCTATATGTTTGTTTACACGGCAAAGATACGAAAAAGTTACTAAAAGGTAACTTACCAAAAGGTAACTTTTATTATAATTTAACGCACCAGAGTAGCCTAATGCCTTTACTAAACCAATGAAATCAGAAACTATGCATTTACAAAAAACTACTCCCCTTCTCCCGTTTTCTCCTGAAATGCTGATGTACAGGGCGTTTGAGTACGGGAGTAGTTGGTGGAACTAGTCCCGTACTGGTCCCCTATTTGATTCTGCCTTACTCAATGCATTGATTACTTTCTGGGGCTGAATGGTTTGACAACCTCTAAGTTGTCGTTCATCACACAAATGTGATTATCATAGTATTCTATAACGCATCAGAAGACTCAATACGTTCTGCGAATCCACATCTCCATAAATCGGTCGGAAAGGCAGAAAACTTTTGTCCGTCCCTGGTTCTGGTAGGTCAGGAGTTGCCTGTCCAACAAAGCACTGATAGCATATTGTACAGAACTGGGTGATTTGAGTGCATGCTTCTTCACAAAAGCTACCGATGTAATGCCACATGCCTTACCTTCTTTGGCAATAGCAACCAGTGTTTCTTTCTGCTGGTAGTTCAACTGGTTCATAACAGAGGCGAAAGAGCGACCTTTCTCTTCCAGGATATCAATCAGTGCCTTATCTATGTCTGCTTCTTCTACAATCTTATCAGAATCAACGTTTGCGAAAGTGTGATGGAGCACGTTATGGACATAGTAGGTGTGTCCTTCAAAAAGATCGTATGCAAAGGATGCCGCTTCTGGGGTAATCCTGCGAGAGGCTTTTGCAAATTGCTCCTCCACAAAATCCGTATAAACATCTTTATTGATGCTGTCCAGATAAATCTGCTCGGCACTATTGTAGAATGGCTGCGCTGCAGAGTTGAACATATTCTCCAAGATGTGACGATTACTGCCAGCATAGATAAACAAACAGTTGTTCATTCTTTGGATAAATGTGCGGAGCAAAGCCTCCACGTTCTTTTCCGGATAGTTGACAATCTGCTGAAATTCATCAATGGCAAAGACGCAGGGTTTATCAGCCTGTTCCAAATAGCGAAAAATCTCTTCTAATGTCAACTCAGGGGTGTGAATGTCGCCCAATTTGATGTTGAATGTAGGTGTGTTCGAAACTGGATCATAGCCGAAACTTCCTGCCAGTGAGTGTAGAGCCGCTAAAAATTTGTTGAGCACGGTTTTTCCTTTGGGCACGAGTACGGAGTATATCTCCTTGCTGAGGAACAATACCAACTCATGTAGGCTGGTGGTGGGATAAATGTCCGTATAAAAGGTATAGTAGCAGTCTTTAATAGACGGCTGCTCAAACAGATGTCGAACTAATTGTGTTTTACCCATTCTTCGTGGTGATGTCAGCAGAATGTGTGCCTTATTTTCCAGTGTGCGCACCATCCATGCCGTTTCTTTCTCCCTGTCACAGAAGTAGGGTTCTGGTATGATACCTGTGATATAAAACGGATTATCCATCATTTTGTAATTTTGAGTGCAAATATAGGCAATAAATTCCAATTATACAAATTCTATAATAGAAAATCTATAACGGGCAACCACTCTTTCATTGTTTTGTATCAAAAACTTTATCAGACTACCAAATAACTGGGAGACAAAATGAATAATGAAGTTAGGAACTATGCATCCTCAAAAACTACTCCCCTTCTCCCGTTTCCTCGTAAAACACTGATGTACAGGGTGTTTGGGGACGGGAGTAGTTGCAGCAACTACTCCCGTATGGGTCCCGTTTTGCTATTCCACCTCTCCTTTCTTATGAAAAAAATGGAGGGAGTTGTGAGGGATTTGAGAGAAAAAGTTGTACCTTTGTAGTCGATATGTCAACTATGATATTATCAACATCATAAAAACCATCAATTTCGTAACTATTAATGAAAACAAAAGATCAAACCATCAAAGCCGACTATCGGAATGTACCGAAAGGGTACCAACTTTGTTTTAACAAAGAGTGCGTCAAGAAGGACGAGTGTCTGAGATTTCTTGCTGGCAAGGAACTACCTGAGGAACGGGACTGGGGACCTGCCGTCTATCCGAACATGAAGATGACGGAGAAGGGGTGCCGGCTGTTTGCCACAGGACATCCCACCAAGATGGCATGGGGATTCGCCAAACTTTTCGAGGAGGTCAAGAGCAAACACGAGAGGGGCTTGCGTACCGCCATGCGACAATACCTCAACGGCACCAGTAATTACTATCGTTACAACAATGGAGAGAGGATGCTGAACGAGGAGCAGCAGGAGTGGATTATCCAACTCTTCCAGCGCACTGGCTACACGGAGAACCTGATGTTCGAACACTATGCCTATGTCTATGATTTCTCCGCTTTCTAACGAGGAAAGAAAGACATTCATTATTTTTATACTCCATTAACATTATTCCCAAGAGTCTTCCGGATATCTGGGAATCCCATTCCGAATACTTCGTAGAGGTACTCCCAGTACCTCGCACGGGTCTTCCGGGGTATCGGGAAGTTAAATCCCAGATAGCCGGAAGGGGCGTGCCTCCTATGGGGTCTTGCAAAAGGGATTATCTTTTTGTATCTTTGCAGTCGAAAAGCTCTGGGAAACACCCTGAGAACCCATTATTAACAACTTAAAATTTAACTTATGAGTGAAAAACTGAATTCACGAAGCGAGACCCTTACGGTCTCACAGGAGGCAGCCCTGAACACAGAACTGTTCCTCCAAGACAACTATCTGTTCCGTCGCAACATGCTGAACGGAAAGTTGGAGTTTGCAACCCTTCCTGCTGAGGTGCCCGTCTACCGGACACTGACGCAAGAGGCACTAAACAGCATCATCATCCGTGCCAAACGGGAGGGTGTCTGTGAGAAAGGGAGTCCAAAAACTGAAATCATGGAACAGATTCATTCTGAGGCTGTTCCGATGTTCAATCCGATACAGGATTTCCTGGAACACCTGCCTGCATGGGACGGACAGAACCATGTGGCGGAACTATTCGGGAGGATACCGGGTATCTCGACGGAGCAACACGGTTTTCTTGCCGTATGGCTCCGTTCGACGGTCGCCCACTGGTTGCAAATGGACACCATCCATGGTAACGAGTGCGTACCTACTTTAATAGGTGCACAGGGGTGTGGCAAGACAACCTTCGTCACCCGTCTGCTGCCACCCCATCTGCGGGAGTATTTCCTCGACCATCTGAACCTCTCGAACAAGTTCGACAAGGAGATGGCACTGACCAACAACCTGCTGGTGAACCTTGACGAGTTGGAGGCGATCCGTCCCAGTCAGCATGCCCATCTGAAACAGACCCTGTCGAAGTCGAAAGTCAACGGTCGTCCCATCTATGGATGCTCACAGGAAGACCGTCCGAGGTTCGCTTCTTTCGTCGCCACTACCAACAATCCCCATCCCCTGACCGATGCCACGGGCAGTCGACGGTATATCTGTCTGACGATACCAAAAGGACAACTCATCAACAATGAGGGTGAGATTGACTACGAGCAGTTGTATGCTCAAGTGCTTCATGAGATTCGGGAACTGAAGGTGCCCTATTGGTTTAACAACACAGAAGTAACTCGTATCCAAGAATTGAACCTTAGCTACATGGAGCAGAAGGACTTAGCCGAGATGATCAAGATATGTTTCAGAAAGCCCAAGGAGGGAGAACGCATCAAGACCATCAACAGCATAGAGATGCTGAAAGTCATCCAACAAGAATACCCCTCCGTCAGGATTGACAGGAGCAGCAGGATTCAACTTGGATTCGCCATGAAGGACCTGGGCTATGAGCATGTGGAGCACAGTCATGTCGCCTATTACAAAGCGATACCACGGAAGAGTGCATAAAAAGGGACTAGTACGGGAGTAGTTGCGACAACTACTCCCGTCGTAAAACGCCTTGTACATCGGCATTTCACGGCAAAACGGGAGAAGGGGACCAGTTTTTGCAATGGAGGTTATTTCCTCACGATGACTGCACCGGGATATTTCGAGGTATCCAGTACGAAGACGTTGTTGTTGACACCGTATTTAATACGATTGAAGGTAAGGGTCATCGTGGCGCCACCCTCCTTGACAGACACCTCACGCAGAACCTCATTGTCCTTGTCGATTTTCATCGTCACCTTCTTCGGGTCGTCCTTGCTGATAGGATTCGTGAAGGTAATGACATGATATTTGTCTTTCAACTTGATGGTGGCTTTACGGTACGACTTATCCAAATCGAAATCCACATCATAGTCAGCCTTAGATTTCTTGGTCACCTTCTTGATGTAAAGAGTATCCTTCTTATTCTCCTTTTTCACATCCAGATGCTTATATTCCCATTCCTGCTGTCCGTCGAAACCAGACTCTATCTGAGCCGTTTTCCCCAGGATTTTCATCGTACCTTTCATGCGCTGCTTGTCACCCTTGGAAAAGACTGTCATCTTCATATTGACAGAGATAATAAACATCTTGGCACGCACGTTCATGTCAACCTCCGTACCTGAAGGATGATCCATTTTAGCCGCTACCTTCTTCAGCAGTTCTGACACTTCCGCAGAAATCTGTGCCTCTGCACTCATGATGCCACACATCATCAGCACGAAGGTCAGCATCCAGAATTTCGACATCTTTCCCATCACATAATAGATATTATCGCTTAATAGGTGCCACCGGGAAGGTAAAATAGGTATCTGGGAAAGGTTCGTTCTCCAGCGTGAAATGCCACCACTCCGTATGCAGGGGTTTGAAGCCGTGGCGCATCATCGCACGGCGCAGGATCATACGGTTGTTAAACTGCTCCGCCGTCAGACTGTCACTGGGCTGATACTCGAACGTATCAGGGTTGCCGCAGAAGTCGGGATGACTCTCTTTGCCGAACCAGTCGAACGTACCACCCATGTCAGCCTCTTTCTCCTTATCCATGTCAAAGAGCGTCAGGTCCAGCGTGGAGCCACGGGTATGTCCGCTACGCTCTATGATATATTCCTGAGGGAAAAGCACGTCTTTGGTAAGGTCGGGATAGAAATAACGCTTCATCACCGTGTCGTTCACATCCTTTGCCCAGCGCACGAAGTGGTCAACAGCTTTCTGGGGACGGTAGGCATCATAAATCTTCAGCCGGAACCCCATCCGCTTCAGGTCATCACTGACAGCCTTCAGACTGTCGGCAGCCTGTCTGGTCAACAGAGCCGTGGGTGCCTCATAGCCGTCAATGCGTGTCCCCACAAAATTATAGGTACCGAAATACCTGATCTCCAGGATCACATCAGGTATCACGTCAGTGATATTCACAAACTGACTGTTATCCTCAAGGGACACGTCCTGTGCCATTTTTTTCACACAAGAGCTGACGCCGCATATCATCACGGCAATCATCACCCATAACCTTATTTTCTGCATATTGACAATATAGATATATTATCTGTTCACGTTTATTGCTTATTAGCTTTCTTACGCTGGTCATGGTCAAGGATGACTTTGCGCATACGCATCGACTTGGGAGTGACCTCCACCAGCTCATCTTCCTTGATATACTCCAAACACTCTTCCAGAGACATGACGGTCTTGGGGATGATGCGTGCCTTGTCGTCAGTACCGGAGGCACGGACGTTAGTAAGCTGCTTTGCCTTGGCGACATTCACCACGAGGTCGTTGTCATGCACATGCTCACCGACAACCTGTCCCATATATACCTCCTCACCCGGGTCGATGAAGAACTTACCACGGTCTTGCAACTTATCAATGGAATAGGCGAAGGCGGTACCTGTCTCCAGGGCAATCATCGAACCGTTGACACGACGCTCGATGTCACCCTTATAAGGCTGGTACTCCTTGAAGCGGTGTGCCATGATAGCCTCACCCTGTGATGCCGTCAACACATTGGTACGCAGTCCGATGATACCACGGGAAGGGATGTCGAACTCGATGTTCGTACGTTCCCCCTGACTCTCCATGGAGGTCATCTCACCCTTACGGCGTGTCACCATATCGATCATCTTAGAGGCGAACTCCTCAGGTACGTTGATGGTGAGTTCCTCGATAGGCTCACACTTCACCCCGTCAATCTCCTTATAGATTACCTGCGGCTGTCCCACCTGCAACTCATAGCCCTCACGACGCATGGTCTCGATGAGTACGGAGAGGTGCAGCACACCACGTCCGCTGACCACCCAGCGGTCGGTAGCATCCTCGAAGGGCTCCACACGCAGAGCGAGGTTCTTCTCCAACTCCTTCTCCAGACGGTCGTTGATATGACGGCTGGTGACGAACTTACCCTCCTTGCCGAAGAAGGGGGAGTCGTTGATGGTGAAGAGCATCGACATCGTCGGCTCGTCGATGGCGATAGGAGGCAGCGGTTCCGGATTCTCCACATCACAGATCGTGTCGCCGATCTCGAATTTCTCCAAGCCGATAACGGCACAGATGTCACCACAGTCTACCTGTTCGGTGCGCACATGTCCCATACCATCGAAGGTATGCAGTTCCTTGATCTTCGTCTTCTCCATCGTACCGTCACGATGAGCTATCGTCACCTGCTGCCCATCCTTCAGAGAGCCGCGGTGTACACGTCCCACAGCGATACGACCCGTATAACTGGAGTAGTCGAGTGACGTGATGAGCATCTGGGGAGTACCCTCCAGCTGCTGGGGAGCAGGAATCACCTCCACAATCTTGTCCAGCAGGTAGGTGATGTCGTTGGTCGGTGTGTTATAGTCCTCACCCATCCATCCGTTCTTTGCCGAGCCATAGACTACAGGGAAGTCCAGCTGGTCCTCGGTAGCGTCCAAAGAGAACATCAAGTCGAAGACCATCTCATAGACCTCCTCAGGACGACAGTTAGGTTTGTCGACCTTGTTGACCACGACGATAGGTTTCAGTCCTATCTGCAACGCCTTCTGCAGTACGAAACGTGTCTGTGGCATCGGACCCTCGAAGGCATCCACCAGCAGCAGACAACCGTCTGCCATGTTCAGCACACGCTCCACCTCACCGCCGAAGTCGGAGTGTCCCGGGGTGTCGATGATATTGATTTTCGTTCCTTTCCAGTTAATACTTACATTCTTTGATAGAATCGTGATGCCACGCTCCCTCTCAAGGTCGTTAGCATCCAACACCTGGCTCGAAAGGTTCTGTCCCTCACGGAACAGGTTACCTGCCAGCATCATCTTGTCCACGAGCGTCGTCTTGCCGTGGTCTACATGTGCGATAATCGCAATGTTCCTAATATCCTGCATTCCTTTTCCTTAATTAATTTGGGTGCAAAATTACTACTTTTTTCTGAGAAAAGTTTGATATTTCGAAAAAATGTAGTAATTTTGCACCCGCATTTGATGATGTACCCCACTTCTGATGAGGGTGGCAGGCATCTGAAGGATGTATTTATTAACAATTTAATCATCAAAATTATGTATTTAGATCAAGCAAAAAAGAAAGAGATCTTTGAGAAGCATGGTAAGAACGTAGCAGACACAGGTTCCGCAGAGAGCCAGATTGCCCTGTTCACCTATCGTATCAGTCACCTGACAGAGCACCTGAAGAAGAACCACAAGGACTTCGGTACCGCCCGCTCACTGACAAAGCTGGTAGGTCAGCGTCGTAAGCTCCTGAAGTATCTCTACAACAAAGACATCAACCGCTACCGCGCCATCGTCAAGGCACTTGGTCTGCGTAAATAAGGTTGAAGACTTACAAAGAAAAAGCCCCGCAAAATTGCGAGGCTTTTTTGTTTTATTTCTGTATCTTGATATTCACGTTCTTCTTCTTGATATTCTTACAGTTGGTGAACACCGCATCCTTCTTGGCAAGGATGGTCAGGTTCTGAAGGGTGATACCATCGATAGGCATCTCCGGCAGACCGTTAAACTCCATGGCACGCCCGGCACCATTGCAGACACAGTCCTTGATGTCGATATTACGGAAGATGGGGGTCTCTTCTGTAACAGGAGCCTTGGTGACATTATCCGGGTTGTCACCATCCTCCAGCATCTCAGCCACCGACTTGCCACCATAATACATATTGAAGGTGATGGCATCGGTCTTGATATCAGTCATAGACACCTTATTAATATATATATTCTCAACAATACCACCACGACCACGGGTAGACTTGAAACGCAAGCCCACATCAGTACCGAGGAACTGACAGTTCTCCACAAGGATGTTCTTCACGCCACCACTCATCTCTGAGCCGACCACGAAACCACCATGTCCTGCGAAGACAGTGCATCCGTCAACTACCACATTCTCGCATGGAATACCACGGCGACGACCATCGGCATCCTTACCGCTCTTAATACAGATACCATCATCACCGGCATCGAAACGCGAGTTGACGATAAGCACGTTCTTACAAGACTCTAAGTCGAGCGCATCACCATTCTGTGCATAGCTGGGGTTACGCACCAATACCTGGTCAATGATGACATTCTCACTCATCAGCGGGTGGAGGTTCCAAGCGGGAGAGTTCTGGAAGATAACCCCTTTCAGCATGACGTTCTTACACTGTACCAGAGATATCATCACTGGTCGCAGGAAACGCTTAATGGCATTCCACTCCTCCGCTGTCTGGGCATTAGGAACATTCATGTTGGCACCCTTCTCACCTTGAGCATATCCTGCAGAAGGTACCCAGTAGCCTGGCTTCAGCTCCTGAGAACCCGGAATTGCGAGCAAAGACTTCCAGTGCTTGGCAGTCACCTTCTCTTTCTTCACAGGACGCCAGTACTGACCATTGCCGTCAATCACGCCCTTACCAGTGATGGCGATATTCGTAGCACCCTTAGCATAGATGGGAGACTGCAGACGACGGGTGTCCAGACCCTCAAAAGAGGTCTCGATGATAGGATAAAGACTCTCGTCGGCAGCAAAAAGGATAACAGCGCCAGCCTTGAGATTCAGCTCTATATTACTCTTGAGGACAATAGGACCGGTGTGCCAAACACCCTGCGGCACCACCAGTTTACCACCACCTCTCTTACTCAATGCATCAATAGCCTTGGCAAAGGCCTCTGTATTGAGGGTGATGCCATCACCAACGGCACCAAAGTCGGTGAGTTTCACCTGATAATCGGGAATCACGGGAGCACTTACCTCCGGCATTGCGAATGGCACCTTCTCCGTAAATTTCTTGTAGGGGTTGTCAGCTTGTGCGCCCATACTTACCGCAAGAGCAGCCACAATAGTCAGAAATAGTTTCTTCATAATTGTATTGTTTTATAGATTAGTATATTTAATGTCTGATTTCACGGAGAGGAATCATGACAAAGTCACGCTCATGCATCAGCGGATGCGGTATCTTCAGGTCTGGCTCATTCACAGTCAGGTCGTCATAGAGCAGGATGTCTATGTCTATGGGACGGTCTGCGTAGCTGGAAGTTGTCTTGCTCTTACGTCCCAACTCCCGCTCTATCTTCTGCGTCGCCCTCAGCACCTGTCGAGGGGTGAGTGTTGTCTCACAGAGAATAACACCATTCAGGAAACAATGGTCAGACTCGAAGCCCCAAGGCTCCGTCTCTATCAAGGAGGACTGCCTGACAACCTCTCCCACCCTCTCCTGGATGAGCAATACTGCTTTCCGGATATTCTCAGCTCTATCACCAAGGTTAGAGCCGAGACCGAGAAATAATTGATGATTAATCATCGAGAATCAACATCGCATCACCATAGCAGCCAAACATAAAGCCGTTCTGCACAGCTTTATCATACGCCTCGTATATCAGCTCATAACCGCCGAACGCCGCCGTAGCCATCATCATGGTAGACTCCGGCTGATAGAAATTGGTGATCATCGAATCAGCGAGTCCGAACTCATAGGGTGGGAAGATGAACTTATTGGTCCATCCATCAAATTCTTTCAGCAGTCCATCAGTACCTACTGCAGATTCTGTAGCGCGTAAGGTGCTGACTCCCACCGCACAGATATGATGCCCGCTGTCCTTCGCCTCATTGACTATCCGGCAAGCTTCCGCATTGACTATCATCTGCTCTGAGCTCATCTTATGCTTGGTCAGGTCCTCCACCTCTATTGGATCAAAACAACCCAGTCCACAATGGACAGTGATATAGGAGAAATTGACACCGTGTATCTCCAGGCGCTTCAACAACTCGCGACTGAAATGCAGTCCGGAGGCAGGAGCTGTCACGGCACCCTCGTTCTTGGCATAGATAGTCTGGAAATTCTCCATATCATCAGCCGTCACCTCACGGCGGTCTATGATATAACGAGGCACGGGGGCAGAGCCCAAGGCAAACAACTCACGCTTAAACTCATCATGGGGACAGTCATAGAGGAAACGCAAGGTTCGTCCACGACTGGTGGTATTATCTATCACCTCCGCTACCATAGGACCATCATCCTCAAAGAACAGCTTATTACCAATACGTATCTTACGTGCCGGTTCTACCAGGACATCCCACAGGCGCAACTCCTCATTGAGTTCACGCAGCAGGAACACCTCAATTTTGGCATCTGTCTTCTCCTTGGTACCATAGAGACGGGCAGGGAACACCTTCGTGTCGTTGAGCACCAAGGTATCACCTTCATTGAAATAATTAACTATGTCACGGAACAGCAACGGTTGGTCTGTATCCTTTCCTTTGCTATCCTTCTGGAAGATGTCAATGGTCTGGCTCTTACGATGGACCACCATCAGACGACATTCATCGCGGCGATAGACTTTCTCCACGGTACCATCCTCGTTCTCAAACGTCTTATGAGGTGGTTCCAATGCCACCTGCTCCTCTGGCAACTTAAATTTAAATTGTGATAGTTTCATATAGTTTATTATTCAATATTTCGAGATTACGATATTTCGATTTCTTGGTTATCCAGCCAGGTATTGAAAGTATCCAACTCCACACAATCCTCCAGACGGACACCCCCTACCCTGGTGCGACATAATGCTGTCAGGTAGGCGCCACTGCCTAATGCCTCGCCGATGTCACGAGCCAAGGAGCGGATATAAGTACCCTTGCCACATACCACACGGATAGAAGCCTGCTTCTTCTCTTCGTCAAAAGAGACCAGCTCTATTTCATCGATACGGATAGGTTTTGCCTTCAACTCCACTTCATCGCCACTACGTTTCAACTGGTAGGAACGTTTTCCCCCAACCTTCACAGCGGAATACTGCGGGGGTACCTGCTGGATATCCCCCACAAACTGCGGTAGTGTCTCGATGATTAATGCTTTGGTGATATGCTCCACAGGATAAGTCTCATCCACCTCATGTTCCATATCATAACTGGGAGTCGTTGCCCCCAATTGGAGAGTTGCCGTATACTCCTTGGTATCATATTGCAGACGCTCTATCTCCTTTGTCTTCTTCCCTGTACAGAGAATCAACACCCCCGTGGCAAGAGGGTCTAAAGTTCCGGCATGCCCTATTTTCACCCGCTTCACCCCTATTTTCTTGGAAATACGGGTACGGACAAAAGCCAACGCCCCGAATGACGACATCCGGTAAGGCTTATTAATATAGATTATCTCTCCCTGAGTGAAGTTCATTAATCAACCATTGCAAGTGAATGACCCGTCAGAAGCAGTACGATGATAATGCCACCAACTATAATACGATAAATACCGAAAGCCTTAAAGCCATATTTCGTCAAGAATGCCACAAACCATTTCATGGCAAGAAGGGCAACGACAAAGGCTACAACACAACCTAACAGCAACATCGTGATGTTATGAGGCGTTGCCCAGGCTGCATCCTCCTTCAATAAATCCAGCAAGTCGAGAAGTGTGGCACCTGCCATGGTGGGTACGGCAAGGAAGAAGGAGAACTCTGCGGCACGCTTACGGGTAAGTCCTTGTGTCATACCACCCACGATAGTAGCCATAGAGCGTGACACACCAGGTATGACAGAGATACACTGATAAAGACCGATGTTAAAAGCACGTTTTTCATTGACCTTATTATCATCAGAGCCCTTATTGAACAATTTGTCACAGAACAGCATAAATACACCTCCCACTACCAGCATGATAGCAACAACCAGTACACTGTCGAGCAGCCAGTCGAGTAATCCCGACTTCTTCGCCAATAGTCCAATCACAACAGCCGGAATCACACCAACTATCAATAACCAATAGAAATAATATTTATGCTTGAGGCGCTGCCACAGATTACTACCGGCTGGTGCGGGGGTATGGTCAAACTGGAAGAAGCGCTTCCAATAGAGGCATACGACAGAAAGGATTGCACCAAACTGGATGATGAAAGTAAAGGCATGGACAAAGGGATCACCCTGCGGAATACCCAACAGATTCTGCGTGATGATCATGTGCCCTGTTGAGGACACTGGCAGAAACTCTGTCAACCCCTCTACAATAGCTATAATAACTGTCTCCAACCAAGTCATTCCGTCTCCTCCTTATCTTTTGGCTTATGCATCACGGCATAAATCATGGAAACGAAACCAATCAGACAGACGACTGGTGCCACTTTGATACGACGGGTACTGAAGATATCAGGATTGTAAGCACTCTCTGTCGAGCCTGCTCCACTCATCAGGATGAATCCAATCACCACAATCACCATTCCTACTACCAGCAGGATATAATTAATACGGTCAAATGCTAAATTCTTTTTATCCATATTTCTATATTACGAGAGTTCTAAATCTTATAAAGTTCTCCTGCCGTCATCTTCAAGAACTTATTAACGGCAAGCCATGCACAAAGAGATGTTATCAGTAATCCGAACAAGAATACCGCTCCGGCTGTGATAGCTAATTCCTCCCACTGTACGACAGTAAGAATTCCTGGCTGTGTCAGATATAACCCATAAAAACAGATACCCAACACGATATTGGCAAAAACAGCAGCAATAAAACCGACAGTCACCGCATTACGGATAAAGGGCCGACGTATAAAGTTCCAAGAGGCACCTACCAGTTTCATCGTATGAATGATGAAACGACGGGCATAGACACTCAGTCGCACCGTGTTACTAATCAGGGAGAACGACACGAAAGTCAGTAAGACGGCAAGTACCAACAGAATGATACTGATACGACTCAGATTAAAGTTTACCTGATCAACCAAATCCTCCATATAGGCAATATCACTGACACGCGCATCCTTCCGTATCTCCTTGACAATCCACTTCAATGAGTCACGATTGGCATAGTCTGACTTCAGCTGTATCTCCAATGTTGCCGAGAAGGGATTGAAGCCCAAGAACTCAGAAGGGTCACTGCCCAGTTCCTTCGTCTGCTCCTTCTGAGCCTGCTCCTTACTGATATAATCAATATTGCGAGAATAGGGACGGTGATATAAGTCACGACAGAAACGATGTGCCTGATTGACAGTCACATAATCCTTCAACATCACTGTGACAGTCAGGTTCTCCTTCATGTGGTTCGACAAATTACGAGCCAACAGCACTGAGAACACCACCATTCCTAATAAAATCAATACCATCGTAGTACTGATGCAAAGTGTCACAACCTGCATGCCACGACGGCTGCGGGTTCTTTTTCTCTTATTTCCCATTTCCTTTTTAGACGTAATACACCTAATTTGCTGCAAATTTACAACAAATCGGTCTAAATGCAAAACAATTTACGTTTTATTTGCTAATTTTGGTTTCACCGAAATTATCTTGACGAGGAAAAGCCTAAATAAAATTTGGCTTTTCTCTCGTTATTTGCTAATTTTGCAGTCGAAAAGAAAATTAGCTTATGAGTACGATTATTTATCCATCCCCTATATTCGGTCCCGTACACAGTCGCAGACTGGGCATCTCATTAGGGATTAACCTACTGCCTGCTGACGGAAAGGTTTGTTCCTTCGATTGTATCTATTGTGAGTGCGGCTTTAATGAGGACCACCGTCCTTCCCTCCCCCTACCTACACGCCAGGAAGTGGCACAGGCTTTAGAGAAGAAACTCCAAGAAATGAAAGCCAATGGACAGTTGCCTGACGTGTTGACATTCGCGGGAAATGGAGAACCTACGTGCCACCCCCACTTTGCTGAGATCATCGACGACACCATCCGGTTGCGCAACCATTACTGTCCAAAAGCGAAAGTGTGTGTGCTCAGCAACTCCACGATGATTCACCGTCATGAGGTACACGATGCGTTGATGAAGGTAGATGACAACATCCTAAAACTCGATACAGTCAACCCAGTATATATTAATAAGGTAGACCACCCCAACGGCACCTACGATGTCAGTAAGATTATCGAACGCATGAAGGCTTTCCATGGGCACCTTATCATCCAGACGATGTTTATGCGTGGAACCTGTAACGGAGAGTCGGTTGATAATACCAGTGAAGAGTATGTTGGTCCTTGGCTGGAAGTAGTGAAGCAAATCAAACCTCAACAGGTAATGGTCTACACCATCGACCGCGAGACCCCTGCCCATGGACTGGAAAAAGCAAGTCGCGAACAGCTTGACGCCATTCGCGACCGTGTGATTGCTGCCGGCATACCTTGCTCGGCAAGTTATTAACCCTAAATCTTGGTAATAATACCAATCTGGGTAGCACGGATAAACTCAATGATGTGGTTGATGAACGGACCTTCCGGCACCTGTTCCTCAATCTGGTTGACAGCATCGAATGTAGAGGTCTTACCATGGAACAACAGACGATAGGCATTGGCAATATGCTTCAACGTTTTCTCGTCGACACCATGCTGACGTGCTACCTGCATGTTCACACCACCATACTCCACTTTCTTTGTGCAGATAATGAAGGGAGGAACATCCTTAGAGAATGTAGTTCCTGCCTGTATCATAGAGCCACGACCAACACGTGTCTTCGCATTCTCAATAACACTGGAAGAAAAGATAACGCCATCCTCTATCAAGCAATCGCCTGCAATCTTGGTACCATAACCAAAAACACAACGGTTACCCACTTTCGTATCATGTGAGATATGGGCACCCTCCATCAACACATTGTCATTGCCGATAACGGTCTGTCCACCAGTATGAGTGGCACGATTCACCACCACATTCTCACGGAAGATGTTATTGTCACCAATAACACATTCTGTCTTCTCACCACGAAACTCAAAGTCCTGTGGCAAGGCACCGAGGACAGTACCCTGGTGTACCTTATTATTATTACCTATACGAGTACCATTACAGATACTCACAAAAGGAAATATGATACAGTTGTCACCAATGACCACGTCACCTTCGATATAGACAAAGGGGAATATCTTACAATTGTTGCCGATCTTTGCTCTGGAGTCAATCTCGGCCTTTGGACTTATTTCACTTGCCATAACTCAATCTCTAATCATTAAACTCTTACATTACTTTCCTCCTCCGCCTAACGCCGTATAGAGTGATACTACTGCCTGCATCTTAGAGAAGTCGTCGCCCACTTTCGAGAGCTGCGCATTGAGCAACTGGGTCTGAGCAGTCAACACCTCCAGATAGCTGGAACCACTGCTCTTATAAAGTGCCCGTGTGTCCTCCACATTCTTTGTAAGAACCTCTATACGCTGAGCCTCCAGTTTGCTGTTGGCATCATAGCTGTTATAGTTGACGAGCGCATTAGACACCTCATTACCAGCCTGTAAAATTGCATTCTGCCAATTATTGAACGCCTGCTCATACTTAATCTTGCTCACCTTCAGATTGGCTGTCAGTGCGCCACGATTGAAGATAGGCTGAGTAAGACTTCCAAAGAGGGAGAGCAACCATTTACCAGGATTAAAGGCACCATTACTGTTGGTGAAAGCACCTGTTGCTCCTACCGTGATATTCGGATAGAACTGTGACCGTGCCGTCTGCACATCATGGAAGCAAGAAGCCAGTGTCATCTCCGCATTATGTACGTCAGGACGGTTCTTCAACAAGGCGAACCCCACACCTGTACTGAACTCTGTCGGCAGAGACTGTTCTGCAAGCGTGGAACGGGGAATCTGCTGACCGGCCTGTCCAATAAGCAAGGAGAGCGCATTCTCCGTCGCACGAATCTGACGTTTGAACTCGTTAGCCTGTGTCTGGGTAGCAAGATAAGCTGCTTCTGCACTTTGCACACTGGTAGAGCGCATACGTCCTAACTGATATTGCAACTTCATCATCTCCCATGTCTCCTTTGCCATACCAGACATTTCTGTCACGATACGAAGTTGTTCGTCAAGCATCAATAAGGTGTAGTATGCATTAGCGACACCACCGATCACCTGAGCACGTACAGCCATCTGATAATCTTTGGCTCCCAGCATCTTCATTTGTGTAGAACGCTTCTGCGACAAGATATTACCAAAGAGATCTAACGTCCAACTGGCTGTAACGGGCAATGTGTACGACTTAGTCGTCACAGAAGGATCAGTATAGATGGTAGAGATCGTTCCCATACCATTCTGAGTACCGAAGTTGATGGCAGGCAGGAATGCCAATTTAGCAGCCTTCAGCATCGTCTCATACATCTGTACGGTGAGTACAGCATTTTGCAGGTTGGCATTTTTCTCCAAACCCTGCTCGATGTACTGCTGTAACTGTGCATCAGTGAACACACTACGCCACGGCAGATTACCAAACGAAGCAGTATCCTGTACCACCAATGTATCAACATCTGAGATGGTATCACGGAAAAGTCCCTTCGTATCCACCGCTGGACGCTCATATTTATTATAGACACCGCAACTGCTCATGAGCAGCGAAACGGCAGCAAATATCATAATCTTCTTCATAGTCTCTTACTCCTCTAATTTGTAATCAACAGGACGATGGGCATACTGTGCAATCTCGGTAGCCACATCGGAATTTTCCTCCTCGTCCTCAAACTTCATCGGACTAACCTTCTCTTGCAGACTCTGGAAGATCACAAACAATGCGGGAACAACCAGTACCTGACATAACGTACCTATTAACATACCACCTACGGCAGCGGCACCCAACGTCTGGTTACCATTCTTACCTACACCAGAGGCAAACATCATAGGCAGCAGACCAATGACCATAGCCAATGAGGTCATCAAGATAGGACGCAGACGAGCTGCGGCACCTAACACTGCCGACCAAGAGATAGCCATACCCGTCTGTCGACGCTCCAAGGCGAACTGCACAATCAAGATGGCGTTCTTCGCCAACAGTCCTATCAGCATGATCAGTGATATCTGCATGTAGATATCGTTGGAGTGACCGAAAATCATAGTAAACAGGAAGCAACCGGCAAGTCCGAAAGGTACGGAGAGCACAACGGCAAGAGGCAGAATGTATGACTCATACTGTGCCGAAAGAATCAGATAGATAAAGATGATACACAACGCGAAGATGACGGCTGTCGTATTGGAAGCCTTGGCCTCCTCACGGGTAAGACCCGAATACTCGTATGTGTAACCTTGTGGCAGTATGTCGGCTGCGACTTCCTGTGCAGCCTTGATAGCATCACCCGTAGAATAGCCGTTTGCCACCGTTGCCGTCACGTTGATACTCGTAAACAGGTTGAAACGGTTGATGTTGGAAGGTCCGTACACACGTTCCATACGACAGAATTCCTGGACTGGTGACATGCCACCAGGAGTACGCACGTAGACACTGTTCAGCGACTCTGGTGTCATACGCGTTTCCGGCGAACCTTGGATCATTACGCGGTAAAGTTTTCCGTAAGCATTAAAGTTAGACGCGTAAAGTCCACCATAGTAACCCTGCAGGGTAGTCAGTACCAGATTGGGTGAAATGCCGGCCTGCTTACACTTGGCAACATCCACATGAAGCATGTACTGAGGATAGTTCGGGTTATAAGATGTCTGCGCCGTCTGGAACTCTGGACGTTTGTTCAACTCTGCCAGGTATTCCTTCACGACATCAAAGAATCGGGTCAAGCTACCACCTGTACGGTCCTGCATCACAATCGACACACCAGAGTTAGCTGAGAAGCCAGGAATCATTGGTGGTGCAAAGGCAAGAATCTGAGCATCCTTGATATGAGCCGTCTTCAAATATATCTGAGCCAGTACGCCATTGGCTTCGTATGGGTTCAGGAAGAAGCGGTAGATACCGTCGCCCTGCCATAGTCCGCTGAGTTTCCACCAGAATCCTTTCTGACGCTCCTCAAAGGGTTTCAGTTTAATAATGAACGTAGCCTGGTCAGAGCCAGAACCTGCAATGAAGTTATAACCCTGAATCTGCTCACGGCTCTGAATAGCGGGGTCAGCAGCCAAGATGGAGTCAACCTCTGTAATCACCTGTGTCGTGCGTGCCACGGAGGTGGCTGGCGGCATGGAGATGGTACAGAATATCGTACCCGTATCCTCGTCAGGCACCAGACCCGTCTTTGCACCTGCCATGGTTGCTACTAGCACAACAATACCTATAATCACAGAGATGCCGATGGCTATAGGCTTTCTCACCAGTTTCTCCACAATACCCCTGTATTTACCAAGCACAGAGTCGTATGCCGTATTGAATGAAGCATGGAAACGGTCGATACGTGACATCTTCTTATGTCCCTCCTTGTCGTGAGGCTTCAGGAAGATGGCACACAGGGCTGGTGACAGCGTCAGGGCGTTCAGTGCCGAAATAAAGATGCTGACTGCCATTGTCACACCAAACTCTCGATAGAACGATCCGCTCGTTCCACCGATGAATGACACAGGGATGAACACTGATGCCATCACCAAGGTAATGGAGATGATTGCACCCGAGATCTCGTTCATCGCATCGATAGAAGCAACCAACGGACTCTTATACCCTTGGTCGAGCTTCGCATGCACGGCTTCCACCACCACAATGGCATCGTCGACAACGATGGCGATTGCCAATAGCAATGCCGACAGCGTCAGCAAGTTGATAGAGAATCCGAACACTGAAAGGAAGAAGAACGTACCGATCAGTGATACAGGAACGGCTATCAACGGAATCAGTGTGGAACGCCAGTCCTGCAGGAACACATAAATCACGATGAACACCAGGATCAAGGTGAAGATCAAGGTGAACACCACCTCTTCGATACTGGCATAAAGGAACTCCGTTACATCGTAGTTGATTTTATACGTCATACCTGGAGGGAACAATTTTGCCTGTTCTTCCAGCTCTGCCTTCACCTGTTTGGCAATCTCATTAGCATTAGAGCCGGCAATCTGCTGCACCATACCCAGTACCGAAGGAATGTTATTATTCTTCATCGATACCGAATACTGCTGTCCACCCAGCTCTATCTTGGCTACATCCCTTAGCTTCAAGGTCTGTCCGTTGGCATCGCTGGAAATGATGATATTCCCAAACTCCTCCGCCGACTTCAGTCGACCTGTATAGCGCATACTATATTCGTAAGCCACATCCGACTGTTCGCCGAACGTACCAGGAGCAGCCTCGATATTCTGCTCTGCCAGCACATTACTGATATCCGATGGCATCAGATTGTGCTGTTTCATCACATCGGGTTTCAGCCAGATACGCATGGAGTAGGTCTTCAAACCCGGTGACTGCACGTCACCCACACCCTGAATACGCTTGATGGCTGGAATGATGTTAATATTATTATAGTTCGTCAGGAACTCGTCGTCATAACGTCCGTCAGATGTCAAAGTGAACATCAGCACCTGTGATGTCTGACGCTTCGTCACCGTTACACCGATACGCGTCACCTCGGCAGGTAGCAATGCCTGTGCCTGCGACACACGGTTCTGTACGTTGACGGCACACATATCAGGGTTCATACCCTGACGGAACAATACGCTGATCTGCGCTGATCCAGCACCTGCCGTAGAGGAAATATAGTCCATACCCTCCACACCATTGATACTCTCCTCCAGTGGCGTGATGACGGAGTTCTTCACCGTCTCGGCATCAGCACCAGGGTAACTGGTCCATACGGCTACGGTAGGAGGCGCTATATTGGGGTACTGCTCAACAGGCAGCGAAACCAATCCAATGAAACCCAGAAGGACGATGAGGATAGAAATCACCGTCGATAGCACTGGGCGTTTGATAAATGTTGTAAAAGTCATGCTATTTTACAATTTGACAATTTACTATTTAATTTATTTTATTTCTTCATTGCACCCACGATATCACCGGCTGACATCGCCTTTGCCTGTTCATTAATCTTCTGCTGATAACGCTCTGGAGTGATGGGCACAATCTCCATACCATCGCTCAACTTCGTAACACCATTGGTCACATACTTATCACCAGCCTTCAGACCGTCTGTCACAATATAGCTATTGCCATCGTCCTGCGGATCAACCTTAATCTCAGTATAAACAACTTTGTTATCCTTTCCCAGGGTATATACAAACTTCTTGTTCTGCACCTCCATGACGCACGACTGTGGGATGATGATGGCAGAAGAGGCAATACGAGGGATGATAATGGTACCGGCACCACCGCTTTTCAACTTCTTTTCAGGATTGACGAATGAAGCAATCAGTTGAACGCTACCTGTAGCCTGATCTATCACACCACTCATCTTCGTTACAGTACCTTCGTTGGTATAGATGCTGCCATCTGCCAACTGCAACTTCACAGGAGGCAGACTGCTCAAGCCTTTCTGCGAAATCACCATGGCATCCTTCTCCGTCACAGAGAAATAGACATCCATTGAGGAGATATTCGACACAGTAGTCAATGAGTTAGAGGCACTTACCAACGCACCTTTCTTATAAGGCAATGTTCCTACGACACCAGAGGCAGGACTCTTCACATAACAAAAACTCAACATCTCACGGGCAGAAGCCAGGGCAGCCTGTGCCTGTGCCAACTGTGCCTTAGCACTCTCGAACGCATTCTGAGTGGTCTGCAGCTCATAGTCACCAATCACCTTGTTGGCATGCAACTGCTTGGAGTTCTCGAATGTCAACTGGGCGGTGTTCACCTGCTGCTGGGCAGTATTCACAGTAGCCTGTGCCTGACGCACTTGAGCCTGATAGGTAGAATTATCCAATACAAACAATGTCTGACCTGCACTGACGGTCTGACCTTCTTTTACATTAATCTGAGTAATAAAACCTTGTACCTTCGGACGAATCTCCACATCCTGAACACCCTTTATAGTGGCAGGGTATGTAGACTGCATGTCGGCACTCGACGTACCAACCGTCACTACGGGGTACTCATTATCACCGAAATTTGGGCGACCACCTCCGCCGCCACATGAAATCAATGTTACAGCAATAGCCGCAAACATCATCATTTTGTTCATTTTCATACCTATTTTATAATTATTATTTATTCGAATAAAACTCTTTTCCACCCAAAACCCAAAGTACGCTCTTCGGTTTTCAGGCTGCAAAGTTACAAAAAATCCTTTTTACATATTTAACAGGTTGCACACATTTAACAAACTTTATGTCAGAAAGCTATGAAAGTCCTTCTATCTCTCCATTGACAATAGTTATACGCTCTGCCTGCGGATTTTTGGGAAGCCCAGGCATGCGGAGCATGTCACCGGCAATGGCAACAATCATCTCACTGCCACTGTTGACAATGATATCACGGATACGTATCGAAAAACCCTCTGGGGAGCCATAGCGGGTGGAGTCTGCAGAGAACGAGAATTGCGTCTTGGCAATACACACAGGATAACGGCTAATATCCTTATCATTGGCAAAGATACTCTTGACTGCCTCTAGGCGCTTTTTTCCTGTCTTAGTAAACTCAACAGCAGCAGCACCATAGATACGTTTACACACTTTTTCTATCTTGCCTTCTATCGTGTCTGCCTCAGGATAAGCGAAATGGATTGGCAACGGCTGAATATTATCAATGGTATCGACTACCTTCTGAGCCAACTCCTCCGCACCTTCACCACCTTTGAGAAAAGCCTCGTTGACAGCAAAGCCGACACCCATGTCCTCACAGTTCTTGCGCACGATGTCAATCTCCTCGTCAAGGTCTGTATCAAAGCGGTTAAGGGTTACGATAACCGGTTGTCCGAAACCCTGCATATTATTGATATGACGGTTGAGGTTCTTCAGTCCCTCTCTCAATCCATTGACATTAGGCTCTTTAATACTGTCAAGATCTACCCCACCATGCATCTTCAGTCCCTGGGTGGTAGCCACAATGACCACCAAGCGAGGCTTCAGTCCTGCCTTACGGCATTTGATATCGAAGAATTTCTCCGCACCCAGATCTGCACCAAAACCAGCCTCCGTCACAACATAATCACCATAGGTCATAGCCATCTTGGTGGCAAGAATACTGGAACAGCCATGGGCAATATTGGCAAAAGGTCCACCATGAATAAAAGCTGGTGTGTTTTCTGTCGTCTGCACAAGATTAGGCATCAGAGCATCACGCATAAGGACTGTGATAGCACCAGCGACTCCCAGATCACGGACACGGAATGGCTTACCGTCAGAAGTGATTCCCAACAATATATTTTCAATACGATGCTGCAAATCTTCCTCACTGGTTGCCAGACAAAGGATTGCCATCAATTCTGAGGCAGAGGTGATGTCAAAACCTGTTTCCGACACGACACCATCACCTCGCAAACCAGTTACAATATTACGAAGAGCACGATCGTTAACATCCAACACACGTTTCCAATAAATCTCACGCAAAGAAAACCCTTCCTTACGATGCTGGTAGATATAATTGTCCAGTATGGCACTAATCGTGTTATGTGCGGAGGTGACAGCATGGAAGTCACCCGTAAAATGCAGGTTGATCTTCTCCATAGGTAAAACCTGTGCATAGCCGCCACCGGCAGCACCGCCCTTGATTCCGAAACAGGGTCCCAGTGAGGGTTCACGCAGTGCCACCACAGCATTCTTACCCAATTTCTGAAGTCCTAACGTCAAACCAATGCTCACTGTCGTTTTACCTATACCCGCTTTTGTAGGGCTGATCGCCGTCACCAGTATCAATCTACTATTTTTCACCCGTTTCTCATCAATCAGTGAAATAGGTACTTTTGCCATATAGCGACCATAAGGCTCTATTTTCTCTGGAGCTATCCCCAACTGTTCTGCAATGTCACCTATCGGTTTCAACTGGCACTCACGAGCAATCTGGATATCTGTTTTCATTTTATACTATGCTTATACTAATTTAAAGAGGTCACAAAGATAGTGTAAAACAAACAAAACACCAAATTTCCAAGCTATTTTCTTATGATTTACTAAAAAATGTGGCAAGGGAATTAGAAGAAAAAAACAACAAAAATTTCCTTAATTCAGAAATAATTACTAACTTTGCAACAGCCATTGAAAACGAGGCTTTACAAAACACATGGACGACGATATTAAAGACGACATTATTGAAGAGAGCAAGGAGGGGGAGGAACTCTCCGAGGAACACTCCGACTATCAACCCGTCAACCGCTTCGACGCTGCGGCAGTGCACCATCTGAGCGGCATGTACCAGAACTGGTTTCTGGACTATGCCTCGTACACGATTCTCGACCGTGCCGTCCCGCATATAGAGGACGGTCTGAAACCCGTGCAGCGTCGTATCCTACACTCGATGAAACGCATGGATGACGGTCGTTTCAACAAGGTGGCGAACATCGTGGGACATACCATGCAGTTTCACCCGCATGGTGATGCCTCCATCGGTGACGCACTGGTTCAGTTAGGACAGAAAGACCTGTTGATAGACACCCAGGGAAACTGGGGTAATATCCTGACAGGCAACAAGGCGGCAGCTCCCCGTTATATCGAGGCACGACTGTCGAAATTCGCTCTTGATACCGTTTTCAATCCCAAAACCACCGAATGGCAGATGTCGTATGACGGCAGGAACAAGGAGCCTATCACACTGCCCGTGAAATTTCCTCTATTACTGGCACAAGGTGCGGAGGGTATTGCCGTAGGCTTGTCGACCAAGGTTCTGCCCCATAACTTCGTGGAGATATGTGATGCTGCCATCAGTTATCTGCATGAGGAATCTTTCCAACTCTTCCCCGACTTTCCTACAGGAGGTTCCATCGATGTGTCCAAATACAACGACGGACAGCGGGGCGGCGTGCTGAAGGTACGTGCCAAGATAGAGAAACTCGACCCCAAGACACTCGTTATCCGTGAGATACCATTCTCCAAGACAACGGAGACGCTGATTGACTCTATCCTGAAAGCTATTGAAAAGGGCAAGATCAAGGCACGTCACGTGGAAGACCTGACGGCGGCGAAGGTAGAGATACAAGTGCAACTGGCTCCCGGAGTCTCATCAGACAAGACACTGGATGCCCTCTATGCTTTCTCTGACTGTGAGATCAACATCTCACCCAACTGCTGTGTCATCGAGGACAACAAACCGCAGTTCCTCACCATCTCCGACGTGCTGCGCCATTCTGTGGACCGCACAAAAGACCTGATACGACAGGAGTTAGAAATCCGCAAGGGTGAACTTTTGGAACAACTGCATTTCTACTCCCTTGAGAAGATCTTCATAGAGGAGCGTATCTATAAGGACAAGAAATTCGAACAGGCTCCCAATGTCGATGCCGTCTGCGAGCATATTGACGAGCGACTGACTCCTTACTACCCACAGATGATCCGTGAGGTGACCAAGGATGACATCCTCAGACTGCTGGAGATCAAGATGCAGCGCATCCTGAAGTTCAATAAGGACAAGGCGGATGAGCTCATGGCTCGTATCAAGGCGGAGATAGACGAGATAGACAAAGACCTTGCCAACCTCGTGGAAGTGACTGCCGACTGGTTTAGGTTCCTCAAGGACAAATATGGCAAGGACCACCCACGTCTGACTGAAATACGCAACTTCGACACCATCGAGGCGACAAAGGTAGTGGAAGCTAACCAGAAACTCTATATCAACCGCTCGGACGGTTTCATCGGTACAGGTCTGAAGAAAGACGAGTTCGTATGCAACTGCTCGGATATCGACGACATCATCATCTTCTACAAGGATGGTAAATTCAAGGTGGTACGTGTTGCCGACAAGTTGTTCGTCGGCAAGAACGTGCTGTGGCTGGGTGTCTTCAAAAAGAACGACCAGCGTACCATTTATAATGCCGTCTATCGGGATGGTAAGAAGGGAACTTATTTTATCAAGCGATTCAACGTGCCATCCATCACCCGAGACCGCGAGTATGACATCACCAGTGGTACACCGGGCTCTAAGGTGGTGTATTTCACCGCTAACCCGAATGGCGAGGCTGAGGTCATCAAGGTGACCCTCGACCCAGCACCTAAACTTAAGAAAATTTTCTTTGACAAAGACTTCTCGGAGGTGGGTATCAAAGGACGTGGTGCCAAGGGTATCATCCTCACGAAATATCAGGTTCACCGCATTGGACTGAAAAGTCACGGACACTCCACACTGGGTGGACGGAAGGTATGGTATGACCCTGATGTCAACCGCCTTAACTACGACGAGCACGGACAACTGCTCGGCGAGTTCAATGATGGTGACAACATCCTCGTCATCCTCAAGAACGGTGACTACTACCTCACTGGGTTCGATGCCAACGTCCATTTCGAGGATACTATCGCCCATTTGGAGAAATATGAGGCGGAGAAAGTATGGAGCTGTGTGCTCTATGACGCTGACAACCAAGGGTATCCGTATGTAAAGCGTTTCCTGATGGAGGCGTCGAAGAGGAAACAGAACTACTTAGGAGAAAACCCCAACTCGCAACAGATTATTTTGACGGATCAGGTATATCCCCGTATCCAAGTCACATATGGCGGTGCAGACGAGTTCCGTGGTTCGGAGGAGTTCGATGTGGAACAGTTTATTGCTGTCAAAGGCTATAAGGCAAAGGGCAAGAGACTCACGACCTATCAGATCAATAGTATCGTGGAGTTGGAGCCTGTACGTTTCCCTACCGAACCTGCAGAACCTACCGAACCTGTTGAGGAAGAGGAAGAAAACCTCGACCCTGATGCCGGAAAGAGTCAGCAACAGGTGATGGATGAATTGACAGGACAGCAAACCCTTTTCTCCGATGAAGACTATCAGTAAGATACTCCTCCTATTTGCCCTACTCTCCCTAACACACCTACCCCTTAGGGCACAATCAGACTCTGCAAAGGTCATCACCAGCAGCAGAATGATAGGTATTGGCGGAACGGGAATCCTTGACACCTACCTCTCCGCTGAGCATTTCAAAGGTTTTGGTATGAGTTTCCTGGCAACGGTAGAGCGCAAACGCCCTCATCGTAGATGGAGCACGCTGATGGAGCATGAGGCAAACCTGTCGTATGTTCATGACCGTTCCAACTCCCGAAAGGAACTGGAGGGTGCTTATAACTTCTATTGGGGAAAGCTCTATAACTGGCAACTCTTTGATAACAGACTGACCCTGCAGGCAGGTGCTGTGGCAAATGCCTCATTAGGATTTATCTACAACACCTCCAACAGCAACAACCCCGCTCAGGCCCGTGCTCATCTGAATATCATGCCGACCGGGGTGGCATCTTATCGTTTCACCCTTTTCGACAAACCAATGACGGTGCGTTACGAGCTGAACCTCCCACTTGCCGGTGTGATGTTCTCACCTAACTACGGACAATCTTACTATGAGATATTCAATCGCGGCAATTATGACCATAATGTGGTGTTCACGACCTTCGTGAACGCACCCGAATGGCGACAGATGCTGACCCTTGATGCTAACCTTACAGGTAAATGGACACTACGCATCGGCTATTTAGGTAACTACCAGCAATACAAAGTAAACCAACTGAAACAGCATGTCTACACGCATCGCTTCCTGATTGGTTTCACTCGCCGGTTCTCCTTAATCCCGCATAGGTTATGAAGAAGATATTTGATTTTATAGGAAATATAGTAACTATTGGGACTATAGTAGTTATAGGGACTCTAGGGACACTTACCTCCTGCGTCGACGAGGAGGAAAGACCGAACACGCCAGCTGGCAACTTCGAGGCTTTGTGGCAGATTATCGACGAGCACTACTGTTTCTTCGACTATAAACAACATGAGTACGGACTCGACTGGGATGAGGTATATCATAAGTATAAGGTACGCGTGAATGACAAGATGTCAGAGACCCAGCTCTTTGAGGTGCTCTGCGACATGCTCGCTGAACTGCGCGACGGACACGTCAACCTCTCGTCAAGCTATGACTACGGACGCTACTGGACATGGCAGGAGGCGTACCCCAAGAACTTCAGCGACAGTTTAGAGCGAAAATACCTGGGGACGGACTACAAGATATCAAGTGGCATCAGTTATCGTGTCCTCGACGATAACATTGGCTATATCCGCTATGAATCGTTCCAAAGTCCTATCGGTGAAGGTAATCTGGATGACATACTCTCTTATCTGATCCTTTGCCGTGGCTTGATTATTGATATCCGCAATAATGGAGGCGGCGACCTGACTTATGCAGAGAAGCTGGCAGCCCGCTTTGTCAAAGAGAAGACGCTGGTAGGGTATTTACAACACAAAACCGGAACAGGGCACCATGACTTCAGTGACATGGAACCACAATACTTAGAGCCTTCGAGCAACTTACGCTGGCATAAGCCTGTATGCGTACTCACCAACCGTTCCGTGTTCAGTGCCGCCAACGAGTTCACTTCCATGATGAAAGCACTTCCGAATATCAAGATTGTCGGCGACCATACCGGTGGTGGCTCCGGCATGCCGATGAGCAGCAGTCTGCCCAATGGTTGGAATGTGCGCTTCTCTGCCTGTCCGATGTTTGACAAAGACAAGCGCCAGACGGAGTTCGGTATAGAACCAGATTATCTTGTACAACTGACTGACGAGGACATTGCCAAGGGTACCGACACTATCATAGAGGCTGCGAGGAAACTTTTAGTCGAATAATTTGGCTATTTGCTCACTTATTCGTACCTTTGCACCCGCATCTGCGCCTGTGGCGGAATTGGTAGACGCGCTAGACTTAGGATCTAGTGTCTCGCGACGTGCAGGTTCGAGTCCTGTCAGGCGCACCCAAAAAGTCGGCATAGCTCAGCTGGTTAGAGTATCACCTTGACATGGTGGGGGTCCTTGGTCCGAATCCAAGTGTCGACACAAGAAAGGAGCGGAAGCCTGATGGCTTCCGCTCTTTTTTATATGAAAGACATATCTTATTTCACATTACCGACCTTAATCAAGTATTCACCAATCTGGACGGCATTCAGAGCGGCGCCCTTACGGATCTGGTCACCAGAGAGCCAGAAGGTCAGTCCGTTCTCGTCGGAGAGGTCTTTACGGACACGACCTACATAGACATCATCCTTACCAGCAGTCTCCAGTGGCATCGGATAAACGAGATTGGCAGGATCATCTACCAAAGTGCATCCGGGAGCTGCGGCAATTGCCTGCTGAGCCTCCTCCACACTCAGAGGACGCTCTGTCTCAATCCATACGCTCTCTGAATGAGAACGCAAAGAGCTGACACGAACACACATCGCAGAGCACTTGGCATCAGTGTGCATAATCTTCTGCGTCTCATTATACATCTTCATCTCCTCCTTGGTATAGCCATTGGGCTGGAAGACATCAATCTGGGGAATGACATTATAGGCAAGTTGGTGAGGGAACTTCTTGATGGTCTTCACCTCACCAGTCTCTACCATCTCCTTATACTGCTGCTGCAGTTCTGCCATCGCAGCGGCACCAGCACCAGAGGCACTCTGATAGCTGCTGACATGGATACGTTTGATATGACTGAGTTTCTCCAGAGGCTGGAGTACTACCACCATCATAATCGTCGTACAGTTTGGATTGGCGATAATGCCACGGGGACGGTTCAAGGCATCCTCCGCATTACACTCTGGGACAACCAAGGGCACATCATCATCCATACGGAAAGCTGAGCTGTTGTCAATCATCACACAGCCATACTTCGTGATAGTCTCAGCAAACTCCTTAGAGGTGCCGGCACCTGCGGAGGTGAAGGCAATATCAATATCCTTAAAATCATCATTGTGTTGGAGCAACTTAACAGTCAACTCTTTCCCACGGAAGGTATATTTACTGCCTGCACTACGCTCTGAACCGAACAACACCAGTTCGTCCATGGGGAAATCTCTCTGGTCGAGGATTCTCAAGAATTCCTGACCTACGGCACCTGAAGCACCTACAATTGCTACTTTCATAAGTCTAATTTTTTCTACACTTCTTAATTTCGCCTGCAAAGTTATAAAATAAGTGAGAGAAATGCAAAAGAAAACCTGTTTTCTTTTCATTTCCGAACGAAAAGTAAGTTCGGCGAAGCCAAAGTTACCAAATAATTATTAATTATCAATTGTCAATTATCAATTAATTTGTATCTTTGCACATGAAATGACATCATTTGCGTCATATTTTCCGATTACTGACCCGACATTGATTTTCTGTGTCGTGCTGATGATTATCCTGTTTGCCCCTATAATTATGGGTAAACTGCGTATTCCTCATATCATCGGAATGGTATTGGCAGGCATGCTGATAGGTAAATATGGTTTTAACATCTTGGAGCGTGACTCTTCTTTTGAACTTTTCGGAAAGGTAGGACTACTCTATATCATGTTCCTCGCCGGACTGGAGATGGATTTGGAGAGTGTGAAGAAAAACTCCAAACGCTTCTGTATTTTCGGACTGCTCACCTGCCTGGTACCACTTATCCTTACCTATGTGATGGCAATAGGATTATTGGACTATTCCCCACAGGCATCCTTCCTGCTTGGATGTATCATGGCATCCAACACCCTGATAGCCTACCCTATCGTCGGACGCTACGGACTGCAACGTCACTCCAGTGTCATGCTCAGCGTAGGGTCGTCGATGCTCTCTTTGTTCCTCGCGTTACTGATGCTTGCCGCATTAGCGGCATCCTATAAGGAAGATGTTGGATTCTGGTTCTGGATCCGCTTTCTCTTGAAATTCCTTCTGTTCTGCGGAGCCAGTGTATGGCTGATACCTAAGTTGGCACGTTATTTCCTGCGTCGCTATTCCGATGCGGTGATGCAATTCATCTTCGTCCTTGCCGTGATGTTCCTCAGTGCGGCAGCATCAGAGGCAGCAGGTGTGGAAGGAATTGTAGGTGCTTTCTTTTCGGGACTGATCCTGAACCGCTACATCCCTCATGTGTCCCCTCTGATGAACCGCATCGAATTTATCGGCAATGCCCTCTTTATTCCCTATTTCCTGATTGGTGTGGGCATGCTGATTAATATCGGCTCGCTCTTTACGGGATTTCACATGCTGTGGATTGTGCTGATGATTGCCTTCTTCGGTACTTTCGGAAAGGCTGTTGCCGCCTACCTGTCCAGTCTGCTGTTCCGTCTTCCGAAGTCTGCAGGCAATATGATGTTCGGTCTTACCAGTGCCCATGCTGCTGGTGCCATAGCGATGGTCATGGTGGGCATGCGTCTGGAAGTCAGCCCAGGAGTCTATCTGGTGAATGATGAAATACTGAACGGTGTCGTCATCATGATTCTGGTCACATGTGTTATCAGCTCTTTGATGACGGCACATGCCGCCCAGCAGATTATCCTGCAGGAGAAGACACACCTGAAGACTGATGAGGTAAAGAAGGATGATGAGAAGATACTGCTCTGTGTGAAATATCCAGAGATCGCTCCCCAACTGCTGGAACTCGCTATCATGATGCGTAACCATCAGCTGAACCGTGGCATCGTAGCACTCAACGTCGTTTATGATGACACCAATTCGGCAGTCAACAGGGAGAAAGGACTGAGACTGTTAGAACAGCTACAGCAACAGGCAAGTGCCAGTGAGGTGAAGATGCAGACACAGGTACGCCTTGCCACCAATATCGCCAATGGCATCAAGCATGCCTTCAGGGAGTTCGCCGGGTCTGAAATCATTATGGGCATGCATGTCCATACCGAGGTCAACCCCAAGTTCTGGGGAGATTTCATCCAAAGCCTGTATAATGGTCTGAACAGACAGATTGTCTTAACCCGTTTCGTACAGCCCCTGAACACGTTACGCCGCATACAGGTAGTGGTACCTTCCCGTGCCGAGTTTGAGCCAGGCTTCCACAGATGGCTGGAACGACTGAGCCGCATGGCAGAGAACCTTGACTGCCGCATCCAGTTCCATGGACGTAACGAGAGTCTGGAACTCATCAGGGAGTATATCAACAACCTCCACCCTGGTGTACGTGCAGAGTATACTTTCATGGCACATTGGAATGAGCTTCCCAAACTGGCAGAGACTATCAGTGAGGATCATATGTTCGTTGTTATCACTGCCCGTAAGGGCACCATTTCGTATAAGAACGCACTGGAGCGCCTGCCTAATGAGCTGATGCAGCATTTCTCAGGCAAGAACCTCATGATTATCTTCCCTGACCAGTATGGTGACACGAAGGAAGAGCGAATGACGTTCACTGAGGCACAGCACCAGGAAGAAAGCAGTATTTATGATACTTTCCTCCGTTGGATTAACAACAAAAGAAATAAAGTAAATGATTGATATTAAAGGCATCAAGAAGAGTTTCGGTTCCCTGGAGGTATTGAAAGGCATTGACCTCCACATCGACAAGGGAGAAGTTGTCAGTATAGTCGGTCCCAGCGGTGCCGGTAAAACGACCTTACTACAGATTATAGGTACACTTGACCGTCCGGACACAGGCACGATTACCATTGACGGTATTGATGTGAGCAAACTAAGCAGCAAGAAGCTTTCTGACTTCCGTAACCTGCATATCGGTTTTGTATTCCAGTTTCACCAGCTGCTACCTGAGTTCACGGCAATAGAGAATATCATGATCCCGGCATATATCGCAGGAGTTTCCCACCGCGAGGCAAGACAAAGGGCAGAGGAACTGCTTGAATTCATGGGACTGAGCGACCGTGCAAGTCATAAGCCTAATGAACTGAGCGGTGGTGAGAAACAACGTGTCGCCGTGGCTCGCGCACTGATGAATCATCCTGCCGTTATCCTTGCCGACGAGCCAAGCGGTTCTCTTGACTCAAAGAACAAGGAAGAACTCCATCAACTTTTCTTTGACCTACGTGATAAGTTTGGACAAACATTCGTCATTGTAACCCATGACGAACAGCTCGCCAGTATCACTGACAGGACCATCCACATGAGGGACGGTCAACTAGAAAACCTAGAAGAACTAGATACACTAGATAAACTAGAAGAACTATGAAAATTAAGCTCGGAGACTACAACACCCTGCGCATCGTAAAGAGCGTTGATTTTGGCATGTACCTCGATGGAGGTGACGAAGGCGAGATACTCTTGCCTACCCGTTATGTTCCCCAAGGTGCAAAGGTGGGTGACGACATAGAAGTGTTCATCTACCTCGACCAAGACGAGAAGCTGATTGCCACCACCCTCAAGCCTCTTGCCAAAGTGGGAGACTTCGCATGGCTGGAGTGCACATGGACCAATGAGTATGGAGCTTTTCTCAACTGGGGACTGATGAAAGACCTGTTCTGTCCGTTCCGTGAACAAAAACAGCGGATGCAGAAAGGTAAGCGCTATTATGTCTATGTGTTGGAGGATGAGAAGACACACCGCCTGATGGCGACAGCCAAAGTGGAACGCTATCAGAAACATGACGGTTACCAGCGTGCTCTCGATTTCTCTGACGAGCTATTGCGATACTTACAGGAGAACGGCGGGGCCTGCGATTTAGGCGACAAGAGTCCTGCTGAGGATATCGCCCTACGCTTCGGTGTCAGTAAAAAGGTGTATAAAAAAGCAGTCGGCGACCTTTACCGCCGCCGACTGATCGTTATCTCTGACGAGGGAATCACCCTCGTTTAGAACTCTGCGCTCTTTGGAGTACGTGGGAATGGGATGACATCGCGGATGTTCTGCATTCCCGTCACAAACAATATCAGACGCTCGAAGCCAAGTCCGAAGCCAGCATGCGGACAGGTACCCCAGCGACGGGTGTCGATGTACCACCACAGGTGGGTCATATCCATATCACGACGTTTGATCTCACCCATCAGTTTATCGTAGCTCTCCTCACGGACAGAGCCACCGATAATCTCACCGATCTGCGGGAACAGCACGTCCGTACCCTGCATCGTAGGACCAGGAGCGACAGCACCCTTGTATCCTACAGAGCCACCGTCAGCAGTGTCCTCGTTCTGCTTCATATAGAAAGACTTGAACGCACGGGGATAGTCTGTCATGATAACAGGTTTCTTGAAATGCTCCTCCACCAAATAGCGCTCATGCTCCGAGGCAAGGTCATCGCCCCAGTTGCAGGGGAACTCAAACTTCTTACCATTCTTGATGGCTTCCTGCAGGATGTTAATACCCTCGGTATAGGGCAGGCGCACGAAGGTATCCTTCAGCACACCCTCCAGACGAGCAATCAGTGTCTTGTCAATCATCTGGTTGAGGAAAGCAAGGTCATCCTTACAGTTCTCCAATGCCCAACGGACACAATATTTGATAAAGTCCTCCTCGAAGTCCATCAACTCATCCTGGTCCATGAAGGCAACCTCAGGCTCCACCATCCAGAACTCAGCGAGGTGACGGGGAGTATTCGAGTTCTCGGCACGGAATGTAGGACCGAAGGTATAGATAGCGCCCAGTGCCGTAGCACCCAGCTCGCCCTCCAACTGTCCGGATACCGTCAGAGAAGTCTGCTCACCGAAGAAGTCATCATCGTAGATGATCTTACCATTCTCATCCTTCTTCAGGTCATACAGGTTCTTGGTGGTCACCTGGAACATATTACCGGCACCCTCACAGTCACTGGCAGTGATCAGTGGGGTATGGAAATAGAAGAAGCCATGCTCATGGAAATAGGTATGGATAGCCATCGCCATGTTATGACGGATACGCATCACGGCACCAAAGGTATTGGTACGGAGACGCATATGAGCATTCTTACGCATCACCTCAAACGACTGTCCCTTCTTCTGCATGGGATAGGTATTGTCGCAAGCACCATAGAGTTCCAGGTCTGTTGCCTGTATCTCACTGGTCTGTCCGGCACCCTGGCTCTCCACCAATGTTCCCACAGCACAAATGCAGGCACCTGTGGTCATCTGCTTCAACAGTTCCTCATCAAACTTAGCAGGATCGACAACGACCTGCACGTTCTTGATGGTCGAGCCATCATTCAAGGCGATAAAGTCCACAGCCTTAGAACTGCGATGCGTACGCACCCAGCCCTTTACGCAGACCTCTTTTCCAAAATCCGTACTTTTCAGTACGTCAACTATCTTTGTTCTTTTCATTGAACTATGAACTCTTAACTATAAACTATGAATTATTCGTAGGCTCCCATTCTCAGACGGTCAACCTCCTCCTCTGTCAGATAACGCCAGTCACCACGACGAAGGTTCTTCTTAGTCAGTCCGGCAAACTGTACACGGTCGAGTTTCGTCACCTTATAGCCAAGGCTCTCGAAGATACGACGTACGATACGGTTCTTACCAGAGTGAATCTCAATACCCACCTGTTTCTTGTCAACAGGATCAGCATACTGGATATCATCTGCCTTGATGTCACCATCCTCCAAAGTGATACCCTGAGCGATTTGCTGCATGTCATAGGCCGTCACATTCTTGTCGAGATGGACATGATATATCTTCTTCTTGAGGAACTTCGGATGAGTCAGCTTAGAAGCCAAGTCTCCATCATTGGTCAGAAGAAGTACACCCGTTGTGTTACGGTCGAGACGTCCTACAGGATAGATACGCTCAGGACAAGCACCCTTCACGAGATCCATCACTGTCTTACGCTGCTGTGGATCATCGCTGGTAGTTACATAATCCTTTGGCTTGTTAAGCAACACATAAACTTTTTTCTCCAATGTCACAGGAGCATCATGGAACTTCACCTCATCCGTGCGCAGCACCTTGGTACCAAGTTCTGTCACTACCTGACCATTTACCATCACCACACCAGCCTGGATGAACTCATCAGCCTCACGACGACTGCAAACACCAGCATTGGCAAGGAACTTATTCAGACGAATAGGCTCGTTGGGATCGTAGTTCTCCTCCTTATACTCTATACGTTTCTTGAAACTGTACTTTGCGTTGGGATCATAGTCTGCGGTATGCTGACGATATCCTCCACGCTGTTTGTTATAACCACTCTGCTGACGGGGCTGTCCATAACCGCCACGCTGCTGATAGCCACCCTGCTGGCGGGGCTGTCCATAGCCACCACGTTGCTGGTAACCACCACGAGGCTGACCATAGCCACCTTGCTGACGAGGCTGGTAACCACCACGAGGTTGGAACCCACCTTGTTGACGAGGCTGATATCCGCCCTCCTCACCTTCTGCCTGCTGATTATAACGAGGACGATAGCCTCCCTGTGGCTGATAGCCGCCACGAGGCTGGTAGCCGCCCTGCTGATAGCTATTACGAGGACGGTAGCCACCCTCGCCATTGTTATTAGGATTGAAGCGGGGACGATAGCCACCCTGACGTTGAGGAGCACTGCCTTGTAAGCCTGCACCAAAGCCCTCAGGACGGAAACCACCCTCTTCCTGATTCTGATTACGATTGTAGCCACCCTGATTGTAAGGACGCACCTGTTGGTGAATACGTGGACGTGGTGAGCGTCCTGGTTTGTAACCTTGATAACCACTTGTCTGGTTTGTGTAGCCCTCACGGCTTGTAGCATTCTGCTCTGAGGACTGTTCCTCTGTTTTCTTTTCGTTCTCTAATTCCATAATTCTTTTTGTTGATGTTTTAGTTCGAAAGCCTCCCGGCTCCCTTTGTGTTGTGAATACTTAAATTTAAATTCCCGTATAATTCATTGGCGTGATCGCCATTAATTCTTCTTTTACCTCCTCGCTGACATCGAGTCCCTGGATAAACTCATGAATCAGTTCGGGTGTCATTTTCTGATTGGTGCGGGTGAGTGCTTTCAGTGCCTCATAGGGATGGGGATAAGCCTCACGGCGCAGGATGGTCTGGATAGCCTCAGCGACTACAGCCCATGTGTTGTCAAGGTCTTCCTGCAGTTTCTCCTCGTTGAGAATCAGCTTACGCAGACCTTTCAGTGTGCTCTGTATAGCAATCAGCGCATGTCCCATGGGAACACCCACGTTACGCAGTACGGTAGAGTCTGTCAGGTCACGCTGCAGACGGCTGACGGGCAGTTTCTGAGCCAGGAACTGCAGGATAGCATTGGCAATGCCGAGGTTACCCTCTGAGTTCTCATAGTCGATGGGGTTCACCTTATGCGGCATGGCACTCGACCCTACCTCACCAGCCTTGATCTTCTGCTTGAAATACTCCATGGAGATATACATCCAGAAGTCACGGTCGAGGTCAATGATGATGGTATTGATACGGCGCATGGCATCGAAGATGGCACCCAGCCAGTCGTAGTTTGAGATCTGGGTAGTCCACTGCTCACGCTCCAGTCCGAGTTTCTCGCTGACGAACTTGTTGCCGAACTCCCGCCAGTCATACTGCGGGTAAGCGACATGATGGGCATTATAGTTACCTGTAGCACCACCGAACTTAGCAGTAATCGGGGTGTCCTTCAGACCACGCAGCTGCTCTTCCAGACGATAGACATACACCATCACCTCCTTACCCAGACGGGTCGGCGAGGCAGGCTGTCCATGCGTCTTGGCAAGCATCGGCACGTTCTTCCACTGCTCGGCATAGTCGTTCAACTGCTCAATAAGCTCCTCCACCATGGGATAGTAGACATCCTCCAGTGCCTCCTTCACAGAGAGGGGCACACTGGTATTGTTAATATCCTGCGAGGTCAGTCCGAAGTGGATGAACTCCTTGTATTTCTCAAAGTCACCAATCTTGTCGAGTTCCTCCTTGATGAAGTACTCCACTGCTTTCACGTCGTGATTGGTCGTCTTCTCGATTTCCTTCACACGTGCAGCATTCTCCTCCGTGAAGTTGCGATAGATGTCACGCAAACGCTCAAAGAGGGTCTGGTCAAAGTCTTCCAACTGTGGCAATGGTAGTTCACAAAGAGTAATGAAGTATTCTATCTCCACGCGAACTCTGTAGCGAATGAGCGCATACTCCGAAAAATATCCTGCCAACTGTTCTGTCTTGTTTCTGTAACGACCATCAATAGGCGAGATGGCTGTCAATACGTCTAATTCCATTCTTTCTCTTAATACCTTATTAATATAGCTATATTTCCAATTGGACTGCAAAGTTACGAAAACCTTGGCAAACTACCAAATAGTTTTAATGTTTTTAAAATTGTTAGTGCAAAAGTTCGCAGAATTATGCTAAAATAATTACTTTTGCACCAGTATTTAATAAAGTCCTTCGTGCAGACATCGACTATAACAAGCACATGAACAATGCCAACTATGTCCGTGTGGCTATGGAGCTGTTGCCTGAGGATTTCATCGTGAAGGGACTGAGGGTAGAATATCGTGTGGCTGCAAAGCTCGGCGACATGCTGACTCCGACAATCTACCAGATAGAGGGCGGGATCATCGTGTCACTTTCCATGGGTAATGATGTCTGCGCCATCATTGAGTTCACAACTAATTAATTGTAGCCGAACTGCTGTAGTTCCTCATCAGTCACACCCATCAGCCGCTTGCAATCATCCGTCTTCTCACGTAAGACTTTCAGCCCTGCCTGCATACCAGCTAAATAGAAGCTGTGCTGCTTGTCGATAAAACTGCGAAATAAAGCGGAACGGAGAATCGCTGCAACAATCTCTTGTTTTGACTCGATTGGTTTCTCTGCATAGGCTATCGTCTTCAAATACGTATTATTCAACTCATTCTTTTCCGCATAAAGTCCGTCCTGGAACTTGACCATCAATCGTTTTCCAGAAAAGCAATTGCCAGCCAGCTCTATAAACTCGCTATTTCCAATGCTCTTCCATGTCTCAATATTACTACTGAAAATGGTTTCGGCGGTTTGGTCATTCGTGCTAAAATTGTAAGTGAGAAAACCACTGATAAACATTTCCAGCGTATCTTCAGACACTGTCTCCAACCTGTCTTTCGCTGCCGTCACCTTGGTGTTAATCGAGTCTACAGTCTGCAAATAATTAACATGCTCCTCAATGTCGTCACAAAAACTGTTGAGGTTATGAATCACCATCAGCGCTGCTGTCCGCTCCGTTTCCTGCTGTTCACGATGCTCTATCCATGCAGAGGTGCCGAAGGTCAGAACAATACCGATGACTGTACCCAGCGTACAACTTAGCGTCTGTTTTCCAAAATCAGATAACTCCCATTTCATATTCTTAATCCTCTCTTTCTTCATTTTTGTTAATTGCTGGTGCAAAAGTACATGAATTTGAGCAAAAACAATTACTTTTGCACTGGTATTTAATCTATTTTACAATATGCAACTGATCATCTTTGACTTTGACGGCACATTAGGTGACACCCGGCGGAATATCGTTACCACCATGCAGATGACCATTGCCGAGTTAGGGTTGGCAGGTCGTACCGATGACGAGTGTGCTTCCAAGATAGGACTGCCCCTTGACGGCTGCTTCAGGTCATTATACCCTGATGAAGGCAAAGAGACCATCCGCCTTTGCGCCGACACCTACAGGAGGATATTCCAAGAAAACCTGCTGACGATGAAGCCCCAGTTATTCCCAAAGGTCAAAGAGACGCTGTCAGCACTGAAGGCTAAAGGATACACCCTCACCATCGCCTCCTCACGCTGGCACAAATCCCTTTCTGGGCTGACACATGACTTAGGGATAGCAGAATACATTTCATACCTCGTTGGAGCAGACGACGTGGAAAAAGCAAAGCCTCATCCCGAGCCCGTCCTTAAAACCCTTTCCGCAACAGGTTTTGATGCAAGTCAGACCCTTGTTGTCGGAGATATGAACGTAGACATCCTGATGGGGTTAAACGCTGGAGCAAAAACCTGCGGAGTGACTTACGGAAACGGTACGAGAAGGGAACTGGAAGAGGCTGGAGCAGACTATATCATCGACACTATGGACAAACTTATTGACATTGTTAGGTAAGTTCTGGCGTTGGCACATCAACTTCTGCCCGGGCTGGAAAGGGTACTTCACCTCTCAGAGCGACGAGAAAAAGGCGGAGCTTAGAGAAAAGTACAACTTCCAGAAATACTAAGGAATAAGGGGGGCTGTGTAGGGATAGAGTTCTTTTTGGGAGAGGACTCTATCCCTCTATTTCCTATCCTCTTCCTTTTTCTTTATTTTTACGTTGATTTATCTAGTTATATTTGTTTTCCTGCAACAAATTTATTATATTTGCACACAAAACACCTATAGACAATATATTTCAACTAAAAATGAAGGAATATACGCATTATAATCGCATCAAATCAGTCTTAGCAGAGAAGAATAAGACTGGAACGTGGCTCTCAGAACAGATGGGGAGAAGCCATGGTGCTGTATTGCGATGGATGACCAATAAGGTGCAGCCATCTGTGGAACAACTCTACGAGATTGCACGTCACCTCGATGTGGATGTGAAGGAATTATTGGTGTAGTCGAAGTAATGTATTACTGATTTGATATTATGGCTATTGTTAAATTCGTTTCAGACAAAGATTGCCAAGTTTTCATTGATATGGAATTTGCTGGCAAGGTGGCACCTGATTCAATGTTAAAGGTAACATTAGAGACTGGTGGTTATTTGATACAAATAAAGGATGATGATGGTCATCTTATTAAAGAATATGATTTGGAGATTAAAGTTTCTGATAACCAAGTCCTTCAGAAGATTAATGAATCGAACTGTCAGATAGAGGATGTAATAGGGGAACTAAGGAATGATTCCTCTCTGCGTTTTTATCATCAAAGAGCCATATTCTGCTATAACGGAAATTATGGATACATTAACAGCCAATACAAAATAGCGATAGATCCGGTCTACTCCTATGTGGAAAACTTTACTAACTTGAAAGCCCTTGTTAAAAAAGTATTCCCGGATGGAGAAAAGGCTAATATTATTGATCTTAATGGTAATATTTGTCTTGACAGATGGTTTGACTATATTGGTAGCGGTGAAAAAACTATCCTTTTGAAAAGCGAAAAGGTCTTTTATGTGTTATCTAAGGTAGATTATTCTATTGTCAATCAGTATATAGATGCGAAATATAATGGTAAAGGTGAGTTAATACCTGTTCATAAGAATATTGGAGTTGATGATATGTATGGTTATATTGACAAGACTGGTACCGAAGCGATACCATTCATATATGATTATGTATGGAACTTTGAAGATAATGGTTTTGCCAAAGTGAAACGATTTGGAGTAATACATGCTGTTGCTAAAGACGGAACACTATTCTTTAATTTAGAACAAGCAATTAATGACGGCAAAGTATTTAATCGGAAAAGAAGCTGGTTAGAAGATTCTAGCGAATCAGAGGTCGTTGAGGTTTACAGTGCACGCAAATTGTCAAAAGAGGATAGTATTAAAAGAGGTTTTGATTATTTGCAGTATTATCCATTAAAAGAAGGTAATCGATGGGGACTGTCTTACTACAATGAAAATGTTATATCTCTATACAGTTGCAATCGTTTTTACTATATAGACGAAATGAATGAAAACTACTTAATTTATCGCAAAGACGGAATCTGTGTAATTGAAGCACCTGAAAAGAAAAGATATTGTTTCGATGCCGATGAGGTCGTTGCAAATTTTCAAATTGAACAAGAAGGCTATTGTGGACATGATACAATTACAATTAATAATGTAATAATTAGGAAAAATAACAAATACGGAATAGTAAGTTTAGATGGGAAAATCATTTTGCCAATAGAATATGATATGATTACTCCAACAGAAGCAATTCAAGGTAATAAAACTGGAGTTATTGGTATTGTATGGAAAGATGGAAAATGTTCTTTTGTTTGGATGTCTAATGGGGAAATACTGGAACCATTTAAGTACGATGACATTATCGTTAACAGTGCAAGCGGTCATACATGGTTGATGAATTCCACTTTCTTAGTAAAAGAACAAGGGAAATATGGATGTGTAGACTTTAATAGAAAACATATTCTCCCCTCTATATATGATTCTATTGACTTCCATTTAGAAATAGATTGCCATGGCTATCACTACAAGATGCTCCTATATAAGGATGGAAAAGTTGGAACGTATGAATACTGTAACTATAGGTCAGAACTTAAAAATTATGTTGTGATAGAAACCGTTTTTTCAATTGATCCAGAATATGACGAATGTGTTTTCTTGAAGCATAAGGATTCTGTAACAAGTTTTACTGGAATGTCATATGTGGCTGTAAAGAAGGATAACAAATGGGGTATTATAGACAACAAGCCTGCTGGACTTAATTATTACTATGATTTTGATGACCACTGGCGAAACAATCCGAATCTTAAGGATTTAGACTTCAAATACAATTCATTGGAAGAATTGAAAGATGATGCTGACAATGAATTTGAAAGAAGACATGATAAGTATATTAATCGTCATCGTTTTGATTGGTAATTAATTCTGGGACAAAATTTTAAATGATATGGCTACAGTTAAATTTGTAACAGATAGGAATTGTCAACTATTCATTGACATGGAATTAGTTGGGGATGTTTTTGTAGACAAGATGCTTAAAATATCATTGGAGGCAGGAAGTTATCTTGTTGAAGGGAAGGATACTAATGGCAAAAGCATTGGAAAATATAAGTTGACAGTTAATCCTTCAGACATTCAAGTATTAGAGAACTTATCTGAGAAGTTTAATGAAATAGACGCAGCTATTTGCAATCTAAGAAACGATTCCTCTCTTCGTTTTTATCATCAAAGAGCCATATTCTGCTATAATGGAAATTATGGATACATTAACAGCCAATACAAAATAGCTATAGAACCGATTTATTCCTATGCGGAAAACTTTACTAATAGATTAGCTCTTGTCAAAAAAGTATTCCCTAATGGAGAAAAGACTACCGTTATTGATGTGGATGGAAATATTTCTCTTGACAGATGGTACGATTATATTGGTGGCAACGAAAAGACTATTCTCTTGAAAAGCGAAAAAACCTTTTATGTGTTATCTAAAGTCGATTATTCCATTGTCAATCAGTATCTTGATGCGAAATACGATGGTAAGGGAGAGTTAATACCAGTTCATAAGCATATTGGAGTTGATGACATGTATGGTTATATTGATAGAACAGGAACGGAAGTCATCCCATTAATATATGATTTTGCAGATAACTTTAGAACTAATAATCTTGCTACCGTAAAAAGATTTGGTGAGTATAATTCGGTTGATTTGGATGGAAACCTATATCGTTATGGAATACATTCATATAAAAAGGTAATGGAAATAAGGAAAAAGATTGTGGGCAATGAGTCTTTTGATACTGATTCCTATAACAATGAGTTCTTATCAAAAGAGGAAAGCTTATATAGAGGATTTTCTAGATACGTTAAGAAGGGTGATTGTTGGGGGCTCGATTCTGACGAAGGACCTTGTTGGGATCGAATAATATTCGATTACAATTGGGCATTTAATTCTGATTCTTATTTCGCATACAGAAAGAATGGGATATGCAATATTATTATCAAAGAAGACAGAGGATACCATTGGAGTGGAATTCACATGGGTGTTAACGAAAAAAACATATCAATAGAAGCTGATGACATTATTCCTGTATTTTCTTGGGATGGAAGACCTACCAGCGAATATTTATGCTTAAATTATATTATTATAAGGAGAAATTGGAAATATGGCATCGTTGATTTAGAAAAAAATATAATATTGCCAGTTGAGTATGATTTTATAGAACCAACTGATGCGTATAATTCTAATGATCGAACCTTTTCAGCAGACGTAGCAATTGTATGGAAAGGAGAGAAATGCTCTTTGTATAGTATGCAAGAGCGAGAGTTTATAGTGCCTTTTGAGTTCGACGATATTGTTGTTAACGGATATTACGACGATTGCGGGAATATAATGGATGATTGTACTTTTTCTATGAAAAAGAATGGTAAATATGGCCTTATTGCGAGTGACTACAAAACCGCGATATTACCATATGAGTATGATACAATTAAACTAGAGTTTGATTGTTGGTGCAACAAAGGGGAATTCTACTCTTGTGAAAGGATGATACTTTGCAAAGATATTAAATATGGAATGTGGCAAAGATTAAAATATCGCACCAAAGATACAGAACCGCAACTTAGGGAATTAGATATTCGCATAGATGAAATATATGACGAATGTGTGTTTTTGAATGACAAGAACAGTAAGAATAGTAAAGCTGAAATATTGGATGTTGCAGTTAGAATGGCCAACAAGTGGGCTGTTATTAATTGTAGTAAAGGAAAAGTAGATGTAAAAAATCTATTGTTCAAATACGATTCTCTTGATGAGATTAATAAAGCACGACAAGGCATAATAGTTAAAATGACAGTCCCACCAAAATCTCCTAGTAAAGGAATAAAATACTGAATTCCGAAATGTGACGCGAAAAGTATCATTAGTGGAAAATTAACTTGTAATATTCTATGGCAAATCATTGCTTATATATAATTGGTAATGGCTTTGATCGTTTTCATGACCTTCCAACTTCGTATTCCGATTTTGGGAACTATATTAAATCTCATGATCAAGAATTCTACGAGTATCTCACTAACTGGTATCCAACTTTTATTGACAATCAGAAAAAGTGTGTATTTTCTTTATGGGCAGATTATGAAAACGGGCTAAAAGAAATAGACCAAGAATTATTGTGGCAATATATCAATGACCATCTCACACAATACGGAGATGATAATTGGGGAGATGAAGATAATCACCGAGTACAATATATAATTCAAAGTTTGGTAGACGACATAACAACTAAACTTAAAGATTTTCTTATCACATGGATTTGTTCTATAGATGTTCTGACTGCATCTAAGCGATTGCAATTGGATGCAGATGCAATATATTTTACCTTTAATTATACAAAAACATTGGAGTCTTACTATAAAATACCATCGAGGCAAATTATTCATATTCATGGCATAACAGACGATCCTGCTTCAATAATTACGGGTCATAATATGAAACTCCTTCCACCAACAAATGACTTCGATGATATTAGGCTATATGAGTGTGAAAAGATAATTCATAACGACTATTTTTATAAGACTTTTAAACCTGTAGAAAGTATCATACAGAACTATAAGAAGTTCTTTTGTTCTTTAAGCAATATCTCAGAAATAATAGTAATTGGTCATTCATTAAATGAAATTGATTTGCCTTATTACAAAATGATATTATCAAAAGTAGGTGATGAAACAATATGGAATATATCGTTTAAAGATTCTGAGGATAAAAAAATTTCTTATAAAGCAAAGAAACGGATTCTGATGGATCTAGGAATAAATGAAAATAATATCAAACCATTTTTGATGAATGAATTATCCATATATAGTTAAAACGAAAGATTATAAAGATGAAAAGAAAGATTGTTGGCATATCTATATTTTGTTTAGTGCTGGGCTCACTATTTTATGTAAACCATACGAAAAAGGAATCTCGGCCCAATTATGCGTCAAAATCACCAACTGAAGATTCTATCTTTCATAATATGGCCAATGAAAATAGTCAGAGTCAAGAATTTGAAAATACCGGCTTTATATGGAAAGAAAGTAAAGGAGATGAGTTTCCTGTATATATGGCACATACAGGTTCATGTTTTATCATAAGAACCTCAAAGAGTGGCGATGAATATAGGGCATACCTAGGTGAAGAAGTGTCTGAACAGATACGGAAAGAATTAAGCAAGAGTGACACTAGAAGAGACAGACACTGTTTTAAAAACCGAACTCTCAAACAATAGGAAACGACAATGAACAAATCATGTTTAGCAACAATTGTTTATTTTGCAGTTTTGGGTATTCTCATCTATAATGGAATGTGGATATGGTTGATTATTGCAATACTTGTAGGAGGACTTGCTGGCTTTATCATGTTTGTAGGGGTAGCACTTGAATCAGGATTCCGCTCAAAGTTTCCACTCGATTTCCTTGCACATACACAATGGGTAAATAGATATTTTGAAGATAGGGGATTTGAATTGGTAGGGCATAATACGGTGAAGTCTCATGACGTGAAACTGGATGTCGAGTATGCAGAGTGGATAGCATAAGTGAAACACCGCTATCGCTCGGCTCAGGTGAAGGCTGCCGTGAAGGTGAATGGTGAGAATATACCACGGAAGCATCAAAATTGCAACGACCCATTGCAGAAATTGTCCTCATGACTGGTATCGTTCATGTCACAGGGACAGGTGAATGACAACTAATATCTGATGCAAGATAGGCAATAGAGGAAACGACGAAAGCGTTATAAGGATGATGGCAAACGTGACAGATGTGGCACGTTGTTTTTTTAGGATAGTTGCCAGCATATACAAGCCTTTTTCCGTAAATGCCTTTGGCAGTGAATAACGCCTAACTTTGAAATATATCTCGAAGATACTTTTTCGATATAAACTAAAAAATAAATCGGAATATATTTTGTAGTTTTATCATTTATTCGTATCTTTGCAACGTCAAGATAAATGTCTTGGCTATCCAGGTAAGTTTCCTGAGAGGGCAAGCCGTACACGTCACTACCCAATTAAAAAACAAACCGCATCCTTAGGGGTGCGGTTTTGCTGTTACGATGGAGTGCTATTTTCGAAAGCTATTCATCAATATGATGGGATTATTTGAAAATAAGATATGCAGAATTTAAAATAAGATAGGCGGAATTTTGAATAAGTGCCTTCTATCGGTGACGGAGGTGGCACCTTCGACCCGAGGAGGTGGCACCTTCGACCCTTGGAAGCGGCACCTTCACCCCCTGGAGGTGCCGCCTGTGCCCCTTGGGGATGGTTCCTTTACCCCCAAAGGGATGTCTCGCGTCACCCATAGGAGATATCGGAGTACCCCCTTAGGAGGTATCGGAACGAGGGATAAACTATATCTTTGTCAAATGGAGGCGTTAATCGTAATGAAAACAGGCTTCAGTCGGTAGGAAAGTGGGCTTCAGTCGGTAACTGAATGCCCCTCAGTCGGTAACAGATTTTTATGAATTCCGCAAAAACATATAACCTTATAACATGACAGGGCGCAAACCCCGATAACCAGAGGCTTTAACGCATGTTACATGTTTGGCAAACATGTAACATACATATAACATACTTCTCACACATGATGTTACATGTATGTTATATGTCCGGGCAACATATAACATGGCTCAATCCCTTTGTACATGGGCATTTGAGCCACATCATGTTAGAAGGTTATATGTTTTTCCTAATTATTGATTTCCGTGGAATATACTGGTGCCGCTTCCTGATAATGAGCTTTGGAAAGGTCAATGGTGACAGCAGGCAAGACGGCTGCGTCATCACACGTCACAACAGTCCCCCGGTTATACAAGTAGCCGAAATCGCAGACGTAAGTGACATTCGACCTCGTATAGCCGCTACTCCGCATAAACCAGAAGGAATTCCCCCGATAGCCCTCTACAGGTGACCACCACGCACCGCGGCATTTCGCATAGAGTGTTGCTTTGAAACGTCTGGCAGAATCGTCAGTGCCATCACCGGGATAGAAGCCGTAGTCCTCTGCCAGTGATGACGAGAACACCTCGCTTTCAGAGAGTATGAAAACATAATCTTTCGTGTCAGGACCACACGAAGTGTCAAAATAATAGTTTGGAGCATTCACCACATCCGTCAGTACGATAGCCTCTTTCTCTGCCGTTTGGAATGCCTTATCATAGAATTCGCTGTTCAGCCATCCCCTCAACAGGCTCTCGCTCCAACTCACATCTTCTGCCTTATCATGAAAAGGGCAGGTGTCGGGCATGCGGTCAGCAAGAAGCAGGGCTTTCGTTCCAGTTATATTAAGTATTCGCCATTTGATGGGTGAGTATTCGAAATACTTCCATTGAGAGGCATCTTGCCAGCGGTAGTGCTGCTCACGGTTTGCGGAGCACGTCACGGCACCCTGTCCACAGATACGACGGTAGCGCTTGCCTTCTATCTCAGTGTCATCTCCTGTCCATTCTGCCTTTGTCAGTTTGTCGTAAAGCACGGCATCCTCCATGACATCCCCTTCGCTTAAAGCATAGTCATCAACGCTGCTGAACGGTCCATCGACAATCTCGGCAGTAGGGTACTCACCGAAGTAGATGCAAGACCACTTGGTGACATGACTCGTCTCTTTCGGATTTCTTACTACAGGACTGCTCAGTCCTTTGTATGTGTCGCCTGTCGTTCTTTCAGCGACAGGGTTGCCGTTGTAATCTGTACTGTCTTTGCTGCATGAAATGTACATTAAACAAAGAAAACAGATAAATAGCCCATTAAATGATACTTTCATTTCCTATTCTCTTATAAAACACACCAATTGAAGCATTAAAAAAATCCAAACTACTGACGAACAGCGGTTTGGATTCTCTTTTGGTCGGGATTACTGGACTCGAACCAGCGACCTCGCGCCCCCCAGACGTGTGCGCTACCAACTGCGCTAAATCCCGATCCTTTTTCAATGATTTCTCTGAAATCGGATGCAAAGGTACGGCTTTATTTCGGTAATTGCAAATTTTTAACTGACTTTTTTCAGTTATTACGGCAATTTGCCGTATCTTTGTAACGTTATATATAAAAATTAGGTACGTATAATGACACAATATACAATTACGGCACCAAGCCGACTCCAACATACAGCAAAACTACCGGCATCGAAAAGTATCTCCAACAGAGCATTGATTATCCATGCGCTGTCAGGGGGGAAGATTCTCCCTGAAAACCTTTCAAACTGTGATGATACCGAGGTAATTGTCGCTGCTTTAAAAGACAATCCTTACGAAATCAATATCAAGGCAGCAGGTACGGCGATGCGTTTCATGACCGCTTACCTGGCTGTCAACGAGGGTAAGGAGCATGTACTGACAGGGACGGAGCGTATGAAGCACCGTCCTATAGGTATCTTAGTGGATGCGCTGCGCTTTCTTGGTGCCGACATTGAATATATCGGAGAGGAGGGCTTCCCCCCACTCCGCATTCATGGAAAACGATTGGACGGAGGATTGCTGGAGGTGCCAGGCAACATCAGCTCACAATATATCTCAGCCCTGCTGATGATTGGTCCTACACTGAATAATGGACTGAAACTGAGACTAACAGGCGACATCATCTCACGTCCCTACATCGATTTGACGCTATGGACCATGAGGGAGTTCGGTGCTGATGCAGAATGGAGTGACTACGACACTATCGAGGTACGTCCGCAGCCATACAAGGAACATCCTTACTATATTGAGAACGACTGGAGCGGAGCCTCATACTGGTATGAGATTGTCGCTCTTTCGAAAGACCCAGAGGCAACAGTCCAACTGGAAGGACTGATGGACGGCTCGAAACAGGGAGACTCCTCCTTACGTTATATTTTCAGCTTATTGGGAGTAAAGACCACCTTCCAGACAAAGAAGCAAGGAATCCCGACAACAGTTACTATCCAACGTACCGGGCGCTGTGTGCCACGACTGGAGTATGACTTCATCAACGCACCAGACTTGACACAGACCTTCGTAGTGACATGCGCCCTGCTGAACATTCCTTTCCATTTCCGCGGACTGTCAACCCTCAAGATCAAAGAGACAGACCGCATAGAGGCACTCAAGAAAGAGATGCGAAAACTGGGATATGTCATTAAGGATGCCAACGACAACGAGTTGATATGGGAAGGGGAGCGATGCGAGCCGGATTTGGAGAGCGGCATCGACACCTATGAGGATCACCGAATGGCACTTGCCTTTGCTCCTGCCGCATGCCGCATCGACAAGATACGCATCAACAACCCGCAAGTAGTGACGAAATCGTATCCTAATTATTGGAATGACTTGAAAAGTTCCCAATTCGATATTCTCAACACATAATTATCATCGTGAATTTCGCATTAATCGTCATCGGTTCATTAGTCGCACTCGGCATCATAGCCGCTCTTCTCTCGAGGGGTGGCAACGACGAGCCTATTGTGCAAGATGAAGGGAACTGCTCCTCTTGCAGCAGCAGGTCAGAATGCAAACTTGCCGATTTGGTAGAGAAAGGAAAGAAGACTTGTGAATTAATCCTGCTATTATTGATTCTTGTCTCGTGCTCAACCAAGAAGAACACTGCGGGATCACGCTGGTGGCATTCTTTCAATGCCCGCTATAACACCTATTTCAACGGCTCCCAAGCATTCATCGAAGGTCATCTGGAGAAAGAGAACGGTAACCATGATGACCATACCCAGCTGATCCCCCTCTACATGGTCGCCAACAAGAACAGTAAAGACCTTGGAAAAAGCCAGTTTGACCGTGCCATTGAGAAATCAGAGAAAGCAATTCGCAGACATAGCATCAAATCCCGACCTGTATGGAAAAAGAATAGGCGTAAGACACAGAAGGACATCGAATGGTTGACTCGCAGGGAGTATAACCCCTTCCTCTGGAGGGCATGGCTGCTTCTTGGAAAATCACAATTTCAGAAAGGAGAGTTTGAAGAGGCTGCTGCCACTTTCGGATACACGGCACGTCTGTATCAGACACAACCTGTCATTCTCGCACGTGCCAGGGCATGGCAGGCTAAATGCTATGTGGAGATGGAGTGGCTGTATGAGGCGGAAGACCTCATTACGAAACAACGGCGTGACTCTATACCACACAGGGCGGCAGCAGACTGGGATTACACCCTTGCCGACTATCATATCCGCAGTGAGCACTGGCCTGAAGCGGTCACCTATCTGCGCAAGGCTATCCGTCATGAGCGCAGGAAGAAGCAACGAGCCCGCATGTGGTTCCTGATAGGACAGATAGAGTCCCTTCAGGGGCATCGCCAGCAGGCATACGACGCCTATAAGCGCGTCATCCGACTTAACCCGCCTTACGAGCTGGAGTTCAATGCCCGTATCGCACAGAGTGAGGTGATGGCAGCGACGGATGCCAAGAACACCATCAAACGGCTGCGTCGCATGGCTGCCTCTGACAACAACAAGGATTATCTCGATCAAATATATTACGCCATCGGTAATACCTATTTAATTCAACGTGACACACTCAACGCCATCGCCGCCTATGAGAAAGGCAATGAGAAGGCAACACGCGGAGGAACAGAGAAAGGTGTATTGCTATGGCAATTAGGAAACCTTTATTGGCAGAAAGAGAAGTATAGTGACGCACGTCGCTGTTATGGAGAAGCCATCGGTCTGCTTGACCAAGACCGTCCCGGCTATAAGGAACTTGCCCAACGCTCCAAGGTGCTCGACGAACTGGTACCTTATACTGAAGCTATCCATCTGCAAGACTCTTTGCAACAATTAGCGAATATGCCTGAAGCTGAGCGTAACAAGGCTATCGACAGGGTCATCCAAGAACTTATCAGAAAAGAGAAAGAGGAGAAACGGAAGCAACAGGAAGCGGAGGCAGAACAACAGTTGCAGCAGAGTGGTGGCAGCAACTTACCACAGAGTCAGACACAGACAACCGTACGCCCCACTACTCCCACTGGTCCACAGAGCAATGTCTGGTATTTCTACAACCCACAGGCTGTCAGCCAAGGAAAACAGCGATTCGAGCAACAATGGGGCAAACGACCCAATGCTGATAACTGGCAACGCTCCAACCTTACTGTACTGAAACTTGACCAAGGCGAGGAGCAACAAGAGGAACAGGAGATGGGTCAGGACGGTGTAGAGCCCGCAGACACCACAGCATCCTCGCAACAAGCGGACAGTGTAGCCACTGAGGCAAGCGACCCTCATACCAGAGAGTACTACCTTGCCCAGATACCATTTACAGAGGAGCAGAAGCAAGCCAGTGATGCTATTATCATGGAGTCGCTCCTGAAGGCTGGCATCATCCTCAAAGACAAGCTCGACAATCTGACACTGAGTCATCGCATGCTCTACCGACTCGTCACCCAATACCCTGACTACGAGCATAATGACGAAGCGTGGTATCACCTCTACCTCATCTACGCCCGACAAGGGAAATGGGATGAAGCGGAGATGGCACTGGCAAGGATGAAGGAGAGTCATGCGGAGAGTCAGTGGACGATCTTGTTATCTGATCCCCACTATGCGGAAAACCAGCGTTTCGGAAAACATATTGAGGACTCTCTGTATGCTGCCACTTACAACGCATTCCGTGAAGAACGCTACAAGGAGGTTGAGACGAATGTGAGACTCTCGGCAGAACGCTTCCCCAACGGACAGAACCGCGCTAAGTTCCTGTTCATCGAGGGACTGAGTCTGTTGAACAACCAACGGGCTGACAGCTGTGTGGCACGGATGCGGCAAATCGTGGAGCAGTACCCTGAGAGTGAGGTCAGCGAGATGGCGGGACAGATAGTGAAGGGTGTGCAACAGGGCAGGCGATTAATAGGTAGCCGTATGACGGCTGACGACATCTGGAGACAACGGCAGAACCTGGAGCATCCTAACGACTCGGCTGCTATTGACACGCTCAGTACCCAGCTTGATACTCGCTACACCTTCATCCTCGCATACTCGCCAGACAGCGTCGATCAGAACCAGCTGTTGTATGACATAGCAAAATACAACTTCACGAGTTACCTGGTTCGTAACTTCGATATCAACATCGACACGGATGGTCCTATCAGCCGTATGATGGTCAGCGGGTTCCGCAGCTATGACGAGGCATTGCAATATGCCCACCAGCTGTTTGCCAATATACAGATGAGTCAACGGCTGGCTGGTTGCCGCCGCATCATCATCAGCGACCAGAACCTCCCCTTGCTGGGTACCGTATACAGCTATGACGACTACGACATCTTCTTCCGAGAGGAACTGGCACCCGTCCCCGTCCCACAACAGCAACTGCTGACACAGCCCGACACGATTGTCGAGGAACCGGTGGAGGAAGAGGAGGATGCCCCACAACAAGGACAGAACGAGGAGGACGATTTATTCCCATCGACGGATATACCACAGAATACGGAGACCATCGACTTTGATGACGATTTCTATTATTAACATAAAAAGGAGAAGTTATGACAAACGGACTATTACTTTGGGCTGACGACGAGATGGAGCTACTGCGTCCACACCTGCTTTTTCTGGAGAAGAAGGGATACGAGGTAGTAACCGTAACCAATGGTACGGATGCCATAGAGGAATGCCGCCAACGCACCTTCGACCTGGTATTACTTGACGAGATGATGCCGGGACTGACAGGATTGGAAACTTTGCAGCGTATCAAGGAGCTGCAACCTACCGTACCCGTTGTCATGGTTACCAAAAGCGAGGAGGAGGACATCATGAACCAGGCAGTGGGACAGAATATTGCCGACTACCTCATCAAGCCCGTCAATCCCAACCAGATATTGCTGACCCTTAAGAAATTCATCCATAAGCGTGAGATTGTCGCTGAGGTTACCCAAACAGCTTACCAACAACAGTTCCAACAACTGAGTATGCAGATGATGGATTGCAGGACCTGGAACGATTGGTGCGAAATGTACCGTCAATTAGTCAGATGGGAACTACAACTCTCTGCTACCGACTCGGCAATGGGTGACATGCTGCGTATGCAGAAAGAAGAGGCAAATATTGGCTTTGCCAAGTTCGTCAAAAAGAATTATATGGGATGGCTAGAGAAACATGAGATGATGATGAGTCCGGACATCTTCAAGATAAAAGTATTCCCCACTCTGTCAGAAGGGAAGAAAGTTTTCCTTATCGTACTCGACAATTTCCGATACGACCAATGGAAAACCATAGAGGGCGAACTGACCGATTTTGAGATTGACGAGCAACTCTATTGCAGTATACTGCCTACTGCGACGCAATATGCCCGAAACGCTATTTTCTCAGGACTAATGCCCGACCAGATAGCACGTATGTTCCCTGACTTATGGGTTGACGAGGACGAGGAAGAAGGCAAGAACCTCAACGAGGCTCCCCTCATCCAGACACAAATCGACCGATACAGACGACATGACACATTCTCCTATCACAAGATCAACACGACTGATGACGCTGAGCGATACATGAACCAGCTCTCATCTTTAGAGAAAAACAGCCTCAACGTCCTGGTCATCAACTTCATTGATATGCTCTCCCATGCAAGGACTGAGTCGAAGATGGTACGAGAGCTGGCACACGATGAAGCTGCCTATCGCTCACTGACCCTCTCGTGGTTCCGCCACTCCATTATGTCACAGTTACTGCGCCAGTTGGCACAGACAGACTGTCAGGTTATCATCACTACCGACCATGGCTCCATCCGTACCAACTCACCTGTGAAAATCATCGGTGACCGAAACACGAACACTAATCTGCGTTACAAATTAGGCAAGAACCTCGCATACGATGACAAAGACATCTTCGTCATCAAAGAGCCGCAGAAGGCATTCCTTCCCGCCCCCAACCTGTCGACCAGCTATGTATTTGCCACTGGAGACCAGTTCTTCGCCTATCCTAATAATTACAATTACTATGTCACCTACTATCGGAACACCTTCCAACATGGAGGTATCTCAATGGAGGAGATGATGATACCTTTTATCACACTAAAAGGAAAAAACAGATAAGTTATGGAAATAAGAATATCAAGTTTAGACACTATCCACGATGCCGCCCGTGAGTTTATCCAGCATATTGGCGAGGCACGTGTTTTCGCTTTCTATGGGAAAATGGGAGCAGGTAAGACCACTTTCGTAAAAGCAATCTGTGAGGAACTGGGCAGCAAAGATGTTATCACAAGCCCCACCTTTGCCATCGTCAATGAATATACCGCCTCGTCTGTTGATGACAAGCAACAAGCACCTATATATCATTTTGACTTCTATCGCATCAAGAAACTGGAAGAGGTCTATGACATGGGATATGAGGAATATTTCTATAGTGGCGCACTCTGTCTGATAGAATGGCCTGAGCTCATTGAGGACATCCTTCCCGATGATGCCGTAAAGGTGACTATAGAGGTTCTAACAGACGGAAGTCGTCTGGTAACTTATTAAAAAAGGTGAGGTACTGACCTCACCTTTTCTCTTACAGCAGAGCTTCAAACTTCTCTTGTATCTTAGCCTTGGGCTGTGCGCCGACAACTTTATCGATCAGCTGACCATCCCTGAAGAATAAGATGGTAGGGATGTTGCGGATGCCAAACTCAGCGGCAAGCTCCTCATTATCCTCCACGTCACACTTGCCAACGGCAATACGACCGTCATACTCCTCGGCAAGTTCAGAGATGACTGGACCCACCATTCGGCAAGGACCACACCAAGTTGCCCAGAAATCAACTACTAATGGCTGGCTGCCATTCTTCAAACTCTCGAAATTCTCAGATGTGATTGTTACTTCCATTGTCTGACTACTTTTATAAATTAATAATGTATATGATAGATCTTGCAAAAAGTATGCCACTATTTCCTCATGCTGCCGTCAGTTAATTTTATAGTCCAACGCCTCCGAACGCTCTATGAAACTGACAAGCGAGTTCTTGACATCGACATACTTAGAAGTGCTCCTCATAAGGACATGATTCCTCCCTAAGCTGTCAACTAACTGAATATATAGCTTGGTCTTACCGGGATTGGAGACTATCAGTTCTCCCAGGTCTGCCACCACCTGTTCGTCAAGAAGGTCAGTGGTCATCGTAATGGTCAGGCGGTCTATCGCCTTTTCCTTCACCGCTTGCAGATACTGCACATCCTGCACTTTCAGTTCCATCTGATCACTATACTGGAAACGAGGTTGCATCTTTGCTGTCACATAGACAGCAGAACCGACGGAAAACATACCACTACGGTCGCCCCAGTCCTTTCCAAAGAGTGCCAGCTCGCCACCTCCCGCAAAATCCTCTATCGTGACAAAGCCACATGGTTCTCCCCGTTTTGTGAACTTCTGTCGGACATCTGTCACAATACCTCCAAAGATAATATCCTCGCGGTCTGTCAACTTCTGTACATCTGCCAATTCCGCACAATGCGTATTACAGAGTTTATCCAGTACCACACGGTATTCATCAAGAGGATGAGCAGAGAGATAGATACCCACATAGTCACGTTCACGATTCAACCGCTCAATATCACTCCAACGCGCCGCCTGAGGAATAGGAGGAGTAGCGATATCCACCTCATTCTCCCCGCCAAACAGAGAGTTGCGCATCTGCTGCTGCTCCATCTGGTATATCTGTCCATAACGCACCAAGGTATCAAGGAACACCTCTCCCTTACTGTTCAGACCAAAGAAATTCTCACGGGGAATGCCAAAGCTGTCGAAACCTCCACTCAAGACAAGGCTTTCGAACGCCTTACGATTGACACAGGAGAAATTAACACGTTGGGCAAAATCAAAGATCGTCTTATAAGGACCGTTCTTCTCACGCTCGTCAATAATCGCCTGTGCCACACCATCACCCATACCTTTGATGGCGGCAAGTCCGAAGCGTATCTCTCCTTTTTTATTGACACCAAACTTCAAATAGCTCTCATTAACATCAGGCCCCAAGGTGGCTATACCCATTGTCTTACACTCATCCATCAGTTTGGTAATCTCCGATATCTGGTCACGACGGCGACTCATAATCGCTGCCATGAACTCCGCTGGGTAGTTGGCTTTCAGATAGGCAGTCTGGAAAGCCACCCAGGAATAGCACGCCGCATGTGATTTGTTGAAGGCATAAGAAGCGAAAGCCTCCCAGTCGCTCCATATTTTTTCCAGTATCTTCGGGTCATGTCCGTTCTTCTTGCCACCTTCAATAAACTTCGGTTTCATGGCATCAACGATGTCCTTTTTCTTCTTACCCATTGCCTTACGGAGTGCATCACTCTCACCACGGGTGAAATCAGCGAGGAGACGAGACAGCAACATCACCTGCTCCTGATAAACGGTAATACCATAGGTATCCTTTAGGTATTTCTCCATCACAGGGATATCATAGGTAATAGGTTCTTCCCCATGTTTACGTCTGATGAACTGAGGGATATATCCCATAGGTCCCGGACGGTATAAGGCATTCATCGCTATCAAATCCTCGAACACTGTTGGCTTCAGCTCACGCAGGTATTTCTGCATACCACTCGACTCAAACTGAAACGTACCAATCGTCCTTCCTTGCTGGTACAACTCATAAGTCTTAGGGTCATCAATCGGGATATTATCCAAGTCTACATCGATTCCCCGTGTCTGCTTGATGATGTCACATGCCTCCTTCAACTCCGACAGGGTCTTCAGTCCAAGGAAGTCCATCTTAATAAGACCCGTCGACTCAATCACATGACCATCATACTGCGTACAATTCGTTTTCTGGTCTTTAAAGTCCGGATCGTCGGCTGTCGATACCGGCACCCAGTCACTGATAGGGTCGCGGCAAATGATAAAGCCACAGGCATGGATACCCGTGCCACGTACCGTTCCCTCCAGCATCTTGGCATATTTAATGGTATTCCGTAAGGCAGGGTCGTTACTAGCCTCAGCTTCCCTCAGCTCGGGAACAGCCTTGATCGCGTTCGTCAGATTCATCTTCGGAGTCTTACCATCCACATCCGGCAAGCGGTCAGGAATAGCTTTACACAAGGCATTTGATACTGGAATCGGCACCTTCTCCACACGTGCCACGTCCTTGATGGAGTTTTTGGTAGCCATGGTCGCATAAGTGATGATATGCGCACAATTCTCATGTCCGTACTTATCCTCTACCCATTTCAACACCTTTCCACGACCATCGTCATCAAAGTCTGTATCTATATCAGGAAGAGAGATACGGTCGGGATTCAGGAAACGCTCAAAAAGCAGGTCATATTTCAGAGGGTCTATCTTGGTGATACCCAGACAATAGGCTACCACAGAGCCAGCCGCAGAGCCACGCCCTGGTCCCACCATCACCCCAAGTTCATCACGTGCAGAGTTGATAAAGTCCTGCACAATAAGGAAGTATCCCGGGAAACCCATCGTCTTCATGATGTGTAACTCAAAACGAATACGGTCGTCCACCTCTTTCGACAAAGGATCACCATATCTCTTCTTGGCACCTTTATAGGCAAGTTCCGCAAGATAGTCCGCCTCAAACTTGATACGGTATATCTTGTCATAGCCACCCAGCTTCTTGATTTTCTTCTCCCCTTCCTCAGGTGACAACGGGTTCTCGCCATTCTCATCACTGGTAAACTCATCATAGAGTTGCTGCTCTGTGAACTTCTGACGCCATTGCTCCTCGGTACCAAAAGACTCGGGGATAGGGAAGAACGGCATGATAGGGTCATGGTCAAGACTATATATCTCTACTTTGTCCAATATCTCAAGTGTGTTGGATAATGCCTCGGGGACATCGGAGAATATCGCATTCATCTCCTCTTTTGTCTTGAACCACTCCTGCTTGGAGTACAGCATACGGGTTGGGTCGTCCAAGTCCTTACCTGTTGACAAACACAACAAGTGGTCGTGCGCCTCAGCATTCTCCTGATCGACGAAATGGGCATCATTCGAGCATATAAGTTTGATACCATACTCTCTTGCCAACTCTATCAACACCTTATTGGCCTTCTGCTGCAGGGGGAATGTCTCACGATTGGCGCGGATGGTGGGGTCTGTCACCTCATGTCGCTGGAGCTCCAAATAGTAGTCATCACCAAAGACGCCATGATACCACTCTACTGCCTCACGGGCACCGGCAATATCCCCGTTCAATATCTTCTTGGGCACCTCACCGGCAATACAGGCAGAGCATACGATAAGTCCCTCATGGTATTTCTCCAGATCAGCACGGTCAGTACGAGGACGCATATAATAGCCGTCCACCCATGAGTTACTGACCAGTTTGATGAGATTTTTATAACCCTTGTAATTCTTTGCCAGTACGATCAGGTGATAACCACTCATGTCCTCTTTGCTACGCTTCAACTCTTTGGCACCATAACGGGACACATACATCTCACAGCCAAAGATGGGTTTAAAAGGCTCTAACCCCTCCTTCTTACGCCCCTTGTTAACGCCTGCCACGTAATCATGAAATTCCTTGATACCGAACATGTCGCCATGGTCAGTAATCGCCATGCCACGCATACCGTTACCAACAGCCTTGTCTACCAGCCTCTTGATACTCGACTGTCCATCGAGGATTGAGTAATAAGTATGGACATGTAAGTGTATGAAGTCTTCCATAAGAGATATTTTTTTGCATTTTGAGGTGTAAAGATACTGCTAAAACGTGAGATAGCCAAAAGAAAAACGTAAAAAATTTGTAAGATAGACAAAAATAACGTATCTTTGCATGTTGAACGAAAACAATCGACTTATCCGAATCATGGGAGAAAGAATCCAAAAAATAAAAAAGCTGAAGAAAATAAGAATACACCGGGAGGGTACCAATGAGCTGACGATAAGTATGCTGCTGCTGATTGGTATCGGTTTTGCCCTCTGGTATCTGATAGACAACCCCATTCCTTTCTGGGCATTTATCGCCATCTTCGGTACTGTATGGGCTATGGCGCTCAACTTCTATCGCTGTCCTATCCGTTATTTCAATGGAGATACCGAGAAACTGGTCGTGGCTCCTGCCGATGGAAAGATTGTGGTGATAGAGGAGACTGAAGAAAACGAGTATTTCCATGACAAGCGCCTGATGATCAGTATCTTCATGAGTCCGCTCAATGTCCATGCCAACTGGTTTCCTGTGGATGGTAAAGTAAAGTTCGTGAGCCATCATAACGGCAATTACCATAAAGCATGGCTGCCTAAGGCGAGTGAGGAGAACGAGCATGCTGACATCATGATTACCACTCCTAACGGTGAGGACATCCTCGTACGACAGATAGCAGGAGCGATGGCACGGCGTATCGTGACTTACGCTAAAGCCGGAGAGGAGTGCTATATCGACGAACATTTAGGATTCATCAAACTCGGTTCCCGTGTGGATGTCTTCCTTCCTCTTGGCTCTAAGCCCTGTGTGATTATGAACCAGCCGACGATTGGAGACCAGACCGTGATAGCAAAACTGAAATAAATGAGTATCAAGAAACACATCCCTAATACCATCACCTGCTGCAACCTCATCTCCGGTTGCATCGCCACCTATTGGGCTCTATGTGGCGTATGGGACTTGGCATTGTTGTTTATCGTCATCGGTGCCGTCTTTGATTTTTTCGACGGCATGAGCGCCCGGCTGCTCGGGGTCAGCTCACCTATTGGCAAGGAACTTGACTCTCTTGCCGACGATATCACCTTCGGTTTTGCCCCCTCAGCGATTATATTTGATTTTCTGAAGAGCGGCATGGAGTATCTGCCATGGCACTATCTCTCCTACACGGCATTTATCATGGCGGCATTCTCCGCTTTGCGCCTTGCCAAATTCAACCTGGACGAACGACAGGCGATGGGATTCATAGGTCTGCCCACCCCTGCCAATGCCCTTTTCTGGGGTGCGCTATTAGTAGGTGCTGGTGACTGGCTGCAATCCTCACCTTATTTATACTATACGGTATTTGCAGGTATGTTCGTCAGTTGTTATCTCCTGATTGCTGAGATTCCCATGTTCGCCTTGAAGTTCAAACACTGGGGATGGAAGGGCAATGAGATTAAATACATCTTCCTACTGACTTGCATACCATTGCTCGCCTTTCTGGGAATCAGCGGACTGGCTGCCATCATCGCATGGTATATCATCTTGTCAATAGCGACATATAAGAAATAATATACTAATAACTAATCGCCTACTGCTATGAATTATGGATTTCTTATCTTTGTTTTCTTCTTCATCATCTTTATCCTTCTGCTGACAGGAGGCAGTATTATCCGGTATCTCAAGAAAGCTAAACATAAAGCCAAGAAAGCCGCAGAAGAAAAGGCACAGAGCTATCGTGACGAGACTGGTCGCCAGCAGCGTCAATACCATTACAGCGGGCAGAACGCCACGCCAAGAAAGGAAGCTAAGCCACGCGCTGAACAGGAAAGGGAATCCGAGAGGGAGAAATCTGCAGAGGTACATACTCAGACTGCCACGGGCGAGACGATTATTGACCGTCGCACCAACCGTGAGAGCAAGAAAATCTACGAGGATACAGAAGGTGAGTATGTAGAATTCAGTGAAGAGTAAACAGAAAGAAGCCTCCCTGCTATCGGGAGGCTTCTTCGTTAACTAAGGATGCACCAGCGTTCCGATATCCTCGCCAGCCATCACCTTCTTCAGGTTGCCGACGATATCCATGTTAAACACATAGATCGGCAGGTTATTGTCCTGACACATACAGATGGCGGTGAGGTCCATCACCTTCAGTCCACGTGCCAGAACCTCCTTGTAAGTAATCTCATTGAACTTCGTTGCAGTGGGATCCTTCTCAGGGTCAGCAGTATAGACACCATCCACACGAGTACCCTTCAGCATCACGTCAGCCTCGATCTCTATACCACGCAGACTGCTTCCCGTATCCGTCGTAAAATAAGGATTACCCGTTCCTGCGGAGAAGATGCAGATATACCCCTGCTCCATTGCCTCTATCGCCTTCCATTTGGTGTAGAACTCACCGATCGGTTCCATACGGATAGCTGTCATCACCTTGTTCTTCACGCCAATAGCTCCCAATGCAGAGCTGAGGGCGAGGGAATTGATTACCGTAGCGCACATACCCATCTGGTCACCCTTCACACGGTCGAAGCCCTTCTGTGAGCCACTTAACCCACGGAAGATGTTACCACCACCGATGACGATGCCGATCTGTACACCCATCTCACTCACTTCCTTGATCTGACGGGCATAGTCACTCAGACGCTCCGGGTCAATGCCGTAGCCCTGTTTTCCCATCAGGCTTTCTCCTGAGAGTTTCAGGAGGATTCTCTTAAATCTTGCCATAGTTTTTCTTTATTTATTTCGATATTCCGAGATTAAATGACGAAACTGACTTCCTTGAACGCATAGCGGCGTTGCTGTCCGTTATCATCACACAGCAGCAGATGCCCATCATCCTCCACATCCACAATCTCCGCCATGAAGGACCCCTCCCTGTCGGCATAGGGATGAAAGCCCTTACGACGATAGAGCAGATGAAGGTATTGTGTCTTGATCTCCTTTTTATTTATATATAAGGTGAACTTGTCGAGAATACTTTGCAACAACAGTTCCCGGTCTGTCTCATGACCGTGGATCTGCCATAAGGAAACGGGATTAGGTGCGTTGCTATGGAACTGCCGCTGATTGACATTGACACCCACCCCGATGATGCTGTCCCTGATGGTCTGTCCCAACAGTCGGTTCTCTATCAATATGCCGCAGATCTTGGCATTCCGCCAATAGATGTCATTGGGCCATTTGATGCTCACGTCGCCGATATGCTCTCCCAGTGCGTCCGCTATTGCCAGTGATACTGCCATGGAGATGTGGAACTGGCGGTTTGCTGGAATCCGCTGTGGATGGTAAAGAACAGAGAACAGCAGGTTCTTGCCCCGCTCTGACTCCCAGGAGTTAGTGCCCTGTCCCTTTCCTGCCGTCTGGTAGTCGGCAACAACAACCATATCACCCTCACCGCCCCGCTCACGCAGCCAGCGGTTGGTGGAGTCCGTCTCGGCAATATGTATTATTTCCCATTCCATGTTGCAAAGATACAAAATTTATTCGTATCTTTGCAACATGACAGCAGAAGAACAACAAAAAAAAGACGAGCAGTATATGCGGAAGGCTCTTGCTGAAGCACAACAGGCATTCGATGAGGGGGAGATTCCCATCGGTGCCGTCATCGTATGCCAGGACCGTGTCATAGCCAGAGCGCATAACCTGACAGAGACACTGCATGACGTGACCGCTCATGCCGAGATGCAGGCTATCACCTCTGCCGCTAATGAATTGGGAGGAAAATACCTCACCGGTTGTACGCTCTATGTCACAGTAGAACCCTGTACGATGTGTGCCGGTGCCCTTGGCTGGTCACAGATCAGCCGTATCGTCTATGGGGCAGAAGATGAGAAACGGGGCTACCAGTTGTATGCCCCGCACGCGCTTCACCCCAAGGCGACAATCACCAAAGGTATATTAGAAGAGGAATGCAGGGCGCTCATTCAGGATTTCTTCAAGAACAAGCGCTAAGCACACCTGCCTTATATAAACTTAGCGATAGTCTCCAGACAAAGTTTGCTACTGATCGGTTTCGACAAGAAGTCGTTACAGCCTGCCTGCAACGCATCGTCTTTGTCTGTATCAAAAGCATTTGCTGTCAAGGCGATAACAGGTAAGTCAGGATACTTTGCCTTAATCTGGCGAGTAGCCTCCAAGCCATCCAGCAAAGGCATCTTCAAATCCATAAACACCAAGTCGGGTTTCTCAGTATCCACCTTGTCGACAGCCTCCTGACCATTACGGGCCCTTGCAAACTCATAATGCTTCTTCAGGACATACGTCATCAGCATGTAATTGCTGTCATTGTCCTCTGCTATCAATATTTTCTTCATAAAGGAAATGGTATAGAATGATTAATAGGTTGCTCCTTCATGAGGTTCCTCACCAGGTACATAAGCCTTCCAGCGCCACAATTTGGTCATATCCTCCAAGGACTTTCCCTTGGTCTCAGGAACAAGGCGCCATACGAAGAGGGCTGCTATCACACAGATGATGCCATAGAGTCCGTAGGTGAACCAGTGACCGAAATCATCTCCCTCCGTCAGATGCATGTTGAACATCGGCACGAAGGTAGAGCTGACGATGAAGTTGAAGATCCATTGGAAAGCTACCGCTATAGCAACGGCGGCACCACGGATGGTATTGGGGAATATCTCGGCGATAAGTACCCAGCAGATAGGACCCCATGAGAACATAAACGATGCGGAGTATACCATGATGCTGGCTGCTGTGACCAGTTCCATACCCGGCTTGCCGAATGTGACAGCCACACCGAAGGCACCTAACGCCATACCTAACGAGCCCCAGATGAGCAGCGGTTTTCTTCCCAATTTCTCGACGGTGAAGATGGCAACCAGGGTAAAGGCTATATTGATGACACCCATAAAGACGGTGACCACCATCGGGTTCTCCATACCCATGTCACCAAAGATACGTGGGGCGTAGTACAACACGGCATTAATACCTACTGCCTGCTGGAAGACAGAGAGCATGATACCGATAAAGATACACATGACACCATAAGACAACAGCTTCTCGGTCTTCTGTACCAGTGTCTCTTTGATGGCATTCAATATAAAGAGGGCACGTTCGGAACCGTTTATCTTCGTCAGAATCTCCAGGGCACGCTCGTTCTTACCGACAGACACCAGATAGCGGGGACTCTCAGGTACCATACTGATCAGCAGGGCGAAGAGTCCTGCGGGCACTGCCTCACTACCGAACATATAACGCCATCCCGTTGTCACCGTCCACTGTGCGGCAGGGTTGATGGCAGCAATACCTTTACCCATCTCCTCTACGAGGGGCTGCACATGGTCACCCAAGATGAAGAAGTTGACGAAATACACCACCAACTGTCCGAAGATGATCGCAAACTGGTTACAGCTGACCAGCATACCCCGGATGTTAGAGGGAGCAATCTCACTGATATACATCGGACAGACGGCAGAGGCGAGTCCTACACCCACACCACCTATCACACGATAGAAGTTGAACATGAGAAGGAGAGAGTAAGTAGGCTCACCATGTGTGAAGAACATAAACTCCGGCTCCATCGATCCTAATGCGGAGACAAAGAACAGGATACCTGCGATCACCAATGAGCGCTTACGTCCGAAGTTGGTGGCAAGGTATCCGGAAATGGCAGAGCCGATGATACATCCTATCAAAGCGGAAGCAGACGTAAAGCCATGCCATCCGTCGGTGTATGTAAAATCTTTTGCTTCAGAGAAAAAAGCCTGCAGACCTTTCTCTGCACCAGAGATGACTGCCGTGTCGTAACCAAAGAGCAAACCTCCCAGTACGGCTACCAACACGATAGAAAACAGATAGGAAGAACTACCTCTCTTTTGATATTCCATAATGTCGTTTTATGTTAGTACTTTTCTTAATTAAACACAAAAGTAATGCTTTTTTTGTAAAATCCTTGCTATTACGTCACTTTTTAACTAATTTTGTCGGAAGAAACGAGTAACTACAAAACATTTATACAAATGAACAGGAAACTACTAATCAGTGCTCTTGCCCTGTCAACGGCACTTTTCTCCTTCGGACAAACGAATACGATGGAGGTGAACACGAAGAAAATGGGGGCTCCCATTCAGTCCACGATGTATGGTATCTTTTTTGAGGACATCAACTTTGCCGCAGACGGCGGCTTATATGGTGAGCTCGTCAAGAACCGTTCCTTTGAGTTCCCGCAGGAACTGATGGGATGGCAGGCATTTGGCTGTGTGGACGTGGAGGATGACGGTCCCTTTGAGCGTTGTCCGCATTATGTAGTACTCTCCGACCCTGGTCATAAGGAGCGCCGCTCGGGTCTGGTGAACGAAGGATTCTTCGGCATCGGTGTCGAGAAGGGTGAGTCCTACCGCTTCTCCGTATGGGCAAAGGCTCCCAAGGGGGAGGCTGCCATCCGCGTACAGCTGATTGACGAGAACTCGATGGACGAGAAGCAGGAGTTCGTAGAGCAGGAGATCACCATCAAGGGTTCTGACTGGAAGAAATACACCACTACGCTGACATCACCCAAGAAGGACAAGCATGCCAAGCTGCGCATCTTCCTGAAAGGTACCAACAGTGTTGCCTTGGAGCATATCTCCCTCTTCCCCGTCAACACTTACAAGAATCGTGAGAATGGTATGCGCCGTGACCTCGCACAGGCTCTTGCCGACCTGAAGCCGGGCATCTTTCGCTTCCCTGGTGGATGTATCGTGGAGGGTACCGACCTTGCCACACGCTACCAATGGAAGAACACGCTGGGTCCCGTCGAGAACCGTCCTTTGAACGGCAACCGCTGGGAGCATACCTTCGACTACCGTTACTATCCCGACTACTACCAGAGCTATGGTCTGGGCTTCTATGAGTTCTTCCAGCTCTCTGAGGACATCGGTGCGGAGCCACTGCCTATCCTCAACGTGGGTATGGCATGCCAGTACCAGAACTGGAACGACGAGCATGCGCATGTCCCCATGGACGAGCTGCAGCCATACATTGACGACTGCCTCGATCTCATCGAGTTTGCCAATGGTCCTGCCAACAGCAAATGGGGTAAGATCCGTGCGGAGATGGGACACCCCGCTCCTTTCAACATGAAGTATATCGGTGTGGGCAACGAGCAGTGGGGTGAGTTCTACTATGAGCGTCTGAAACCTTTCGTTGCTGCCATCCGTGCGAAATACCCCAACATCAAGATTGTAGGAACCAGTGGTCCTGTCCCCGAGGACAAGCCAGACAACACCTACCGCTTTGAGGACGGATGGAAGGCGATGAAGGCTCAGAAGGCTGACTTGGTCGACGAGCATTACTACCGCGACGAGGAGTGGTTCCTGACCCATGGTCTGCGCTACGACTCCTACGACCGCAAGGGTCCGAAAGTGTTCGCCGGTGAGTATGCCTGCCATGGCAAGGGTAAGAAATGGAACCATTACGAGGCTGCCATTCTAGAGGCTGCCTTCATGACCGGTTTCGAACGCAATGCTGATGTGGTACACATGACGACTCCCGCTCCGCTCTTCGCCCATGTGGACGGATGGCAGTGGCGCCCCGACCAGATATGGTATGATAATACGGATATGTTCAAGACCGTCAGCTACTACGTGCAGCAGATGTATGCCACCAATGCGGGTACCAACGTGCTGTCGCTGACGATGGATAAGAAACCTGTCGCCAACCAGGCTGGACAGAACGGGCTTTTCGCCTCTGCCGCCTATGACAGCAAGACGGGAGAGGTGATTATCAAGGTGGCAAACACCTCGAAGCAGAAGCAGTCTGTCGCTTTCAACCTCTCGGACATCAAGGGTGAGCGCACGGCAAAGACCCTCACACTCTGCCATGACGGCATGGATGACGAGAACTCGATTGGCAAGCCCGAGCTGATTACACCGAAGACTGGAACGGCTCAAGTGACTGCCGCAGGCAAGTCGGCTGTCCTCAACGACGAGCTTCCTTCTATGTCATTCCGCATCTACCGTATTGCAAAGTGATATGGGAGCAATTGTAAATCAATTTGATTTGCAAAGTAAATCAATTTGAATTGCAAAGTAAATCAATTTGAATTGCAAAGTAAATCAATTTGAATTACCGAGTAAATCAATTTGATTTGCAACAAGGGGGATAACACTTAACAAACAAAGTCCTGCTTCCTGACAAGGAAATGCAGGGCTTTTTTCATGAAAAAACAAGTCAAAATTTGGCTGTTTCCTTGCTATTTCGTACCTTTGTAGCGTATTGTGTACATACACGAAGATGACAGTAGCAGATTATATCAAGCAAGATACTGGTGAGAGGCGCTTCTCCTTTGAGGTGCTGCCACCACTGAAAGGGAACGGCACCGAGGCGCTGTTCCAGACGATTGATAAACTCGCGGTTTTCAACCCGGCGTTTATCAACATCACCACACACCACTCGGAATATGTCTACAAGGAACTGGAGAACGGTCAGTTTGAGCGTCAGCGCATTCGTCGCCGACCAGGTACGATAGCCATCGCTGCCGCTATCCAGCACCGGTACGACATCCCCGTGGAGCCGCATGTGATATGCAGCGGTACGACGATAGAGCAGATCGAGTATGAGCTGCTCGACTTGCAGTTCCTGGGTATCCGCAACCTCATGCTGTTGCGTGGCGACAAAGCGAAGGAGGACAGCCGGTTCACTCCCACACCCGGAGGGCACGCCCATACCACTGACCTGATTCGGCAGGTGGTGCGTTTCAACGAGGGATTCTTTGCCGACGGCACCCCCATCAAGCACCCCGGTGCGAAATTCGACTTCGGGGTGGCATGCTATCCCGAGAAACACGAGGAGGCTCCTAACCTGGAGCGCGACATGGAGTATCTCAAGCAGAAGCAGGATTTAGGGGCACAGTATGCGGTGACCCAGTTGTTCTTCGACAACAATAAATTCTTCGACTTCGTGGAGAAGGCTCGGCAGATGGGTATCACCATCCCCATCATACCGGGCATCAAGCCGATGGCGAAACTGAGCCAGTTGACGGTGGTGCCCAAGACATTCCATTGTGACATCCCTGAGGCGCTGGCAAAGGAGATTGTGAAGTGTAAGACGGACGAGCAGGCTCGGCAACTGGGTATCGAATGGACCACCCAGCAGTGCCAGGAGCTCTATGAGCATGGTATCAAGAACATCCATTTCTATACCGTGTCTGCCGTCGACTCCGTCGTGGAGATCGCCAAACGACTACTATAGCCACTATAGTTACTATAGGAACTATAAAACTAAAAAAATATGTTCGAGCAAGTCATAGGACAACAAGAGGTGCAGGAACGACTGCTTCAGATGGAAGAGGAGCAGCGGTTGCCGCATGCACTGATGTTATGTGGTCCTATGGGGTGCGGCAAGATGGCTATCGCCATGGCTTTCGCCAAACATCTGTTGAGTCGAAACGGCAATGCAGAGGCGATGCTTGCCAAATGGGAGCACCCAGACTTGCACTTCACCTACCCTACCATTAAACTGCCTTCGATGAGTGCTGACCATAAGCCGGTGTCTGACGACTTCGCACATGAATGGCATGAGCTGGTCATGGCAGGTCCCTACTTCACCATGAACGAATGGCTGGAGATGATGGGGGGTGAGAACCAACAGGCGATTATCACGGCAGGTGAGAGTGACGCACTGATCCGCAAGCTGTCGCTCAAATCGAGCCAGGGGGGCTATAAGGTGAGCCTCATCTGGTTGCCGGAACGCATGAACATCGAATGTGCCAACAAGATACTGAAACTCTTGGAGGAACCTCCGCAGCAGACCATCTTCCTGTTGGTATGCGAAGAGCCGGAACGGTTGTTGGAGACCATCCGCAGCCGTGTACAGCGCATTGATGTCAAACGCATTGCCGATGAGGATATCCAACAGGCACTCATCAGCAAAAGGGGACTCAGTGAGGAGAATGCACAACGGGTGGCTCGCATGGCGAACGGCAGTTGGCTGAAGGCTTTGGAGATGCTGAGTGTTGACTCCGAGAACGAGTTCTTCCTCGACATGTTCCAGACACTGATGCGACTCGCCTACCAGCGTAAGGTGAAAGACTTGAAAGCATGGAGCGAACGGATGGCAAGCATCGGACGTGAGAAGCAGAAACGGTTCCTCGACTATTTCCTCAGACTCATCCGCGAGAACTTCATGTTCAACTTCCAAGAGCCGGAACTCTGTTATATGTCCCAACGGGAGGAGGATTTTGCCAAGAATTTCGCCCGCTTCATCAACGAGGCGAATGTCATTCCCATCAGCGAGCTCGCCAACCGTGCCATCAGGGATATCGGACAGAATGCTAATGCGAAGATCGTGTTCTTCGACTTCACTCTTCAAATGATTGTACTATTAATAACAAAATAACTATAGGTACTATAGTCACTATAGGAACTATAAAAAAAGAAAACAATATGGAAAAAGCAAAAGACCTCGAAATAAAGACCGGTTGCGACCGCGGACTCTGCCGCCTCGCCGTAGGCAGGCAGGATAAGCAGTTGAACACCTATGACTGGCTTGCTGACGTACCTGGCAATACGGATACGACAGACTTGGTAGAGGTGCAGTTCAAACATACCCGCAAGGGATACTATCACAATGTCAATAACCTGGAGCTGAAGAAAGGAGACATCGTCGCCGTGGAGGCTAACCCGGGGCATGACATCGGAGTGGTGACCCTCACTGGACGACTCGTCAAGTTGCAAATCAAGAAAGCAAACCTCAAGAGCGCTGACGACATCAAGCGCATCTACCGTATCGCACGACCCGTCGACATGGAGAAATACCATGAGGCAAAGAGCCGTGAGCACGCTACCATGATAGAGAGCCGACAGATAGCCAAGGGACTGGGACTGAAGATGAAGATCGGTGACGTGGAGTACCAGGGGGATGGCAACAAGGCAATCTTCTACTATATCGCTGACGAGCGTGTCGACTTCCGCCAACTCATCAAAGACCTTGCCGCCGCTTTCCACGTCCGCATTGAGATGAAACAGATCGGTGCAAGACAGGAGGCTGGACGTATCGGAGGTACAGGACCCTGCGGCCGTGAGCTCTGCTGTGCCACCTGGATGAAGAACTTCGTGAGTGTGGGCACCAGTGCCGCACGCTATCAAGATATCTCCCTCAACCCCCAGAAACTGGCTGGTATGTGTGCCAAGCTGAAATGTTGCCTGAATTATGAGGTGGACGACTATGTGGAGGCAAGCCGTAGACTACCCGCCAAGGATATCACCCTACAGACGCAAGACGCAGAGTACCACCTCTTCAAGTCGGATATCCTCGCAGGACTCGTCTCCTACTCCACCGACAAGAATATCGCTGCCAATCTGGAGACAATCACGGCAGCACGTGCCAAGCAGATTATCGAGATGAACCGTAAGGGTGAGAAGCCCCTTTCCTTGCAGGAAGACGGTAAGAAACAAGAGCCGGCACGCCCCCTCGACCTTGCCACACAGGAGAATATCAACCGTTTCGACAAGGCAAAGAAGAAAAAGAAGAAGCACAAGAAGCCTAACAAGCCCAAAGATGCGAAGGAGTAATTACACCTTATTATATATATATATAGGACTGCTGGGGGTATTTCTCACCTGTCTGTCATGTGACAGAGAGACTGTCTACAGCAGATACCAGCATGTTTCCATAACAGGTTGGGAGAAAAATGATGCCATCTCCTATGAGATAGCACCCCTGAAAGAGAATGGCACATTCCAAAAATCCGTCGGGATACGTATCAGTAACGATTTCCCATTCATGGGAATAACACTGATTATCGACCAGACAGTATTTCCCGCTATGGAAAGTCGTAGCGACACACTCAGCTGTAATCTGATAGACAAAGAGGGAAATGCCATAGGAAAAGGTATCACACTTTTCCAATACAATTTTCCTATTGACACGATAACACTACATAAGGGAGACTCGCTGAGCATCCGCATCCACCACGACATGAAAAGGGAAATCCTGCCAGGTGTAGCGGATATCGGCATCACACTCACTAAACAGTAGCCCTACGACCTGATAAGGTTACGGCTGGCATCTATTCGCAAGAAGATAAACAACAAGATAGTGAATCCCCAAAGCGATGAGCCTCCATAGCTGAAGAACGGTAATGGAATACCTATTACCGGGGTCAGTCCTAATACCATGCCGACATTAATGAAGACATGGAAAAGGAAGATGCTCAGCACACAATAGCCATAGACCCTGCCAAAACGGAACGGTTGCCGCTCCGACAAGTGAACCAACCGTAATATCAAGGCAAGGAACAGCAACAACACACTTGCAGAACCTAAAAAGCCCTCTTCCTCACCTACGGTGCAGAAGATGAAGTCTGTATCCTGCTCGGGAACAAACTTTAACTTGGTCTGCGTACCATTCAGGAAACCTTTTCCCTCCAATCCTCCTGAGCCAATGGCTATCTCACTCTGATGCACATTATAGCCCGCACCTCGCAGGTCTTCCTCCAAGCCCAACAACACATTGATACGAGTGCGCTGATGGGGCTCCATCACATTGTTAAGGATAAAATCGGCACCATAGAAAAAACTTACCGACCCTATCATGAATAATGCAATATAATAATAGTTACGAATACGTGAGCCTAAGCCTTCCCATACCAGGTAGCCTATCAATATCGCAGTCATGGCGAGCTGGATATACACGATATCAAAGGGTATCAGCAACAGCAACAAAGAGAACAGCGTGATACCCAAACAATAGAGTCCGATCCGCCAGGCGAGTCTTTTATTCTTACCATAGACCCACACCATTCCTGCGGCAAACAACTGTATCATGAGCAATACGGAGAATTTACCCACAGAGGTTGGCGAATCACCCAGATAAACTTCCGCATAACGGATACCTACCACAAAATAGATAACCATAGCAACGCCTGTAAACAAGATGGAGCCAGGCATTCCCTCCCGGTAGAACATCAGGAAGAAGGCGAAATAGACCAGTGCCGATCCCGTCTCACGCTGCATGACGATGAAAATCATTGGCAGGAAAATGATAGCAAGCGTAGCCCCAAAATGCTTCCACTGATGAATGTTATAGCCATAAGTAGACATAAACTTAGCCAAGGCAAGGGAGGTGGCAAACTTAGCGAACTCGGCAGGCTGCAGGCGCAATGGTCCTAAGACGAGCCATGACCGGGAGCCTTTAATACTATGTGTGTTGAATATGGTGAGAAACAAAAGAATTAACAATAACGCATAGATAATATAGGCGAAGGTGTCATAGAAACGGTCGTCCGACATCAGGATGGTGAAGCCCAGAACGATGGATGTTCCAATCCATACAATCTGCATACCCGAGCGAGTGTCAAGACTAAACAAATCAGTATCACCATAGGAATAGCTGGCACCACACACACTAATCCACCCAAATGTTAACAGGGCGATATAGATGAGTATCGTCCACCAGTCGATAGAACGGAAAATACTGGTCTGCTTACCTGATTGTGTTGCCATAGGAAATATGTCTGTTTTGGAACTCCTTCGTTTTCTTCTCTGAAGCCTCCGAGAGTTTCCCGTGTATATACTGTTCCATGATTAACCCGCCAATGGGTACACCATACGTAGCACCCCATCCGCCATTCTCCACATAGACGGCGACGGCTATCTTGGGGTTATCCATAGGAGCGAAACCCATAAACACAGAATGGTCGTGACCACGGTTCTGCGCCGTACCAGTCTTACCGCATGCCATGAAATCATATTGGGCAAGGGCATGACACGTACCTCCTGTCGCAGAGGCTCTCATTCCTGCCACTACATAGTCATAAGCCTCCCGCTTTGCCATCGTATAGTGTTTCCGCGTAAAGGTGGTATCCAAAGCCTCACCCTGTACCTTTTTCACTACATGAGGAGTATAGTAATAACCACGGTTGGCAATCGTCGCTCCAAGGTTTGCAATCTGCAAGGGAGTGGCATTTACCTCACCCTGACCGATGGAGATGGAGATGATGGTCAGTCCGTTCCATGACCCTTTATAGGCACGGTCATAATATTCCGCATTGGGAATCAGTCCGCGTTTCTCTCCCGGAAGGTCAATGCCCAGCTTATAGCCAAAGCCCATGCTCACCATATAGTCGCGCCATTTGTTCATCGCCTTCTGTACGGTACCATATTTCGACAGGTTGGTATTGATCATGTGATAAAGTCCCCAGCAGAAATAACCATTACAGGAGGTGGAGAGGGCTGGCACCAAAGGAAGTGGGGAGGCATGTCCGTGACAACCGACATGCAGCCCTTTGAAGTTAAAGCCATGACCACAGGGATAAGCAGTATGGGTAGGATGGATGATACCCTCACTCATAAAGGTCAGTCCCTGTGTGGTCTTAAAGGTAGATCCAGGAGGATACTGACCCATGATACTGCGGTTCAGCAGGGGTTTCCATACATTCTGACTTAACAGCCGGTGATTCTTTGAGCGAAGTCGTCCTACCATCATACGGGGATTGTAGGAAGGTGATGACACCATGCACAGGACCTCACCAGTAGAAGGTTCTATTGCCACGATACTCCCGATCTTACCTTCCATCAGGCGTTCACCTAATGCCTGCAGGTCAGCATCCAGACTCAATGTCAGGTTCTTGCCTGGAACAGGCTTACGGTCAAAAGCACCATCCATATAACGTCCCTGTATCCTTCCATGAGCATCACGCAACAGAATCTGCATACCTTTCTCACCACGCAGTTGTTTCTCATAGCTACGCTCCACGCCCAATTTTCCGATATAATCACCAGGAATATAGTAGTCGTCAGCCTCGATATCGGCAGGCGACACTTCTGCGACATCGCCCAAGACATGGGCTGCAAAGGGATATTGATACTGACGGATGCTGCGTTGCTGTACATAGAAGCCAGGGAACTGGAACATCTTCTCCTGAAATACGGAAAAGTCCTTATCAGACAACTGGCTCATGAAAATCTGCTGAGTGAAACGGCTATAGCCCGGATTCTTGGCATGATCCTTGATTTCCGCCATGCGTTTGTCAAAGTCTTCTTTGGTGATATTCAATGCCTCACAGAAAGCCAGCGTATCCAAATGCCCCTTTGCCTCATTCATAATCACCATGATATCGTATGACGGTTGATTATAGACAAGCAATTTCCCCTTTCTGTCCGTGATAATTCCACGGGAGGGATATTCTATCTTTTTAAGGAAAGCATTGGAGTCAGCGTTCTTTTTATAATCATCACTCATAATCTGGAGTGTGAACAGACGGATGATATAGACAACAACAATAACGACTGCTATCCCACTGACCACATGACGCCGATAGTCTATCTCATAGTCTTTCATCCCTGTCTGTCCTGAACAGTCTCAAACGTCAATATCATCAACAAGGTGATGGCGGTACTGCCAACCACACTTTTCAACCATTCCACCCAATTGTAAAAGGTAAACGCATCCAGCGTGAAGAACACGAGACAATACACCAATACCAAAACCAAAGAATAGTAGAAATACTTCACCCACCCGATATTCTTTACAGATGGCTGTAAGTTTTCCGCAGCATCACGAGAGATATACATCTCAAAGTAATAGGGTTGAATGGCAGCCAACAGTGTCATCGAGGTCGCAGCCAGTCCTGGTGTATTAAAGAAAATATCAACCACAAGTCCCAAACCAAAGCTCCATAACAGCACGCCCCATTTGGGATAGTTACGGGGGAAAAGCAGGACGAAATAGACATAGAGCAAGGGGGTAGCGTATCCGAACAGATGGATATGTCCCAATATCAGCGTCTGTGCCAATGCAAAGACAACAAATAAAACTGACTGTTTATAGATATCTGCTGACATAATCCTATTCCTTTACATTAAGCTTCAATGAGTCACGCGCAGACTGCAACAGACGGGTACGCTCCTCTATCGTCGGGTCATTGATGACCACTACATCACGAAGACAGCCGAAATCAGTGGACAGACGCACCTTCACCCGATATGACAAGCCATTTGCTGAGTTGTACACAGTCTCTATCTTACCGACCAGCACACCCGGCGGGAAGATAGAGGAGTAGCCATTCGTCTCCACCCAGTCGCCACGTTTGAAACGGGCATGACGGGGGATGTCCTCCAAATAGGAGACACCAGCATCCTTGCCATCCCATCGTAATATGCCGAAATAATTATGACCACGGATGGCACAACTGATACGCGAGGTGGTGTTCAATACAGGAATAACGACGGTATAGTGGTCAGACACGAGGTAGGTCACTCCCACGATACCCTGTCCACAAGCGACACCCATTCCCACACCAATACCGTCAGTAGCCCCACGATTGATTGTCAACAAGTTGTTGTTCTTATTTAACTCGCTACTCACCACCTTGGCAGGTACCAGATGGTATTGTTTGAGGAAATGCATCTCTTTCCGCCATAATCCTGAGGTATCCTCTACCGCCTCACCATACAGACGGCGTAACTGCGTCACCTGCCGCTCCAGATAGAAATTACGCAAGGAGAGTCTCTCATTTGCACGGGCAAGTGAGAAATACGACTCCATCTCTGCCCTCCCCTCATTCACCGTGCCAGCCACGGCGTTAGCTGACGAGAGCCATACACTGCCTTGATAGTTGTTATAAGAGAACAACAGGGTCAGACTGATGACTTCCAACAGGACGAAGAGAAGCCAGTGATGGTATTTCTGTAGGAACTCCAGCAGGTTCTGCATCTACTATCGCATCAAGAAACTGAAACGGTCTACGTTCTTCAAAGCAATACCGGCTCCTTTTGCCACAGAACGCAACGGATCCTCTGCGATATGGAACTGGATATTGATCTTGTCGGTCAGACGCTTGTCCAAACCACGCAGCAAAGCACCACCGCCAGAGAGCCAGATACCATTCTTCACGATATCGGCATACAGCTCAGGGGGAGTATTCTCCAAAGCAGAGAGAACGGCATTCTCAATCTTTGCCACCGTCTTATCAATGCAATGGGCTATCTCCTGGTAGCACACAGGAACCTCCATAGGTAATGCGGTGATACGGTTAGGACCATGTACCACATAGTCTTCCGGAGCCTCATCACCAAGGTCTGTCAGGGCAGAGCCCACATTGATCTTGATACGCTCAGCCATACGCTCGCTGACCTTCACATTATGCTGACGTGCCATATACTCCTGAATGTCGGCTGTCAAGTCGTCACCGGCAGTGCGGATGGAGTTGTTGCAGACAATACCGCCCAGTGAGATCACAGCGATCTCGGTAGAGCCGCCACCAATGTCAACAATCATATTACCCTCAGGAGCCTCCACGTCGATACCAATACCGATAGCGGCAGCCATGGGCTCGAAAATGAGATACACGTCACGTCCGTCGGCATGCTCCGCAGAGTCACGGACAGCACGAAGCTCCACCTCTGTCGAACCTGAGGGAACACCAATCACCATACGCAGGGAGGGTGAGAACAGACGGCTGCCTGTATGTACCATCTTGATCAGTCCGCGCATCATCTGCTCACAGGCAGAGAAGTCGGCTATCACACCATCACGCAAAGGACGGATGGTACGGATATTATCATGTGTCTTCTCATACATCATTTTCGCCTCGTTACCTACGGCAATCATCTTGTCGGTACGACGGTCGAGGGCGACAACAGACGGCTCGTCAACCACAATCTTATCATCACTGATAATAATCGTGTTAGCCGTTCCAAGGTCCATCGCTATTTCCTGGACAAAACTAAAAAATCCCATTTCTTTTCTACCTATTTATTATTTACTAATTACTTCTCAAACCAGAATTACTTCTCAAACCAGTTATGAATAGCCGTATCATAATGACTCGAAACACCAAAGGCACGAGTAGCGAACTCACGACGCTGCGCCTTGGTAGTCTCTGCACCCTGCTTGTTCAGAATATCCAGCAAGAGACTGTATTCTGCCTTGGAGGGGACAATCACCACGTCGTTGAAGTTCTTGGCTCCGGCACGGATCAGTGAGATACCGCCAATATCTATCTTCTCAATGATATCTTCCTCAGAGGCACCGCTTGCCACGGTCTGTTCGAAAGGATACAGGTCGACGATGACCAGGTCTATCTCTGGAATCTCATACTGTGCCATCTGCTCACGGTCACCCTCATTCTCACGGCGCCCCAGAATACCTCCGAACACTTTCGGATGCAAGGTCTTCACACGACCACCGAGAATGGAAGGATAGGTCGTTACATTCTCTACTTTCTCACATGCGTAGCCGAGACTCTCGATAAAGGTTTGTGTACCACCTGTCGACAAGAACTTCACACCCTCGTCATTAAGTTTCTTCAACAACTCTTCCAGCCCATCCTTGTGGAAAACAGAGATGAGCGCAGTCTTAATCTTCTTAGTATCTGCCATAAAATATAACGTTATAATTTTCAATTGAGGATGCAAAATTACAAAAAAGAGAGCACACTACACCATCTTTTCCTTAAAAATTTTACTCGTAATAAAAATAAATAATGTATGTCAAGAAAGAAAAGAGGTCGCATTCCTTCCCAACATTTTCATTTGATTCCTTTGCAGTTTCAAAAATATTCTATATCTTTGCAGTTATAAAAATCTTAGACTATATGAGAAAACTAACCTTAACACTTATCGCAGTTGCCATCAGCCTCACACTGAGCGCAAAGGAAGTGACAGAACAGCAAGCATTGCTGAAAGCACAACGATTTATGCAGGGCAAACAACTGAGGACACGCAATCTGCATCGTGCTGCCTCAGCGAAGAGCAATAGCTATTATGTGTTTAACGCGGAGAGCAATGGCGGATTTGTCATCGTCTCTGGTGACAACCGCACCGAGGAGATCCTCGGATACAGTGACAAGGGCACGTTCCGCATGGAGCAGATGCCTGAGAACGTGAAGACATGGCTTGCCTTCTATGAGCAGTCTATCAAATCATTGGAAGGCCAACAGTCTCAGAAAGTGACCAACAGGGCATCCCGCCCCGTTATCGCCCCCCTTATCAAGACACAGTGGAACCAGTACAGTCCTTACAACCTGCAATGTCCTATGGATGGTGGGGAATTAAGTGTCACGGGATGTGTCGCCACCGCTTTGGCACAGGTGATGTACTACCACCGATGGCCGCAAGAGGCAACGGGAGTGATACCAGCCTATACGACGGATACGAGAGGATTTTATATGCCAGAGCTGCCTGCCACCACCTTTAAGTGGGATAAGATGCAGGAAACCTACACCACTGAGGACACTGGTGAGGCTGCCGACGCTGTGGCAGAGTTGATGCGTTATTGCGGACAAATCAACGAGATGAACTATACGAGTGAGTCTTCAGGAGCCAGTCTTAACACCAGTCGACTTGCCGAGCTTTTCGGATACAGCAAGGGTATGTTCACAGCTTGGCGTTCCGACTACTACTCTTCCCAATGGGAAGACATGATATACGAGGAGCTTGCCAATGGCAGGCCTGTTCTTTATTCCGGCAGTTCGGCGACAGGCGGTCACCAGTTCATCTGTGACGGTTATGACGAGAACGGTCTGTTCCACATCAACTGGGGATGGGGAGGATACTGCGACGGTTATTTCCTACTGTCCGTTGCCAACCCTGATGGCAGGGGTGCCGGTGGAGGCAGCAGCAGTGAGGGCTATGCCGCAGCACAGGATGCCCTGCTTGGCTTCAAACCTGCAGAGGCAACGGATGTAGTGAAAAGGGAAGTCAGAGCCTACAATTTTTCGATAGCGGCGACAGACTACGCCCGTACTTCCATAGACCAGAACTTTAAGAACATAAAGATTGAGGGCAGTATCTACTTCCTCAGTGGACGCCCTGAGGGAAATCCGACTATTGAGTATGGCTGGGGACTTTGTAAGGACATGAAGCCGTATAAGATGCTGCAAAGCGAATCGAGAACCCTATTTGGTAATGCTTGCCAACTTTCCAGCACGCTCTCCTTCGGTGCTGGTATTTCTGATGGTAGCTATCAGTTATGTATGATGTACAAGTTGGAAGGTGACAGCGAGTGGAACCAATGTGAGAATGTCGCAGACCAGCACTACGAGGTGCAGATCAGTGGGACGACCATGAAGATAGCGGACTCCTCCTCTGAGGAATATCAGGTGAACGGTATCACATACGCCGAAGACCCCTGCATCAACAATCCGCTGGCTCCCACCATCAGTCTGTCCAACACGGTGGGGTCAACCTGTCAGTATGTCTATTTCTGGACACGCATGGAAGGCTCGTTGAAATGGACGTTGGCAACAAGTAGTGTCGCCTATGTGGCAGCTGGGGAGACGGGTACCATCAGTCTGTCGTACACCCCGACTCGGGCAGGTAAGATGGAGGTGAGAGTCACCAGTGACGAAGACGGCAATAACACGCTGTGGACAAGTAGTGTCGTCATATCGAATGTCGTAGAGAAGACGATAGATGGAGTGGTCTATTCCTGTATCGTGAATGCCAAGAAGGCTACCGTCACAACTACGTCTGGTAATCTGCCGGCATCACTGACCATCCCCGCCACGGTTAATGCGAATGGGGTTGAGTATGCTGTAGTGGCGATTGCCGACGCTGCCTTTTGGAATAAGAATTCTCTTGAGCAACTGACTATTTCTGAAGGTATCAAGACCATTGGCAGCAGAGTGTTTCAATATTGTTTTGGCTTACAGAAACTAACACTGCCATCCACTTTGACGGAAATAGGTGATTATGCCTTCGGCAATTGTACCCGACTGACCTCCGTCACGTCGAACATCAAAGAACCTTTTGCCATCAGAGATAATGTGTTTGGAATTTCCACTTGGGTGGATGATGTTGAGACCATCACGCCACCCACCGCTACCCTGTATGTGCCTATCGGCACTACCGCCAAGTATCAGGCAGCAGACGGATGGAAGCAGTTTGCGACCATCTATGCGGGTGAGTTAAAGCAAGTGACCATTGATAACATCACTTATGAATATGTGACAGGCTCAAAGATTGCCATTGCCGTAAAAGGTAATCCCACAGAGAATGTTGTCACTATTCCTGCCTCCATCACAGTGGAGGGTGTAACCTATCCTGTGACAACCATCGGTACTGAGGCTTTTTGGAACAAGAATATCATCAGGGAGTTGACTATTTCCGAAGGCATCAAGACCATTGCCAGCAAAGCATTTCGGTATTGCTATGGCTTACACAAACTAAGTTTGCCATCCTCTTTGACGGAAATAGGTGATTATGCCTTTGGCAATTGCAGTAATATGACCTCTGTGACAGCAAATATGACAGAGCCGTTTGCAGTCAATAACAACGTATTTGAAATCTCTGAAACGAATAATGGAGTGGAGACCATCACGCCACCCACCGCTACCTTGTATGTGCCAGCAGGTACCAAGCAGCAGTATGCGTCAACAGACGGATGGCGTATATTCCAGGCCATCGAGGAGATGGAGCCAACAATTATCGCTGGTGATGCCAATGGTGACATGAAGGTGAACGTGTCGGACATCGTGGAGATCGTGAACGACATCCTGGGCAAGCCGTCAGCCAAGTACAACAGAACCGCTGCCGACGTGAACGGTGACGGACAGGTGAACGTGACCGACATCGTCAATGTGGTGAACATCATCATGACATCAGGAAGTAAATGACAATAAATTAGAATCCCTCGCGCGCATGCGCGCATACACAGAGTTTTTTACCCTTGTCACCGTTGCCGCCTTGCAATACTATTTGATAATCAAGAGATTACGGTTGCGACGAGGTGACAAGGGTAACAACGAATGGCGTATTCCCATATTCCTATGATTGTAATCCAACTTGGTTTACTTTGTAATTCAATTTGATTTACTCGGTAATTCAATTTGATTTACTTTGCAAATCAATTTGATTTACAATGAAGGGAGATATCCTTTACATATGTGGTCATTACTGGTGACATACAGGGGAGTATCAAAAAGCCCCTTGCATCATCAGACGCAAGGGGCTTTCCTCGTAGCGGGACCCAGGATTGAACTGGGGACCTCATGATTATGAATCATGCGCTCTAACCAGCTGAGCTATCCCGCCATCATTTCTGAAATCGTAAGTGATTCCTCTGAAATCGGGTGCAAAGGTAATACAAACTTTTCAAATCTCAAAACTTTTCCTAAAAAAACTTTGCATCTCGAATATTTTTTGTATCTTTGCAACACAGAAACTAACCTTTACGGATATGCATAAACACATTCTAAAGAAGGAATATCCCCTTTCGGCGAAGTCGCCGAAGATTGTCTGGGACATGATCAGTAATGCAGCTGGACTACAGAAATGGCTTGCGGATGTCGTAGTAGAAGAGGGAGACGAATGGACTTTCACATGGGGGCAACCATGGACAGAGCGCGACACAAAGGTCTCGAAACTCCTGGAACTGGAGAAATACGACCATATCAAGTTGAAATGGGACTATCAGGAGGATGACCCGGAGGCATTCTGGGAGATGCGCATCGAGCAAAGCGAACTGACGGGTAATCTCAATCTGCTGATAACCGATTATGCCGATGCAGAAGACATTGACGATCTCAATGATCTTTGGGATGCCAACATGGAACGTTTACATCGTGTCAGCGGTTTCTTATTATAACTAAAGTGAAAAAATCGAAATATTTGCCGTGCTCTGAATTTTTTATGCTAATTTTGCATGCTCATAGTGCATGTCGCTGATGTTTCGAATCAAGAAATTAGACATATTTATCACCAAGCAGTTCGGACTGCTCTTCATAGGAACATTCTTCATCTGCCAGTTTGTGCTGATGATGCAATTCCTATGGCGTTATGTCGACGAACTGATAGGCAAGGGACTTTCTTTAGAGGTGATGGCACAGTTCTTCTGGTACATGGGACTGATGCTGATGCCACAGGCATTCCCCCTGGCGATACTGCTCAGTTCGCTGATAGCCTTCGGTAACTTAGGAGAAAGCTCTGAGCTGACAGCCATCAAGGCGGCAGGTATCTCCCTGCTGCAGGCAATGCGCTCGCTGATAGCCATCGTCATTGTCATTTCCTGCATCTCCTTCTATTTCCAGGAGGTCATAGGACCTAAGTCTTTCATCTCCTTCCGCCAACTGTTGCTGTCGATGCAGCAGAAGAATCCCGAGGTAGAGATTCCCGAAGGTATCTTCTACGACGGCATCAGCGGCTCCAACATTTATGTACAGAAGAAAGACATGAACACGGGAATGCTGTATGGCATCATGATATACCGCATGAATGGAGGCTACGAGGACGCTGCCGTCATCCTTGCCGACTCCGGACGGATGCAGACGACGGAAGAGAAGAAACACCTGCTGCTGACGCTCTATAGCGGAGAGTGGTTTGAGAACATGCGCTCTCAAGACGTGGCAGGATCCGCCAACATACCCTATCGCCGTGAGACCTTCTCCACCAAGCGTATCGTGTTAGACTTCGACGGTGACTTCAACATGGCGGAAGCCGGCTATATCTCAGGCGACGCCCGTTCGAAGAGCATGGGAAGGATTCTGCATGACCTCGACTCTATCCGTGAATTCAACGACTCTGTGGGGCACCAGTTCTTCAAAGAGGCAAAGCAGACTGGTTTCTATCTTCCCGCCCTTGAGAAGAAAGACTCCCTAAAAGTCATGGCAGAAGTACGGAAAAGCACCGTCAACTTCGACTCCCTCTACAGCAAATTATCACCTGACCAGAAGCAGCGTGTGATGAAATCGGCAGTGTCAGACGCTCAGTCGGCATCTATCGACCTGGAGTTCAAGGGCGACTACTCTGACGCGTTGAACACCAACGACCGTCTGCACATGATTGAGGCGATCAACAAGGTGACACTGTCCCTATCCTGCCTCATCTTCTTCTTCATCGGAGCCCCCTTGGGAGCCATTATACGAAAGGGAGGACTGGGAGTGCCCGTCATCATCTCCGTCCTGGTGTTCATTATCTATTATATCCTGGAGAACACAGGTATGAAGATGGCACGAGACAACAACTGGACGGTATGGTTTGGCAAATTACTGGGAACCTGTGTGCTGACTCCTGTTGCTGCCTTTTTCACCTATAAGGCAAATAACGACTCCGTCGTTTTCAATATCGACCTTTACAAACAACTGATTTTCAACATGCTGGGACTCCGTGGCAAACGGCACATCAACAGCAAGGAAGTGATCATCGAGGATCCCATCTATATGGCGGACACCTATCACCTGCTTCGACTGAACCAGGAGATAGAGCAGTACAGCACAGAGCACCAGCTGCTCCACCTGCCCAACCCTATCAAGGTATTCTTCCGCCCCGGTAACGACCATACCATCCAACGGATCAGCGAAGAGCTGGAAGAAGTCATTGAGGACCTGTCGAACACGAAAGACAGGGGCATCCTCACCTACCTCAACAGGTATCCCATCGTGGCGACTCATGCCCATACCAGACCCTTCCGTCAGAAATGGCTGAACATCGTCTCGGGACTGATTCTTCCCTTGGGAATATTCTTCTACCTGAGGATGTGCCGTTTCCGTCTCCGCTTGCGCAAAGACCTGCAGACCATCACCCAGACCAACAATCTGGTGGTGCAAAGGATATCGGAAATCACCCCTGACACTCCCATGACTTTGGAGGAACTGCAGAGGACACCTTTCATCACCGAACTTATTAATAATAAATAATGTGTAACTACCATCATAAAAATATGGAGAATTTCAAACTAAATACTATTGAGGAGGCATTAGAAGACTTTCGTGAAGGGAAGTTCGTCATTGTTGTAGACGACGAGGACCGTGAGAATGAGGGCGACCTCATCTGTGCGGCAGAGAAAATCACACCTGAGATGGTGAACTTCATGCTGAAATATGCAAGAGGACTGCTCTGCGCCCCTGTCACCATCAGCCGCAGCCAGGAGTTAGACCTACCCCATCAGGTACAGGACAACACTTCGCTTCTGGGCACTCCCTTCACCGTAACGATCGACAAGATAGAAGGCTGCACCACAGGAGTCTCAGCCCATGACCGTGCCGCGACCATCCGTGCACTTGCCGATCCTGCCTCTACCCCCAAGACCTTTGGACGACCAGGACACGTGAACCCACTCTATGCGCAAGATAACGGTGTACTTCGCCGCAGCGGACATACAGAGGCTGCTATCGACCTTTGCAAACTGTCCGGTCTCTATCCTGCCGGTGCCCTCATGGAGATCATGAACGACGACGGTACCATGGCACGCATGCCCCAGTTGATGGAGTTCGCCCAACTCCACAACATGAAAATCATTACCATCAAGGACATGATAGCCTATCGCCTGCAAAAAGAGTCTCTTATAGAAGTGGGGGAAGAAGTGGATATGCCCACTGAATACGGTCACTTCAAACTGATACCCTTCCGGCAGATAAGCAACGGACTGGAGCACATAGCACTCATCAAAGGAGAATGGAATGAGGAAGAGCCTATCCTGGTACGTGTCCACTCTTCCTGCATGACGGGCGACATCCTCGGCTCTAAGCGTTGTGACTGTGGTGAGCAACTCCATAAGGCGATGCAGGCCATTGAGAAGGAAGGCAAGGGTGTATTGATCTACATGCAACAAGAAGGACGCGGCATCGGACTGATGAACAAAATTGCCGCATACAAACTGCAAGAGGAAGGACTTGACACCGTGGACGCTAACGTACACCTTGGTTTCAAACCAGACGAGCGTGACTATGGCTGCGGTGCCCAGATGCTGAGACATTTAGGTATCCATAAGATGCGACTGCTGACGAATAACCCCGTGAAACGTGTAGGTCTGGAGGCTTACGGTCTGGAGATTGTGGAGAACGTACCCATTGAGGTGACCCCTAATCCCTATAACCTGCACTATCTGGAAACCAAGAAAAACAGGATGGGACACACGTTACATCTGAAATAGTGTTGGTTTTTACATGGTTTTAGTTAAAAAATGATTTATTTCTTTCTTTTAAAAGAATAAAATGATTACTTTTGCAGTTAAATACATACACTAACAAACGAATATGGCACAATTATCTGACCGTCTGCAACGTCTGGCGCCCTCTGCCACACTTGCAATGTCGCAAAAAAGTTCTGAAATGAAAGCACAAGGCATCGACGTCATCAACATGAGCGTCGGAGAGCCCGACTTCAATACACCAGATCATATCAAGCAAGCAGCCAAGCTTGCCATTGATGAGAATTATTCCCGCTATTCACCTGTACCCGGCTACCCTGACCTCCGTCAGGCAATAGCACGCAAATTGGAACGCGAGAACCATCTTCATTATCAGCCTGCAGAGATTCTGGTATCCAACGGAGCCAAACAAAGTGTATGCAATACTGTAATGGCACTTGTAAACCCTGGAGATGAAGTCATTATTCCTGCACCTTATTGGGTCAGCTATCCACAAATGGTTCTGCTGGCAGGAGGTAAGCCTGTTATCGTGGAGGCAGGATTCGAGCAGAATTTCAAAATGACACCAGAGCAGCTGGAGGCAGCCATTACACCTAAGACCCGCCTGCTAATCCTTTGCTCTCCCAGCAACCCCACAGGAAGTGTCTATAGCAAAGCGGAATTAGAGGGACTCGCTAATGTCATCAAACGTCATGACGACCTTTTTGTTCTCGCTGACGAGATTTACGAGCATATCAATTATGTCGGTAAACACGAGAGCATTGCCCAATTCGATGGTATGAAAGAACGTAGCATCATTGTCAACGGTGTCAGCAAGGCTTATGCCATGACAGGATGGCGTATCGGTTACATCGCTGCTCCCGAGTGGATTGTCAAAGGGTGCAACAAACTACAAGGTCAATACACCAGTGGTCCATGTTCTGTCAGCCAAAAGGCTGCTGAGTTCGCCTACATCTCAAGCCAAGACTGTGTGGAAGAGATGCGAAAGGCTTTCGAACGCCGTAGGGACCTAATTGTCAAACTTGCCAAGGAGATTCCAGGACTGGAAGTCAATGTTCCCGAGGGAGCTTTCTATCTTTTCCCCAAATGTAGCAGCTTCTACGGAAAGAGTGATGGCGAGAGGGTTATCAACAACTCCACCGACCTTGCCCTCTATCTGCTGGAGAAAGGATATGTGGCAACAGTTGGAGGCGATGCCTTCGGTGACCCGGAATGCTTCCGCATGAGCTATGCAACCAGTGACAACAACATTATAGAAGCTATGCGCCGAATCAAAGAAGTGCTGGCACAACTTCACTAAAAATTGATGAACATCAAGTTAAAAGTTCTTAAAAGGACGGTTTAACCGCCGTAATTTGTTATCTTTGCCAAATGTTAGGCGCATGTGAAATACCGTGTCAAAGACATATAAAAAGGCAAAACGCAAGAAATCAGAAAGATATAATTACAAATCATTTTATTTAATAACTAAAATTTAAACTTTTAAAATTATGGCAACTACACAAAAGGCTGCAGCCCCAGCCAAGAAATCGGGCTTCCAAGGTGTTAAAGCTGCGTGGATTATTCTCGCTATCTGCTGTATTGCAGGTTACAGCGTATGGTATTTCGTAATGGGTAACCCCGACAACTTCGTTGGTGGTGACCGCAGTGGACATCCCGCAAACCTGCTGGGTACAGTGTATAAAGGAGGTTTCGTTGTAGGTCTGATTTTGACGCTGCTCTTCACCGTTATCTGCTTGGGTATCGAGCGTTTCTTCGCTATCAAGAGTGCTTCTGGTAAAATCAACCTTGCTAAGTTCACCGCTCAGGTAAAGGATCTCATCAAGGCTCAGAAATTTGCTGAGGCAGACGCTCTCTGCGACAAGATGCAGGGTTCTGTAGCTAACGTAGTTAAGGCTTCTATCAAGATGTATCAGACTGTTGAGACTGACAGCACACTGAAGAAGGCTGCTAAGATTGCTAAGATTCAGCAGGCTCACGAGGAGGCTACTCAGTTGGAGATGCCTACTCTTCAGATGAACATGCCTATGGTTGCTACCATCGTATCTCTGGGTACCCTGACCGCTCTGTTCGGTACTGTGCTCGGTATGATCGGATCATTCCAGGCTCTGTCTGCTGGTGGTGGTGCTGACTCTATGG